>VYKW01000249.1_pt1 | contig 22391 bp, 17 predicted proteins | sample 5114451 | NCBI WGS metagenome assembly VYKW01 (sample SAMN12291784, study PRJNA351875) | freshwater metagenome | isolation source: freshwater lake | place: USA: Michigan, Gull Lake | collected 2013-08-08
TTTTTTGACGCTGCTGCCCCGGACGGCGCTGACGAGGCTCATGGCCCCTTCGACGTTGGTCCTGATGCACTCCTCGGGATTGGCTTCCGCATGGGGAACGAGGCGCATTGCTGCGGTGTGCACGACGGTATCGACACCTTGGAGCGCCTGGGAGAGCCTCTCGCGATCCTTGACGTCCCCAATAATGAACTCAAGCCGGCCCGAATGGGCGGAGAGTTCCTGTGCCATATCGCCCTGTTTGTGCTCGTCGCGCGAGTAGACGATGATCCGCTCGACGTCTGGATGCTCTTGTAGCAGCCGCTCGACGACCGCCCTCCCGACCGACCCGGCTCCCCCAGTAACGAGTACATGTTGCAAAGTCTGGCCCCTATCGTTCGCAGAGCGCGGTCATCGCTGACTTGAAGACCGGGTTAAGAGAGGAAAATCCACGGTATGCAATACCGAACGTGCGGCAGCGGTGCCGCCGTGCCTCGCGATTCATCTGGAGAAATCGCCGAATCTCCGGCCATGAGCCGCGGATAGCGTGCTCATCGAAATTGTCGACGACAACGCCCACGTCCTGCTCCGTGGCGTGGAAATAGTCCTCCGAGACGCCCGTGGGCGTCAGGAACGGCATGCCCGCGCAGAGATACTCGCCGACCTTGATGCTGGAGCGGAACTCCTGGCCGGGGCCGGGCGGGATGGTGATCAGGCCCATGTCGCCTGCGAAATAGTACCGCTCGATGTCGTCGTAGGCACTGTGGCACACCGAATAGTGCGCTCGATCGACGCCGGCCTCGGTGAAAAGGCCATGTACATAGTCATCGTCGTTGGGCGTAACGATCAGCATGTGCAGGCGCGGCTCGTATTCCCGTAGCCATCCGAAGGCGCGGGGGATCTCACCGGCGTAGTAGAGACCGCCGAACTTGCCCGTGTAGAACAGCACCGGCTGATCCTCGCCGATTCCGAGGTCGCGTCGGATGCCGCGCCCGACTTCGCCGTCGAACAGGAACTTGTTTTCGTTAACCACGGTCGGAACGCGGAAGAACTTTGCCCGCACCCCCCACTCGTCCTTCAGCCGCTCGCCCATGAAGCGCGTCCCAGAGGCGATGACGTGGGCGTAGTGGGCCGAGCGCTTCTCGAAGAAGCGGGCGAGCTTGTACTGCGCGCTTGCCTCCTGCCAGGCGCCGGCCGCAACAGAAACCTCACTGTGCGGCTCGTACTGGTAGAGAAACAGCCGCATGCGCAGTATTACCGCGCACATGTAGGCGAAGGAGCCGGCCACTGAGCCGAGCGCCACAATGTGCCGCCAGCCCTGGTAACGCAGCCGCGTGACGGCGCCGAAGCCCGACATCACATCTTTTAGCTTCTGGCCGAGCCCCATCCCGGGATGCCAGATGAGCGGCGTCCATTCGAGTCCCTGGCGCTCCCACCTCTTGACGAGCCGCTTCTGCTCCTCGGTGAGCGGGTGGCGCGGGTCCTCGTAAGTGACGACATGGAAGTGGACCGGGGCGGCCGGGTCGTCGAGATAATCCTTGATGTAGAGCCAGAAGTTACCCTGAATGAGCGGATCGAAAAGCCGGTTGTAGAGAAATATGATGACCATTTTCGGCGGTACACCTGTGCTGCCTCGGTCCACACCTGAGCGTAGCGTCTCGCCCGGATCGCTCTTCAGGGCGTCAGGTGGAGGGCTGGAGGACGTCATAGATCGGCCGATGCCAGTTTGGGGGCAATCCGTTCACAGGTCTTCAGCGCCGCGTTGATCCGGTCGAGTTGGCGTTCGTACGTGTTGTCCCTCGCATAAGCGATGCGCGCCTCCCGCAATTCGGGGGCATTGAGACGGTCCAGATCACGCACAGCGGCGCGGAAGGCGGCGGGATAATCGTTCTGATCCTTGACCATGACGATCAGGTCGCCAGCGAGGTGCTGAAAGGCCTCCGTCCAAGTGGCGACCGTGACGTTTCCACTGGCGAGGTATTCCATGATCTTGTGCGGGTTTGCGAGCTGATCACCGTATCGGGCGACATTTTTGGCGATCATGAGCACGTGCATTTGGGCCATCGCTGCGGGTATACTGGAACTTGGTATCCGCCCCCAAAGGCGGCAATTGGGAATGTCCTTCAATTCGGCGTAAAGCACCCCGTCTTCGGCATATCGCCCGATAAGGTGGAAATCCACCTCAGGGGATCCCAGGATCGTTTTTTTTAAGACCTGCAAGTCAAGTTCATCGCTTTCGAGATTTCCGACATAACACGCTTGGAACCGCCCACTTTGCACCGTCCCGCCTGCGTTACAGGTGGCGTCGAAGCCTGGCATATCGCGAACTCCATGTCCGACAGTGACGACGCGTCTCGCATGCGGCTCGAGACGGCGCTTGATGATGTCGCTGACCGCGAAGCAGATGTCGGCGCTGCGGGCCGCATCTGCGACGTTGAAATCCTGGTTGAGATCGACCTGATGATAGATTTTGATCCGCTCACCCGCGAAGGACATATCCGCAAAGCGGCTGTTCTCGAACAGCCAGACAACGTCGAAGCTAAAGCCGAGCTGGCCCTCCAATTTCGCCACCCACCTGGCCTCCAAAGCGCGGCGCAGGGTTGGCGGCATAAAACGCAGCCCGGGTGCCACGCGCGGTCCGCAGACCTTCCATAGTTGTCCTTCCTCCTGTGCCAGCCTCTCGATCGCAAGCCGGCTCTTCTGCGTGTCTGGTGGCTCCAGGAAGGCTACGCGATGACCGCGTGCGGCCACGGTTCGCGCGTAGTGGTGTTTCGAGACCTCGTGGGTGTCCCAAGGCTCGGGCGAGATGATGAGGATGTTCAAGCGAAGATCGAGGCCTATATGGCCGAACTCATTAATTATACCGGATAACGGTTGCGAAAGAAAATTATGGAACGGGAAGGATCGTACCTCAGCAGCTCAAAACCTCTACTCGTTAGATAGTTGACGACGTCAGGTAACGAACAGGCTTGCTCGACGCCCCTCTCCGGACCTAGATCGGCAGCGATGTACTCAATCCTTTCAAGAAGGCGTCCTACGCCCTGCAGAACTTCGAATTCATAGCCTTCTGCTTCGAGCTTCATCAGCCGGATAACCCGCTGTTGGGTTACGACCTCTAACGAATCCAGCCGGACACCTTCAATTTTCGCTGTCCCCCGTGACGAGCCGGTTTCAACGACGCTGGAGTCCCCGGTGTCGTTCGCAAGATTAAAATGCAGGTCGACGTTCTCCTTCCACAGCGCTTTTGATATTGCCTGTGATTTGCTGCTTAGGTTTTTCACCAGAGCTCTATACTCCACAGGATCTGGCTCGAACGAGATGCACACAGCACCCTTATCTTCACAGTACTTGGAGAACTCTCCAATGTTTGCCCCGCAATCGATAACGACGTCGTCTGGTCGAATTTCGACTTTGCCTCCTGTATACTGTAAAAATAGGTTTTCCAGACGCGCGTATATTCCCTCGGAGTAGTAGCGGTAACGAAGTGGTCGGGTGAAGTATAAAACTCTCCCACCATCCTCCAGAAAATAGAGACCGTCTACGTATGTGCACTTTTTTGGACGTGACGTCATTTTCTGAACGACGTTATAGCGTTGGCAGAAAGCATGCGAGGTGCTGCGCGTCAGCACGGAATGAATGAATTTATTGAGCAGCGCTCTCATTGGCGATCCGTTAAAGATTGCGGGCCACGAATGTTTCGAAACGCTCTATGCACTCGTCAGCGTCGAATTCGGAAACGGCAAGCTCTCGGGCATTTCTGGCGAGTTGTCGGAGTGCTGCCTCGGTGTTGAATATTCCCAGAATATTGGTGGTCATTTGTTGCCAATCTCCTTCCCGGTTCAAGAGAGCATTCTCACCGTGTTTGAGAAAATCCGCAGCCCCAGAATGATCCGTCGAGCAGACGACGCAGCCGCTCGATAGCGCCTCTTGTATCGATGAGGGGAAGCCTTCGCAGTCCCCGTCTTCAGAGGGCTTTGAGGACTGGAGGTAGAACGCCGCCCGGCCCAACAATTCCCTCACCCCACTGTGCGCCATCGCACCAGAGAAATGTGCAGCCCCCTCGAGACCCAAATCACGGGCCAGACGCTTCATCTCCGGCAGCATAGGGCCGTCGCCGACGAGGTGGAGCTGCGCATCAGAGTTCGCCGCCCGAACTGCTTTGAAGGCATGCAAAGTGTCGGAATGCGCCTTCTTCTCCACGAACCGTCCGATGGAGGCGAACGTATTCTTGTCTTTGAAATTGGGAACGAATGCTTTTGTGTCCACGCCGCTGGGTATGACCGCGGTTTTGGGAAGAGGGATGCCCTTCTTCTCCAACTGCCGACGCAGTGCTGGCGCAACAAACACAGCTCCTCTGGCTGCGGGAAGCAGCTGTCGCAAAGAGGCGACATACTTGTCCTCATTCAAGAGGCGACTTGCATCGATCCCGCGGAAGTAAACGAAGAAAGGCTTGCCGGAGAACAGCGCGAAGTCCCAGTTGCGGACCAGGATATAGCCGAATTCGAAGATGAGGTAATCGATCTGATCGAAGATTTCGCTCTTACCTAGCCCTGCTTTCCAGGCCAAGCCCGAGATCATCTTGCCTAATTCATATCCGCCCATCCCGCGTACCAAGCGCCGGTAGGTAGTTCTTCCATGCAGTGCCGGAACATAGTTCATGGGCTCCGGGAGATCCTCGCTCCGCCTCGGCACCTCTCCGAAGACGATCGTATCTCCCTTGTTGAGGAGCCTGATGTGGCGGCGGATAAACGTTTCCGAGACGCTGGTCGGATCCGCGCACAATATGCAGGGCTTCATCCTGTCATTACCTGGCTTTGATCGAAGGCTGGCACACGGCTAGCTGCGCTTTCACTTCTTGCCCGCAATCAATCCGCCCATAGATGGGCGACGGAGGAGTACTTCTACCGGCGGACCGATTCCCGCAACGCGCCCGTGTTCAAGACGCAAAATCCGGTCGCAGTTTACCAGCGTCGATTGGCGGTGGGCGATAATGATCATTGTCAGATCGCGAGACAGTGCGGTGATGGATTGTTCGATGACGGCTTCCGTCTCTTCATCCAAGGCGCTCGTTGCCTCGTCGAGCACCAGGACAGCTGGGTTTTTGTATAACGCGCGGGCAATCCCTATCCTCTGTCTTTGCCCGCCAGACAGCCGTATGCCTCGCTCTCCGACAAAAGTGTCGAAGCCCGCCGGCAGCTTCTCGACAAAGGCGAGAATTTCCGCGCGGGCCGCCGCCTCTCGCACACGGGACATGTCAACCTCGTCGGCAGGGACGCCGAAGGCGATATTCTCCGCGATGGATGAATCGGACAGATAAATCGCCTGCGGCACGTGCGCTATTCGTGACTGCCATGAGGCCATGTTCGAACGCGACAGCGGCTCTCCATCGATGAAGATCGTGCCCGTTGTCGGGGTGAGCAGTCCCATGATGAGATCGGCCAGGGTGCTCTTGCCACTGCCGCTCGGGCCAATCACTCCGACGCGCTCCCCCCGGGCGATTTCAAGATTGATGCCCTCTACGGCGTTGACCGCGCGTGGGTTGAAAGCAAACGAGACGTCGCGCAATTCAAGACTCGTCTGAAGCAAAGGCGCCGCAGTCTGCGGGATGCCGGCCCCATGGCGCGGCGGCAAATCCAGCAATTCCAGAACATCCATCATGTTATGACGATTGACCGCGATCTGCGTCCAGGCGCTGAAGATCAATTGAACTTGCGGGATCAGTCGCTGCGCTCCGAATGCGAGCGCACCCAGGACGGGAAGTGCGGCGCTCAGGCCGCCTCCTTGCTGCGCCAAGAGGACGGCCGTGCCGGCCACGAGCACCATACCCAGGGTCTCGATGACATGCCGGGGGACGACGGAGAAGAATTGATTGAAGACATAAGCATCCCGCAGGCGGGTATCTGCCTCGCTGAAGGTTCTGATGTAGACAGCTTGTGACTTGTCGATCAGAATGTCGCGGATGCCACCCAGACTTTCCTGCATGGTTTTGATGCGCAGCCCGACATTCTCCGCCACGATTTTGCTGGAGAGCCTTACGCGCTGACGAGAGAATATTCCAATCGCGAGATAGATCGATCCCAGCACGGCCGCGGCGACGACTGTCACCACCGGATCTATGAGCGCCAATGCCGTGACGATGGCCGCCGTCGTAACGACGCCGACAAAAATCTGCATGAATGGCATCAGCACGCCGGCAGTAATGCTTTGCACCTTGTTCAGTGCCGCCAGTAGCTCGCTGCTGTTTTTTGAAATGTGGTAGGAGTAATCCTGCTCCAACATCCTGCTGTAGACGGCGACTCCGATGTCGTGCCCGACGCGGAATGCGTATTTTTGTACGATCCAGGTCAACGCCAAACGCGTGACGCCCGCGGTCACCACCAGGACGGAAAACAGGCCTGCAAGCAGCATGACCTGATCTGAGGGTGACGCAAAGCCAGGGGCTAACCTCGAAAGGACCCCCGTCACGCCGGGCATGGCGGTGGGATTTGTCAGCACCGCCAGAAACGGGACGACTGAACCGAGCGCAGCGATCTCGGCGGCCGCGCCGACCAGCATCGCAAGCAGAACAAGGGGAAACTGCCGCCGCCGTCGCGCCGACAGGTGTAGGAAAATACGATGGGCTATTGTGAGCAGGCCGTCACCCCTTGGAGCAGAGGTAGTCATGATGAGGAACCGTTCGAGCTTTGGGTTTCCTGGAGTTCAATCCATCGCTGGTGCAATGTGAACTCCGGCCCGGCATGGCGAAGTGTGGCAACCGCTGTGTTGTTTGAGATAGCTCGCCGCATCTTATGCTCTCACAAGTCGGCTCATGATGGATTGCGCACTTGCACGCGCGGATCTCAACATAGGCTTCTCCATGAAAGCATGATACGCGATCCCCAATGAGACGCCTCCCAAGACACAGAGTCCCAATATGATCCAGCGCGTCTCCATGGTTTGAAGAATTTCGGCTGCAATCGAAACGACCGGGCTATGCACGAGGTAGATCGCGTAGGATGCAGATCCGAAAAGCAGGATCGCCTTCGGAAGTTCAACGCTTTTTGTTCTTTCATAAAGCGCCAATCCGAGAACAAGAAACGTCAGTGGGACACCTAGAAATGCCAAGCAGCCGGACGCGGTGACCGTAACGTTACTGCGGCTATCGCGAGCGCGGGCCGCCAGAACCAGCCGGGCATCATGCGTGCAGCCATCGCAGCCGCAAGGCCACCGAAGAAAAGAAGCACCAGCGGGTTCAAAATGACCGAAGCAAATTTGGGCAAGGTCTGCAGATCAATGCCGGACAGCTGGGCCGCGAGAATACAGGAGCACCACGCCAACAGGAGCAGGACGAAGATCCTGCCGAGATAAAAGGTAAGGAAGAAAGCATAGAAGATAATTTCGTAGGTCAGTGTCCAAGCGACCGACAGGACCGATTGCTTCTCGAACGGCAGCAAAGTCAAAGTGGAAAGGACATTCCAGCGGCGTCCATCCGGCGGCACGTTCTCGAAAATCACATAGAGGAGCATAGTGGCGCATGCGACCGGCAGGTAAGGGACGTAGATGCGGCTCACTCGCTTCATGGCGTAGCTGAGAGCATTGATAGCCGTGCGGGCATCATCACCGTGGACATGGTAGATGATAAAGCCGCTAAGAACGAAGAAGAAGTCAACGCCGTGGTGGGCCCAGAGAAAATAGCGCGGTGGACCGTCAGCAGAGAAATGGGCCGTGGCTTGGTCTGCATGGTGAAGCACGACGAGTAAGGCGGCAGTCGCACGCCCCACTTCAAGCCACTGGAGCTTCGGCTGCTCGCCGTCGTTGATGGCCGCCTCAGTCGGCATAGTAGGCGCGATACCAATCGACGAACGCGCGCACTCCGTCCCTCACCGGCGTTGCCGGCTTATAGCCGACGGCGGCCACAAGGTCGGAAACGCTGGCGTAGGTATCCGGCACGTCGCCCGGCTGAAGCGGCAACAGTTCCATCATCGCCTTCTTGCCCAGCGCCTCCTCAATGGCTTCGATGTAGGCCGTCAATTTCACGGGAGCGTTGTTGCCGATGTTGAAAATTCGAAACGGAGCGTTCGACGTGGCCGGATCGGGGGCTTCACTGGACCAATTTGGATTCGGCTCCGCGATCTGATCTGAGGAACGGATCACACCCTCTGCGATGTCGTCGACGTAGGTGAAATCGCGGGTGTGGTTCCCGTGATTGAAGACCTTGATGGGCTCGCCGGCCAGGATGTTCTTTGTGAACATGAACAGCGCCATGTCGGGGCGTCCCCATGGACCGTAGACGGTGAAGAAGCGCAGGCCTGTGGTGGGCAATCTGAACAGATGGCTGTAAGCATGGGCCATCAGCTCGTTGGCGCGCTTGGTTGCCGCATAAAATTGCAGAGGATGGTCGACACCCACATGTTCGGAGAAGGGCATTGTCGTGTTGCCGCCGTAGACGCTCGATGTCGAGGCATAGGTCAGATGCGGGGTCTTGGCGTAGCGGCAGGCCTCGAGGATATTGAGGAAGCCGGTGATGTTAGATTCCACATAGTCGTGCGGGTGATCGAGGCTGTGGCGGACGCCGGCCTGGGCTGCGAGGTGAATGACGCGATCGAACCGATGCGCGGCGAAGGTTCGATCGACCGCCTGTTGATCGGCGAGATTGGCGCGTACGAAGGCGAAGGTCCCTGGAGCGTTAGCACCCCGCGCCGCTTCCTCCAGGAGCGCGAGGCGGCGCTCCTTCAACTGGGGGTCGTAGTAAGCGTTGACCGAGTCGAATCCCACCACCTCGTCGCCGCGTGCGATGAGGCGCTTGGCGACGTGGTAGCCGATAAATCCAGCGGCGCCCGTGACGAGGTTTTTCATGTCTAAAGCCGGCCGTCGCTGTCGGATTTTGGGAAGATTCCTTTGACGTCGAAGAGGACGGCGCCGGGGCGTCCGAGCGCGCGAACCTTTTGGGCACCCATTGCGACGAATTCCCGGTGACCGACGGCCAGGATCACGGCGTCGTAGCGGCCCGGTGGCGGCTCTGCCTTTTCCACCTCAATGCTAAATTCGTGGCGCGCTGCCTCAGGGTCGATCCACGGGTCGTAGACTTCGATCGTCGCATTGTACTCCCGCAAGGTCTCGATGATGTCGATGACTTTTGAGTTTCTGAGATCGGGGCAGTTCTCCTTGAAAGTCAGCCCCAGGATCAGGATGCGGCTGCCGACGACGGGAAAGCCGCGGCGCATCATCAGTTTAACAACCCGCTCGGCAACGTGAGCGCCCATGCCGTCATTGATGCGGCGGCCGGCGAGGATGACTTCCGGGTGGTAGCCGATCTCCTGGGCGCGGTGGGTCAGATAATAGGGATCGACGCCGATGCAGTGTCCCCCGACCAGGCCGGGCGTGAAGGAGAGAAAGTTCCACTTGGTGCCGGCCGCAGCCAGCACCTCTTTGGTATCAAGGCCGAGTCTGTGAAAGATGATCGACAGTTCGTTCATCAGTGCGATGTTCAAATCGCGCTGCGTGTTCTCGATGACTTTTGCGGCTTCCGCGACTTCAATCGAGGCCGCCTTGTGGGTGCCGGCCGTGATGATCCCGGCGTAGAGCGTGTCGATCGCTTCGGCGGCTTCCGGTGTCGATCCGCTCGTCACCTTCATGATCGTCGGCAGACGATGCAGTTTGTCGCCGGGATTGATGCGTTCGGGGCTATATCCGGCAAAGAAGCCGGAGTTGTACTTCAGTCCGGACAGGCGTTCGATAATCGGAACGCAGACGTCGCGGGTGCAGCCCGGGTAGACGGTCGATTCGAAAATAACCACCCCGCCCGTGCGAATGACCTTCCCAACGGTTTCGGATGCGCGTTCCAGAAGCTTGAGGTCCGGCCGGTTGGCCTGATCGATCGGGGTCGGCACGGCAACGATGAAGACGCCGCAAGTTTTGAGGTCGTCGATGTCCGTGGTGTAGGTGAGGTACTTCGCAGACTTCAGTTCCTCAGGTTCGACTTCTCGTGTGGCATCGTTGCCGGCGCGCAAGGCCGCGACCCGCGATTGGCTGATGTCGAAGCCGACGAGGGGCCGCACCTTCCCGAACTCGACCGCCAGGGGAAGGCCGACGTAACCCAGCCCGATGACCGCTATCTTTTCTTTGCTCAGATCCATCGGGTCGATTTGTTATGACTGCGGCTGGCGGGCCCGGATCGCCGCCAGAACATCTAGATAGCGGCCAATCACCAGCTGTTCGTCGAATTCCGCGGCAACCTTCTTGCGGCTCTCGCGCCCCATGTCCGCCGTCGCTTCGACGGGGAGATTGAGGAAGGCCTCCAACTGGCGTGCCAGATCTGCGGCATCCCGTACGTGGGCAAGATACCCGTTGCGGCCGTGGTCGACCACGTTGCGGCAGCCTGGCACGTTGGTCGCGATGAGCGGCTTGCCCATGGCGGCCGCTTCGAGAAGGGTGCGGGCCGTGCCCTCTCGATAGGAGGGCAGCACGATGCAGTCGGCGTCTGCAATGAAGGGGCGGACATCATCGGTTGCGCCAAGATAATCGATGGTGCCCTGCTGGACCCAGCCCTCGACGTCCGAGCGGGAGACGGCTGTGCGGTTCTCGACATCGAGAAATCCGAGCAGGGCAAAGCGGGCCTCCGGATATCGGTCGCGGAGACGGCGGGCGGCCTCGACGTATTCACCCACTCCCTTATCCCAAAGCAACCGCGCGATGAGCAAAAAATGACGAGCGCCGACCGGGCGGGGCGGCGTTTCTACGGGTGTGAAGCGCGACAGATCGATACCCGAGCCAGCCAGCACACCTGTGCGCTCCCGGCCGACAAGGCCCAAGTCGGAAAAAAGTGCTCGATCATCTTCATTCTGGAAGAAGACCATGTCGGAGCGCCGAAATGCCCTGCGATACAGACCCTTCACGATTGGCGTCAGCCACGTGTTTCGGATGAAGGCGGTGCCCAAACCGGAGACATTATTGATGACCGGAATGCCGAGCGCTTGCGCCGCCAGGGATCCGTAGACGTTCGGCTTAATGGTGTACCCCAGATAGGCAAGCGGTGAGACCTGCCGAAGGGCGCGGACATAACGCCGGAAGAGAGCAAGATCGCGAACGGGGTTGGCACCCTTGTTGTCGATCTCAATGGGAATGAACCGGCAGCCCAGCGACGCGAGCTTACCGCTATGCTCGTCGACTGGTGCGATGGCCGCAACCTGAAAACCTTCCCGGATCAGCCGCTCGATCAATCCGGCACGGAAGTTCACGATGTTCCAGGACGTGTTGATAGACATCGCGACACACGGTGCGCCGTGACTTGGTGCAGGAAAGCCACCCGCCGCATGCAGCGCGCTGGCCGATGCCACTCTTTTCAAGTCAGTGGTCACTGCCCGTGTGTTCGACGTGAGATGAGATTGTCTTCTATCGGGAGTTCTCGAGAACGAGGCATGCTACCGCCATTCGGGTGACTCGCGTCCCCGTGGAATACTTCGCGCGGCGGAGGAGAGAAGCTGTGCGCCCCACGCCTCAGACCCGCCAATCCTGGGCGCGTGCCTCAGCCAAATCAATATCCAATCTCGACTGCCGAACCTATGCGGCCAGTTCGCCGCTTGGTCCCGTGGCGCCGCCGCACGCCCCTTCCCCGAACGCTTTGGCGCGCCGCACGTCGTCCCATGCAAGGCGCACCGCTTCCGCGTTCTCGCGCTCGCCGAAAATCACCATAACGACAGTACGCAAGAGTATTTCGATGTCGACCCTGACCGACGCGTTGCGCACATACCAGACATCGAGCGCAACCTTATCGAGAGCCGTAAGATGACGCCCGCCCTTGACTTGCGCCCAACCCGTTAATCCCGGACGCACCTGCAGACGTGCAGAGGCCCCGACCGGCTGATCGGCTGGCAGGAGGGGGCGCGGCCCGATAAACGACATTTGTCCGAGGAGGATATTGAACAATTGTGGGAGCTCATCGAGACGCGTTCGACGAAGGCTGCGGCCAGATAACGTCAACCGGCGGTCGTCGGGCACCCGGTATCCGGCCCGGTCGTAAGCCGCCCCCATGGTGCGGAACTTAAAGAGCCGGAATGGCCTTCCGCCGAGCCCTGGCCGCTGTTGCATGAAAAGAACCGGTCGACCAATGTCGAAGAAGATCACGAGGGCGATCAGCGCCATCGCGGGCGCGAGCAGAAGAAGCAAGATGCTGGAACCAATGACGTCGAAGCCGCGTTTCCAGAGCCAATAGCCGCGCCCTTGCAGCCGCACTCGTTCGCTGTCGTCGATCGAAAGTAGGCGTTCGGCGTTGGGCTCTGCAGACCCATCGCTTTCAAGTAAATCGGAGGAACCAGACACCACGGGCTCGTGCGCCTCGAAACCGAGGGTCGCGGCGAGATAGTCGACCACGATATCAGATCCGGCGGCGAGCTCCGCCAGGATCGTGCGCGTCTGCTCGCTGAGATTTTGCATGCGCACGGTGACAACAATGCGCTGGACGGCAATTCCGTGCACCCGGAGATCGCTGATGATCGCCGCAATGTCTTCCGGCACACCGAGCACGGGATACCGATGCATCAGACGCCCCGTGTGACGCTCATCATTGCCGATCAGCCCGGCAATCCCGATGTCGCCTTGGCCCAATTCGAGCGCCGATTGCAGATAGAGCTCGGCGAGCCTGTTCATTCCGACAATAAGGACGGTGGGCCGGGTCAAAAGATCGGTCTTTTCGGCCGCAGCGAATTGACGGGCAGCGGGCGACCTATTCATGTGCCTGATACGCATAAAGACGCGCGCCGAAGCCAGCAGCAGCAAGAGCATCACCGGCTGCAGAAATGGAATGGATCGCGCAATGCCCTCAAGCCGGTTCAACGCGAAAATCAAAATCACAGCGCCAAGCGTTATCGAGACGGCGGCGAAGACGAGATGGAGGTAGTCCCGCATCGTGCTGAACCGCCAAACCGAGCGGCTCAATCCCAGCGCAGGGATGACAAAGCTCGCGCTCAAGGCGGTCGCGAGGAGATAGGGCCAAAAAGCTAGGGCCTTTTCATGCGAGATTTCAAAATTCTCGCGGAGCAAGAACGCTAAACATGTCCCAATTATAACGAGTGCCAAATCGACGGCAAAAAGAAGCAACCTACGAATGTCTGCCTCCCTTCCTAACGGGTCTTCAAACAAAAATCCGACAACATAATTATCGAGATACCGTGCCACGCCCAAACTGAAGTCGCAAGTCAATCGCCGCCGTTCCCCAGTTTTGGCGGACCAAGGTCACTGCGGCGCAACACTTGGCGAGGACCCGGTTTATAATCCAATCATAGCTTAAAAGTCCCCGACGGCTCCTTGCTTTGTTTATTTGTCCTTCTCGTCGACTTTGGACGGCGGACGCCAATCCTCCGGCCATTGAATGCCATCACCCCACGAATTCGGCCGTCCCGTGGACGAGCCCGCCGGCTTGGGTCCCGAAGGGAAATCGCGTGGTGGCGCTGAAGAGTGCGGCGGTTCGGCTGCGCGCGGCTCCCCCGAAGCAACGCGCGGTCCCCACCCTCCTTCGAAGGCTCGCCGCGGCGGCGCGGACGCCACCCGCGTGACTACGGTGGGCTCGGCGCTGTCGTCACCATCCAGGTCATCAAGATCAGACGCATGCTGTGGCCTCGCAGGCGCAACCAACATGCCGCAGCATAGCGCGAACACCGCGGCCATTGCCGCCGTACGCATCGGATAATCGACAAGGCCGTGTGCGAGAAGCAGGAGAACCACCAAAGATGCGGCTCGAGTCAGCAGGCGATCGAGTGGCGATCCATGACCCACCCCGCGCCAGACCCTCCACAGTCGGAGAGCGAACCAGACCATGAATCCCGCGAACAATACCACTCCCGGCAAACCCGCTTCCAGCAGGAGATCGAGCAACTCGTTGTGAGCGCGGTTTACGTAGAGCCCAGGCACAATGCCATTTGGCTGCTCATAGGTTTTGTAAACGGTGACGAACGATCCGAGGCCAGACCCGAATGGCCAGAAATCCTTTGCGGCTCGCCAGGTCACGTCGATGAAGGTCAAACGCGCTTCTTGCAGCGGGTCCTGGAAACGGCCGATGACCCGCAAAAGAGCGAACTGGGCCGCGCCGATAAATCCGACCACGCCAACGACGATCAGAATTCGGGACTTGGCTCCCAAGACACTTGCGCGCCGGTCCGATGCGGTAACGAGCCCGCCACACACGAGGGCAAGAAGCGCCAAGATGAGCCCGGCGCGCGAGCGCGAAAGCACAATGGCCGTCAGCAAGACGAGGATAAAGGCGATACTGCCGACGCCCATGAGGATGTCGCGTGTTCGCCAGTCAGAGCGCGACTGGGCGGCCAGCTCCCGCGTCGCATCCGCGGCGAGAGCACATGCAAATACGATCATGGCGTAACACAACGCGGCGAAGTGATTTCGGTTGACGAAGAACCCACGAGATCCGGAGTTCTCGATCAGGGTGTCCGCAAATTTGTTTGCCGGGGTGTCCTGAATTAATCCGAAGCCAGCAGACAAAAGAGCCGCTGCAAGAAGTCCGAAGACAACCAGCCTCCGCTGTCGATGGGACATCGAAATCACGGCCAGCAGGACTGCCAATCCGGGAACGAGCGCCGGAAGGATTAGCCACGTCTGTGCCGGGTCCAGTGACAGCGGCCGCCAACCCACGTCTTGACCCGCTAATGCGAGAGCGCCCTGCGCCACGTCACGCTGCGGCAAAGCTGTCCAGAGGGCCGGCGGCAACGGCACAACATGAATAAGAGGTAGCAAACAAAGAGCAACGCAGAACAGAACTGGTGCCGAGCCCAGAGAACCCTGGTCGCGCAGGCGATTGAGCGACCACAGCAGCAGCGGAACCGCGGCGAGTTGCACAATCACGTCGCCTAAAAACCCGGGACGCGTTGCCCCCCCGAACAGGACGGCAAGAAAGATCACCGTTAGCGTGAGGGCAGCGAACCCGCGTTGAGCGAAGTCCATCAATCCCCGCTGCGTCAACCGACCCACACCCTCGCCATGCGGACCTACGGGCTTATGGGTTTGTCATCGTCCCCGCTCAGCGCGATTGCCGCTCCGATTCCGCCGGCTACAAGAACGCCGCCGACGATCAGCGTGTAATCAACACCGCCAGGTGCATTTGCCGCGCACGGAGGCACAGCAGCAACCACGACGACGCTCCCAACTGACACGGCTTGCGCACAGGCATCATTGTAAATCACCTGAGCGCTGCCACCCGCTGTGACCATGACCACATCGCCTGGATTGACGGTTGTCGGCCCACTGACCGGCACGTACCCCTGACCACGGTCGACATAAACCTGTCCAGCCGTAGGCTGGACGGTCGCTGCAGACGCCTGCACCGCCATCACTAGCAAACATAAGGTAGAATAGAGATACTTCATAAAACCCCCGTACGCACTATACGAACACAAGTTGGCCGCAAAAACACCAGCCTTGACGAGGTTTAACTGAACATCTCGCCCTGTGGAAGCGTTTCACGGGCGGCTAGTCCCTCGTTGGATGATTTCTGCAGAGCCTTGCTGCAGCAAAGCCACTATAGGCTCGCTCTGACCAGAAACTGGGCACGCTGATCAAATTAACGACCTGAATGAGAGCGCTCAGCTCGTTCAACCTCGGATTGGCGCGGCAAAGGGATGTCAAATCACGCGACAAGTTATGGATTTGATGGTCATTGCCCACTACCTGCCGGGCAAGAATTTACGGTTTGAGACAGCTGTGACTGATGTGGCCTTGCATCCACAGATCGCCCGCCGTTGGAGCGGCAGCCTCGAAAGCACTTGACGTGTATGGGTGATTCCCCATTTCTGACTATATCGAAGCTACATGATTAAATTCGGCCTCGATGAAAATCCAGGTTCGAACCTTGTTCAATCGAATTTTTTGTGCTCCATGCGTCTGATTGACTTGCATAGCCATATACTGCCGGGCGTGGATGACGGTGCCACCGATCTCCAGGTCTCCCTCGACATGGCACGCGCCTATGTCGCGGACGGAGTTGGGATCGTAGCCTGCACACCGCATATCCTCCCAGGCCTTTACCACAACACGGGGACTGCTATCCGGCGAGCCATCACAGATTTACAGAACGCCCTCGATGAAGCTTCCATTCCACTCAGGCTCGTACCGGGTGCCGACAATCATATTGTGCCGGACTTCGTTTCGGGTCTCGCGCGCGGCCATCTGCTCCCCCTCGCGGACAGCGCCTACGTTTTGGTGGAGCCGCCGCACCACGTCGCCCCCGCTCGTCTCGAAGACCTGTTTTTCTCAATTCAGGTCGCTGGCTATGTCCCCATTCTCACCCACCCCGAGCGGCTGACCTGGATCAACCAGAATTATGCCCTTATCCAGCGCACGGTCCGCTCTGGCGTATGGATGCAGATCACATCGGGGTCGCTGGCGGGTATCTTCGGCCGTGAACCCCAATATTGGGCCGAGCGGATGTTGGACGAAGGGCTGGTCCACATCCTCGCAACCGATGCCCATGATTTGAAACGGCGCCCGCCCGACTTGAGCCGAGGCTACACATTGGCCGCACGCCGTGTTGGCGAAGATGAAGCCACTCGCCTCGTCAAGACCCGGCCTGAGGGTATACTTAATCGTATGGTGCCGAATCATTTTGCCAATCCAACGGGGGGAACTCGGGGCAATGCGCATATCAGCGGTCAGAAGGACGGCCGGCCGCGCTCTGCGGTGGGCGACGAGCCTGGCAGCGGCGGCATGGCTCGCCGGCTGCGGCGCTACTTTAGATAACAACGAACTGGGAGCGCTCGGCGCAGCCGAGCAGACGAAAGCTTCGGGCGCGGACAAACCGGCCCAGGGGCCAGCGATTGTACCTGAATCCCTCACCGCCCCGAGAACGGGGACGCCGGATAACACGGTAGTGCCCGCAAAGTCGTCGCCCAAGGCGACGACACTGCCTTCCGTGGAGACTGGCACGGCCATCACCCCGGCATCGGCCGACAGCTACAAGATCGGCACGGGTGACGTGCTTGATGTTTCCGTTTTCAAGGTCCCTGAACTCAACAAGTCGGTTCAGGTTGCCGATAATGGAATGGTGGGTCTGCCCCTCGTGGGTGACATCCAGGCGAAAGGCAGGACGCCCAAAGAGATCGAACGCGAACTCGCACAAAAGCTCGGAGCGAAATATCTGCAATCGCCCCAGGTCACCGTGTTCGTGAAGGAGTATAATAGTCAACGAATCACAATCGATGGCGCCGTAGACAAGCCCGGCGTCTTCCCCTACCGCAGCTCGATCACCTTGTTGCAGGTGATCGCCATGGCAGGCGGCCTTGATCCCAACTCGGATTCAACGGTGGTCGTTTTCCGCGAGGCAGAGGGTAAGAAGACAGCCGCTCGTTTCGACATCGATCAAATCCGCGGCGGAAGCGCGGAAGACCCTGCCATCAAGCCGGGCGATACGGTTGTCGTGGGATCGTCGATGATTAAGCAGGCCTTCAACAACGTCTTAAAGGCGTTGCCGGTGGCAGGCTTCTTCCTTGGACTCTAATCGATCTCAACGGCCGCCTCGCGTGATCGTAGCTCTAAACAGGACTATGATAGGTACGTATGAGCAATAAGAGGCTTCCACCGCCCCAAAATAGTCCCCCGACCCCGTTGGTCCCCGCCCGCGACACCGGCGGGGCCCTTGCGAATTCGTATGATCCGTTCCCCGGCCAATTTGCGCCAGGAGCCGAACAGGGCTCCGATATTTTTGCCGATCTGCTCGAGTATTGGCGAATTTTCATCAAGCGGCGGGGGATGATCGCTGCCATCGTGGCGTCGTTCCTCTGCGTCGCAACGATCTACACGTTTCTGCAAACGCCAATCTACAAGTCCAAAGCTCGAATACAGATCGACCGCGACAGCATTCAGGTCATCGATAAGGGCGACGTGAGCGCGTCCGAGGGACGATCCTCCGATTTTATGAATACGCAGATCGTTATTCTGCAGAGCCGCGCCATCGCGGAACGCGTCGCAACAACCTTGAACCTCGATAAGGACGAGGCCTTTCTAACGGCCACGCGTGGATTTGGACTGAGCGGGCTGATCAAGATCCTTCGCTCTCCCTTTGCGGATCCGGAAAAATCCAAGACGACGGCTGTGCCGCGCGCGACAAATCTGCGTCGCGCAGCCGGCATCATTGCATCGAACATTGTGATCAGGCCAGTCGCTGGCTCCCGGCTGGTGGACATCGTCTACAGCGACCCCAATCCCACTCGCGCCCAGCGCATCGCTCAAGCCTATGTCGAAGCCTACATCAGCTCAACCATCGACAAGCGGTTCGAAGCCAACGCCTATGCCAAGACGTTTCTCGACGATCAGATCGCCCAGCTGAGGCAACGATTGCAGGAATCCGAGCAGACGCTTCTCGATTTCGCGCAGAAGGAGCAGATTGTTGCTTCGTCTGAGCAGGCTTCGATTTCCGAAACCAATCTCGGGGCCGCGAATGCTGCGCTCAGCACACTTATTTCCGAGCGCATCAAAAACGAAAACCTCTGGCGCCAAGTGGAGGATGCGAACGGCATCAATCTCCCGCAGCTACTGGCCAATTCGGTGATCGATGGCCTCAGAGGAAAACGCAACGCTCTCGTGACCGAGTATCAGGAGAAACTGCAAACCTTCAAACCCGACTACCCGGACATGGTCCAGCTGACTTCGAAGATCAAAGAAATCGACCGTCAGATCGCCGGCGAAGTCAGTGCCATCAGGCAGTCGCTCAAGGCCGCGTACGAATCTGCGTTGGCACAAGAGAGCGAGATGAAGGAGCGGGTCGTCAGCCTGAAAGCCGAAGTTATCGATCTGCAGAAACGTTCGGTTCAGTACAACATCCTCAAACGTGAAGTGGACTCGAATCGCGAGCTCTACAACGGGCTTTTGCAGCGCTTCAAAGAGGTCGACGTTGCAGGCGGCGTGAAGACCAACAACGTGTTCATCATCGAGCGAGCCGAGGCATCGGGCGCCCCATCCTCCCCAGTTCTGTCACGTGCCCTCATGATCGCGTTTGGCGCAGGTCTCGCCCTTGGCTGCGCCGCGGCCTATTTGTTCGAACGTCTCGATGAGACCATACATTCGCCCGAAGAACTGGAGCGGGTCACCCGGCTGTCGATTCTTGGCGTCATCCCGCTCATTACGAACGAACAAGGACGCCCGGAAGAGGAACTCGAAGACCCCCGATCCGGGTTGTCCGAAGCCTATCGTTCCCTCGCGACATCGCTGCAGTTTTCGACGGAAACCGGGCTACCCAAAACGCTCCTGCTGACGAGTTCGGCGCCAGGGGAGGGCAAGTCGCTGACTTCGCTTGCCATCGCCCGTCATTTTGCAACGATGGGGCTCAAAGTCCTTCTGATCGACGCCGATCTGCGCAACGCGTCTTTGCACAAGAAGCTTGCCCTCGACAATAGCGTGGGACTATCGAATTATCTGACCGGCGCCTGTACGCCACCAGAGGCCTTCCAGGCAACCCAGCTTGGCAATCTTGCCTTCATGAGTTCCGGGCCGCTTCCGCCCAATGCCGCCGATCTTCTGGCCGGCACCCGCATGCATTCCCTCTTGTCCGTCGGGCTAGAAGTTTTCGACCTGATCGTTGTCGACGCGCCGCCCGTCATGGGCCTGGCGGACGCGCCAATCCTGTCGAACTCCGTCGCAGCCACCGTTTTCGTCGCGGCCGCGGGAGACGCGCGCATTGCCAACGTTCGTGGATCCCTGCGCCGTCTCCAGCTTGCCCGCAGTCCCTTAATCGGCGCGGTCATCACTAAGTTCAATGCGAGATCCGCGGGTTACGGATATGGTTACGGATATGGTTACGGATATGGTTACGGGTACGGGTACGGGTACGGTTATGGCTATGGGCGCGGACCTGAAACTCCGCAGGTAACCGCTGACGTTGAGCCCAGCCTATCTGCGCCGAGGCCGACTGGCACATGACCGAGATCGCCGCGATCAAAGCCGCGATCGGGCTGTTCCATTTACCATCAAACGTGCGCCTATTGCGTTCAGAGCCGCTGCCTGCGGGGATCGAGGTACTTCTGCGCAGTGCCGCCGGCGATGAAGCGGTCAGCGACGAGCTTGCAGAGCTTTTGGATCGGCCCGCCAGCCTGGTCCGTCAAGCCGCCGAATTCTACATCGAACAGATTCTCCTCGACACTCGGTCCGACCACTATCGCGTCTTGGGATCGATGCCGAATGCTTCATCGCAAGAATTGCGCCGCCATATGGCGCTGCTCATGACGTGGCTACATCCCGATCGGCATCCCAACGACATTCGCGCCGTCTTCGCCGCGCGTGTTGCGGTGGCCTGGGATAACCTGCGGACCTTCGAGAAGCGGCAAATCTACGATGCTTCCTTGCATCGAACGACGGCGCCAAACCCTGCGCGCCGGGCTGCACCGCCACGCATACATGGCGGCCGTTCAGACCGTTCATATGGCCTCAGCACCGCCGCGTGGCAAAGGAGCGAAAGCGGCTTTTTCGCCCGCTGCCTGGGGCGTATGAGACGCATCTTGCGCAGCCGGTCCAACGTTTCGTGACTGCACTGAGGGTCGCCGACGATGCCGACATCATCCCCCGTGACTCAAAGCAGCATACCGAGCGCGGTTCAGCTCTCTCTGTTGGCTGCAATTGGAGCAGCACTTGTCTGGTTGATCCTAACGCGGACACTCGCCGCCTACTTCGCAGCAAATTCGCCTAGCTTTGCACTCAACCTCCAGCCGAATGAACCCAGAGCCCTCGTCGCACTGGCGGAAGCCGAACTCGACCGCCTCGCGGCGACGCAGACTGCGGTCGGGGAAGCGCGCGCCGCCTTGAATGAGACCGACGTCGATTCATTCACCGCGCTGTCCCGCATGGCTGAAACGACATTGAAGGCACTAGCTGGCGAGGAAAGCGAGCCAGCCGGTCCCTCAGCCAATGAACCTGCCAAATCCGCCGATCAGGCTCCGGTCCGGGCTGCCATTAAATCCGAGGATGCAGCCACGATCCGGGCATGGGCGAAGAAAGCCGTAGACACATCCCCGCTCGATGCGGATGCCCTCGGTATTCTGGCTCGTTTGGCCGAGGTGACGGACGGCGAGTCGGTCGCATCGCTGATGCAGACCACTGCGAGACTGTCGGTACGCAAGAGCTTTGCCGTGTTCTGGCTGCTGCAGAAAGCCGAACGCGAGAGCAATCACGCTGAAGTTGCCCGCCTCGCAGATACTCTCCTCCGCACACGTCCGCGAACGCTGGCCCTCATAATGCCGACGCTGACCGCCTTCGCCGCGGACGAAGCCAGACGAGCCGAATTGATCCGCCTGCTCGCCGAGAACCCGCCCTGGCGTTCGGCGTTTTTTTCTGGTCTCAATTCTCACATCACGGATGCGCGCACGCCTTTGCACGTATTGACGGCGCTTAACGCCACGCCCGCCCCCCCCACGATTGACGAACTCAAAGGCTACATCGGTTTTCTATTCAAAAAGAACTTCCACGAACTCGCCTATTACACTTGGCTGCAGTTCCAGTCGCCGGAGGAACTCGCCAAAGTCGGGCCCATCAACAATCCGAGTTTTGAAAGCCCCTTAAGCGGCCTGCCCTTCGACTGGGTTTTGCCGCGGACCGGAACGGCGGTGACGGAAGTGCGCTCTTTTGGGGATGGCGCAAGGGGCCAATCGCTCGTGGTCGAATTTGCCCAGGGGCGCGCCCTGTTCTCGGGCGTCGAGCAAGTCCTGCTCGCCGCGCCGGGGAGTTATGTTTTAAAGGGCCGCCATCGCGGCCGCCTCATCGGCACACGCGGCTTGACTTGGAAGTTGAGCTGCGTCGGACTGAAACAACCGCTCGGCCAAACGCCGATGATCCTCGGTGATGTACCTGATTGGCGCGATTTCTCGATGACGCTTACAATTCCTCAAGAGGGCTGCCGTGCCCAGACACTTCGCCTGGATCTCGACGCGCGATCAGCCTCCGAGAAGCTCGTCACCGGCACGATGTGGTTCGACGATATTCTTTTGAGTCGCATACCGGAATAGACGTAATCGGCTCACTTCCGGATGCTGCTTTTTTTTGCTGACCGGCGGCAAGAGGTGATGCGCCGAAACTTCGCTCCGAACGGGGCGTAGCAGACATCGATCTGCTTCTCAGTCAGCGTTGCTCCATTCCCACGTAGGCTTGGCTGGTGACATCGGCCACAATTGGCAGCCGTGCCGCGAAATCATACGTCGCTGCTGCGGTTGGTGGAAGCAGTAGAGAGGAGACGCATCTATGCTTCAGTGTCCGTCGTCGAATGCTTTGAGACAGTTTGCGGCATGAGTGAGCGGAGGCTCGGGGTCATCTGGGTTGGATGTTAAGCGGCTTTCGTTTGGTGCTGCAATCGTCGTTTCCGGATGGTGTCGCGTTTGATCCTTTCTCTTTGCAACAGGATGGTTTGGCCGCGTCCGCTGTAGACGTCGGCCGGGGTTAGGTTTTTCAGGCTCTCG
>VYKW01000252.1_pt1 | contig 22279 bp, 18 predicted proteins | sample 5114451 | NCBI WGS metagenome assembly VYKW01 (sample SAMN12291784, study PRJNA351875) | freshwater metagenome | isolation source: freshwater lake | place: USA: Michigan, Gull Lake | collected 2013-08-08
AACTGCACGATCGACCGCTCACCCGGCAACGCATTCGCCGGCACTGGCGTAGACAGTGCCCGCTCTGTCAACGCCAACCCGCTCTTTGGTAATTGCACCGCGATCTCCACCGGGTGCCGCCCGCCACCCCGATGCGAATAGCCGACCGGTACACCGCCGAGATACGCCTGGACGGTGTCGTAAACGTCTCGCTCGTCGACCTTGTAAAATTCCAGCTGATCCTGCGCGATCACGATGCGCTGCCGCACGCCCTGCACCCCGAAGCTGTCATCGTCATCGACGATGTAGGGCACCGATCGGAAGATCTGGCGCAATTCCGACGCCACACCGCGCCGCGTCTCCGCATCCGGACCATAGACCTCCGCCAACAGCGTCGCGAGCACCGGCGGTCCTGGCGGCACCTCCACGATCTTCACAGCCGACTTATCCGGCAGCGCGAGTGATTTCAGACGCTCGCGCACATCGATCGCAATCGCATGGCTCGTCCGCTGCCGGTCATACTTCGGGGTCAGATTGAGTTGCAGGTCGCCCTGCTGCGGTTCGCTTCGCAAATACGCATGCCGAACCAGTCCGTTGAAGTTGAACGGCGCCGCCGTTCCCGCATAGCCCTGGATCGAAGCCAGCTCCTCCAGATCAGCCAAACGCTGCGCCGCATCGTTCAAAACCCGGTCGGTCTCTTCCAGAGTCACCCCTCGCGGCAGGTCAACCACCACCTGCAGTTCCGACTTGTTGTCGAATGGCAGCAGCTTCACCGTCACCAGCTTGGCCGCCACGAGCCCCATCGACAATAGCGTTGCCAGACCAACGAGCGCTAGAAACAGCCAGGCTCGTCCGCGGGTCGCCAGAATCGGCCGCGCCACCCGGTCATAGATCACACCGAGCTTCGATGGCGCCTCACCATGTCCATCACCATGTCCCACGCCGCCAAACCGCAGCATCAGCCACGGCGTCACGATCACTGCCACGAAAAACGACAAAATCATCGCCGAAGACGCGTTCGCCGGAATGGGACTCATGTACGGCCCCATAAGACCGGAGACGAACAGCATCGGCAGCAGCGCCGCCACAACCGTCAGAGTCGCCACGATCGTCGGATTGCCAACCTCGGCCACCGCCTCGATCGCCGCATCCACCCGGCTGCGGCCATCCTTCATCGCCCAGTGCCTCGCGATATTCTCAATCACCACGATCGCATCATCGACCAGAATACCGATCGAAAAGATGAGCGCGAAAAGACTGACACGGTTGATCGTGTATCCCATCATCCAGGATGCAAAGAGCGTCAGAAGGATCGTCACGGGGATGACCACGGCCACGACGCCCGCCTCCCGCCACCCGATCGCAAAACCGACGAGCAGCACGATTGAAACGGTGGCGAGCCCCAGGTGATAAAGCAGTTCATCCGCCTTCTCGTTGGCCGTCTCGCCGTAGTCACGCGTGACGATCACCTCGATGTCGTCGGGAATGAGGCTGCCTTTGAGAGTCTCAAGGCGCTCCCTCACCCGCTCGGAAATGATGACCGCATTCGCCCCGGCACGCTTCGCCAGGGCCACCGTCACCGCCGGAACTCGTGTCAGCGTGCCATCGGCCGCCTTGCGGAAGTGCCACGCCCGCCGTTCCAGCGGTTTGGCGCCCACCACCACATTCGCAACGTCGCGCACATAGACCGGCCGCCCGTCGCGCGTGCCCATCACCAGCAATCCGATATCGGGCACACCCGACAGCGTCTGCCCCGCCGACACCGATACGGTGCGGCCCCGGTCGCGAACCTGACCCGCTAGAAACGAGCGGTTGGCCTGCTGCACTTTGTTGACCAGCTGCTGCAGCGTCACGCCGTAGAGCGAAAGTTTCTCCGGATCGGGCTCCACCCGAATCTGATCCGGTCGCCCGCCGACAATAAAACTGAGACCCACATCCTCGAGCTTGGCGAGTTCGATCTGCAGGTTTTCCGCCATGTGGTAGAGCGCATTATCTTGCCAACGCCCCGCAGCTTCCGGCTTCGGCGCCAAAGTCAGTGTCAGGATGGCGACATCGTCAATGCCACGCCCGACGATCAACGGCTCCGGGATTCCGATCGGAATGCGATCAAGATTGCCCCTGATCTTCTCATGCACGCGGACAATCGCTTCCTCCGAAGTCGTGCCGACCAGAAACCGCGCCGTCACGACCGCGCGGTCATCCGTGGTGTTCGAATAGACGTGCTCGACACCGTTGATCGCCTTGACGATCGTTTCCAGCGGCTCCGACACCAGCCGGACCGCATCCTCCGCCTTAAGTCCGTCCGCGCGCACCATGATGTCGACCATCGGCACGGAAATCTGCGGCTCTTCTTCGCGCGGGAGCGCAAACAGGGCCAATAGCCCGAGCGCCAACGCCGCCAGCAGAAACAGCGGCGTCAGCGTCGAATTGATGAAGGCTTTGGTCAATCGGCCCGAAAGCCCCAGGCTGACCGTCGCACCTGCGCGCTCATTCGTCATGGCTGCACGATGCGGTCGCCGGCCTTCACGCCGGACAGAACTTCAATATCCGCGTTGGCAACCCCGGGCACCGGTTGCCCCAACTGCACGACCACATCGATCGGCCGGCCGTTCTCACCCAGCATGCGGACATAGTCGAGCCCGAAACGTTTGAAGGTCAACCCCGCCGGCAACACGATCGCCGGACGTTTGCCGGCCGAGATCCACACGAGCGTTCGCTCCCCCACGTAGTAGTCGCCAAGCCCCGCCACGTCTGCATCAGCGATCACCCGGCCCGACTGGATCTCCGGATAGACGAGCGCAATGCGCCCCTCGGCTCCCGGCCCACCGCTCGCCGTCAAACCGCGCGGTCCCACCTGCAGCGCATCGCCAGCGCGCATATGCCGGGCGTGCCGTTCGGGCACCTCAAGACGCAGCAGGTAGGCATTCGCCGCGATCGTGGCGATGCTCTCACCCGCCATCACTACGCTGCCCTCCGTTACCGGCACCTTCAAAATTCGCCCGTCAGCCGGAGCCAGCACCTCGCCCTCTTCCGCCTCCTTGAGGATGACATCGCGCGCCGATCGGGCCGACTTGAGATCGTTGCTCGCGACATCGAATGCGGTCTGCGCCTGATCGAGCCGCGCTTGTGCCGCAACGCCCCGCCGCATCAGCTCGGACGTCCGGTCGAGATCGGCTTTCGCCGTCTGAACCCGCGACTCGATAGCCACGATCTGCGCGTCCGAAGCCTTGAGCCTCAGCGCAATCTTAGGATCGACCACCGTGCCGAGCACCTTCCCGGCTGTCACCAGGTCACCCTCGTTGACCGCCAACGTCGCAACCGTCCCCGGTGTGCGCACGCGGGCCTCGACCACCTTTTTACTCCGCACCGTCGCCAGAACGGATTTCAGATCATCGATCTCGCGCACATCCGCCACCACCGCCACCTTGGCAGCCTCGGGCGCAGCCGCAGTTTCAGCGCCGCGCGCAGCGGACGCGGCCTGCAGCGCCAGAGCCGAAATGAAAATAGCTGCGGCCAACTTGCGGTTTGCCACGACATGAACCTCCAGAGCGGACTTAACCCGCCGAACCGTTGGAGCATTCCGCTACGCTCCGCCCGGCCGAGGTTCAGTGACGAAAGTCCCAGTCGCATCGCGCCCCCCGATCGCAACGCATTCGGGCACACCACGCCTAGACCCGCCCGAACGCAAAGCGTTCCAGCGCCAAAGGGGCGCCGGGCGATCAGCCCGCCCATCAGGAATGCCCCGGCGCGTGAGACAAATATTGGCGCGCCCGGCTGGATTCGAACCAGCGGCCGCTCGCTTAGAAGGCGAGTGCTCTATCCAGCTGAGCTACGGGCGCGTCTTGGTTTGGCTACACGGTCCGGAAGCGAGCGTCAAAGCCTGGGGTGTGGCCAAGCACCGGCTCAGTGGGTCCAGTTGAACGTTCGGCCGAACTTGAAGTTGTCGGCGTAGGCCTTGCGCAAGGGCTTTCTCGGCGTAGGCTCGATCACAGTGTAAGCGAGGCCATTGCGCACCGCATATTGAATGGCCTCCTCCTTCGTCGCGAAGGACAATTTCACTTGCTGGCGCGTATCCGTCGATGACGTCCACCCCATGAGCGGATCGATCTGGCGCGGCGCCGTGGGTTCGTGTTCGAGGATCCATTCCCGCGTTCGGCCTTCGCCCGACTGCATCGCGGTCTTGGCAGGCATGTAAATGCGGACGGCCATTGTTCGATCCGTTCGTTCTCGTCTCAACAAAAATGGTCGGGGCGACAGGATTTGAACCCACGACCCTCTGCTCCCAAAATAGATGAAAGCCTAACAAAATCAAGGGCTATTCCAAAGTTTCTTGCGATGTTCACGGTAAGTAACTTCAAGGACATGCAGGAGATTTTGGAATGACCGAACCCAGAAACTAGACAAATCCAAAACAGAATTTGCCACTGCTGAAGGTCACAACACTCCTGAATTTCTCGGCGACTTTGCAGGTCCAAGCGCGGGTCGGTTTCTGGGCCTAGTTGAGCGTTTATGATGACCTCGCCATACTGCGCTTCGGTCAGATGAACCTCGCCGCGGAGAGCGCTTCGAGTGATCAAAGGTTCAACAGCGGGAGATGGGTTGGCGATAGAAGACTGCGCGGGGGAACCGAGAAAGCTCCCACGGAATACGCGCGGAAAGTTACTCGCCGCCGGCACCTACAGCTATTACTGGAAGGCACCCGTCAAAGACCTAAAGGCCGGGTTTTCGTTGGCGTCAGAGGCGCTCGGTCCGGATCTGAGCTCTGCAGTAAGCCGAGCCCATGCTTTGAACGCCGAACTACATGAGTTTCGAACAAGCAAGCACTCCACACGGGTACCTCGCCTGCCGGCGTTTGGTACGTTGCGTTGGATGTACCACATTTATAAAAACTCTTCGGCTTGGACGAAGGTGTCCGAAAGAACAAGGCCAGATTATCTTCACGCCCTGCGGCTGGTTGAGGAATGGGAGTATCGGCCCGGACGTCGTCTCGGTGGTCGACTCGTCCGGACCATCGATGCGCTGACTGTCGATCGACTACATGACGCGCTTTGCGTTGGTCCTCGCGGACGACGGGCAAGAACAGCAAACAAAGCTGTGCAGATACTCGCACGCGTCTGGGATGTCGTGCAGAGACTGTATCCAGATGCGTTTTCTGGCAATAAGCCGTTCCGCGGGGTCATTTTGACCGAGTCGAAAGCGAAACGTCCTTACGCAACGCGTGAAGAGGCCTTCGCTCTTCACAAGGCGTTGATTGCCATTGGTCAGCCACATCTGGCTTTAGCGCCCCTCGTTTGCTTCGAACTTTTGCAGCGACCCGAGAACGTTCTCGCAGGACATCTTCGTTGGCACCATTATCAACCTAATGCGAAGGTCCCTTGCCTCATGGTGGAACACCATAAGACCGGCGTTGAAGTGATGATGCCTCTCACCACAGTCGGTTCTGACGGTAACCGCCATCAACTTTTTCCTGAGCTGTGCGCTTACCTCGACCAGCTTGAAAGGTTGGGTGATCAGATAGTCTTGATGAAGCCGCGACAGCCAAATCGCCAGGCCAGCGAGCGATCACCTAGGTGCTTCAACATGCACTATGCGCGCAGTCTAGTCCGAACGGCTGCACGTCGGGCAAAGCTACCAAGCTGGCTTACTTTGGACGCGTGCCGGCACGGCGGAATGACATTGCTGGCTGAGGCCGGCCTGACCGAAGAGCAAGAAATGTCGATGTCTGGGCATTCAACGCCCGATGCCAAGCGAAGATATGTTGTGAAGACACGCATATTGATAGCAGCCGCCGTAGCAAAACGTCATAGTTTTGTCACCCAGCAACAAATGGCAAACCCAATCGACCACGACTCGGAAGATTCACCGATCCAGTGAGCGCCAACCCTCGCTTGTGCATTGGATACAGTTGATCGAAAAAGACTGAATCAAACGGAGATTATGTATGGCAGAGCCAAAATCTGGAGAACCATTTGGGCTCGACCAAGCGTTACTAGAATCAATTGATTGGAATCTCGCCCTAGAGCGAATCATTCACGATCTCCGATCAGACTTTATCTACGCTCCCCATCTCGCGTATATATATCGTCGAGCAGGCGCAGAACTCATAAACAATTTAAAATCAGACCTGAGGGATGGTACGTTTTTTCCCGGCATGCCGCTTACAATTGAGGTGCCAAAGTCACATCGACTGCGAGTGGCAAATCCGTTGAAACGTTTTGGACCAAGCTTCTCTCGTCCCGGCAGCATTCTAATGCCCAAAGAGCGCCTGTTCTATCAAGCGCTAGCAGACCAGGCAGCGCCAATAATCAATTCTAGAACAGATCACAAAAGGAGCTTTAGCCACAAACTTTCACCGGCAGGCCGATCAAACATGTTTCTGCCGACACGAACATGTTGGGGCGCGCTTCAAACGGCATTAAAACGGCATGCAGCTTCAGCCTCAACGAAGTATATTGTGAAAATTGATATCGCAAACTTTTTTGGATCCCTTAACCAGCACACCCTAGTAAATGTACTCGCCGACTCAGGGTACCCCAGATCGCTCGCTAGCCGACTCGAGCATTTGCTTACTAGTTTCACCGGCGAACGAAGTTCGCTCGGCATTCTGCAAGGGATATATCCGTCTGATTTGTTTGGAAACTTCTATATGGCACCAGTGGACCGCTTCCTTAAGGAGCTGGGACACCCGTCTGCACGTTATGTCGACGATCTCTACATTTTTGTTGAAAGCGTTGAGACATCAAGCCAACTCATGCGCGAACTCATTCCGTACTTGCGCAGCTACGACCTAGTACTGAATGAGGCGAAGTGCGTGATTATGCCAAAAAACCATCTAATTACCGAAGAGCCCGATTTAGAAGCACTTTTTTCTGAAGCAGTAGAAGAAATATCTAACCAAGTCGAAGACGATGATTTTGATGCTGATTACGGCTTTCAATCTGAGTGGGGCGAACAGGATGACGATGAAACAAACGAAAAAAGCTTAGAATTGAAGGCAACTGAAATTTTGTTCGATTCACTAGAAACATACAGCGGCCACGAAGAAAACATCGAAAGATTTTGTCTGCCGATTTTTGCCAAAGCTGGCTCAAATTACGCCGTCCAGAGCGTAAAGGATTCCTTCAAGAAGCGCCCGGCAATGACGCAGATCTATGCGTCATATCTAGCGAAATTTATTTCATCAAAAGAAATTCAAGAATTTCTCATCGGCCTTCTCTACGACGACACTCTCAACGACTGGCAAAAAATGTGGATACTCGCCGCCCTGCTTCAGGTAAAACCGAGTGGCGATGACTCCACAGAAGCCGCCGTAAAAATCTTAAAAGATGCCAATAGGCATGACGCCGTTCGGGCTGTAGGTGCGATATATGTCGGGCGCTATGGCGACCACCATCGCCGCAAGGCGCTTGCAACTCTTTATGCGCGCGCCTCCCCATACATCCAAACCGCTATTTACTATTCATCGTCATATTGGAAGGGGGCCGAACGATCAAACGCTAAGGTCAATTGGGGAAGTCATGGTGATTTGAATAGCTTGCTAAAGACCGCGCTTTCGAAGAAGTCTATCAAGAATGAATAGTTCACGGCCCAATTGCCGGCTTGGCAACGTGTTGCGCCCAACCTTAGTGAACCGAATTTTTTCAGAATTTTGGACGAGCCACTCAGTCTCCATTGGAGATCACAAGTCGCAGACCTGACGTGTGCGGCACATAAGCTCGACGGAAATCATCCTGGCTGACGCACAACAGGCGCGCCAACTCCTCGACAGAATAACCCAGATTTTTCAAATGATGTTCTACCATTCTCGTTAGTGTTGCAGGCTTCTCTACTTCGATAGGATACGGCTCACCGCTGCCGTACTTGGCCTTGTTATATTCAATGCTCAGCATTTTGTATTGGTGGCTGGTGATCAAACGAAGGTCAGCCGAGCGCCTTATCAATGCCTTGATAGAAACTCGCCACATTGCCTTAACGCGCCCAAGCTTGCCTAAGGACACGCTAGAGAGATAAGGGCGAATATCACTCGACGGCATCAAGAATGATGCGGCGAACTCGTCGGCTTGCGACTCCATTTTCTCATCATCATCAGGAAGGCCATGCATAACCATGTGTCCCAACTCATGCGCGAGAGAAAAGCGAAAACGATCACCGGGAACCTGGGAATTCATGAAGAATAATGGCGGCAATCCAGGGACACGAAAACTAATACCGTCGAGCAGTGCCGTACCGAAATCCGATGACACAACAATTCCGCCAGCCGATTCAACAATTGCTGTCAGATCTGTCACCGGACCTCGGGGTAATAGCCAATATTCTCGCAGCCGATTGGCGACCTGCGTCGGCGTTATTCCCGCCTCCTCCAAATTCAACTGTGGAATCGGTTTCGGTACATCTTTTTCCCAAGAAGTGAGCAGACGCTGGACATGCATGCGACGGATGTTCGTGATGGCATGAATTCTCGCGAGCGGCTTGGCGCCCAACTTCGCGCGTCTCCTGTGATGAAAGTGCGGTAGGCCCAATACGTCTTCCTTCTGCAGGAAGAACGAAGTCGGAAAGCCGAGCGCGCGGGATAACGCGTCAACAACCTCACCAGACGGAGCTTCGATCAGCCGGTTCTCAATCTTCGAGAGAAGAGCCTGAGTAACACCCGAGGTCTTCGCAACTTCCTCTTGAGTAAGTCCACGGGCGGATCTGGCCAATTGCAGCATCGCAGGGTTGAAAGCTGCGGACACCGCTTCAAACCGCTGCGGCATCTTCATCCTTGAACCTCTCGTAGCGCTCCGTTCCCGGAATCCGCGACGGCGTGATATCGACCCAAGCTGTCGACGTATCAAAAGTGTTCAGCTGCGCCAACCACAGCGGAGCCGACTTGTGGCCCAGCGGGCAGCCCACGGTGACACGAACGATCTGCGAAAAAGCTGGATCTGGCTCATAGCCCAACGTCAGCCTAGTTGCTGCCCGAGGCAACTCTGGCAACGAAAGTTGCCGATCAAATCGTTCCTGCTGCTTCGTGGGATTATTTTTGTGAAACCCCGCCTCGTTGACCTTCTTGAACCTGAATACGAGGCGGTCATGAAGGTTGAGGACTTGAAGACCCCGAACATTGATGATGCATGCACCCTCAATTTCGGCAAACTCTCGGGAAATGGCGTGAACAATGTGGCTATGAACTGAAGACGTCGCAGCTCGCCCATCATGCTCAGCGATTATGTGTGCCGGCATGCCGAGGTACTTATCAAATCCGCTCGTGACGCAGCGATGAAGCAGCCCAATGTAGGGCTCCACAAACCGCATGCACTCTTCCTGATCAAGGTTCGGATCAATCATCAAGCTCGCCCCATTTTGACGTCTTGACGATAGAGCGAGTCTCCGACAATATCAAAGAAAAATATAACCAAAAATATTTCACGGTGAGCGGGTAGCCCAGTCGCAGCTAGATGCCCGTGACCAAAATATCTGCCGATTCGAAGGCGGAGACCACTGAAAGCACCTTGCGGAAGCCGCTACACCGCCGTCGAAGTTCAACCGAGAAACGAAGGACTTACTGCAAAAATGCCATCCATTCCAAAATTACGCTTAAAGTATCTCGCCAACAAAACGAGATAAGTCCATGATAATAATTGGTCGGGGCGACAGGATTTGAACCCACGACCCTCTGCTCCCAAAGCAGATGCTCTACCAGGCTGAGCTACGCCCCGATTGCACACTGTCTGCCGCTTCGGCCGCGCCGGGTCAAGCGCCGCAGCATACGCACACACGCCCCTGGGTCTAAGGTGCTGTCACAGTTCCGAAATGCCGGTGGCGCACCTTGTCGCCGGGTTTGAGCCCGAGCTTGCGCGCCGCCCCCCCTGCGATTTCCAGAACCGCCGTCACAGCCCCATTAGACGACACGATCTCTTCCGAATGCGGCTCGGTCATCTCGGCAATACGATGCACCGTCCCGTCGGCGCGGATGAATACCATATCGAGCGGAATATACGTGTTGCGCATCCACATCGTCAGTTCTCGCGGGGCCCCATGAGGAAACAGCATCCCATACCGGTCCGGCAACTCTGTTCGGTACATCAGCCCCAACGCCTGGCGCGCCGGCGTATCGGCGATCTCGACATCGAACGCTATCACCCCGCCAGCCGTCACGATCTCCAGCTTTTCCGTCTGCCGCGCACCGGGCTCCGCCCCGCTAACCTCGGCCGTCACGATGACAGTCCCGAAGGCGCCGCCGCAAAAAGTAAGGGCCGCCCCCAGGGCAGCCCTCACCGAATGTCGTCGATTGCGCATGCCTCATCCCATCAATGCGGGGACGGCGGCACACCCTGTGTCGGTCCGTCCGGCCGCAACTCTGCCGCCATAACGCCCTTCGAACCATAGCCCCAACGGACCAGGAGCGTCTGACCCGGACGCAACTCGGTAAAGCCGAACCGTCGTAGCGTCTCCATGTGGCAGAAAATGTCCGGCGTACCGTCGCCACGGGTCAGGAAGCCGAACCCGCGCACACGGTTGAACCACTTGACCGTAGCCCGCTCCCAATCGCTCTCCGCCACAACCTGAACGTGCGTCCGTTGCGGAAGGAGCGAGGGATGGATCGCAGTGCTCTCATCCATCGACAGAATGTGGAAAGCCTGCATGCCCTTCGGCCGCTTGAGGACCTGACAGTGCACGCGCGCACCCTCATATGCGGTCTGGTAACCGCCGGCCCGGAGGCAAGTCACGTGGAGCAGGACATCCTGATGACCGTTGTCGGGAACGATGAAACCGTATCCCTTGGAAACGTCGAACCACTTAATGGTCCCGGCAATTTCGAGAACCTCGACGCCGTCTTCGGGCCCCGCGCCCTCCCCAGCCGTCGTCCCGCCGACATCTGTCGACGGGGGTCCCTTGAAGTCCCCCATGTGCGTTACCCCGCTTACTTGTGCTCAAAATTACTGCAGCGCCCCTCTCGACGCCCCAGGCTCCAAACCAGACACTGCCCTCTACAGCGTGACCGGTCCAAACCCAGCACCGTTAACTAATCATGCTCCGCCCGCGCCGCTACCCCCATTTTTTTGCCGCCGCACAAAAAGCCACCTTTTTCACAGCAAGACAAGAAAGCCACCGCATTGAAATCGTGAAGTAAAAATGCATCGTTCCAAAATTGTGACTTTCCTGGGCATAGGTTTCCAGAGGCGGCGCTTAGCTAAATTGGACACCGATCAATCGTCAATTTCGCGCCGAATCGGCCATGCGTGATTCGTGTGTCGAACGCAGGCGTTGCGCTCGCAGTCTCCCATCCCGCACGCAGACTTTGCATCCAACCTGTCCAAAGGTTATCCACATCGGCCCGCCGCACTTCGACCAACCCCAGCATTGACGGGTGGCATTTCCGCAACACATCCGCCCCACCGGGCGATGGAGCCCTACATGCGCTTCCTTCACACCATGGTCCGCATCACCGACGTGGCATCTAGCCTGCGCTTCTATTGCGATCTGCTCGGTCTCCACGAAGTTCGCCGGATCGACAACCCCATCGGCCGCTTCACACTCATCTTCCTCGCAGCCCCTGGAGACCAGCCCAGCGCCGGCACGGTGAAGGCCCCATTGATTGAACTGACGCACAACTGGGAACCCGAGGACTATGGGGCCGCCCGCAACTTTGGCCATCTCGCCTTCGAGGTCGACGACATCTACGCCATATGCCATAGGTTGCAGACTGGTGGGGTCACCATTGCCCGACCACCGCGCGACGGACGCATGGCTTTCGTGCGCTCCCCGGACCTCGTCTCGGTCGAGTTACTGCAAAAAGGCGCCGCGTTGCCCCCCGCTGAGCCCTGGCTATCCATGCCCAACACGGGAACGTGGTAAGGCTGCGCGCCTCACCTGAATAAAGAAGGCCACCCACACTTTGAAACACGTCGCCATCATCGGCGCGGGCCCCGCTGGCCTCGCCGCCGCCGAAACGTTGAGCGCCCACGGCCTGCGCGTCACCATCTTCGAACGCATGCCCTCGCCCGCGCGCAAACTCCTCATGGCCGGCCGTGGTGGCCTCAATCTCACCCACTCCGAAGCGCTCGAAACCTTCCTGCAGCGCTACGGTGATAGCGCCGCCGATCTGACCCGCTATATCGAAGCCCACCCGCCCCTTGATGTCGTCGCCTGGGCTGAAGGCCTCGGCCAGGAAACCTTCACGGGTTCCAGCGGCCGCATTTTTCCCAAGGCCATGAAAGCCTCGCCTCTGCTTCGCGCGTGGTTGCGCCGCTTGGAAGCGCACGCCGTAGAAATCAAACTGCGCCACACCTGGACCGGCTGGAACAGCGACGGGCACCCCCTCATCAGCAACAACGGCGCGCCAGCCGCACCTTTCGCCTGTGACGCGACCATACTCGCCCTTGGCGGCGCCAGTTGGCCGCGCCTCGGCTCCGATGGCGCATGGCGCGAAACACTCGTAAAATCGGGCATAACTGTAACACCGCTCGTCGCGTCCAATTGCGGGCTTCTCATCGACTGGAGCGACCACTTCCGATCGCGCTACGCGGGCGAACCTCTAAAGCGCCTCGCCGTCACCTTCGAAGGCGACACCCAGCGCGGCGAAGCCGTCATCACGCGGCAGGGCCTGGAAGGCGGCGCGGTCTATGCGCTCTCATCCACCATTGCCGCACGCACGCACGGCGGCGGCTGGGCCAACATCGTCCTAGACCTCAAGCCCGACGAGCCCCACGACATCATCGCCAACCGCCTGCGCCGTCCGCGCGGCAAGGACTCAGTGGCGAACTGGCTGCGCAAATGTCTGAAGCTGTCTCCGGCTGCAATCGGCCTTCTGCGCGAAGCGTTCCGCGATCTGCCTGCCGATCCCGATGACCTCGCACACCTCATCAAGGCACTGCCACTCACCGTCAAAGGCACCGCCGGCCTCGACCGCGCCATCTCCACCGCCGGTGGCGTCCCCTTTGACACCCTCGACGACAACTTGATGCTCCGCGCCCGCCCCGGCACCTTCATTGCCGGAGAAATGCTCGACTGGGACGCCCCCACCGGCGGCTACCTGCTTCAAGCCACCCTTTCCACCGGCACCGCCGCTGCAAATGGCATTATCGCGTGGCTCAACGAGACCTGAAAGCCCCACCATCCCCGCTCGTCATCCTCGTCCAAGCGCGCCCTTCCGGCGTCGGCCGGACGGGGTAGAGGGCAGGACGCGCGCGCCTGCGCTCCCCGGCGCACCTCATGCCACTGCCCCCCGCGACAGCGCGCCCCCGACCCGCCCGGCACGCCATTGCGCAGACAGGTCAATGGGCAAAATTATTCTCCCTTAGCGCCCCGCAGGCAAAGCAATCCGTTCTTTTTTCTAAGCACCCCTTCATTTCCGGATTGGTTTCGCTTAACTTGCCAGCATTCCGGAGGTCACATGACACGTTCATCAGCCATCCCGCAGCCCACAGGGTCTGCGAGCCAGCCGCTCACGTTCGACGGCCCCGCCGTGGCGGCCGCGCTGGATGCTGCCTTAGCCGCAGAGCCGGACCTGTCCGCGCGCCTCAGACTAATCGCTGCTGATATCCCCGGCCGCATCGCGTTCTCGACCTCACTCGGCATCGAAGATCAAGCCGTCTTCGCCGCCATCGCGACTGCCGACATCCCTTTCGACGTCTTCACCTTGGATACCGGTCGCCACTTCCCCGAGACGCTCGAAACGCTCCAAGCCACCGAAGCCCGCTACGGCCGCCGCATCCGCATCACGTTTCCCGACGCCCAAGAGGTCGAAACGCTCGTCGCCCGCGACGGTATCATGGGCTTTCGACACGCCATCGAAAATCGCAAAGCATGCTGCGACATCCGCAAGGTGCGCCCACTCAAGAAAGCACTCGCCGGCGCCAGCGGCTGGATCACCGGCCTGCGCCGCGAGCAGTCCGCCGGCCGCGCGCATGTGCCCTTCGCCGAGTGGGATGCGAACCAGCACCTCGTCAAACTGAACCCCATCGCCGACTGGTCGCTCGAAACGCTCGAAGCCTACATCGCCGGCAACAATGTGCCGATCAATCCACTGCACAGCCAAGGCTTCCCCTCAATCGGATGCCAGCCGTGCACGCGCGCCATTCGTCCCGGCGAAGACATCCGCGCCGGCCGCTGGTGGTGGGAAAACGAAGACGGCAAGGAATGCGGGCTCCACAATCGCCCCAAGAAGGACGCTGCAGCATGACCGCGCAAATCAGCCATCTCGATCTGCTCGAATCCGAGAGCATTCATATTTTCCGTGAGGCAGCAGCCCAGTTCCGCAAACCGGTGCTGCTCTACTCCATCGGCAAGGATTCCACCGTCCTTCTGCATCTTGCCCGCAAGGCCTTCTGGCCGGGCAAGCTGCCGTTTCCCATCCTACACGTGAACACCACGTGGAAATTCAAGGAAATGATCGCCTTTCGCGACCACTGGGTGAAGGAATTCGATCTCGACCTGATCGAGATGACAAACCACGACGCGATCGCCAAGGGCGTGAACCCCTACGACTACGCGCCTTCGATCTACACCGACATCATGAAGACCGTGCCGCTGAAAGCCGGTCTCGATCAGCACGGCTTCGACGGCGCCTTCGGCGGCGCACGCCGCGACGAGGAGGCAAGCCGCGCCAAAGAGCGCGTCTTCTCCTTCCGCGCCGAAGGCCATCGCTGGGACCCGCGCCGTCAGCGCCCCGAGATGTGGCGTCTCCTGAACGGCCGCCTCGGCGCCGGCGAAACCGCCCGCGTCTTCCCGCTGTCGAACTGGACCGAGCGCGATATCTGGCGCTACATCCTGCGCGAAAAGCTCGACATCGTGCCACTGTATCTCGCCAAGGAACGGCCGACCATCGAGCGCAATGGTCAGATCCTCATGTATGACGACGACCGTTTCCCGCTTAAGCCCGGCGAAAAACCCGTGATGCGCTCGGTTCGCTTCCGCACGCTCGGATGCTGGCCGCTCACCGCCGCCGTCGAATCCACCGCTGCCACTCTGGAAGACGTCGTTGCCGAAACGCTCGGCGCCCGCACCTCCGAACGCTCCGGCCGCCTCATCGACCACGATCAGGTCGGCGCCATGGAGAAAAAGAAGCAGGAAGGCTACTTCTGATGACCGCGCAACCGGCCCTCAAGGATTCCAACGTGACCCCGCTCGTCCAACCGGCAGCCGACGCCGTCGCCAGCGTCGCCCCCGAACTCTCCGGCATGCTGCGCGTATTGACCTGCGGCTCTGTCGACGATGGAAAATCCACCCTCATCGGCCGCCTGCTCTGGGATGCCACCGATCTGTTCGACGACCAGCGCGCCACGCTTGAGCGCGGCCGCAAGGTCGACGGCGGCAATCCAGATTTCTCGCTCCTCATGGACGGCCTCGTGGCTGAACGCGAGCAGGGCATCACCATCGACATCGCCTGGCGCTACTTCGACACCAAAACACGCCGCCTCGTCGTCATCGACAGCCCTGGCCACGAGCAGTACACGCGCAACATGGCATCCGGCGCTTCGCACGCCGACGTAGCCATCATGCTCATAGACGCCCGCCACGGCATTAAAACCCAAACGCGCCGCCACGCCGCTATCCTCGACCTCGTCGGCCTGAAGCGCGTCATCCTCGCCGTCAATAAGATGGACCTCGTCGACTGGTCGGAAAGCAAGTTCCGCCAGATCGAACATGATTTCCGCACTCTAATGTGGCGCTTCGGTTTCCGCGAAGCCGTCGCCATTCCGGTGGCCGCCGTATCCGGCGATAACGTTGCCGACCGCTCAAAGCATATGCCCTGGTACAAGGGCCCCTCGCTGTTGGAACATCTGGAAGAGATCCCCAGCCGCGGCACGGAACCCGTCGGCGCCTTCCGTATGCCGGTCCAGACCGTGCTGCGCGACACCCGCGCAGACTTCCGCGGTCTGGCAGGCACTATTTCGTCAGGTACCGTCCGGGTCGGCGACACTGTGCTCGATCCCGTCAGCCGCCGCACGGCCAAGGTACAGCGCATTGCCACCATGGATCGCGACTATCAGGAAGCCGTCCAAGGCCAAGCCGTTGCCATTCAATTGGACATCGACCTCGACGTGTCACGCGGCTCGGTCCTCGCCGCCCCCGAAGCAGCTCCCGTCGTCGCCCGCACGCTGGAAGCCCGCTTCGTCTGGCTCTCCGAGACCGCGTTCGACAAAAAGGGAAGCTATCTGGTTCGCACCGCGACGGACCTCGTCCCCGTGACGAACATCGAAATCAAATCGCTTCTTGATCTGGAGAGCCTTGCTGTCCATCCGGCCACGGCTTGCAAGGTCAACGACATTGCCATCGCCAACCTCGCCCTCGGCCGCGCCACCGCCATCGACCGCTTCGTCGAAGCCCAGGAAACTGGTTCCTTCATGCTCGTCGATGCCATCTCCGGCGCCACGATCGCGGGCGGCACCGTCACGGCCGCGAGCCCCGACATTCAGCAGCAGGACAACGTATTCCTCCTGACGCGCGCCATGCTTACGCGCGGGCTATGTTCGGATATCCCGAACACGCCGGAAGGCGAAGCCGAGTTCCGCCGCCGCTCCAACGAAGTGGCCCTTCTCCTCCGCTCCGCCGGCGTCGCCGTCGAGGTTGAAAGCCTGCCGGACTATGTGATCTAACACTCCTGAATTTGTCCGCTGAGATCGCGGAACGCTAAGGGCCGCGAGCGTATAACTCATGACAGAAGACATCCTGTTTTATATCCTCGTTGGCTTCATCGCCCAGATGGTCGACGGCGCAATCGGTATGGCCTACGGCGTTATGTCGACATCCGTGCTGCTGAGCTTTGGCGTCCCGCCGGCAACCGCGAGCGCATGCGTTCATGCTGCTGAAACGTTCACCACGGGCGCCTCCGGCATGGCGCACTGGAAACTTGGCAACGTCGACAGGCGTCTCATCTGGCGCCTCGCCGTGCCCGGCGCGATTGGCGGTGCGGTCGGCGCCTACGTCCTGACCAATATCCCCGGTGACGCCATCAAGCCCTACATCAGTGGCTATCTCCTGCTGATCGGCATTTTCATCATCTACAAGGCTGTGCACCGTAAACATTCATTCGTGGACGAGCCCCCCAACAACGTGGCCCCACTCGGATTAGCAGGTGGCTTTGTTGACGCCATTGGCGGCGGCGGCTGGGGTCCGATCGTGACATCCACGCTCCTGGGACAAGGCAACCACCCCCGCTACACGATCGGCTCCGTCAACATGGCGGAATTCTTCGTCACGCTGACAATCTCAGCGACCTTCATCCTGACCATAGGCCTCGAGTTGTGGCCGACAATCCTGGGCCTCGTGATCGGCGGCATCATTGCCGCCCCCTTCGCAGCCCTGGCTGCCAAGCACTTTCCACCCAAAATCCTGATGATCATCGTCGGCATCGTCATCATGTTGCTGAGCCTGCGCACGATTATTACGTCACTAGGCTGAGCACACGACAACATGGACGTTCTGATCGCCAATTCGCTCGGCCTGATACTTGGTGGCGGTTTCGTCATCGGGTTCCTGATCGGCATTACCGGTGTCGGTGCGGGCTCGCTAACCACCCCGCTCCTCATATCTGGCGTCGGCGTGTCACCGGCCATTGCCGTGGGCACCGATCTCCTCTTTGCCGCCATCACGAAGGCCAGCGCCGCATGGCGCCATCAGCGCCTGTCCAACGTCGATTGGACGATCCTCGGTTGGCTCGCCGCCGGCAGTCTGCCTGGCGCCGCCGCCGTCCTCCTCTGGCTCTACATCGTTGAACCCAACACCGCACTTGTCGCCTGGTACGTGAAACGCGGCCTCGCCCTGACGCTAATCGTAAGCGCCGCCGCCATTATCATCTTCCCCGTTTTGAAACGCTGGCAACCCCAAGGCTTCGACGACCCCGTAGTCGAAACGCCCGTTCGCCGTGTGCCCACGCTTGTTTTTGGATTGATCCTAGGCGCCGCCGTCGCCCTCACCTCCGTCGGCGCGGGCGCCATCGGCGTCGCGGCCCTCACGGGACTCTACCCGCACATGCTGGCCCGCCGCGTCGTAGGCACCGACATCGTCCACGCCGTCCCGCTGACCTTCGTAGCCGGCCTCGGCCACGCCGGCATGGGTCATATCGACGTCACACTCTTGGTAGCCCTCCTCTGCGGATCGATCCCGGGCATCCTGATCGGCTCGCGCCTCACCGGCAAACTGCCTGACTGGACGCTCCGCATCGGCCTCGCAGCCGTTTTGTTCTTCGCCGCTTACACGCTCTTTACCCGGTAACCGCCCCAACCTTGCGACGAAACCTCAGCGGGCCTACACTCCGCGCCCGAACGGAGACGGGTCGCCATGATCGAATATTCCAATCTGGTGGAAGTCGGCGCCACATCGCATGCGTTCGATGCCGGCGAAAAAGTGTTCAAGCAGGACGACGCCGCAACCCATCTCTACATCGTGCGCACCGGGCGAATCCAAATCGTCACCTATGGCACGGTGTTAGAGAATGTCGGTCCCGGTGGCGTCTTCGGCGAAATGGCGCTGATTGATCAGGCCCCGCGCAGTGCCGCCGCCATCGCCATGGAGCCCACCGAAGTCCTGGAATTGAGCCGCGCCCAGTTCTTAGCTCTTGTGCAGGAAACGCCCGAATTCGCACTCCACATCATGGCCATTCTCGCAAACCGCATCCGCAAAATGAACGCAAGCCTCTAAAGCGAAAAAGGGGCGGCTCCGGGAGCCGCCCCTTTTTGTAATCAACTCTGTCAAGTTTAGACCTTCGCCAGCACCACATTCTCGTGGAAGTTATTCCCCGCCGTTGTGGCCGCTACGATCCCGGCCCGCACGACAAAGCTGCCGAAGTGCTCGCCCGCCGTCCGCTCTTTCGCATACCGCTTGATGATCGGCTCCAAGAGCGCCAGGATCTGCTCACGGTTCACATCCTGCGCATAGACCTTCGACAGCCGAGTCCCATCGAACGCCGCGCCCAGGTACAAATTATATAGCCCCGGGGCTCGCCCCACGAAACCGATCTCCGCCAGATACGGCCGTGCGCATCCGTTCGGGCACCCGGTCATGCGGATGACGATGTCTTCCTCGCGCAAGCCCGCCTTATCGAGAATATCCTCCAGATCCGTCACGAGGCCCGGCAGGAACCGCTCGCTCTCAGCCAGCGCCAGCGCGCAAGTCGGCAGCGCCACGCACGCCATCGCATTGCGCCTGAGACCCGACGACGTCCCAATCACCACGCCGTACTTTTCCAGCAGCGCCTCGATCTTCGGCTTCATCTTCGCCGTCACATTGGCGATCACGAGGTTCTGGTTCGACGTCACGACAAAATCGACGCCGCCCCCCTGCGCGATCTCCCGCAGCGCCGTACGCATCTTCACCGTAGCGGTATCCTTCACACGCCCGTTCTCGACATAAAGCGTCAGGTGCCACTTCTTATCCGCCGGCTTGCCGTCAAGCGTCTGCCGCCAGCCGATGGGATCGCCCGTGGACGTGAATGAAAACGGCCGCGGCGCCCCGAGCTTGAACCCGCACCGCTTCTCCACCTCCGCCCGGAACGCATCGATCCCGACCCGCTCCACCGTGTACTTGAGGCGCGCATTCTTGCGCACGGCCCGGTTGCCCCAGTCGCGCTGAACGGTGACGACCTTCTCACCCACATCGATCGCCTGGCCCGGCGTACAGAAACCCATGATGTCGGCCGTGCGCGGAAACGTATCCGTTTCCCCATGCGTCATGCCCATGCCGCCGCCCACCGTCACGTTCCAGCCGACAATCTCGCCCTTCTCGACGATGGCGATGTAGCCGAGGCAATGGGCGAAGATGTCGACGTCGTTATCCGGCGGCACGGCCACAACAGTCTTGAACTTGCGCGGCAAATAGAGCGGCCCATAAATCGGCTCGCTCTCCGGCGTCGCTGGCGACGTATCGATCACCTTCTGATCGTCGAGCCAGATTTCGTGATAGGCGCCCGTGCGCGGCAGCAAATGATTGCTGAACGCGATCGCGAGCTTTTCAGCTTCCTTGTGAACCTTCGACAAAAACGGATGCGAGGCCGACATCACGTTGCGGTTCACGTCGCCACAAGCGGCAATTGTATCGATACACGCCGCGTTGATCGCCTGCATCGTCCGCTTCAAATTCGACTTGATCACCCCGTGATACTGAAACGTCGCCCGCGTCGTCAGCCGCAACGTGCCGTTGGCATACGTGCCGGCGATGTCGTCGAGCTTCAGCCACTGTTCCGGCGTCACCACCCCACCCGGCAACCGCAGCCGGATCATGAAGGAAAAGGCCTTCTCCAGCTTCTTTTTCGTCCGCTCCGCGCGCACGTCCCGGTCATCCTGCATGTAGGACCCGTGGAACTTCAACAGCATCGTATCGTCTTCGTCGATTGCCCCGGTCTCGACATGCGTCAGACCTTCCGCGATACCGCCGCGCAGCAGGCGGCTGTTCTCTTTGACGATCTCGTTCTTCGCGCGTTCGGTCATGTCGGTCTCGCTCAGTAAACATCGCGTTGATAGCGCCCGGCCTTGGTCAGCTCCTTCAGCTTCGCCCGGCCCGCGTCTTCGTCGCCCTTCAGGGGCTCAGCGAGGATTCGAATAACCGTATTGTCCACATCCTTCGCCATACCCTTTTCGTCGCCGCAGACGTACAGATGCGCGCCCTCTTCGAGCCACGCCAAGAGGTCCTTACGCTGCTCCCAGAGCCGATGCTGCACGTAGATCTTCTCTGGCTGATCGCGCGAAAACGCCACGTCGATCTTGGTGAGCGCGCCCGACGCCAGATGCTCCTGCCATTCGAGCTGATAGAGAAAGTCGTTCGTGTAATTGCGTTCGCCGAAGAACAGCCAGCTCTTGCCCTGAGCCCCCGTCTCGACGCGCTCCTCGATGAACCCGCGATAGGGCGCAACACCCGTGCCCGCCCCGATCATGATGATCGGCCGGTTGCCATCGGCGGGCAGTGCGTAATGCCGATTTGGCTTCACGTAGATGCGAACCTTGTCGCCCACCTTGCGCCGGTCTGCAAAATAGGTGGACGCCACGCCGCCGCGCTTCCGCCCATGGCTCTCCCAGCGCACCGCACCAATGAGCAGATGCGCCTCGCCCGGATGCGCCTTGATGCTGGACGCCACCGAATAAAGCCGCCCCGGCAACGGCCGCAAAAGCCCAAGCAACTGCTCCGCCGTCAACTTCTCCGGATACGTAGACAGCAGATCGACCAACTGCCGGTCGGCCGAGAACTTCGCGAGCGCTTCCGCATCGGTCAGCTTCGCCACATCCGTGCGGCCCGTCAGCTTCGCATAGGCATCCACCGTCGCCCGCGACAGCGTCGTGACGTCGTAGCCCTTGGCAATCTTCAAAACGAGCGAGGCATCGCCATCGAGCCCAACAGCGCGCGCCACCTCGGCCGCCAACGCCGGATCATTCTCTGGCAACACGCCGATGGCAGCACCCGGTTCGTAAGTGAACCCATCCGCCTCGACCGCCAGTTCGACATGATACGTCTCGCGAGTCGAACCCGAACCGTTGAGATTTACAAGCGCTGAAACTTCCGCTTCCGCCGGATCGTCAGCCGTGTAAAGCGGCTCGGCGGGCTCATCATCGGCAGCAACGCTCTTGAAATCGACATGCACTACGGTCGCCGACGGCGCTTCGACGGCCGGAGAGAACTTCTCCAAGAGTGCATCCGTCCACGCTGCAGCACCCTTGGCGAAATCCAGATCGAGATCGATCCGATCGTGAATGCGTGTCGCACCGAGCTCGGAAAGCCGCGCGTCGATCTTCTTGCCCGTCTCGCAGAAATTCACATACGCCGTATCGCCGAGCGCCAGCACGGCGTACTTGACGCCATCGAGACGCGGCGCCGCATCGCTCATCAGATCTTTGTAGAAATCGACGGCGCGCTGCGGGGGATCACCCTCGCCCCACGTCGAGATATAAACGGCGAGGTTCTTCGACTTGGTGAGGGACGCCACGTCGATGTCGCCCATATCGACGACCTTGGCATCGCAGTTCAACTTGCCTGCGAGCTTCTTCGCCTTGTAAGCCAGCGCCTCCGCGTTCCCGCTTTCGCTGCCGTAGAGGATCGTTAGCGGCACGCGAGGACGCTGGGCTACCGCCTGCACGGCTGCTGCCGCACCGGCACCACCTTGCGCCGCATCCAGACCAGCCAGAAATCCGGACAGCCAGCTACGCTGCAACGGCGTCGAGCGCTGCACGAGTTGATTGAGAAACGCCTGATCTTCAGCGCTGAAGGGCGCATTCTTGGGCAGGGGAGGCAGGGCCACGAGGTCTATCTCCTTTAGAAGGCGTCGGGGGCGGGCGGCGCGTGCGCGGCCTCACCCACACGGTCGGACGGTGCGCTGAACACATGCACTTTG
>VYKW01000256.1_pt1 | contig 21960 bp, 18 predicted proteins | sample 5114451 | NCBI WGS metagenome assembly VYKW01 (sample SAMN12291784, study PRJNA351875) | freshwater metagenome | isolation source: freshwater lake | place: USA: Michigan, Gull Lake | collected 2013-08-08
TTGACCTGTCCGACGACCTGCCAGCCTTCGATCTCGTCATCCGCCACAAGTCGACCGGGCACGCCGCCGAGGTTCGCGTATTCCTCTGCAATCGCAAGACGCAGGGCGGCGGTCTGAAACGACAGCTCGATAAGGTCCTGACGTCGATGGCTGGCAAAGCGTGCTTCATGCTGCGCGCGTCCGATTTCCCGCCCAACGGCAAGAACCAGACTGCGCAAGCCATGCGCAAGTTCCGCGAAGGCGGCGGCCGCCAGATCATCGTGCCGATCCCTGACTGGGAGCGCATCATGACGGTGCGCGAATTCCACGCCCACTACCGCCAGGACACCGGTTTCACCGCATGGTTCGAGGAGGCGCGCCTCCTCTCCAACATCATGGTGGTCATCCAACTTCTGCGCCTTGATCTCTTGGGGCGCAGCCTGCCGCGCGCCGCCAAGACGGAAGACAAGCTGCTTGCTGCATCCGAGCAGGCCACAGCGCCGCCTGCCGCAGAAGCCGTTGCCGCGTCGGCCCCCGGGGGCTGGACGACGGCGTGGGCCGAAGGCGACTCCGAACCCCTCGCCGCTAACGACGAGCAACTGCCGCTCTCCGTCATTCTCGACGAGAACGGCAGCGCGGGCTCCATTCTTGCCGGCCGCGAAAGCGGGGGGCGCGCGCGTCCCGTAACGCTCAACAAGGATGTTCTAAAGCGCCACGCCGCCGTTCTCGGTGGCTCCGGCTCCGGTAAGACGACTCTGGCTTTGTGCCTCATTGAGCAGCTTCTGCTGCAAGGCATCCCCGCCGTCCTCCTCGACCGCAAGGGCGACCTATGTTCCTACGCCAACCCCGATGTTTGGCGTGCCAATGACGAGGAATTCACCGAGCGCCGCGGCGAACGCGAAAAACTTGCAGACGCCATCGACGTTGCCGTCTACACGCCAGGCCGCGCGTCCGGCCGTCCGATCTCGATCACGTTGCTGCCCAACGGCATCAACGAACTCCCCGAGCACGAGCAGCAACTGCTGGCCAACCTCTCGTCCGCAGCACTCGGCGAAATGCTGCATCTGAAGAACTCGGCCACGCATCAAAAGCAGTCGGGCACGCTCTCTGTCGCCTTGCGCATTCTCGGCTCGCGCTACAGCCGCGAAGTCACACTCGCTGACTTGATCGCACTTCTTGAAGATGAGGATCCCGAACTCACCGATCTGACGCAGCGCATGGACCCTTCGGGGAAAATCCGCCGCGACCTCGTTGCTCAGCTCGACAGCTTGCGCCATCGCAACTCCGCCCTCTTTGAAGGTGGTGGCGAAAGCCTGCGCATGGAGAGTCTGCTCGGTCTCGGCCCCTTCGCGCGCGATGGCCGCACGCGCCTGTCGATCATCTATACGGGCTTCCTCGGCGACAACGAGAACATCTTGTTCTGGGTCTCGCAGTTCCTGTCCGAAGCGCTGCGTTTCTGCCAGCGCAATCCGAACGATGAACTTCAGGCCGTCGTCATGTTTGACGAAGCCGACCTCTACATTCCGGCCAACGCCAAGCCGGCGACCGCCGAGCCGCTCCAGAGTCTGCTGAAGCGCGCCCGCTCCGCCGGCCTCGGCCTCATGCTAGCGACGCAGTCGCCGGGCGACCTCGATTACAAGAGCCGCGACCAGATCACGAGCTGGTTCATCGGCCGCGTCCGCGAAGATACCGCGCTGCGCAAATTGAAGGCCGCCTTCCAAAGCGAAAGCGGTCTCGATCCCGCTGCTGTTCTACCGCATCAGACCGTCGGCGAATTCCACCTCGTCCAGGAAGGTCACGTGCGGTCGATGAAAGCGCAACGCTCGCTCATCGAGGCCGAGCAGGTGCCGTTCGATCGCATCGAACAATTGGCCCACGAGACCAAAGGTCAGGACGAAAAACAGCTCAAGCTGTTTGACGTGCGGTAATTTTCAGCGATACGGCGCACAATTAGACAATGTTTAGACGTTTAAAATCAGGCACTTGCAGAAGATTCTGCTACATTTTGTGCGATGCGTCATCACGTTCGCCACTGCGAGATCACATTATGACAGAACTGCGAAAAGCTGATCCATGGGCATTTTTCCCGTGTAGGTGTTGTGTGATCGCGAAGTGACAGGGCGTGGACACATCGCGATGGAAGGCGTTTCGAGGCACTTGGGGAAGGGCTGAGAAACGCAAGTGAGGCCGGCGAAGGACCGGCGGTTGCGTGCGGGGTTGCGTGGTATGGCAGGTAAATCGTTTTTCGCGTTAGTGCTGGCATCGATGCTCGGGCCAGCGGTGGGCGTGGGACTGTTCGTTCTTCTGAATGCATTCTGATCGCGTCACCACTAGACGCGCGAGCGGGCTTGATCGCGGCGCGTCTATGTGCCGGTCAGCCTGTATTCGTCTTCATCAACGATTGGGCGGCTTACCCGTGGACGGCAACGTCTGCCGATAAAGGCTGCGTGCTCCATCGGCATACGAATCGCGAACCTCAATAATGAATTGAGGCCCGTCCGCAATCTATCCGGCAGCGGGGGCTTCCGGGTAAGGAGCGAAACGGGCCTCGCATCAGGGAGTGGCCAGGAGGGCGGTTAGGCCAATCCCCGTCCTGGTGGCACTCCAGCCCAAACCCGTGCGGGAAAGCTTGAGCCGGAGTGAGCACCAAGTCTCCTATTCAACAGTCCGCCGGTTATGATCCTTCGGGGCGGTCCGGACGTTTGGCCGGCGGTCTGTTTCAGGGAGCCAAGAACACGGTGAAAACGCGCCAGCCGCGTCCACTATTCCGTGCGCTCAATCAATTTCCTGCGCCCGGCACTGGCGGCAAGGCGGGCACTCCGCCCCAAACCTTTTCAATGAGATAGGCTTCTTCTACGCCCGTGAGTTCGCTATGCGCTGGCATGCTCTTGATAGCCGCGCCGACCATGCCGTCGAGCACATCCGGTTCCCCCTGGCTCGCATTCCGCGCGGTGGCAGCGCCTTCGCCGCCGGTCAGCACCGTAATGCGCCATTTGCCATCGCTATCCCGGCACGCCAGTCCCTGGGGACCTTTCCTCCGCTGGACGATCTCGTAATGCCGGCAAATGCGGCCCTCGCCGTCGCGTACCGTCAGGACGGGGCGGACATCGCCTTCATTTACGAGCTTCTTGTCTCCGGAAACCTTGGTGTTGAGCGCCACCTGCAAATCACCCGACGCAACAAACCCGTCGCGATCCGCAACGATCAGCGGCGCTTTCCCATCAGGCGCGGTCACCAGTACCGACCCGATACCAACTCCCACAACGAGCGCTGCTGCATAGCTCACGGCTTGCAGCGGTCCGAAGCCCGCGGGGAAGAGCCGGTCCAACAAACTCTGCCGCGGCGCCGCTATGCGCTTTTCCGGCCGCGCGCCACGCACAGTCGCAATCAGGCGATCCGGGATCGGCGCCGTCAGCACCGAGTCGAACGGTGAGAACTGTCCAGGCCCCGTCGCCACGAACACGTCGAGACGCGAGCGCACCGCCGGATCCACCGCCAGTATGCTTTCAAGCCAAGCCTTTTCCTCGGGCGAGACCTGCCCGTCGGCGTAAGCCATGATGAGTTCGTCAGGAACGTGAACCATGGAGGCGCTCCTGAATTTGTGCTGTTGACACGCCGGCGTCGGCGGCGATGTGTTGATAGAGAGCTTGTCGTGCACGAGAGAGGCGGCTCATCACCGTCCCGATCGGCACGTTGAGGATAGAGGCAGCGTCTTTGTAGGAAAGCCCGTCGACGCAAACCATGGCGACGAGCACCTGCTGGTCCGGCGGCAAGCGGTCCATCCCTTCGCTGACGGCAGCGAGTGTCAGGCGGCTTTCAGTGACGGCCCGACCATCCTCGCCCATGACGCCGACCGCCTCGTCGATGTCGAGGGCCGGTCCGCGAACCTTTTCGGAGCGCTTGCGGTCGAGCCACAGATTTTGGGCAATCCGGTACATCCAACTCTCGAGTTTGGTTCCCGGCTCCCATTGGTCAAGACGTGAGAGCGCACGCTCGCACGTGTCCTGAACGAGGTCGTCGGCCTGATCCATATTTCTCGTCAGCGCGAATGCGAACCTGCGTAAACGCGGCAGGAATTCGATCATCCGGGCCCTTACATCTTCCGTCACGGAATGCCCTCTCCGCGGCGCTTCGCCATAAGAACGGGGTGGTTGCCCGGATATTCCATGCGTTGCCCGCAGGCACCAAAGCCCCATTCTGGCCTGAAGCCGACATCGCCCAGCCGCAAACGGGCCGGGCCCGCGCCATAAACCGGGACTACGCCTAATCCCGGCGCAGCTGCTCGACCGGCGTGCGTCCGGCCGAAATCAGCTAGGTCCATGGGAAATATCATTAAATTCCTAACTGCGGTTCTGGAGACACTGGCCCGCCTGCCGGTGCTCGTGCTGCGATTTCTCACCGAATGGGTGGTCTTCAACCCCCGATTGGGCCCCCTGCGGCATGTCTTCCTGGCCGCCTTTGCCTATGTCACCTTCGCAGTGTGTCTCGTTTATGTCGTTGCCCCCATTCGGGCGGTCACGGGTGCCTATACCATCGCCGACAAGCTCAAGTACGACGCCGAGCGCTGGATCGCGACCGCTATTTACGACCGCCGCGGCAGCTTCGTTGGCACATTCGACCCCCGCCTCGATAGCGTCCGCGATGTGAATTACACTGATCGCTCCATCGAACTAGGCGATTACACCGCCAATCCGGACCACAAGTCCATCCCCGTCCGCGAAGTCCCAGAATACTACTGGAAGTGCCTCGTCTATCACGAGGATCGCTACCTAGGGTCCTGGCTCAACCCCTACGGCATCGATCTCCTCGGCGTCCTCAAGATCCCGCTGTCGTCCATTCAGCGCACGATCGCCGCCAAGCGCCCCAGCATCGGAGTCGGCGGCTCCACGCTGCCCATGCAGTTCGTGCGCGTAATTTACAAAACGCCACCCGACGCCAGCGAAGGCGGTTTCAATAAACTGCGCCGAAAGCTCGGAGAATGGTGGCTCGCCCCCGTCGTTTATCGAGTCTTGACGCAAGACGGCGACACGCCGCTGAAGCAGTGGGCCGCCAATCACATCTGGCTCGCGCAGCGCACCGGGGGTTCACCCTTGCACGGAGTGGAAGTCACGAGCCGAATTGTCTTCGGCAAGGAAGCCAGCGAACTTACCATCGCCGAACAGATGGTCCTTGCCTCAGCCGTCAATAAGCCGATCATCCTGATGCCCGGCAGCGACAAGCTGAACGAGGTCCGTCTCGACCGCTGGCGCTACATCACAGAAGTCCGCGCCCGCACCTGCGCCGAAAAGCTCATCAACGATGAGAAAACAAAAGCCGAGATCGTCTTCGAACTCGTCGGCCTCGCCGGCGGCCCGCCTGATCCAAAAGTGCGCCCGCGCCTGCAGGAAGCCCTCGACAAATTCGCCCCCACGCTCGCCGCGCGCGCCCAGGCCAACCCCGTCATCCGAGCCAATGCGCTGATGCCGTCCGCACGCTTTGGTGTGCGCGAGGAAATGAAACAGACCTACGGCTTCTCGTGGCGCTCCTACGTCCGCGGCGTCACGACCACGCTCGACACCGTCGAAAACCTCGAATTCAATTCTAAGGTCGCCGCAGCCCTTGCCCGCATCGATCAGAACGAGCGCGCCAAGATTTCCGTCGGCTTCGCGCTCGATCCCGCACGCACCAACGAGGAAACGAAAATCCCGAATGTCGTTGTCGTCGCCGCCGACCACAAAGGCGACATCGTGCGCTACTACGAGACCGGCGAGACGGCCGCCTACTTCGGCGCCTCTGTCGCCCGTAGCCCCGAGACTGGCCGCTACGAAGCCGAACACGATCCGCGCATGATCGCCTCCACCGGCAAGATCATTGCAGCCATCGCCATCGCCAACACGATGCGCGACACCCAGAACAGCCTCTATCTCGACACCGAGGCCCCCGCGACGGGTCTCGACACCTGCGCCCGCGGTGGCACCGAGCGGCATGGCCGCCGCGCCATCGTCTCCTTCGCTTGTTCGCTCAACCCGCCGCTGATCAATCGCACCGCGCTCGTCGGCCAGTCGCGCGTGCAAAAGCTCATTGACCGCCTCGGCTTCACCATGCCCCCCGCCGATGCCGCCGGCGACGGCGTTCCGCCCTCCACCGCCGTCGTACTCGGCCAGATCTCCGGCAGCCCCCGCCGCGTCCACATGATGTCGTCGGTCGTGCTCTCCTCGCTGCTCCGCCGCGGCTCTGTTCCGGTCAAGCTCCCCACGCTCGTCAAGTCGTACGACTTCACGACCACTGCCGCCGCCGCGGCTGCGGCCGGCCCCCTCGGCACCGGTGTCCTCCCGTCCGATGTCATACGCCCCGAAGCCGTGCCGCTCGTGCGCGCTCTCCTGGAAGCCCCGCTCTGCTATACCACCGGCAAGAAGCCCGCCGGCACGCTGCGCTCGCTTTCGCACTGGTGCGCTGCCCGCCGCAACGATCTGCGCTTCCACTTCGCCAAGACCGGCACCCAGGTCACCGAAGACCCGAATGCTACCGTCGATGTCTGGACTACGGGCGGCCTGCAATTCTCAAACGGCGCCGCCTACAGCTACGTCGTCCTCGTCGGCACCGGCGCCGTACGCGAGCCCTGGGCCACATCCCTGCACGCCGCCCAGGTCGCGGCGCCCCTTCTCGAAGTCCTCCTCGACGACTTGAAGGGCCACGCCCGCACGAACCCACAGAACCAGCTTCTGCCGCCGCCCCCGCCCGCCCCGGCCATCCCCCTGGCCGGTGCTTCAGGCGGCGCTCCCAAACTGACCGCAGCCGACGAAATCTCCCGCAACCTCGGCCGCCCCTAATCCCACCGCGACGCTCCGGCCCGCCCCGTCGGCTTGCGCGGCTCTGACTTTTCGCGCATGGAGGTCCCCGATTTCACAGCGCCGAAGAAACGATCTGGGAGAGCCACCATGAAACTCGTGCGGTTTGGAAATGCGGGATCGGAAAAGCCGGGCCTCGTCGACAGCGCCGGCAAGATCCGCGACCTCTCTGCCCACGTGCCCGACATCGGCGGCGCAACACTCGGTAAGGAAACTCTCGAACGTCTCCGCGCGCTCGATACCGCTGGCCTTCCCCTTGCCCCCGAAGGCGTCCGCCTCGGCGCGCCCGTCTCCAGACCCTGGAGCTTCATTGCCGTCGGTCTCAACTACGCCGACCACGCCCGCGAAACTGGCCAGGAAATCCCCTCTGAGCCGATCCTCTTCAACAAACTCGGCAACTCGATCTGCGGCCCCAACGACGACGTCATCTATCCCAAGAACTCGGACCGCATGGACTGGGAACTGGAGATCGCCTTCGTCATGAGCAAGCGCGCCCGCTATGTCGACGAAAAAGACGCGCTCGACTATGTCGCCGGCTACACGATCTGCAACGACGTTTCCGAGCGCCGCTTCCAGATGAAGCGCAACGGCCAATGGATGAAGGGTAAGTGCGCCGAAACCTTCGGCCCACTCGGACCGTGGCTCGTCACCACGGACGAACTCGATCCCTCCAACCTCGCCATGGAATTGAAGATCAACGGGGAGACCCGCCAGAAGGGCTCGACATCCACGATGATCTTCTCGATCCCCTACCTCGTCGCCTACATCACGCAGTTCTGCGTGCTCGAAGCCGGCGATGTCATCACGACCGGTACGCCCCCCGGCGTCGGTTCCGGAATGAAGCCCCCGCAGTATCTCAAGGCCGGTGACGTGATGGAGTTGACGATCGAAGGTCTAGGCACGCAGCGCCAAACCGTAGTTCCGTTCCCGGGCTAGGAGCTCAAGCCAAAACAGCACCGCCGCCCTTTGAAGGCGGCGGCACATGGCTCGCACCTCAGAGTGCGATTACGACGTGAGCCGCAGACCGTTCAGCCGTTTGGCAATCTGTTTGAACGTCTGTCGCAGTGCCGCGCCGTCTTCCGCCGAGTAAAAGTGTTCCGGCGTGGTTGCGCAGTATTCCAGAGTCGGAACCACTTCCGGCGGAACCTGGAAGCCGACCGTGTAAACCGTGATGCCATTCGCCTTCATCGAGTCGCACAAGGCCCGCGCCTGAGTCACCGAGTTTCCGTTGGCAGATTCATAGAAGTTGTTGAACATACCGTCGGTCATCAGGATTGCCACCTTGCGGAAGTCCGGGTTGTCGTAAGCCACTGGTTCGCTGTCGCCAGGCAGAACCGACGCCCAATTCGGTGACAGCAAATACGACGCCCACGCGACACCGAGATGACCTGCGGTCATGCCGTCCGCCGACAACGCAGAGATGGCATCGTCCAGTGCATCCAGATCGTTTGTCAGCGGCTGAATCTCCGCCGCCGGACAGCTCGCAGAGCGGCGGTTCAGCTTGTGCGTAACAGGGCTCGCGTCCGTGAAAGCCTGCGCTCCGGGCCGTTCTGTCACGCACGACGTGTAGCGGCCAGGATATGATCGGCCCCGGGAATCCGTCCCTCTCGAGATGGATGCAGCAAGGCTACCGGCGTTGACCGCTGTGGAGAACGGGGCAATGGCAACTTTGTTCGAGTGCGGGGTGTCAGTCGGCAGCAGGATCTCAATAAGATCGCGCGCAGCTGCCTTGAGATCCTGAATTTTCGTGCCCGCCATCGAACCGCTAACGTCGAGCATCATGGAGACCTCGACATCCCTGACGTCGAACACGGCGGCCGCATTGACCCGCACGTCCATGTGTTCCCGGCCCGTGATGGCCATGATGGTCGTCGGGACCCTAAGATTAGCCACCAACTCGACGCTGTGATCTTCGCGGTTGGGAACGACCGTGATCCCTTCTACCGACACGTTCCCAGAATTGTGCTGGAAATTCGTGTTGAAGTACTCCAGCACCAGTGCGGTCAATTCGGCATCCGTCGGATCCGACATCCGCAGGGCCTTCGCCCCTGCCAAGGCAGCGGCATCGAGCGCGCTTGATGCAAGGCTGGAGATCCGCGTGCCGCGAGCGGTGTCGACACTCAACCCGGTTGCGACAAGAATCACCAACAACATCAAGCCGAACAACGGGGCGATCATTCCCGACTGATTGGTGTGGAAATTGCGCAGAGTGCGTGTGAAGCGGGACATGTTTTTATCTGCCAGCAAGAGTTGACCGGCAGACGGTAGGGCGGCGGAAGTAAATGAAATATTGAATTAAAATAATCGTTAGACGGATTAGATCAAATTCGACGCAATCGGGTTATTTTTGGCAAAAGGAAATCCGTCAAATCGCACCGCTGCGCGAAACACAATCCTAACCAAGCCACGTGCGTGAACATCAATCCTGACAAGACAAAAGGCCCCGCGGTGCGAGGCCTTTTTGAGAAAGCGCGAGTTGCGGCAATCAATTCGGCCGCCGCTGGCCTGCGTCCCAGCGATAGTCACCGGGAGCAGCGTCACTGGCAAAATCTTCGATCAAGCCGCCGAGCTTCAGCCAATCGCTGCCATCGCTCCGCCCAATTTTGCTCAACTGCAACTCGTGAAGCTTCAAACGCTGCAGTAGTTGCCTGCCTTTTAGGTCGAGATCGCCCGCCCCATCTTCCGCTTCCAGACTGGCAATCAGCTTCAACACAATCTCCTGATACCGGCCCCCCTGAATCAGAAGAAGGGCCGGCAAAATCTGGCGCAACTCGTCCGCGACAGCCTCGACTGCATCGCCAGGGAATTCTTCGTGGCGCAGGGCGGCGGCGGCGCGGTCCAGTTCCTCGTTGAACTCCTGAAGATCTGTATCGATATGCGCGCCGATCGAGCGCTGCTGTTGGCAAAGTCGCCGCAACTGCTCACCCAAAACATTGGCGTGTTCCAGAGCGCCGGTACCCGCCACGTCGCGATAGAGCGACGGCGCAAGGCCCATGCCCATCATCAGCCGCTGCCGTATGATCTTCGGGTCGATATCCTTGCGTGTTTGATAGGCGGCGACTGGCGCATCGTCTGAGGGGGCCGGAACGGCAGATCCATGATGCTCCAGCTGAGGCGGCGCAGCATCGAGCCGCCCACCGGAAATCGGCGCACGGTCATGCGGACCGCTATCGAGTCGGTAACTGCCGGACGTGAACAGCGAGCGCGCCCTGAGCCGCGCGAGTGTCTGATAAAGGTCGCGGTGAATGAAGTAGTGCGAACCGGCCGCATCCGTCCGCTGCACGCGCTGATGAACCGAACCGGCATTCAAAACCTGCCGCACGACACGTTTGTCCGCCTCGTCGGTGACCTCCGCCAGCTTCATCTCCGCCATGAATCCATGCTTCTCGGTAATCGGATGCATGTAGGAGAGCACTGTGTCGATGTTGCGCGCCACGTCCGGCAATAGGGCGACGGACACCGTCTTCTCCATCTCGGCAATCGTCGCGTGCTGCGCATTGGCCTGGAACGCCTTCTTCGAAATGCCCGACAGAAATTCGAACAGCTCCGCCCGCACCAGATAGCGGTCCTGCTCATGATCGAAATCCACGGCATGGATTGTCGTGCCGGCATTCAGCACGCCAAGCACCCGTTCCGCGCTCTGCGGATCGAGCCGTTCCGGGCGCACCTCCGCCATGAACCCACGATCGTTCGTAATCGGCCGCATCGCCATCAGCGTCACGCGGGCGGTCTCGAATGTGTCGGGCAACAACGCATTCTCGATAATACCTTCCAGCTGTTCCGCCGTCCGCGCCTTAGACGTCGGTACATCCGAGAGCGGCGAACGGACGGCGTTCGCGCCAAACAGGCCCGACATGAAGATCAGGCTGTCGATCGCAATCGCGATGGCAAGCGCCAGATAGGCCAGCCGGTTGCCATCTTGAAACGCGTTAATTGACACGACGAAGTTGTGTGCCTTGTCGTCCCGGTTCAGTTCAATGAAGTTGATCTTCGTGCGCAGCACATCGGTGTCGTTGGACGGCAGCCCGCTGTCGGCAAGGCAGCGCCGCGAAAAGCCAAGCAACTCGTCGGCCGTCTTGTTGGCATTGAGCTTCTCGCCGCCGATGCAGTTGGCCGCAAAGACCTGCGCCCCCGAGTCAAGGGCCAGCAGCAGACCGGCTGCTTCCTGCGCGCGCTTCGGATCGCAATCAAGTCCCGACACGCGCTCCTTCGTTGTCGGCGTCGAAACCATGGCATTGAGAAGCTGCGAGCACTGTTCCTGCACAGCCTTCAATCCGGCCCCGTCAGGCTTTTGCCGAAAGGCCACGCGCGCCGACTCGAACTCCGGCAAAACCCGCGCTGGATCGATCTTCGGCAGCACCGCCGCCTGTTGCGCCGGTTCGCTCGCAGCAGTGATGCGTTGCTGTGCCGTCTCCGCTTCGCCCGTCAATTTGGCGAGGCTCCCATCAATGCCGGCCAACTCCCGCTTAATGGCATCGATCCTGCCGCTGGTCTCGTCGACGCGCTTCTGCGCATCCCGCACCCGCTGCTCGCCGATCTTGTAGTAATCCTGCAGCTTGCCAAGTTCCGCCATGCGCTCGCGGTAAATCTGCCCGCGGCCGACCTTGAGCGTGCCCTCGACGCCTTTTTCCTCCGCCATGGCCTCGACCCGCTTGGCGTCCACTTCCTTGGCGCGCGCATCCAGTTCGCTCTTCTTCGTCTGAAGTTCGGCAACGAGGCCCGGCCGCTCGGCTTCTAGCCGCGCCACCTCTTCCGTCAGCGACGCCTTCTTCAAAGTCAGCCCGGCCTGACTGCTCTGCGCCGTGGCAATCCGCTCCTGCTGCTCGGCGATCCCGCGCCGGCGCTCTTCCATTTGCTCGACGTAAAACGCCTCGATCAACTTCTCCGCACCCCGCGACGCCGCGGCCAGCTTGTCGAGTTCACTGTCGTAGGACAGCCAGCCGTCTGACTTGAACAGCCCGTCAGCAGCCTCCACCCGCCGCGTCTCGATCGTCTGCCCGATATCAGCAACGATGCCGGCAACTTGGTTTTGCGCCCTTAGTTCCGCCGCCCGCACGCGCTCTTCTTGCGGAAAGATCGCATTGAACCGGCTATCGAACGAAAAGAACACCGACGACGCCATGCAGGCGAGAAACATGAGCCACAGCATGGCGTTCTTGGCGATCACTCGCGTCGATTGCAGGTAGGGCTTCACGACGTCACTTGCCGAATAGAGGGCCACGAGCGCAGCAACCAGCAATCCGGCGACGATGATGAGCAGACCGTCGCCCATTGCCACTGGCGCCGGCTCGGCCGTCCCGGTCAGCGAGCCGCGGAACAAAAACATCGCCGCCACGGAAATGAAGAGCAGAACGCCAATCAAACCGCCCATCGCGGCCTGCACCGGCCGCGGCAGCCCGCCCGAGGCAACCGCGGCCCTCTGGCTCATGCCCGTAGCGAAACTCTCGCCGATCAGCCACGCGATGATCAGCATGATCCCCTGGATGCCGAACGTGATCATGAACGACAGGATCGGCTCGTTCGTGAAATTCCGCATCCCATCCCAAGTCGTCCACCCTGATGCGAGTGACAGCACGATGCCGGTTGTGCCGAGCAACGCAAGCCGCCAGTTGGTGAAGAACACGTCTTCGATGGCTTTCCAAATACGCGGCATGATCCGGTAGAGACCGGCGAGCGCGAGAAGGATCGCAACGCCTAGAAAAATCTTTGCCGAAAGTGCCTGCACGGCCGCCGGGTCTTGCAAGGCGGACATATCGGGCCATGCGAAGCCGGCATCCGGTGCGGTGGAAACGGTCGTCTCAGCCATGTCAGGAACCCCTGCGACCCCAAGCGGCGCGTTCGCGATCAACGTCCAGCAGGGCCCCGCCCATGCCGCCAGATTGAACCGCCCCGAGTCTGGAACGGCCGTGCGCCTGTGATCCGTCGCACACATCGCTAATTCAAGGTTCTTCGGCGTCCAAATTGCGGCACGCAGCCTTTGCCTTCGATTAAAGTTTATTTACTCCGGGCTGCTCCGGCCTATGCCCTTGGCCCCGGCGCTTGTTATGGTATAACTATAACCAATGCCACGGTGATCAAAGCCCGCGATGGGCGTCCGCAAGCAAGGGTGAACAATGAGCGAAACTCAGGCCCCATCGAAAGCAGATCCCAATCAGCGGTCGCCGTTCCCCAATCCCGACCAGCAAACCGCCAAGAAGCTCGCCCAGACTGTCGAGCGCGCCGCCAAGGTTTTCGCCGACAAGAGCCTCCGCTTCACTAAGCTGCGCCAGCAGGTGTTCGAAGAAATCGCCGCCACCCATGCTTCAATCGGCGCCTACGAAATCCTCGCCCGCCTCGGAGAAAAAGGCACCCGCGTCGCCCCCATTTCCATTTATCGCGCCATCGACGCCCTACTAGATGCCGGCGTCATCCACCGCCTTGAAAGCAAGAACGCCTTCTTCGCTTGCCGCCGCACCGATCACACGGTCAAAGGCCGCCGCCCCATTTTCCTCTCGTGCGAAAAATGTGGCGCCGTCGGCGAAGTTGATGGGCAGCACATCTTTGATCTCATCGGCGAGGCGGCGAAGGAAGCTAAATTCACCGCGCGCATCAAGTTTGTCGAGGTTCAAGGCCTCTGCCCGCGCTGCACCGCTGCCGCCGAAAAGGCCTGACGCTCCGGACCAGACGGGAGATTTGAACGTATGACCGGCGCGACACCCGCTGATGCCACCCATGACCACGCTCATCACCGTCACGACCATCCTCATCACGGTGACGACTGCGATTGTGGACACGATCACGGCCCCGCCAAACCCTTCGACAGGTCCGCCCTCATCTCCGCCCGGGGTCTCACGCTGCTGCGCGGCGATCGCCTGATCCTCGATCACGTCGACGTCGATATCCGCCCCCGCGAGATCGTCACGCTCATCGGCCCCAACGGCTCGGGCAAAACGAGCCTTGTCCGCGCGCTGCTCGGCGTCCAGGATCTCAACGGCGGCGAGATCAGCCGCGTCGAAAACCTCAAAGTCGGCTACGTCCCGCAGCGCTTCGATATCGACCGTGCGCTCCCCATGACGGTCGCCCGCTTCCTTGCCTTGGGCCACAAGGCGCCGCGCGCCGCCTTGAGTGCCGTCCTCGCCGAAGTCGGCGCCGGACGCTGCATGGATCAGCAGCTGAGCGAACTGTCCGGCGGCGAACTCCAGCGTGTGCTTCTTGCCCGGGCCCTCGTCGCAGATCCCGAGCTTCTTGTGCTCGACGAACCCGTCCGCGGCGTCGACTACACGGGCGAAGCGGATCTTTATGCTCTCATCGGCAATCTGCGCGACAAGCGCGGCATCGGCGTCCTGCTCGTCTCCCACGACCTGCACGTCGTCATGGCCCAGTCCGACCGCGTCCTTTGTCTCAATCGCCACATCTGCTGCTCCGGCGTCCCCGAAACGGTGGCCCAGCATCCCGAATACATGCGCCTGTTCGGCCCCGAAACCGCCCGCAGCTTCGGCGTCTACCGCCACCATCACGACCACGCCCACGGCCTCGACGGCCGCGAATTGCCGGGCGACCACGGTCACGATCACGGGGCCCCCCTGTGATCGAGCCGTTCCTTCTGCGCGCGCTGTTAGCCGGCATTGGGCTTGCGGTCATCGCCGCCCCCCTCGGCGCCATCCTCGTCTGGAATCGCATGGCCTACTTCGGCGAAACCGTCGCCCAAGCGAGCCTCGTCGGCGTTGCGCTCGGCCTCCTCCTGCAGATCGACGTAACGATCAGCGTCGTCATCACGACGCTCGCCGTCGCCGCACTGCTCATTGTCCTCGGACGCCAGAAACTCGTGCCGCTGGACGCCATCCTCGGCCTCACGCATCACGGCACGTTGGCGCTCGGCGTCATCGCCACCGCTCTCATCGCCGGTCCCTCCGTTGACTTGATGGGCTACCTGTTCGGCGACGTGTTCGCCGTCACCCCTTCCGACCTCTGGCTCATCTATGGCGGCGGCGCCGTGGTCCTCGCCGTTATGGCCTGGCTCTGGCAGCCGCTGCTACGCGTCGCCGTCCACGAGGAATTGGCCTCCGCCGAAGGCGTCCCGAGCCGCCGCGTCCGCGCCGCTTTCATCGTCGTCTTGGCACTCACCATCGCCATCGCCATGAAGATCGTCGGCGTTCTGCTCGCCATCGCCTTCTTGATCGTCCCCGTCGTCGCCGCACGTCCCTTTGCCGCCACGCCGGAGGGCCTTGTCCTGACAGCAGGCACCGTGGGCGCGGCCAGTGTTGCGCTCGGCCTCACCCTTTCCGCCAACGCCGATGCCCCGGGTGGTCCCTCTATCGTCCTCTGCATGGCCGTAATCGCAGGATTGTCGCTCGCAATCTCCAGCCGCCGCTAACCACGCTCGGATCTGGCGATCCGCGCCGCGATGAGTTAGGAAAAGTCGACCTCCCGCCGCGCCACGCTGCCGGCGTCACGCAAAGGCAAGACGTCATGACCTCCGACGGCCGTCTCACGCTCGCACCCCGCCGCCCCTCAATCGCCGTGTCCGTCGGCGGTGTGATCGTCGGTGGCGGCGCCCCCGTCGTCGTCCAATCCATGACCAACACCGACACGGCGGACATCAAAGGCACCATCGATCAGGTGGCCGCTCTCGCCCGCGCGGGTTCCGAGATCGTCCGCATCACCGTCGACCGCGACGAAGCCGCCAAGGCCGTTCCCCACATCCGCGACGGTCTCTTGAAGCGCGGCATCAACGTCCCCCTCGTCGGCGACTTCCACTACATCGGCCACAAGCTGCTCGGCGAAAATCCCGCCTGCGCAGAAGCCCTCGCAAAATACCGCATCAATCCCGGCAACGTCGGCTTCAAGGACAAGCGCGACAAGCAGTTCTCCTCCATCGTGGAAATGGCGATCCAGTACGGCAAGCCGGTCCGCATCGGCGTCAACTGGGGCTCGCTGGATCAGGAACTCCTCACCCACCTGATGGATGAGAACGCCGTCTCGCCAAACCCGAGGGACGCCCGCGAAGTCATGCGCGAAGCCATGGTCCAGTCGGCTCTGCTCTCCGCCGCCCGTGCCGAAGAACTGGGCTTGGGATCCGACAAGATCATCATCTCCGCCAAGGTCTCCGCCGTCCAAGACCTCATCGCCTGCTACGAAATGCTGGCCAGCCGCTGCAACTATGCCTTGCACCTCGGCCTCACCGAAGCCGGCATGGGCTCGAAGGGCATCGTCGCCTCCTCCGCCGCCATGGGCATCCTGCTCCAGCGCGGCATCGGCGACACGATCCGCTTTTCACTCACCCCTGAACCCGGCGGCGACCGCACCATCGAAGTCCGCGCCGCCCAGGAACTCCTGCAGACGATGGGCTTCCGCGCCTTCGTCCCCGTCGTGGCCGCCTGCCCGGGTTGCGGCCGCACGACATCCACGACATTCCAGGAACTCGCCCGCGACGTGCAGGACATGATCCGCGATCGCATGCCCGACTGGAAGACACGCTACCCCGGCGTCGAAAACCTGAACCTTGCCGTCATGGGCTGCATCGTAAATGGCCCCGGCGAGTCCAAGCACGCCGACATCGGCATCTCGCTGCCGGGCACGGGCGAAGCGCCCGCCGCCCCCATCTTCGTCGACGGCGAAAAGTTCACGACGCTGCGCGGCCCGCGCATCTCGGAAGAATTCAAGGAACTCGTCGAGGAATACATCGAAGCCCGCTACGCCCGCGGCGCCCCCAAGGGCCACCGCCTCGCCGCCAAATCCAAACCCGAAACGGTTGCCTGACGCGCCCCCAAAAAACAAAGGCCGGACCCTGGGCAGGGATCCGGCCTTTTTTGACCGCCTCGGGGGAGGCGGAACGGCTGTCTCGCACAAGAGAACGGGAATGAACAATTCCCGCGGGAGAGAGAGGGCGAGACAGCTAATCGACTGGGCAGTCGAAAGGGGTGAACTCGGTTACAAAACTCAGCACGCGGTCGCGAACGGCAGTTCCGGCTCATCGGTCCGCTCGCCGGCCAGAGGCGCGACAACCGGGAATGCGATGATGTTGGTGTGCTCCGAGACATCGATGCCGGCGCGGCGCTGACGGAACCAGCGCAGCGACGTGTTCGTCATTACGGCCTCTTCCTTCACGGGCTGGATCAGGAGTCCGTCATCGGATTCGAGGTACCGGCCGAGCCAGGCTTCGAGGGTCTCTTCGCTTTCGTCCGAGCGCACGTACCACGTGTTCTCCAGCGGACGCGCCCAGCTCGAGCCGAGGCTCATGATGGCGTGGGCGACGACGTGCTTGGAGACGTGGGGCTTCGCGAGGTCGTAGGAAATGAGGTAGGTGCGCATCGGGGGAGCTCCTTGGGCTGGAGGAGTAAGGCTGTCCATTCTACGGGGAACGCGGGGGGGACTCTATGGCCGTGAACATAGGAAGAACATGCCGTGAGTCGCGGGCCCCGTCCAGCCAAAGTTCAGCTTTTGTTCTCAGGCGATGCGGCGAAATAAATTATATAGGAAATACAATAGGTTGGACGGTTGTATGGTGTCCTTGTATCAACCAAACAGGTTCAGCTGGTCCGGCGAGCGGGTCTTCAGCGGAAGCCGCTTATGGTGACTGGGATCAACATGCCCCACAAGCTGTGGATAGCGTGTTGAAAACGCGGCGAGTGCTTTTTCTCTTGCGAGCGGAAAGCGCACGCCTTCCCAGATTTCATAGATGCGGCGCGGGTCGCAATCATACCGCGCGATGAGATCCTTCCGCCTGATGCGCAGCCACTTCGCAATCCAAATCTCGATGGCATCGGTTTCGGTTAGCGGCCGCGCCGTGTTGAACGCGGGCGGGGCAGGCTCCGGACGATGATAAAACGGCAGCGGCATCGGATACTCGAACGCTTGACGAACGGAACGGAACGCGATTGATCGCGCTGAACTCCAGCAATCTTATGACCGCAGACCTGCGGCAGCGAGAAAAATGTGATCCTCTTCCCCGCCATCGACCTCAAAGACGGCCAGTGCGTGCGCCTCAAGCTCGGTGAAATGAGCGAAGCGACCGTCTTCAACGACGATCCTGCCGATCAGGCCGCGCAATTCGAAGCACAAGGCTTCACCTATCTCCACGTTGTCGATCTGAACGGCGCGTTTGCAGGCAAGCCCGTCAACGGTGCCGCCGTGGACGCGATCCTCGCCCGCGTGAAGATGCCGGTTCAACTCGGCGGCGGCATCCGCGACCTCGCCACCGTCGAAACGTGGCTCACCAAAGGCATCCGCCGCGTCATCCTCGGCACCATCGCCGTCCGCGATCCCGCCCTCGTCAAAGAAGCCTGCAAGCGCTTCCCCGGCCGCATCGCTGTCGGCATCGACGCCAAGGGAGGAAAAGTCGCCGTCGAAGGCTGGGCCGAAACGTCTCAACTCTCCGCCATCGACCTTGCCCGCCGCTTCGAAGACGCCGGCGTCTCGGCCATCATCTACACCGACATCGAACGCGACGGCGTCCTGAAGGGCCTGAACCTCCCCGCCACGGCCGAACTCGCCCGCGCCACGTCGATCCCCGTCATCGCCTCCGGCGGCCTCGCCTCCATCGCCGACGTGAAAGCCCTCATGCAGCCCGAATACCGCTTGCTCGAAGGCGCCATCACCGGCCGCGCCCTCTACGACGGCCGCATCGACCCCGCCGAAGCCCTGGCCGTATTGGCGGCGGCCTAACCACTCACCCCACCCCCTCGAACCCGCGGCAGTTGCGAAACGTGCAGCCTAGAAACGGCGTGTTCCTGATGTCGCGCTTGCCCTCCGGCCGCGTCACCCATACGCACCCGTCGAACACGCACGCCGCCAGGATCGACCCTTCGATCGTGCAATCCCCCCCGAGGTTGTCGAGCACGAAGCGGCAGTTCTCGAATGTGCACTCCATGAAGCGCACACCGCGGAACGACGTGCCCGGAAACGTACAATCGACAAACCGCACACCGTCGAGCAGCGCGCAGTTGAACAAGCCCCAATAGAAGGAGCTGCGCGTGAACGTCGACGCCTGCATGATGCCGGTGAAGTTCAGCCCCTCGTCGTCCAGTCCGTCGAACGTGCAGTATCGGTAAACGGCGTCCTCCCATTGTGAGGGACCGCTGTCTTTGTAGGTGAGATATTCCGTGAGCATGGCATGTGTCCGGTGAGAGATCGCTGCCGAACCTGCCGCAACACAACGGGCCGATACTGTCACGGCCGGAACATGCGACGAAAACATCTTCCGCTATTGTCCCATCATCGGATAATGGGGGACCATCAAATGATACCGCGCCTGATGTTGACAGCCATCGCGCTGGGCTTCGCAGCCCTCGCCTTCGCCTATAAACCGGCCCACGCTGCCGACGTCACCAAAGGCCTGATCCGCGGCGGCATCGGCGTCGCCGGCATTGAACTCGGCATGACGGAAGCGCAAGTCCGCGCACAACTGGGCGAACCCGAATCCGTCAACAAGAGCCCGAACGGCAATCCGCTCTATATGTCCTACCACGCCACCGAAAACTTCGGCGTCTACTTCGATGAAGCAACCGCCCGCGTTCGCATGATCATCGTCGCGGTCAAGAGCGGTAAAATCTGCACAGCCTACGGCGCCTGCCTCTACCGCGAAGGCGACCTTGCCAAGGTCAAAAGGTATTACGGCAAAAAGCTCATCCGCTTCGAGGACAGAGACGGCTCCATCACGTTTCGTCGGCTCGTGCCCGTAAGTCCGCGCAACGTGCTCCTCGAATTTACCCCCGCCGAGGACAAAAACGGCATCGTCCAGGTCATGATGATGTATTGGGACGGTAAGATTACAGACAGCTCATTCGATTGAGCGCGCCGGGTTCAAGCCGCAGGCGGTTCGTTCCCGTTCGACTTGCGCAACTCCGGCGGCGGTTCGCTCTTGCCCCCGCGCCACCATGTCTTGAAATTCTGCCGCCAGAGCCGCACGCGCGGAATGTCATATGAGAGCACGACGAGACCCAGTGGCACCATCCAGAAGCCCAGGATCGGCAGAAAGCCCAAAAATCCGAACAGTATGAGCAGCACGCCGATCGCCATGCGCGCTGGCGCATAATCGGGCAAGTCGTAACTCCAGCTGCCGATGCGAATTGTCCTTGCCATTAGATCTTCCACCCCGAATGGATCGCCGCCACGCCGCCCGTCAAATTGCGATAGCTGACGTTCTGGAAACCCGCATCGCGGATCATCTGCGCAAACGCCTCCTGCTTGGGAAACTTGCGGATCGACTCAACGAGATACTGATACGGCTGCGCATCCCCCGCCGTCAGCTTGCCGAGCCGCGGGATTATCTCGAACGAATGAAAGTCGTAGATCCGGTCGAGGATCGGCACCTGCACCTCGGAAAATTCCAGACACAGGAATCGCCCGCCCGTCTTCAAAACGCGAAACGCCTCCCGCAGCGCAACGTCGATGTGCGTCACGTTCCGGATGCCGAACGAGATCGTATAGGCATCGAAACTCTTGTCGTCGAACTGCAGCGTCTCGGCATTCCCCTCGATCAGAGTGATGCGATCCGACAAACCCGCATCCGCCACGCGCCGCCGCCCCACGTCCAGCATCTCCGGACTGATGTCGCAGATCACAGCGCGTGTGTTCGGCCCGCCGGCAGCCAGAGCCCGCATGGCGATATCGCCCGTCCCGCCCGCCACATCGAGCAGCCGGAATGCACTCGCGCCCTTCGGCGGATTGAGCATCGAAACGAAGTCGGATTTCCACAGCCGGTGCAGCCCACCCGACATGAGATCGTTCATCAGGTCGTAGCGTTCCGCGACCTTGGAGAACACGTCGTTGACGAGGCCTTGGCGTTCCTCTTCGCGTACCGTGCGGAAGCCGAACGATCTGCTGGTATCAGCGGTATTGGGATCAGATGTGCTCATGGCCGAAAACATACGCGGCATCAGGCGCCCTCGCCAGGGGGCAATTGCGATCAGTGTTCCAGCAACCGGTGCGCCGTCCCGCTCTGCAAGAAATCCGCGACCGCCTTGGCCAGCACCGGCGCCAGCAGAAACCCGTGCCGGTAGGCCCCATTCACCATGATGCTGGCACCGCCGTCGAGCACCCGCGCACGCGGCACGTTATCGGGAAACGCCGGCCGCACCCCGGCACTGAGTTCCAGGATTTCCGCCTCCCCGAAGGCCGGATGGAGCGTGTAGGCCGCCCCCATCAATTCCAGCGCCGAGCGCACCGACACCGGACCAGTGTCTTCGCTCTCGATCATCGTTGCGCCGACGAGATACCGGTTCTCTCCCCACGGCACGACGTAGAGTGGATGCCGCGGGTGCAGCAACCGGATTGGCCGCGAGAACGTCACATCCGCAGTCCGGATCAGTAGCCGCTCCCCGCGCACCCCGCGAAGATCCGGCAGCCGGTGCCGCGATCCCAGCCCCCGACAGTCGATAATGATGGTTTCGCGGTCGCTCTCCTCCAGCGCCCGCCCGAAATGCAGATCGACTCCCGCGTCTTGGCAGGCCTCTAAGAGAAACGCGAGCGCGTTCGGCGTTGCCACGTGCGCTTCATCCGCAAAAAAGAGCGCCGAGGAAAACCGGTCGGCAAGGTCCGGTTCGATGCCGGCGAGCCCCGCACGGTCGAGCGTCTGATGATTGGCCGTCAACTTGGCAAAGCGCACCATATCCGGCTGATCGCGCGGTACGGCGACGACGACGCTGCCGTTGTTGACCACGTCGGGATAGACGTCGCGCCACAGCACCAAACCCTCCGCGCCGAAATCGCGCACGAGCGCCGGCGCCGACTCCGCTTCCACCCACGGCGCCAGCATCGCCCCCGCATGCCGGCTCGCACTGCTTGTGAGCGGTTCTACCGCGAGGTCAACCAGCATCACGCCGAAGCCGCGCCGCGCCAGCGTTAGAGCCTGCCACAAGCCGATGATCCCTGCGCCCGCTACCGTGATCCGCCGGCGAGACATGTCACTAATCTCCGAGGGCCGCACCCTCGCGGCGCGGATCGCTGGCACCTTCCAATGCGCCGTTGCGCACGGCAAGGATATTCAGGCCCGAATTCATGAGGTCCGCTGTCACCGAGTGCCCGAAGCCGCGCAAACGCAACCCCGTCATGATCGATTGCCAGTCCGTTTCGATGTCCACACCTTCGCCCATGCTGCCGAAGTTCATCAGCGACGACGCCTGATATGCATCGAGCTTCCAGTCCATCAAGGCAATGAGCGCTTTGGTGACGAACA
>VYKW01000267.1_pt1 | contig 21898 bp, 21 predicted proteins | sample 5114451 | NCBI WGS metagenome assembly VYKW01 (sample SAMN12291784, study PRJNA351875) | freshwater metagenome | isolation source: freshwater lake | place: USA: Michigan, Gull Lake | collected 2013-08-08
GCCGAGGACGAATAAGTGGGGGCCGGCGCAGGTGCGGGCGTGTATTGCTGAGCGACCGGCTGATGCTGCCGCGGGGGCGCCTGCACCGAACCGGTGGCGTCGGAGGCGAAGGGATTCGAAAAGGGATTTTGCGCTTGCGACAGCCGCGTCGACATATCGGCGCTGCAGCCGGCAACGCCGAATGACATCAGCGCCAGCGCCGCGAACTGCGGCAGGCGGCGCGAGCGAGGCAACTCGACGATAGCGGGCATGGTTACTCACTCGTACGCAACAAACAACGAATTTGAGTAAACACAGCCGCGGTAAATAAGCGCTTAAGCCGCGAATAAAGCGTTGTGCGGCCTGCTGATCCGCTGCCTCAAAGTTCGCGTGCAATCCCCGGAATAGCCGGCACAAATCGCACGTCGACGAGCTCTTTCCGGTCGAAATGATCGCCCGTCCGCGTGACCCGCACCAGCGTCTGCACCCCGTGTTGCGGTCCCACTGGCGCGATCAGGATACCGTCCGGCTCCAGCCGGTCGAGCAGGCTCTGTGGAATCTGGTCCATCGCCGCGGTGACGATGATACGGTCGAATTGGCCGGCCCCTGGGGGCAGCGCATAACCGTCGCCCAGCATGACCTCGACATTGAAGCAGTTGAGCTTCTCCAGCCGCTCCCGCGCCTTGTCGGCCAACGTGCGGAATCGCTCCACCGTCAGGACGTTGGCGCACAGACGCGACAAGATCGCCGCCTGGTATCCCGACCCGGTGCCGATCTCGAGCACGCGGTGATTCTTCTGCAGCTTCAGCTGCTCGGTCATATAGGCGACGACGAAAGGCTGGCTGATGGTCTGTCCGCAGGCGATCGCCATCGCGCTGTCGCGATAGGCCTCGGCCCGATCAGCCGGCAGAACGAACTCCTCCCGCGGCACCTCCTCCATCGTGCGCAGGACCGCCTGGTCGCTAATTCCCCGCCGACGCAGCGTCAGCTGGAACATCATCTTCTCGGGCGGGGCAGTCGGAGGCATTCGTGCTGTCGCTTGTTGGGCCGGCGTCAATTTAGACGTCGCCTTGACGTCGCGCACCGTTTTTCCTCACGACCCGACACAACCACGGGTGCCCTGCCGGTCGCGAACCGAAAATCCGTTCCCCCTCGGAGGAACCAAGTCCGGTCGGGCGTGTTGACCGTCGAAGGCGAATTTGCCCGCGCCGCAGGGCCGCGACCAGCAAGGACCACGCAGTTGACGTTGCGCATCGACCCGGTATTTGCGAGCGTCACATCAAGTATGGGCAAGGACTGACATCATGACTGCACCGCGGCCGCCACGCGGCTCTGTGTTTCTGGTTGAAGACGAAGTCATGATTCGGATGATGGTGGCCGACATGCTTGAAGAGCTCGGCTACACCGTGGCGGCTGAAGCCGGCGAAATCGGCGAGGCGATGCGGCTTGCCGAGAGCACCTATTTCGACGTCGCGATCCTGGACGTCAACGTCAACGGCAAGGTCATTTCCCCGGTCGCCGACGTGATCAGGGGGCGCAACCGCCCCTTCATCTTCGCAACGGGCTATGGCTCGTCCGGCCTCCCCGAAGAGTATCGCGATCGCCCGGCTCTGCAGAAGCCGTTCCAATTGGAGACGCTGGGCAAGGCCATCGAGCAGGCCCTGCGGGGCGCCGCCCCTCAGGGCTCGACCTCAGCCTAGGATCGTCGTGAGCTTGCCGGAGAACGCCTCGTCGGTCCGGTCGAGGCGGAGCGGCGTCACCGACACGTAACGGGCCGCCAAAGCGGCAAGATCCGTCCCCTCGTCCGGAACATCGAGAGCTGCAGCGCGATCGAAGCCGATCCAGAAGTAGGGATTGCCACGGCCGTCGCGCCGTTCGTCGACCTTCAGGAAGCCGAGATTGCGCTTGCCCTGGCGGGTGACGACGATACCCTTGACCTCATCCGGCGCGCAGGCCGGGAAATTCACATTGATCACCGTGTTCCTGGGCACGCCGGCTTCGAGCACCTTGCGCACGATCTGCGGCCCGAATTTCAGGGCGGTGTCCCAGGACGGCTTGTCACGGGTGGCGATGCTGAACTCCTGAGAGAGCGCAAAGGAGGGCAAGCCGAGAATGGTCCCTTCGAGCGCGCCGGCGATGGTCCCGGAATAGACGACGTCTTCGGCGACGTTGCGTCCCTTGTTCACCCCCGACAGCACCAGATCGGGCAGCTTGGCCCCGAGGATATGCCGGGCGCCCATGATGACGCAGTCGGTCGGCGTGCCGCGCACGGCAAAGTGCCGCGGACCGACCTCGCGCAGCCGCAGCGGATCATTGAGCGAGAGCGAATGCGACACGCCGCTCTGGTCGAGCTCGGGAGCGACGATCCAGACGTCATCGGACAGAGCGCGCGCGATCTCCTCGATCACCTTGAGACCCGGTGCATGGATCCCGTCATCATTGGTGCAGAGAATCCGCATGACCACCCTTTCATCGCGTTCAAGACGATTGCTGGGGTGTCTTATCTGCTGCGCAGCATCGAGGCAAACCCGCCGCCAATAGCTAAATCAACCGGTCAACACCGGATCCGCCATTGCGGCAGGAAGCGCGCCAGCTGCCCTCGCGTGCTGAGCTGAAACGCGACCGGGGCTCCGGGCTCTGCGGCGTCTCCCTGCCGGTCGACGACGCGCGTCGACGCAGCACGCGACGCTTGTTCCGCCGGTGGAAACCGGCCGCGGGCGACGCCCAGGGCGTTGTCGAAATCAGCCGCGTTGAACCAGGGCAACTCGTGCAGGGACGTGAGCAGGCCATCGTCCCATACCTTCGCGCGGTCAATGTCGAACGCCCCTTTCAGGCGCTGGTCGATCGCCTGGATACCGGCACCGGTGACCGCCCATTGCCGTCCGATCCAGAAAATGTCCCGATGCAGGGCCATGGCGCCGGTGTTCTGACAAGCGATTGCTGATCAGACCCGAGGATATGATCCACCGGCCGCCGTGCAATCGCGGCGACCGTGCCGATTGCAATTTGCCGCGCGGCTATGGCTCCGCGGCCACCACCTTGAGGCCGCCCATATAGGGTTGGAGCACGTCCGGCACCGCGATCGAGCCGTCCGCCTGCTGATAGGTCTCCATGACGGCGATCAGGGCGCGCCCGACGGCGGTGCCGGAACCGTTCAGCGTATGAACGAAGCGTGGCTTTCCGTCGCTTGCGCGGTAGCGGGCATCCATGCGCCGCGCCTGGAAGTCGCCGCAGACCGAACAGCTCGAGATTTCGCGGAACGCGCCGCCGTCGCCCTGCCCCGGCATCCAGACCTCGATGTCGTAGGTCTTCTGGGACGAGAAACCCATGTCGCCGGTGCACAGCGTGATGACGCGGTAGTGCAGATCGAGCCGGCGCAGCACCTCCTCGGCGCAGGCGAGCATGCGCTCATGCTCGTCCTTGCTGGTCTCCGGCGTCGTGATCGACACCAGTTCGACCTTGGTGAACTGGTGCTGGCGGATCATCCCGCGGGTGTCGCGGCCGGCGGCGCCCGCCTCGGCGCGGAAGCACGGCGTCAGCGCCGTGAGCCGCATCGGCAGCTCCTTCTCGTCGACGATCGACTCGCGCACGAGGTTGGTCAGCGCGACCTCAGCGGTCGGGATCAGGCCGAGACGCTCGGTCTTGAGACGCTCATCGGGCGCGATCAGTAGCTCGCCTCTCACCGCCCAGAACTGATCGTCCTCGAATTTCGGCAACTGCCCGGTCCCGAACATGACGTCGTTGCGGACCAGCAGCGGCGGATTGATCTCGGTATAGCCGTGCTCGGTCGTGTGCAGATCGAGCATGAACTGCCCGATCGCGCGCTCGAGTCGCGCCAGTCCCTTCTTCAGCACGACGAAGCGCGCGCCTGACAGCTTCGCCGCCGATTCGAAGTCCATGCCGAGGGCCGCGCCGATCTCGTCATGCGGCCTGGGCGCGAAGGCGTAGTTGCGCCTGGCGCCGAACACGTGGCGCTCGACATTGTCGTGCTCGTCCTTGCCGTCAGGCACCTCGTCGAGCGGCAAATTTGGAATCGCCGAAAGCTCGCGCGCCAGCTCCTCGTCCGCCTGCTTCGCGGCCGCCTCGAGCTCCGGCATCGTCGTCTTGAGCTTGGCGACTTCCTCCATCAGCGCCGACGCACGCGCGTCATCCTTGGCCTTCTTGGCCTCGCCGATCTCCTTGGACGCCGCATTGCGCCGCGCCTGCGCCTGCTCGGAGGCCAGGATCGCGGCCCGCCGGCGCTCATCGATCGCAAGCAGGTGCGACGACTGGGGCGACAGACCCCGGCGCGTCAACGCCGCATCGAAACCTTGCGGATTATCGCGGATCGATTTGATGTCGTGCATGGTCGTTCGGTCCTGGGAACGAAAGGATGACGGCGAGTCGCCCGGCTCAGGCCAAGCGCGCTTGCACTACCGCGAATGGGACCAGATGGGAACAGCCAACCCCGCAACGGGTCCGGGCGGCGCAGGCCGCCCTACTCCGATGGATTGGTCGGCACGTTGCCGGACCCCGAGGACGCGCCGGCCTTGGCCGCAGCCGCCTGCTTCTCGACGATGCCCACCGCGATGATCGCCCCCTCGTACAGCGCCATCAGCGGGAGCGCCAGCGACGCCTGGCTCAGCACGTCCGGCGGCGTCAGGACGGCGGCAATGATGAAGGCGATGACGATGAAATAGCGCCGCTTCTCCTTCAGCATCTTCGAGGTCACGATGCCGATCCGGCCGAGCAGCGTCAGGATCACCGGCAGCTGGAACGCGATGCCGAAAGCGAAGATCAGCGACATCATCAGCGACAGATATTCGCCGACCTTGGGCATCAGCGCGATCTGCGCCGTCTCGGGGCCGCCAAGCTGCTGCATGCCGAGTGAGAAACGCACGATCATCGGCCACACCGCAAAATACACCAGCATGGCGCCGAGCACGAAGAAGACGGGGGTCGCGATCAGATAGGGCAGGAACGCATTGCGCTCATGGCGATAGAGGCCGGGGGCCACGAATTTGTAGATCTGCGTCGCCACGATCGGGAATGAGATGAAGCCGGCGCCGAACATCGCGAGCTTGAGCTGGGTGATGAAGTATTCCAGCAACTGCGTGTAGATGAACTTGCTGTTCTCCGCGCCGGCCACCCAGACGAACGGCAGCACCAGGATGTTGTAGATCTGCTTGGCAAAGAAGAAGCAGAAGATGAAGGCCACGCCGAAGCCGAGCAGCGCCTTGATCAGCCGCGAACGCAGCTCGATCAGGTGATCCATCAACGGGGCTTTGCTGGCCTCGATATCTTCGACGGTCATGACGCTTTGGCGTCCTTCAGACGTTCGGCCTCCGCCGGCGCAGCGCCATCGAGGGACTGCGGCTGCGGCTCGGGCTTGATTTCGCGGACGATGGCCAGCGGCTCGCCGACAGCCTGGTGCGCGTCGGCTTCCACGAAGGTCTCGACGCGCGGCGGTTCAGGAGTGGTCGGAGTTGCCGGAGCCTCGACGGTCGCGCTTGTCTCCGGGGCCGCGGAGGCGGCCGGCTGAGACTCGACCGGCTTGTCCACGCCCTCGATATCCAGGGCCTTGTCGACGTCGCGCTGCAATGACGACATCATGCCGCTCGGTGAGAAGCCGCTCGCGGCCTCCTTCACCTCGTCGAAGCTCTTCTTGAGGTCGGCCATCTCGGCCTCGCGCATGGCTTCCTGGAACTGGCCCTGGAATTCCGATGCCATCCGGCGGGCCTTGCCCATCCACTGCCCGACCATGCGCAGAACGCCGGGAAGCTCCTTGGGGCCGATCGCAATGAGAGCGACGACCCCAATGACGAGCAGCTCACTCCAGCCGATATCGAACATGAAACAATCCGCCTACGCGACGACGCCAATGATCCCGCTCTGCCCGGGCCTATGGGAGCAGGCCCTGCTCTTGCGGGAGCGCGCGCCGCCCGCGCCCATCACGCGCAGATCAAACGGCCTTGCTGCCGACATCCGTGCGGGTGGCCGACGGCGTGGCACCGTGATCGATCGACTTGACCGGCTCGGTCTTTTCCGGGGCCTTGTCGTCGTCCTGCATGCCCTTCTTGAAGGCCTTGATGCCCTGCGCGACGTCGCCCATCAGATCGGAGATCTTGCCGCGCCCGAACAACAGCAGGACGACCGCGATCACCACGATCCAGTGCCAAATGCTAAGCGAACCCATCCTGCAACCCTCCAAACACCGGTGCAGCCGTCCAGCAACTGCCCGCCGACGCTACCGCCGAAACCGCGCCACATCCATGGACTTTGACCGCGACACTTCGCTTCTAGCATCCGATTGTGAAACAGCAACCTGGACCGAAGGCGGCATCAGCCGAAAACGGCGCGCGGATAGCCCGATCTGGCCGGAAGGTAGGCGTCGGCGTCCTCAAAAACAAGCACTTAAGGTCCGCCAAATCGCGGTCGGACCTACGTAATAACGCGAGTGTTAACGGCGCGGCCGTTAGCCCCGGTGGGACGAGTCATCCTCGCCGGTATCGCGGTCGCCTTCGTCATCCGCGGCCTCGCCATCGATCTCGGCCTCGGCTTCGTCCGAGAGTTCCGCTTCGCCCTCGGCCTCGGCCTCGGCCTCGGCCGTAGCATCGACCAGTTCGGCAACGACCTCATCGTCCTGCTCGGCGATCAGTTCCTCGGCCTCGAGCGCCGGGTCCTCGAGCGCATCGCCATCGAGCTCCTGGACCTCAAGGCTCACTTCCGCGATTTCGGCCTCCGCGTCGGCGGCCGAGAGCTCCAGATCGCCGACGACCTGCGACGCGGTGTCTTCACCAAAAACCGCCGCATCGTCCTGTGCCGTTCCCACCTCGGGAGTCTCGGCCAGAGTGTCGATGGAACCGGTTTCGCTGACGTCAGCCTCGGCGACAGTCGCTTCCGCCTCTGCCGTTGTCGCCTCTGTAGCCTCGGCCTCTCCGGCCTCGACCTCGACAGCCGGCGCCAGCGCCAGATCGAGATCACCCGGATCCAGCGGTTCCTCGTCGTCGCGCAGGGTCGGATCGTCGGACGGCGTCGGCACCGTGAAGCCGGTGGGCAGGCGCGAATCCAGCAGGCCCGTGCCCTTCAGCTCTTCCAGGCCCGGCAGATCGCCCAGGGTCTCCAGGCTGAACTGGGCGAGGAAAGCATCCGTCGTGCCGAAGGTCAGCGGCCGGCCGGGGGTCTTGCGGCGCCCGCGGGGCTTGATCCAGCCCGTCTCCAGAAGAACGTCCAGCGTGCCCTTTGACGTCACGACGCCGCGAATCTCTTCGATCTCGGCACGGGTCACCGGCTGGTGATAGGCGACGATGGCGAGCACCTCGATGGCCGCCCGCGACAGCTTGCGGGTCTCGGTGCTCTCACGGGTCATCAGCCAAGCGAGGTCGCCGGCGGTACGGAACGTCCATTTGTTGGCGACGCGCACGAGATTGACGCCGCGATTGGCATATTCTGCCTGCAGCTGGGCCAGCGCGGCCTTGATATCGACACCTTCAGGCATACGCTTGGCAAGTGTCGCCTGCTCGAGCGGCTCGGCCGAGGCAAACAGGAGAGCCTCAAGGATGCGCAACTCTTCGGGGCGCACCTCGGGCTCGCTCGCCACGATCTCGTCGGGCTCTTCCATGCGCAGTTCCGCCAAGCTTGCCATGGCAAGGTCTCCTTCTTCGTTACTCAACCGTCAAGTCCGGCGCAGCCATCGCGCCGGGCTGGTTCGGTGGACGCTTACGAAAATACAGCGGCGCGAACGCCTGCTTCTGGTTCAGCTCGAGCTTGCCTTCGCGGACCAGTTCCAGCACGGCCGCAAAGCTCGAGGCGAAGACGGTGGCCTTCTGTGTGGGCTCGGCGACGTAATCCAGCAGGTAATCGTCGAGACATCCCCAATCGTCCGATACCTCGGTCATGCCGACCAGCCGCTCGAGCGTCGCGCGCGCCTCGGCAAGCGACCAGACGGTGCGCTTGGCCATATGAACGGAGGTCACGACACGCGCCTGGCGCTGGATGGCGTAGGCCGACAGCAGATCGAACAGGGTGGCCGTGAATTTGGGACGCCGGACTTCGGCGATCTCTTCCGGATTGCCGCGCGGGAACACGTCGCGCTGGAACTGCGGACGGTTCATCAGGCGGTTGGCGGCCTCGCGGATCGCCTCCAGCCGACGCAGCCGGTTGGCGAGCGCAGTCGCCATCTCCTCGGCGCTCGGCCCTTCCTGCGCAGGCGGCTCCGGCAGCAGCAGGCGCGACTTCAGGAAGGCAAGCCAGGCCGCCATCACGAGATAGTCGGCGGCGAGTTCGAGCCGGATTTTTCGCGCAGCCTCGATGAATTGGAGATACTGGTCGGCGAGCGCCAGGATCGAGATCTTGGCGAGATCCACCTTCTGCTGCCGCGCCAGCGCGAGCAGCAGGTCGAGCGGGCCTTCATAGCCCTCGACGTCGACAACCAATGCCGGCTCGGCCTCGGCCAGCTCCGTCGTGGGACGGCCGGTTTCAAACGACAGAATTTCAGCGGTCATGCGCTCGCGGGTCCCAGCCGGTTGATCAGGGCATCGAGCTCGGCGCGCGCGGCGATCCGGTCAAAGCCCGAGGGGGTCTTGCGCGCCGCAAGCGCGCGATCGGCGCGGAGCAAAGCCTGGCCAGCCAGCTCTGGCGTCTCGGCGGCGACGGCCTGCATCTCGTCGAGCTTGCCGTTGCAATGCAGAACCATGTCGCACCCCGCCGCGACGATCGCGCGCGTGCGCTCGGCGATCGATCCGGCCAGAGCGTTCATGGAAACGTCATCACTCATCAACAAACCCTGGAACCCGATCCGCTCGCGAATCACCCGCTGGATCATTGTCGCAGAAGTCGTGGCCGGATGGGCGGCATCGATCGCGCTAAACACAACATGTGCAGTCATCGCCATCGGCAGATCCGCGAGCGGCCGGAAGGCAGCGAAATCGGTGGCGTCGAGCTCGGTTTCCGGGGTGTCAACGGTCGGCAGCCGGAAATGCGTGTCGGCGGTGGCCCGGCCGTGACCGGGAATGTGCTTGAGCACCGGCAGCACGCCGCCCTGCTCCAGCCCATCCGTCACCGCCCGCGCGATCGCCGCCACCTTGGCCGGCGTCGTTCCATAGGCCCGATCGCCGATCACCGCGTCCGCGCCGGCAACCGGGACATCGGCCAGCGGCAGGCAATCCACGGTGATGCCGAGCTGCTGCAGGTCTTCGGCGATCAGGCGGGCGCTGAGCCAGGCGGCACGCAGGCCGAGGGACGAATCAAGGTCGTAGAGGCGGTCGAAGACGACACCAGCGGGATAGACCGGCCAATGCGGCGGCCCCAGCCGCTGCACCCGCCCGCCCTCTTGGTCGATCAAAACGGGGGCCTCAGCCCGACCCGCGCAAGCACGCAATTGTTCAACGAGTGCAGTCACTTGCGCAGGTGACTGGACATTGCGTTTGAACAGGATGAAGCCCCAGGGCTTCGCCGCGCGGATGAACGCGCGCTCGGCCTCGGTGAGATCAGGGCCGGAGATGCCGGTAATGAAAGCCCGCATGGTCATGCGGGCCGCATAGACCCCGCTTCGGGGTCGGTCAAGCAAGCCTTAATTGTTGCTAAACGGGAAACACTGTCCGCCGGCAGTTTTCAACGTTCCGCACATCTTGTTGGCCTCTTCCTTGGTCGCGAAGGGGCCGACGGCCGCACGGTACTTGACACCGCCCTTTTCACCCAGATCCGCGCGCTTGATGATCGGCTCATATTTGCCGAGCACGGCTGAGTACTTGTCCTGCGCGGCCTTGTAGGCCCGCATGGCCTCGTCCTCGCTGGCCTGCGACGAGATCGAGACCAGATAGCCCCCCGTAGCGCCGCCGCCGCTCGACGGGGCCTGCTCAGTGACCGGAACAGCAGTGGCGATCCGCGCCGGCGCGGGCGCCGACGGCTGCGGCGTAAGCGGCATCGGGCTATCCCCGGTCGGCGGATTGGCCGAGGCATTGGCGTTGGCCGCGGATTTCTTGCCAGCCTTCGCGGCCTTGGCCGGGGGCGGGGTCGGCGCCGCAGCTGCCGGATCGGCTGCCGCCTGGTTGCCGCCGGTCACCGACAGCGTCTTGATCGGACGCGGATCGCTGTTCGGCAGCGTCCCATTGGCGTTGGCCATTTGCGACGGCATGCCACCCGGCGCAACGCTCGACGCCGCCGGCGGCGCGCCGTTCTGGTTGAGCTGCGGGAACACGACGCGCGGATTGCCTCCGCGCGCATTCGCATTCACGTCCATCGGCGTCTCCTCGCGGGACACCAACTTCTCGCCGCCATCATTGCCGAGCAGACGATCGGGCACTTTCGGCGTCGTATCCTGCTGCGCCATGATCTTGGTCGGCGTATTGTCAGCCCGGATGATCGGCGGCTCGCCGGTCCGGGCGGACGAGATATAGGTCTTGTAGCCGTAGGCGCCGCCGGTTCCGACCACGGCCAGGGTGAGTACCGCCAAGACCGTGCTCATGCCGCTGCGGCGACGCGGCCTCTCTTCTTCCTCGCCCTCGTCATAGCCGTCCTGATAGCCGTATTGGCCATCCTGGAACTCGTTGTCGCCCTGAAAACCCTGCTGGTTGGCCCCCATCTGGCCGAACAGCGCATCATCGTAGCGCGATGAATCCTGATCGTTGTCGTCGAAATCCGAACCGCGATTGTAGTCGGGATCGTTCTCGGCGAAGCGATGGCGCGACTCGCCGACGCTGTAATCAAGCTTGGACAGTTGGTCAGCGAACTCATTGTTCGGATAACCGGCCTGCTGCCGCTGGGCCGGCGCGGCAGCAAAATTCGGCTCGGAAAAACCGGGCTCCTGGCCGCGCTGATCCTGGAAGCCAGCCGGGAATGCTGGGGGCTGCGGAGCCGGCGGCTCACGTCCCATGTCGGCAAACGGATTGGCCGCCGTCGGTTGCGGAGCGTTCGAGCGCTGCATCCATGTCGGAGGCCCGGCCGGCGGCATGCCGGCGGCTTGATCGGGGGCAGCCGGCGCGGCCGGCCTGGCATTGGCGCGTGGAGCAGCCTGGGGCGTCGCGCGGCCCGATTGCGCGAAAGGATCGTTTTGCCCGATCAGGCGAGCGAGCTCGGCGAGCGGATCGGCATCGGCCGGCTGGTTTCCACCGCGGCCAAAACCATCAGCGGGAAAGGGTCTGTCCTGGTAACGATCAGCCATCGTGATGAAGCGTCCCTGCGGGTGAGCCGCATATGCGTCCTAAGGCGGACCCTGCCAGATTGAGGCCCCCAACTGAAGTCGCGTGTTTCCCCCAATCAGCGCATTGCGTCAGGAGCATTAACGCCCAAGATCGCGAGTCCCGACGCCAGAACCGAGACGACGCCCTGAACCATGGCCAAACGTGCCATGGTCAATTCTGCATCATCATCGATAATGAAGCGTAAATAGGGCAAATCCCGCCCCCGCGTCCAGAGGGCGTGAAATTCGCTAGCAAGATCATAGAGGTAGAAGGCCACCCTGTGCGGCTCATGGGCAAGGGCCGCGCTTTCCACCGTACGTGGGTACAGCGCCAGCCGTTTCAAGAGGTCGATCTCGGAGGGATCGGCGAGTTTTTCGAGCTTGGCCTGGCGAAGGAACGCGAGTCGCGCCCCCTCCTCCACGGGCAGGCTGGGGAAGCTGTCCCGGGCATTGCGGAAGATCGAATGCCCCCGGGCATGGCCATATTGGACATAGAAGACCGGATTGTCGCGCGACTGCTCGATGACCTTGGCGAGGTCGAAATCGAGCACGGCGTCGTTCTTGCGATAAAGCATCATGAAACGGACCGCATCGCGCCCCACTTCATCAACAACTTCCCGCAAAGTGACGAAGTCGCCGGAGCGCTTCGACATCTTCACCGGCTCGCCGTTGCGCAACAGCTTCACGAGCTGAACGACCTTGACGTCGAGCACCGCCTGCGCGGCCGTCACCGCCTTCACCGCGGCCTGCATCCGCTTGATGTAGCCGCCATGATCGGCGCCGAACACGTCGATCAGGTCGGCAAAGCCGCGCTCGAATTTGTGCCGGTGGTTGGCGATATCCGAGGCGAAATAGGTGTAGGAGCCGTCCGACTTGATCAAGGGGCGATCGACGTCGTCGCCATAGGCGGTGGCGCGGAACAGCAACTGCTCGCGATCCTCCCAATCCTCGACCGGCGCGCCCTTCGGCGGCGGCAGACGGCCTTCATAGACGTCGCCGCGTTCGCGCAGGAATTCGATCGTCTCGGCGACCTTGTTGGTGCTGCCTGCGATCAGCGAGCGCTCCGAGAAGAACACGTCGTGCCGGATGTTGAGCGCGGCGAGATCGTCCTTGATCTCGGCCATCATCATCGCGATCGCCTTGTCGCGCACGATCGGCAGCCACTGCGCCTCCGGCATCGCCTTCAGCCTGTCGCCATGCTCGGCCGCGAGCGCCTGCCCCACCGGCTTCAGATAGTCGCCGGGATAGAGCCCTTCCGGGATGGCACCGATCTCCTCGCCGAGCGCCTCGCGATATCTCAGAAACGCCGAGCGCGCGAGCACGTCGACCTGCGCGCCGGCGTCGTTGATGTAGTACTCGCGGGTGACATCGCGGCCGGCGAACTGCAACAGGCTGCATAACGCGTCACCGAACACGGCACCGCGGCAATGGCCGACATGCATCGGCCCGGTCGGGTTGGCCGAGACATATTCGACATTGACCTTCGGCGCGCCCACGATCGGCGCGATGCGGCCATAGGCATCGCCGTCGCGCAGGATCGTGCCGAGCTGCCTCGCCCAGACCACCGGGTGCAGGGTCAGGTTGATGAAGCCGGGGCCGGCGACATCGACCTTGGCGACCAGTTCGTCGGCCCGCAGCCGTTCGGCGATCGCCTCGGCGAGGTCGCGCGGCTTGGCCTTGGCCTCCTTGGCAAGCACCATCGCGGCATTGGTGGCCATGTCGCCATGGCTCGGATCGCGCGGCGGCTCGACGACCACGCGCGAGACATCGATGCCCTCGGGCCAATTGCCGTCCTTGGCGAGCGCAGCGCAGATTGCGTGGACGCGCGCGAGGACGTCAGCAAACAAATGAAGATTGGAAGCTTGTTCGAGCATGTCGCCGCCTAACGCAAATCCGGGGTCGAGTCAAAAAGACGGTGGTGCTCGGTTAAGGCGAAACGGTCGGTCATTCCGGCGATAAAATGGCCGATCCGGCGGGCGCGGTCGCCCTCGCTGTCGCATCCCTCCAGCCAGCCCGCCGGCAGCGACGCGGGATCGGCCTGATAGCGGCCGAACAGATCGGCCACGATTCGCTCGGCATCGCGCATCACCCGCATCACCCGCTCGTGCCGATACATGCGCTGCCAGAGGAACCGCTTGATCGTCGCCTCATGCTCGGCGACGTCGGCCGGAAACGCCACCAATGGACCGGCATGTCGCCGCACATCGTGCGGGGACATCGGCTGCGCCCGCTCGATCCGCCGTTGCGACTCGGCGGCGACCGCCGCGATCAGATAGGAGATCAGTTCGCGCACCAGCTCGGCGCCACGTCTGAGGTCGACGAGGCCAGGATAATGGCGATCGATGTCGCCGATCATGGCCTCGAGCAGCGGCACCTCGCGCAAATCGTCCACGGTGAACAGACCGGCCCGCAGGCCGTCGTCGATGTCATGGGCGTCATAGGCGATGTCGTCGGATAAGGCGGCGATCTGGGCTTCCAGAGAGGCGTAGCTCCACAGCTCCAGGTCGAAGCGCGCATTGAACTCGGCGATCCCGCTAGGAATGGCCTCGTGCAACGGTCCGTTGTGCTTGACGATGCCCTCGAGCGATTCCCAGGTCAGGTTGAGGCCATCGAAATCCGGATAGCGCTGCTCGAACGTGGTGACGATGCGCAGTGTCTGGGCATTGTGATCGAAGCCGCCATGGGCCTCCATGCAGCGGTTCAGCGCCCGCTCCCCGGCATGGCCGAATGGCGGGTGGCCGAGATCATGCGCCAGCGCCCGGGTCTCGGTCAGGTCCTCGTCAAGGCCGAGCTGGCGGGCGAGCGCGCGGGCGATCTGGCGACTTCCAGGGAGTGGGTCAAACGGGTGCGGTAATGGTCGCCCTCGTGGAAGACGAACACCTGGGTCTTGTGCTTGAGCCTGCGGAAGGCGGTCGAATGGATCACCCGGTCGCAATCCCGGCGGAACGGGCTGCGGGTCCGGGACGGCGGCTCGGCGACCAGCCGACCCCGGCTGCGATCGGGATCGCAGGAATAAGGTGCGCGGGGGGCAGCCATTCCGACCGACACGGGCGATTGTTCCCTTGGAGATTTGATTCCTCGACGAACCCCACTTAACTATGGGGAGTGCCCGATACCAAATGAATAGGGCATGACGAGCTTCAGGAGACTCTTGGTGATGACCGCAACCACGACCACCCCCGTCACCATCAGCGAACGCGCCGCCCGCCGCATCGGCGAGATCCTCGGCAAGGAGACGGAAGGCGCCATGCTGCGCATTTCCGTCGAAGGCGGCGGCTGCTCCGGCTTCCAGTACAAGTTCGACATCGACCGCGCCAAGGCCGACGACGACCTCGTGATCGCGCGCGACCGCGCCGTGGTGCTGGTCGATCCGGCCTCGGTGCCGTTCCTGGCCGGATCGGAGGTCGATTTCGTCGACGACCTGATGGGCGCCTCGTTCCGGATCAACAATCCCAATGCCACCGCCTCCTGCGGCTGCGGCACCAGCTTCTCGGTCTAACACCCCTCTCCTGCGTCAGGCCTCCGCCGCCACCGAGGCGCCGTCCTCGGACGGCGCCAAGCTCGGTGCCGCGACGGTCGGCGCCGCCGGGCCAAGCGCCTTCAGCATCGCCGCGACCATCGCCGGCTTGCGCAGCGGCTTGGCCAGAAAATCGGACATCCCGGCCTCGCGGCACTGCTTGATGTCGTCGGGGAAGGCGTTGGCAGTGAGCGCGATGATCGGCAGCTCGGCGAGCCGCCCGCCCTTGGCGCGGATCGTCCGGGTGGCGGTGATGCCGTCCATCTCCGGCATGCGGACGTCCATCAGGACGAGATCGAACTCCTGTTCGCCGGCCGCCTTCACCGCCTGCAGCCCGTCCGGCACGATGCACTTCTCGACGGCAAACTCCTGCAACATCTTCGACACGACCATGCGGTTGGTGGCGTCGTCTTCCGCGATCAAGACGCGCAATGGGCGGCCGAGCGCCTCGATGCGCTCCTTGAGATCGCCGGCACCGACCCGGTCGCCGCGCTGATCGGAGATCTGCTTGTCGCTCCACGGCAAGGTCAGGCTGAAGCGGAACGTCGAGCCTTCGCCCTGCACCGACGACACGGCAATGGCGCCGCCCATCTGCTCGATGATGCGGCGGGAGATCGCGAGGCCAAGCCCGGTGCCGCCAAAGCGGCGGTTGATGGAGGCGTCCGCCTGGGCGAAATCGGTGAACAGCTTGCCGACGCGGTCGGCGGGAATGCCGATGCCGGTGTCGGAGACCCGCCACTCGATCGTCGCCTTGTGATCGTCGCGGGTGCGGCAGGCCACAGCGATGGTGAGGCCGCCGCGCTCGGTGAACTTGACGGCATTGGAGGCGAGATTGATGAGCACCTGGCGAATGCGCGCGACATCGCCCTTCAGCGCCGGCGGCAATTTCGGGTCGATATCGGCGTTGACCAGCAGGCTCTTGGTCTTCGCATTGACGCCGATGATCGCCGTGACGGCCTCGACCAGGGCGGCCGGCGAAAAGTCGACCGATTCGAACTCCAGCTTGCCGGCGTTGAGCTTCGAGAGGTCAAGAATGTCGTTGAGGATGCGCTGCAGATTGTCGCCGGACTCGCGGATCGTCATGACCGCGTGACGCTGCTCGGGATCGAGCTTGGTCTCCAACAGCGTCGAAGCCAGGCCCAGCACGCCGTTCATCGGCGTGCGGATCTCGTGGCTCATCATCGCCAGGAATTCGGATTTCGCCCGGCTCTCGGCCTCGGCCTGTTCGGCACGCCAGCGCTCGGTGACGTCGCGGCCGAAGCCGCGATAGCCTGCGAATTTTCCCTCATAGTCGCGCGCCGGCCGCGCGGTCAATGCCCAGCGCCGCCGTTCGCCGCCGGCGACCACGACATGGATCAGGATCTCCGGAATCGACAGCCGCCGCGCCATGCGATCGGCGAAGGTCGCCAAGGTGGCCGTGTCGGTCGGACACAGATATTCCAGCGTGTCGACGAGCCGTTCGCCCTTGAGCTGATCGAGCGGCAGCTGGGCCACGTCGGCGAAGCGCTGCGGCGCATCGATCAGGCGGCCCTCGGCGTCGGTCTGCCACAGCCAGCTCGCGGCGTTCTCCTGGAATTCCTTGAGCAGCAGCGAGATCGTCTCGTTCTGCCGCTCGTGCCGGATCTGGGCCTTCAGGTTTTCCAGGAACACATTGCCGTGCGACACCAGATGGCGCACCATGAAGGAGGAGTAAAGCAGCAGAAAGACCACCAGCACCAGATAGGTCGTGCCGCCACACAGCAACAGCGAGCCGACGGACGCCAGCATCAGCGTCCAGGTGTAGGTCAGCCCCGCCCGCGGCACGCTCGACATCGCGAACGCGCCGCCGGAGATCATGCCTGTCATCAGCGAGCCGACGATGATCTGCAGTTCCGGCTCGATCTGCGGCATCAGGATCAGCGGCAGCGATCCCCACACCGCGGCGAGGAAGAAGGCCTGCAATGTCATGCGCCGGAGGCCGCGCTCGGACGCCTCCTTCGGCCGCGACTTGCGGGCACGCCACCAGCCGCGCAGTGCGAGGCCTCCGGCCACGGCGATGGACAGGCCCCACGCCGTCAGAAATGCGTTGGAGATGTGGTTCCAGAACACCCCGAGAATGATTGCGGCATTGGCGAAGTTGATGCCGATCGTCACCGGGACAAGGCTCGCCACGGCGTCGATCTGCCGCGCCCGGATGCGCCGGCGATCACGCTCGGTCAGGGACTCGTCGTCGAGCCCTTCGATCGCACTGAAGCCGCCGATCCAGAGAAAGAAGGCGCTGAGCGGATTGCCGCCGGCAGTGCGCTTGGAGCTGGATGTGTCCCCGGGCCAATTCATGAGGGCGCAACGTTTCCTTGTGATCCCCTGCCATGCACGAGCGGCTGCTTCAGCGGCGTTAATTGTTCCGCCCGTAGAATTACGGAACGGACCTGTCTGGCCGGCGCTCGCTGTCGCTGTGATCCCCAAGGACCGCCGCGTGCCGTCATCAACTCACCCAGGCAATTCACCCAGGCACGGTTTCGCTGTCTCGCGGCGCGAACCGCCCGAGCTGTGCGTTTCGATGTCACCCTCTTGAAAGCAAGGGCGCAGGGAATGCCGGGCGCTGGCCGCAACCCATGGCCCGCCTGCAGCAAAAAAAGCAGGCGGCAGTCACCACAGGTCGAGCCGGTCAACCGGCATTCCCTGCACGACGGCTCTACGCTTTATACGCATTCTCCCCGGGGACCGGGCTGTCTTGCCCCCGTGACCGGCAGATCATCGTCACCGCCAGCGTAGCATCAGCATCGGGATGCCAGGACCATGCGATTTCGGCGTGCGCTCCGGCCCGTTCGTCGGCATGACCTACGCCATGCTGCGGACCGCAGCGCCCATCGCATCCCACCCCGCGTGCCGTGACGATCGCGATACGCCCCTCGTGCCGAGGCGGGACGCGCTCATACCAGCACGACTTCTGAAAAAGAGAAACAGAAATCTTTTTCGGCTCCGGACTGGACAAGCCAAATCAACTTGAAGACGCTGATGAAAATGGACTTCGTGCGCAGACGGAAATGACGCCGCAGAGCAGATGAAAGCCCCTATCAACACCCTGCTGCGCAGGCCCGATTTGCCCGTCGCGCAGGCCGATCGCGAGCGCCGCATTCAGAGCACGGCACCGGAGGCGTAGGCGCTGGCCCAATTCGGGAAGCCGTTCTCGACGGCGCGCGCCGCGGCGCGATCCCAATCATAGGTCAGCGCCAACAGCTCCGCCTGCCAATGGCCGCGCCGCTCCGTCAGGATGGCGTAACGGGCATGCGGCGAACGATATTCGAGCTGGGCGGCGATCGGAATGTCGCCGAAGACAGGACAACCGACGCTGCCGGGATTGACGATCAACGGGCCGCGGAGCACCTGCACGACCGCCTGCCGGTGACTATGTCCGCACAGGACGAGCCCGGCACCGCCGATATTGGCGAGGCGCGACGTCAGCACGTCGCGACGGGCCGGGACATAGCGGCCGTCCTCCAACATCTCCTCAAGCAGACAGGCACTGTCGTCGTCGGGCGTGCCGTGAACGGCGAGAATGCCCTGCTCCAGCGCAATCCGCGCAGGCAGGCCATGCAAATGGAGACGCTGCTCGGCGGTCAGCGCTGCCCGCGAAAACCGGCCGGCCGGCGAGAGCTTCTCCTCGGGCCATTCCTGGATCCAGCGATCATGATTGCCCCGCACCGTCGGCAGCGCCAGCTGCTCCAGCAATGCGAAGGTTTCACGCGGCCACAACGGACCGGTCACACAGTCGCCGAGATTGATCGTGGCGTCGACGCCGCGCGTCTCGATGTCCGCAAGCACCGCCTCCAGCGCCGGCAGATTGCCATGCACGTCGGATATCATGGCCAGTCGCATCGGTCCTCTCCTTCACCGCCCGGCGCAGAGCTATCACTTCGAATCCCGGGTGTCGCATTCGATCCACATCGGGCCCGGACATATCCCGACCGACGCCTCCTGTCGTTCGCTCGCGCAGCGGAACGGCATTGTTCAGGACATGCGACGCATGGTAATTCGGTATTCGGGGATTCTCGAGACGTGTGCCGCATTCGCGCCCTCGATCAGGGCAGCCTGTTTGCGCACAGCAGGGGAGCATGGGGCGTTGACGACAGCAGCAGCAGTCAATCTGGAGCAAGGCCAAGCACACGGCCCTTCGGTCTCCCGCGTCGTGTGGGCGAGCGTGCTCGGAACCGCGATCGAATGGTACGACTTCCTGATCTACGCCACGGCGGCCGCCTTGGTCTTCAACAAATTGTTCTTTCCCGCCTTCGATCCCATGGTCGGCACCATGGCTGCGTTCAGCACCTACGCCGTCGGATTCGTTGCCCGTCCGATCGGCGGCGCCATCATCGCTCACTTCGGCGATCGCATCGGCCGCAAGGCGATGCTCGTGACCACCATGATCATGATGGGGGTCGGCACGTTCGCGATCGGCTGCCTGCCGACCTATGACCAGATCGGCGTCTGGGCTCCCGTGCTGCTGATCCTGTTGCGCTTCATCCAGGGCGTCGGAATCGGCGGCGAGTGGAGCGGCGCCGTGACCATGGTCATCGAGCACGCCGGCCGTCGGCGCGGCATGTATGGCAGCCTCGTGCAGATCGGCTTCCCGGCCGGGGTCGCCGCATCCACCGGCATCTTCGCATTGATGGTCCAATTGCCAGAGGCCAGCTTCCTGAGCTGGGGCTGGCGCGTGCCGTTCCTTGCCAGCCTCGTGCTGGTTCTCGTCGGCCTGTTCGCCCGTTATCGCCTGACCGAGACGCCGGAATTCCACCAGGTGCTGGACCGCAAGGATGTGCTGCGGCAACCGACGCTGGAGGTCATCCGGCGCAGCCGCCGGGAGCTGCTGCTGGCGATCGGCATCACGGTGTCGGAGGTCGGCCTGGCCTATCTTCTGACCGTGTTCGTCATCACCTATGCGACCACGATGCTCGGTCTGTCGCGACAGGTCATTCTGAATGCCGTGGTCTATGCGTCCCTGTTCGAATTCCTGACGCTTCCGCTCGCGGGCTGGGCGTCGGACCGGTGGGGACGGAAACCCTTGTACATGATCGGCGCACTCGCCTCGATCGTGCTGGCGTTTCCGCTGTTCTGGCTGCTCGACACACGGAGCCCGGTGATCATCACGGCTACGCTGATCGTGACGATGACCCTGACGCATGCACTGTTGTTCGGGCCGAAGGCCGCCTTCCTGCCGGAACTGTTTGGCACCCGCATGCGATACAGCGGCGCCTCGCTCGGCGCCAACATCGCTGCTGCCTTGAGCGGCGGCTTCACGCCCCTGATCGCGACCGCCCTGCTGGTCTGGGCCGGCGCGTCCTGGGCGATCTCGCTCTATTTGATCGGGCTGTCCCTGCTCACCGTGATCGCTGTGCTTGCGGCTCCTGAAACGTCGCGTCTGCCGTTGAAGTACTGATCATGCGGGGAGACGCCGCGAACGAGGTCAAGCCGGCCGCTGCGAAGACACGGCCGCGTAGCGCAGCAGCAGCAGCCGGTGGGTCGGATAAAAGATCACGAGCGGCAATCCGACCAGCAGCATCGCAAACCAGGCCGGTCCCGGCATGAAGCTCTGCGCCACCGCGTCGCTCAATCCGTAGACATAGTTGATGTTGACCGGCAGGTCGCTGGTCGCGGGCGGCGGCGGCATCAGGAAATAGCACACCGACAGCAGCCCCCAGGCAGCGACGGTCCACACCGCAAAGGCGCGACGATCGTAGCCGAGCCGCCACACCAGCCAGGCCAGCACGAAAGGCAGCCAGAAATGGAAGAACGACAGGCCGCGCGTGAACAGTGGTAGCTTGGCGTCGAACATGTAGGCCGTCATGCCGGTCAACGGCACGCCGGCAGCGGTGCCGAGGAAGTCGATGACCCACAGCGCCTGCGGCAGGAGAATGCCGACCGCCGGTGCCGATGCGAGCAATGGGCTCTCCAGCCAGACCGCAGCCAGCGTGGTCAACAGCGCGACATCGCAGAAATAGAGGAAATTGGTCGGGCCGTAGGCCATGAGATAGGTCGGCACCAGCACCGCGCAGAAGGCGCTATAAGCGAGCTTGAACCACAGCGGAATGCCTGGCTTGACGGCCGTCTCCATCGATCCCCTTCCCCTGCAATATAACTTTGTTGGCAATCACGCGGAGATTGTCGGGCGACAGGCCGGCGCGTCAATCACGCCGCCGGCGATCTTCGCGCTCAGCGTTAATGAGAGTTTGACCGAAGCATCGCGGGCGCGGTCGAAGACGGGCGCGCGATCGGCTGCGGCGGACGCTCGGCCCGCCCTCGATGTCCTACCAAGTTGAAACGCTTGCGATGCCGTGCCAGACTGCCGAGGCGGTCCCGTTCATCTGCAACGCGTGGAGACGGAAGCATGGTTGGCGTGTTTACTGGCCCTGCTATCGCCTGGGTGACACTGTTCGGCGTCCTCATGCTGATCGTGCTGAGCGCCGGCGTGTATTGGCTATTCAACAAACAAGTCAGATTGAGAGAGATCGCGATCCTGCGCGAGAAACTCAGCCGCTTGACGACGATGGATCCTGAATATGGCGCTGTGAGAGCGCTGTACACGTCGATGGTGATCGACGCGCAGCGGTGGCACTTTTTCCATTCCGACGCAGCCTCGGCAGAGGCAGATCACGGCGGCGGTCACCATGCGGGCGGCGACGATTCCGGCGCGGTTGGCGGTTCCGACCACGGATGATGTGTCGTTCGTCCCTCCGAATCGCTCACTGCGGCGTATTGATCGCGAACACATCTGCGCGTTCGATGATCAGGTCGCGGAACAGCCGGGCGCGGTGCGACATCCATTGCGGGTCTGGATAAACCACGTGCAGCGGCAGTGACGGGACATCATAGTCGGGCAGCAGATGGACGAGTTTGCCTGACGCGATGTGACCGACCGCGCACCAGTCGGGCAGCACAGCGGCACCGAGGCCTTCCAGCGCGGCCAGCGACATGATGTCGGCGTCGTCGCAGGTGAGCGACGGCGTGATGCCGACGACGTGGCGGCCGGTCTCGGACTCGAAGCTCCATTCGTTCTTCGGCGACAGCCGCGAATAGGTCACGCAAGGCAGCTGGCGCAGATCGTTGGGCAGCCGCGGCGGGCGATGCCGCGTGAGCAGATCGGGCGCGGCCACCAGCAGCCGCTTGACGACGATGGATCCTGAATATGGCGCTGTGAGAGCGCTGTACACGTCGATGGTGATCGACGCGCAGCGGTGGCACTTTTTCCATTCCGACGCAGCCTCGGCAGA
>VYKW01000259.1_pt1 | contig 21815 bp, 25 predicted proteins | sample 5114451 | NCBI WGS metagenome assembly VYKW01 (sample SAMN12291784, study PRJNA351875) | freshwater metagenome | isolation source: freshwater lake | place: USA: Michigan, Gull Lake | collected 2013-08-08
CGCGTGCGGTATCTGGCCGGCGAATTCCAGGTACTCTCGGCCGGGGACTATGTCCGCTGCGCCGTAACCGGCACACGCATCGAACTCGCAAACCTGAGATATTGGAGCGTCGAGCGTCAGGAAGCCTATGCCACGCCGGAAATCTCCATGAAGCGCTATCTCGAAACTCAGTCGGGCAACTGAGCAGCACTTAATACCTCCGCCCGCCGACCGCGTCGGCAATCCGCGCCATCAGAACGGCCCCGCCATCGTCGCGGACCGATAACACGATCGGCAAGGGTCGCGAGGCCCGTTTCAAGTCCGCTTGCCGCCCGGTTCGCCCAAGCCGTACGAAATCCTTCTCCGTCGTCACAAGCATCGCGCCGTAATTGCCAGCCTCGGCCATCAACTGCGCAGCATCCCTATCGCTGAAGGCGTGATGATCGGCAAAACGTCGCTCGCCCACGACGGTCGCGCCCACATGCTGCAGCATCCGGAAAAAGCGTTCCGGATTGCCAATCCCCGCATATGCGAGGACCCTTTGCCCCCGCAGCCAGGATGTGTCGCCGTAAGGCTCCTGTCCGGCTGAAAGGACGGGCCCCGAAAACCAACGCGCCACTTGAGCCGAAACCCGGTCGCGATCCTCCCGCCGGCCGTTGATGATGACGATGTCGGTCTTCGCCAATTGCACAGGAAGCGCCGCCCTCAGAGGCCCGGACGGAATGACGCCCCCGTTGCCAAACACCCGCGCACCATCCACGACCGCAATCGAAAGGTCCTTTGCCAACGCAGGATTTTGCAGCCCGTCATCCATAAGGATCAGGTCTGCACTCACGTGGCTTTGCGTGAGAGCCTGCAAACCCGCCACGCGATCGGGCGAAACCATCACGCGTCCGGCCCGCGCCAGCAGCAACGCCTCGTCGCCCACGTCTGCCGCGCCATGCCGCTCCGGATCGACTAGCGTCGGCGCGCGAACCGCTGAGCCATATCCGCGTGTGAGGAATACCGGTGTGAGATTTTGCGCCGCCAACTGCCCGGCGATCCACAAGGCGAGCGGCGTCTTCCCCGTTCCCCCGGCCGTGAAATTGCCAATGCAGATCACGGGCAGGTCTGCCGTGTGGCGCGGCCTCTGCGCCATCCGCCGCGCGGCCAGCCCGCCGTATACCCACGCGGCCGGAGCCAAAATGCGCGATAGGAAACCAGGCTCCGGCTGATACCACCAAGACGGCTCACGAAACGGCACGTCTCAGCCCTTGCACTGGGGAATCGGCCACCGGCTTCTCGGCGCTGGCCTCCGCTGCGTTGCCCGTATCCGCCACGGCCGCCGCAATCACGGGCGCCGGTGCTTCGCTCAGCAATGGCAACAGCGCGTCCACCGTCTGATCCAGCGCGCCGCTCATGCTCTTGAGAGCTGCCTCGCCCGCATGAAAGGCAGACGTGCGAGCCGCTGCGTCGGTGATGAACCGCGCCGCGGCCTCGGCGAGATCGGTAGCGCCCGTAACGCCCACAACGGCGCTGGCAGCGTCCAGTCCGCCGTAGATGTCCGCGAAATTATGCCGGCTCGGCCCGCTCATGACCGCGCAGCCAAGCCGGATGGCCTCGATCGGATTCTGCCCGCCGCGCGCCACCAGCGAACCACCCAGCAGAACCGTCTGGCTGAGCGAATAGAAGAGGCCCAATTCGCCGATCGTGTCGGCCAAATAGATGTCCGTGTCGGCCGCTGGGTCCTGCCCCGCCGAGCGCAACGCAACGCGCAAACCCGCAGCCTCGAAATCTGCGGCAAGCGGTGCGCCCCGGTGGGGATGCCGTGGCGCAATGATCGTGAGAAGACCAGGCAGGCGCGCGCGCATGATGCGGTGCGCCTCGGCGATAATCCGCTCCTCACCCTCGTGTGTGCTGGCCGCCACCCACAATGGCCGCGACCCGGTAAGCGCCCGCATCCGCGCCAGTGCAGCAGCATCGACGGGCGGCGCAGGGGCATCGATTTTCAAGTTGCCCGCCACCGCCGTTCGCGGCGCGCCCAAATAGGCGAACTGCCGCGCCAGACCTGTATTCTGCGCCAGAACGAGATCGAACCGCCCGAACAGTTGCTTGGCAATCCGCCGCTGCAGACGCCAGCGCTTGAAACTGCGTGCCGACATCCGCGCGTTGACGAGCGTCAGCGGAATTGCCCGCTCCGACGTTGCCATAATGAGATTAGGCCAGACTTCGCTTTCGGTGAACACCGCCAGATCCGGCCGCCAATGATCGAGGAAGCCCTGCACCGCCTGAGGCGTGTCGATGGGCGCATACTGATGCAACGCGCGCGCACCGAGCCGCCCGGCCGCGATGTTGGCCGATGTCACCGTGCCCGTCGTGACGAGAACCGTCATGTCGGGCCGCGCATCTTTGAGGCGCGCGATGAGCGGCAAAACGGCGTTGAGTTCGCCAACACTCGCCGCATGCACCCACGCCAGCGGACCAGCGGGCCGTAGCGTCGCCGGTGCGCCTATGCGCTCCGATTGCCGTACAGGATCTTCCTTGCCCCGTCTCGCGCGGCGCGCAAGCACGGCTGGTGCCAAAGGGGCGAGAAGGCGCGTCAGCCCGCGATAGGACCGCAGCGTCGCGCCGAGTTTGGGCGGGGGAATGGAGGCGTCGGCCGAACGCGGCGTTGCCCGCGCCCGATCCGCCCCGGCAAGATCGTAAGCGCGCCGCGTGACGCGGTTGAGTTCCGTTTCAACCCTCAGCCGGATAGCCTCCAGTTCCGGCGCGCCGGCCTCGCGGGGCACGAAGATCGGATCGCCATAGACAAAGGCGAGTTTCGAGAACGGTAGATTGATCGTCAGCCGGCTCCACGTGTCCAGCGTCTTGAATCGCGAGCTGGCCACCGCCAGCGGGACAATGGGCCGTCCGCTCATGCGCGCCAGCGTGACGATGCCAGCGCCACAACGCCGCGCCGGACCCGGTGGCACGTCCGCGGTCATCACGAACGACTTGCCGTCCGCCAGGCATTGCAGCGCTCCGCGCAGCGCACTTGCGCCCCCACGATCCTTTTTGCGTGTCCCCGCTCCCGCCCCGCGCACGAGCTCGACGCCGAGGTTCTCCATGGTCGAGCCAATGAACTCAGCATCGCCATGGCGGGCGACCATGGCTGCCACCGGCACGTCCGGCCGGTGCATCGAAGCCATCATGAATTGGCCGTGCCAAAGAGCAACGATGCACGGATGATCGGTCCGCAACCGGTCGAGAATGCCCGGCGGTTCTGCAATCACCTCGGAGGTACGATGCACGAACCGCACGAGCCGCGCCAATTGTCGGCCAGCCAATCGAGCAGCGCTCACCGTGTCGGGAGGCGTATGTGCCATCGAAGCTATGCGTCCCGGCCCGCCCGATGGAACACACTGATCCCAAAGGGCAACAATGAAAGAACAGCGCGCGCCGCATCGGCGCGTCCTGATCACCCCTTGTCTCAGGTTAGAGCACCGAATATCAACCCCAATCAGGAGTCAAAGGGCAGTTATCGACCGCAGCAGCGCCCGTCGTTTGCGCCAACACTTGCCCCGCCGCACCAGGGGGTGCACGGACATCCGCCATAAGCAACGACCAAGCCGGGATACGCGACCCGAATATGCCTTCCATCAGGATCAAGGGAATAAAGCGGGCGCTGCGCCGAAGCGCCACGAATGCGCGCTCTCGGATTGCCGAGACCGCGCCTGAGCCCCTGCGCCGCGTGGCGGCACCCGTTGTCCGCTATGCCGATATGTTGCTGCTCGACCACCTATTCGTGCGCGTATTGTTTCCCAACCGCCACAGGTTGTCGGAGCGTGCCTGGCGGGCGGCTCAGCCGCTGCCATATCAGCTGAAGACGATCAAAGCGCTCGGTGTCCGGACGGTTATCAATCTGCGCGGCAACGCCACGAAGCCGACGGCACGCGCCGAGCGAGCGGCCTGCGAACGTCTCGGCCTGACCTATGTTGATTATTGCATCCGCAGCCGCGATGCGCCGTCAAAGGCCGAATTGCACGGCCTGCGCGACCTGTTCGCCCGCATCGAACACCCCATCCTAATCCACTGTAAATCCGGTGCTGACCGCGCCGGCTTGGCAAGCGCGCTTTATCTACATCTCGTCGACAAGGTGCCGGTGGCCGAAGCCAAGCGCCAGTTGAGCCTGCGCTTCGGCCATATCCGCCATGCAGATACCGGCGTGCTGGACGCCTTCTTAGAGAGCTACCTCGCCCACGCCGCCAAAGATCCCATCGATCTCTTCACCTGGATCGACACGCACTACCAACCGGAAGAACTGAAGCGCTCGTTCCGCAGCCGCGGCTGGGCCAACCGCATCGTCAACGGCATTCTAGGCCGCGAGTGAAATCAGCTGGCCGGGTGCGCGGGATCGAGTAGCCGGTGAAGGTGGACCACGAAGTAGCGCATCAAGGCGTTGTCGACCGACTTCTGCGCCGCTGCCTTCCAGGCCGCGTGCGCCTCCGCGTAGTTGGGATAGATGCCGACGATATCGAGATGCGACAGATCGCGGAAAGTAACGCCATCGAGCGACTGAAGTTCGCCGCCGAAGACGAGGTGCAAGAGCTGCTGGGGCGGTTGCGGAGATTTGGACATGCGGGTTCGGTTCCGGAATGCGAAGGGGTGCCCGGCAGCGCGGCCGGACGGCGAAGGGGAGCGCCCCCGTTTCGGGCGAAGGCTGCCCACATCGCGCCTGCGGACCGGCGCCATGACCGATCAAACGTGCCTCACCCGCCCGTCGGGACGCAACCGCGCGAACCGCCGCGCCATCAGCCGGCTCCGCCAAACTCAGCAATCGAGGCGAAAGACATCCCGGCGCCCGGAGCGCCGCCGCTGGCGAGGTGGCACCCCGCCCGAATCACCCGCTCTACTTCTCGAAGATCGTGAGTTCGAGCATGATAGTGAGCGCGAACAGCAGCATCACCAGAACCCACAAAGCAACGCCTTCCAGACGAGGTTCAGTCATGTCCTCCTCCCAGGAATTCTCACGCGCACCCTCTTCAGACTACACCGTCCGTTCGGAATGTCTAAGCAATTCGAACCAGATCCCGAGGCGACGTGGGGATAGTCCCAGCCCGACGGCGGCTCCCCCTCGCATCGCGCAGCCCGTTTGATCTCGGCACGGCAATTGTCTAGCGTCCGTCATATTGAACTCGATGAGGTTGCGCAGCGCCCGATGACACTGTCCCCCTATGATCAGAACCTCGACAAGAACCCGGCCAACTATCAGCCGTTGACACCCCTCACCTTCCTGGAAAGGGCCGCGGCGGTCTATCCCAATCACACCGCAATCATACACGGGTCGCTGCGCCACTCTTGGAAACAGTTCTACGACCGCAGCCGCCGCCTCGCGTCCGCTCTGTCGCGCCTTCAGATCGGTCCCGGCGACACCGTATCCGTCATGCTCTCCAACACACCGCCCATGCTCGAAGCCCACTATGCGGTGCCGATGCTCGGCGCGGTCTTGCATTCCCTCAATACGCGCCTCGATCCGCCGATTCTTGCCTTCCAGTTGGACCACGCCGAAACCAAAGTCCTGATCACCGATCGCGAGTTCTCTAAAGTGATGGCCGATGCCCTCGCGCTCGCCAAAGTCCGCCCGATCATCATCGACTACAATGATCTGGAATTCCCCCAGGACGGCAAGCCGCTCTCGCAGCTCGATTATGAGACCCTCGTCCAGAATTCCGATCCGACCTTCAAATGGCGCATGCCCGAAGACGAGTGGGAAGCGATTGCGCTGAACTACACCTCCGGCACCACCGGCAATCCCAAAGGCGTCGTCTATCACCACCGCGGCGCCGCACTCATGTGCTACGCGAATACCATTGCCACGGGCATGGGCCGCCATCCCGTGTACCTGTGGACGCTGCCCATGTTCCACTGCAACGGCTGGTGCTTCACCTGGTCGATGGCCATGGTCGCTGGCACGCATGTCTGCCTGCGCTGGGTGCGCGCCAAAGCGATGTACGACGCCATCGTCGAGCACCAAGTCACCAACATCTCCGGCGCGCCGATCGTTATGTCGACGCTTCTGGGCGCGAAACCCGAGGAAAAGCGGCACATTTCACACCGCGTCTCCTTCAACCACGCAGCCGCCCCCCCGCCGCAAGCCGTCCTCGACGCCATGATCGCCGCCGGCTTCGATCTCACCCACCTCTACGGACTCACCGAAACCTACGGCCCCGCGACCATCAATGAATGGAACACGGAATGGACCGCGCTTGAGGAAGAACTGAAGGCCAAGAAGCGCATCCGCCAGGGTGTGCGCTACGTCGCCCTCGAAGACCTGACCGTGATGGATCCCGAAACGATGACCCGCGTTCCCGCCGATGGCGAAACGATGGGCGAAGTCATGTTCCGCGGTAACATCGTCATGAAGGGCTATCTCAAAAACCCCGAAGCCACCGCCGAAGCGTTTGCCGGCGGCTGGTTCCACTCCGGCGATTTGGGCGTTCTCCATCCCGACGGCTACATCCAACTCAAAGACCGCTCCAAGGATGTCATCATTTCTGGCGGCGAAAACATCTCGTCGATCGAAGTCGAAGACGTTCTTTACAAGCATCCTGCCGTCGCCGCCTGCGCGGTGGTCGCCAAGCCCGATGAGAAGTGGGGCGAGACGCCCTGCGCGTTCATCGAATTGAAAGCCGGTGCCACCACGTCGAAAGAGGAAATCGTTGCCTGGTGTCTCGAGCACCTCGCCCGCTTCAAAGCTCCGCGCCATGTCGTGTTCACGGAACTACCTAAAACCGCCACAGGCAAAATCCAAAAGTTCCGGCTGCGCGATCTAGCCAAGGATGCCTGAGCCTATGAACGCCTGACAGGCCACGGCCCAAAACTTTCTGCGACGGGTTTTCCCTCCTCCTGCGTTCGAGTGAATGACGCGGCGTGCTTAGCCCGCCCGGCACCTGCCCTCGGTGCCGCGCTCCCCGCAATTGGCCGGGCTAAGCGCGCCGCGCAACAACACGGAGAACCCAATGACACGCAATGGAAAAATCCTCGCAGGCGCCGCAGTGATCCTGACGCTCGGCTCCGCCGCGGCCATCGCCCACCGCCACGGCGGCCACCACAAGGGCCACCATGGCTGGGGTGGCCCGCATGGGATGATAGGCCTTGCCGGGCCCCTGTGCCGCGGCAACGCCGCCGAGAAGGCCGACCTGATGATGGTCCGCCTCCAGTATAAGGTGAACCCCACCGACGCCCAGAAGCCGGCTTTCGAGGAATTGAAGACCGCCGTGAAGACGGCCGCCGAAAAGGTTGCCGCGGCCTGCCCGCCGAAGACTGAACCGGCCGCCGACGGCGCCAAGCCAGAACGGCCCGCACCCAAGGACATCACCGCCCGGCTCGCCGACACCGAAGCCCAACTCACCGCCGCACTCGAAGGCGTGAAGATTGTGCGCCCCGCCGCCGAGAAGCTCTACGCCACGCTGGATGACGCGCAAAAGAAGGCCGTTTCAGAAATCGGCATGGGCAAGCGCGGCAAGTGGGGCAAGCACCACGAGCGCTGGGAGATGCGCGGCCGTGACGGCGGACCCGATGGCGAACGCGGCGGTGGACCCGGACGCGGACCTGCTCCCGACGACGGCACGCCGGAGCGCGAAGGCGATCTCTAATCGCGCCGACGCAAATCCCACAACGAACAGAGCCCGCCGGTTCGTCCGGCGGGCTTATTCATGTCAGCCGCTATTGTGTTGGAATAAGCGGGACCATGCTGCCAACCACGCGACGCGCGCGGCAAGCCGGGTTCCAGAAAACCAAAAGCCGACCCCAGGTTGGAGCCGGCTTCGAAGAGCCTCAATGGCGAGATGCGCTGGACAGTCTGTCGATCTCCTCCTTGATCTTCAGCTTCTGCTGCTTCATCCGCCGGATGACGAGATCATCGGATCCGGGTCTGGACATCTCCTCTGAAATCCGGCGGTCGAGCTGCCGGTGCTTCTCTGCGAGTTCGTGGAGATGTGCGGATAACGCCATTTATTCCTCCTTCGATCGTTGAGCTTTCAAATCATGCCAGAGAATGGGTGCGTTGTAAAAGGTGCACAGCGATCACCAATTCTCTTTCATGAAAAAGTGATCGTGACCGTTAAATTCAAGCCGATGTGTTCGCATTTGCATCAATACCTACGATTGAGAGTCCGGCGCGCCCTCGCCGCCCTCGGAACGCCGCAAACGCAGGAAATCCGGGCTCACGGCCGCTAAGCTGTTGCAGAATTGGGAAAGAAGCGTAAAACGCGCCGCGGGGGCAGCCGAAGACGTCCGGCACGGCCTGAGCAAGTGCGAAGAGGCACATGGTGCGACACAACGAAGGGGAGTTGCGGGAGGAACTCGTGCGGCTGCGGAACGAACACCGCACGCTGGATGAGGAAATCGTCGCCCTAGAAGCCATCGGCGGCCACGATCAACTCAACATCCGCCGCCTAAAGAAGAAGAAACTGACCATCAAGGATCAGATCACGGCGATCGAAGATCAACTCCTGCCCGACATCATCGCCTAAGCTCTCTTCGTCGCGCCATGCGCATTGAACCTCTAACGGCCGTGAAGCGTTGAGTCTGCGGTGGCGGCCAAAGATGTTCGCCGTCACTGCGAGAAATGAGATGCGCCCCGTCGAATCCTGGCTTTATCCCGCATCGCTGGGCCTCTACTGCGAGCCCGGCGATTTCTACATCGATCCGCCCCGCCCCGTGGATCGCGCGCTCATCACGCATGGCCATTCGGACCACGCGCGCTCCGGCCATGCACACGTACTGGCAACGGCAGAAACGATCGACATCATGAAGCTTCGCTACGGCGCCAGCAGCGCCGGCGATTTTCAAGCCGTCGAGTTGGGACACACGCAAACCATCAACGGCGTTGGCGTCCGGTTTGTCCCCGCCGGACACATTCTGGGCTCCGCGCAGATCGTGCTCGATTACGATGGCCGGCGCGCCGTCGTCTCCGGCGACTACAAACGCGCCACCGATCCCACCTGCCGCCCCTTCGATCTCGTGCCGTGCGATGTCTTCGTCACCGAAGCAACGTTCGCGCTTCCTGTCTTCCGGCATGAGCGCGCCGAAAGCGAAACGCGCCGCCTCATCCAGTCGATTGCCCGCAATCCCGAGCGCACGCATCTGCTTGGCGTCTACGGTCTCGGCAAATGCCAGCGCATGATCGCAATTCTGCGCGCGGAAGGCTACGACGCGCCCATATGGCTGCACGGCGCGCTCGTTGGCTTGACGGCGCTCTATCAAAACCTCGGCATCGATCTCGGCGATTGCCGCCCCGCTAGCAATGCGACCGATGCAGAATTGAAAGGCGCGCTCGTTATGTGCCCGCCGTCTGCCCTCATGGACCGCTGGTCGCGCCGCATGGGCGACGACCCCGTGCGCGTCTTCGCGTCTGGCTGGATGCGCGTACGCGGCCGGGCCCGCCAGCGCGGCGTCGAACTCCCACTCATCGTGTCGGATCATGCCGACTGGCCCGAACTCCTCGACACCATCGTCGAGACAGGGGCGGAAGATATCTGGGTCACGCACGGCCGCGACGACGCCCTCGTGCACCAGTTGAGCCTCATGGGTCGCCGCGCCCGCGCACTCGCCCTCGTCGGCTACGACGACGAAGCGGAATAGAGCCCCATGCGCGCGTTTGCCGAAACCCTCGACAGCCTCTCCACCACGCAAAGCCGCAGTGGCAAACTGGCGCTTCTCACAGCGTATCTGCGCGACGCGCCTGATCCCGATCGCGGCTGGGCACTCGCCGCCCTCACCGATGGTCTGCCGCTGCGCATCGGTTTCCGCCGCATTCTCTCCGATCTGATGGCCGCGCGCACCGATCCCGTGCTCTTCAAGCTGTCGCGCGATTTCGTCGGCGACACGGCCGAAACCGTCGCCCTGCTCTGGCCCACGCCCATCGATCCTGTGACACCTCCGTGCATCGGCGAGGTCGTCGATGCGCTCCTGCATGCCAAACCCGCTGAACACGCTGCGATCATCGCCTCCGTGCTTGACCGCTGCACCGTGCGCGAGCGCTGGGCCTTCCTGAAACTCATCGGCGGCGCACCCCGCGTCGGCGTCTCCGCCCGGCTTGCCAAAACCGCCGTCGCCGAGATCGGCGGCCAGGATGTGTCTGCCATCGAAGAAGTCTGGCATGCACTGAAGCCGCCCTACACGGACCTGTTCGCGTGGATGGAAGGCCGCGCCGAACGCCCCGATCCCGGCAGCGTCCCCGTCTTTCGCCCGCTCATGCTCGCCCACCCCGTCGAAGACGCCGACTGGCCCACGCTTGATCCGCAAGACTTCGCTGCCGAATGGAAGTGGGACGGCATCCGCGTACAGGTATCCGCCAAGGCGGGCGACGTGCGCGTCTATTCCCGGACCGGCGACGAAATCTCGCCAGCCTTCCCCGAAATTCGCTCCGCGTTCGCGCACGTCGATGTCGTCGCCGACGGTGAATTGCTCGTCGTACGCGATCAAATCGTCGCCCCCTTTAATGATCTCCAGCAGCGCCTCAACCGCAAATCCGTCACCTCAAAGATGCTGCGCGACAGTCCCGCGCACCTGAGGCTCTATGATCTCCTATTTGCCAACGGCGAGGATATCCGTTCGCTCCCTTTCGACGCCCGCCGTGATCGCCTCGAACGCTGGCACGCCGAAGACCGCCCGCAGCTCACCGATCTGAGCGCGCTGGTGCCGTTCACAACATTTGCCGAACTCGAAGAGCACTGGCGCGGCGCCCGCGAAGCCGGCATCGAAGGTCTGATGTTGAAACGCCGCGCCAGTCCGTATCTCGCCGGCCGCCCCAGAGGGCACTGGTTTAAGTGGAAACGCGCTGCTCAAACGCTCGACTGCGTGCTGATGTACGCACAGCGCGGCTCCGGCAAACGCTCGTCTCTCTATTCCGATCTGACCTTCGGCGTCTGGCGCAGGCGCGAAGATGCCGACGAGCGCGAATTGGTCCCCGTCGGCAAAGCCTACTCCGGCTTCACCGACATCGAGTTGCGCGACCTCGACCGTTTTATCCGCGCCAACACGACCGAAACCTTCGGCCCCGTCCGCGCGGTCACGCCCAAGCTCGTCCTCGAAGTCGCCTTCGATGCCGTCCAGCCCTCCACGCGCCACAAATCCGGCGTCGCCATGCGCTTCCCCCGCATCCACCGCATCCGCTGGGACAAGCCCGCCGAAGAAGCCGACACGATCGAGGCGGCGTTCGCCTTGCTGCCCGCGGGCGCCTGAGCCGCGGCCATTGAGAGCTGTCATTGAGAAAAGACTCGCCGCATGCATAGATAACGGCTTGCCTGTGCTTCGGTCGTTGTGATGGATACGAATTTCCCATGAGCAATTTATGCAGCCGGTGCGGCGGAAGAGGCTGTCAGGAGTGCGGCGGCACCGGCGTCGACCGCTTTGCCGCCGAGCACGAACGACTGGCCCAGAAGACGCTTCATCGATTGACCGAAAAGACCGAATACAACCGCAGCATGGGTGCTGTGCCGTCCCGTAGATCGCCCTTTGGCAGCATCGTTCTCATCGCGCTCGTTCTGATGCTTCTGTTCCTGCTTTTACGGTGAACCTTTTTCTACCGATAAACATCGTGCCTCAAAAAATGGCGGCGCCGGAGGGGAGGGGGGTCCGGCGCCGCGCAGCCTAAGCGCATTTCGGGGGAGGGACGACGCGCTCAGGTAACTCTTACAGAGTGATGGCCGTGCCGCCGCTGACTTCGATCGTCTGGCCCGTGATCCACCGCGCATCCGGTCCGGCGAGAAACGCGACCACGTCGGCAATCTCCGGCGCCTGCCCAATCTGCTTCAAAGCCTGCATGTTCAGCGTCTGCTGGGTGCCTTCGTCGCTCTTCACAAATCCGGTCATGTCGGTTTCGATCACGCCCGGCGCCACTGCGTTGACGGTAATCTTGCGCGGTCCGAGTGTTTTCGCGAGCGCCTTGGTGAGATTGTCGATCGGCGGCTTGGACATCGAATAGACCTCCACGCCGATGAACGGCAGGCGCGAGACGACTGACGTGGTCGAGATGATCCGCCCGCCATCGTTCAGTCGCGGAATAGCGGCCTGCGTGATGAAGAACAGCGACTTTACGTTCACATCGAACACATAGTCGAACTGCTCTTCCGTCGTATCCGCGAACGCCACGAACGGCGCCACGCCCGCATTGTTGACGAGGATATCGAACGTCGTCTTGCCGCGCTTGCCAAGTTCCGCATCGACCTGCGCGAACAGCTTGACCGCCGCGCCCGATTCCGTCAGCTCGGCACCCACTGCGAACGCATCCCCGCCCTCGGCCTTGATGGCAGCAACTACCTCGTCTGCTGCCTGCGGGTTGCGTCCGTAGTGGACGCCGACGACCGCGCCATCGGCGGCGAGCCGTTCGGCAATCGCTCGCCCGATGCCGCGGCTCGCGCCGGTCACGATGGCGATTTTTCCTGTGAGAGACTTAGACATCTCGAACTCCGTGTTTCGCTTGAGCCGCACCGTAAACGGTGGGCGGCGGCGGCCCTTCGGCCCCGTCACCACGCCAATATACATCGATCATCCCATAGTTCAAGATTATCGAACTATTGAATTATCAACTTTTCGTGGTGATATAGCGACTCATGCAACGCCCTTTTGTTCATCCCCCGATTGAATCGGTGACCTTGGAAGGCATCCTCTATGCTCTGGCCGATCCCGTCCGGCTGGAAATCATCCGCCGCATTGGCGCGGGAACCTGCGCCATGAATTGCTCCGCCGCCGCTCCCGAGAAAATGGCCAAGTCCACCCAGTCGCATCACTTCCAGATCCTGCGCGAAGCCGGCCTCATCCGCTCCGAGCGCCGCGGCGTCGAAGTCATCAACCAGTTGCGCTGCGATGAAATCGGACAGAAGTTTCCTGGCCTCATCCCGGCGATCCTGAAAGCCGCCGACCAACGCGACGCCGGCAAAGCCACCTGAAGCAGGGAGACGTCCCGCATGTTCCAGGGCTTCACACGCGCTCGCGCAAACGTCGGCGACGTCGAAATCGCCTATGTGATCGGCGGCAGCGGTCCGCCCGTGCTGTTGCTCCACGGCTATCCGCAGACACACGCCATGTGGGCCCGCATCGCGCCGTTCCTGGCCGAACGCTACACCGTCGTCGCCGCCGACCTCCGAGGCTACGGCGACAGTTCCAAACCCATCTCCACACCCGACCGCACAAACTACACCTTCCGCACCATGGCCGCCGATCAGATGGCGCTCATGCACAGCCTCGGCTTCGACCGATTCCACGTCGTCGGCCACGACCGCGGCGGCCGTGTGGCTCATCGCTTAGCCCTCGACGAACCGGGTTCCGTCCTCTCCCTCGCCGTCCTCGACATCGTGCCCACCTACGCCATGTTCATGGACACGACCCACAAGGTCGCGAGCGCCTACTGGCACTGGTACTTCCTCGCCCAACCCGAACCGTTCCCCGAAACGCTCATCGGCCGCGACCCCGACTATTTCTTCGAGTTCTGCCTCGTCGGCTGGGGTAAGATGCCCCTCGACGCCTTCGACCCCGCGCAGTTGCAGGCCTATCGCACCGCATGGCGCAACCCCGCCATGATCCATGGCTCCTGCTCGGACTACCGCGCGGCGATCACTGTAGACCTGTCGCACGACACCGGGGATTTAGATCGCAAGGTCGTCTGCCCCGCCTTGACGTTCTGGGGAACAAAAGGTCTGATGCATCAACTGTTCGACATGGAAGCGGAATGGGAAAAGCGGCTCACCAAACCGCAGTTCGCCACGCTTCCCGGCGGCCACTTCTTCCCCGAGCAGTTCCCCGAAGAGACCGCCGCCCGCCTGCTTCAATTCCTCGACGGCGTCGCCTAGCCCAGACGATGCTCAACCGAGACGCCGCCGGAATTCGTCGTAGCCATACGAGCGAAGAACCTCGTACCGCCCGTCTTCGTGCAGCATCGAGAGGTCAGGCAGCGGCGTGCCGTTGAAGGTCGTGTTCTTCACGAACGAATACTGCATCATGTCGGTGAAGATCAGCCGGTCGCCGACTTTCAATGGCTCCGCGAATGAGTATTCGCCGATGACATCGCCCGTCATGCAGGTCTTGCCGCCCAGGATGTAGGTGTGCGCCAGCACGCCGGCCTTCTTCGCCCCGATGATGATCGGCGTATAAGGCACTTCCAACACGTCCGGCATGTGCGTCGACGCCGACGTGTCGAGAATGGCGATGTCCTTCTCGTTGCGATGCAGATCGAGCACGGTGGCCACCAGCCAGCCCGTGTTGACGACGAGCCCCGCACCGGGTTCCAGAATGACCTCCACACCGAACGCGCGGCGAAAATCTTGCAACGCCGCGATCAGTGGCTCGAGCTTGTAGCCCGGTCGGTTCATGAAATGACCGCCGCCGAAGTTGACGGCCTTCACCTGCCGGATCTCGTAGGCGAAGTTTTCGGCCACGTGTTTGATGAGACCCACCGAGCCTTCTTCGCGCGCTTCGCACAAGGCATGCGCGTGCAGAATGTCGATCTCGCCCCACGGGATGCCGCCGCTCTCGGCCTTTGTCGTGCCAAAACGCGAGCCCGGCGCGCACGGGTCGTACAAGTTGCCGCCCAGCGTCGCCATCGAGAACCCGGGATTGATGCGCACGCCGACGTGCCGCCCGGCCGCCTTCGCCGTCGCCATATGCTTGGCAAGCTGACCCGGTGAGTTGAAATAAATGTGGTCGGCGATCGTGACGAGCCGCTCCACCTCGCCCGGCCCATAGGCCGGTGCGTAGACGTGCACCTCCTTGCCGAACTCTTCGCGGCCCATGCGCGCCTCGTATTCGCCCGACGCCGTGGTGCCGTCGAGCGTGTCGCGCATCAGCGGAAACGCCGCCGGCATCGCCCACGCCTTCGTGGCCAGCAGCATCTTGATACCGGTCTCGGCCTTCAGCCGCGCCGCCGTCTCCAGATTGCGCTTCAGGCTCGCCACATCGAGCACGTAGGCCGGTGTGTGTAGATCGGCAGGCAGGTTGGGCGTCGTCATCGGGTGTTGCAACTCCGGAGCTATCACGGCAAGAGGCCGCTATATGGCACCCGCCCGGCGTTTGTTAAAGTGCAGATCGGGTTTGCGACGGCCGCAAGACAAGCCGGCGCCGCGCCGCGCAGGAATTGAGCAGGAACAGCATGTCGGAAAGTCATTTCTTACTGGGGCGCCAGCGCATCTCGCGGCGGGAACTCCTCCATGGCGCCTTCGCCGCTGCAGCCGCCGGCATGTTGGCCCCGGCCCGCTCGCTGGCCGCCACGGGCGCAGGTCTCAAGAGCGATCCCTTCCAGATGCTGGGGGCGGCCTCCGGCGATCCCCTGCCCGACGGCGTCGTCCTCTGGTGCCGTCTCGCGCTCGACCTCGAAGACGGCAAGCGCTGGGGCTTGACCGCAGACGCCTACACCGTCGGCTGGGAGATCCGCGACCTGGAACGCAGCGGCCGTCCCATTGCAGCCAAAGGCACCGCGATCGCGTCCGCCGACAAGGGGTATTCGGTCCACGTCGAGGCCACCGGATTGCAATCCGACACGCGCTACGCTTACCGCTTCACGCTCGGCGACTATGCAACCGAAGGCCTGACGCGCACCGCACCCGCCGCCGGCAGCATGCCGGACAAGCTGCGCTTCGCCTTCTGCTCCTGCGCCGAATACGAATTCGCTTTTCCGCACGCTTACGAGTTGATGGCCCGCGACGAGCCCGCCTTCATCGTTCACCTCGGCGACTACATTTATGAAAAGACCTACGACGAATTCTACCGGTTCGATGCGCCACCCCCCGTGCGCCGGCCCGGCTGCGAAAACCTGTCCGAAGGCCAGAAGCGCGCCCGCTTCCTGAAGTACGACCGCACGGCCAAGGTCAAAACACTCTCCCAGTTCCGCCGCCGCTACGCTGAATACAAGTCCGATCCGCGTTTGCAGTACGCCCACCGCACCTGCCCCTTCATCGTCACGTGGGACGATCACGAGGTGGAGAACGATTATGCCGCCGACTTTTCCGAAGTTCGCGAGGCGGAAGACTTCGTCGCCACCCGCATCGCGGCCTATCGCGCCTACTTTGAAAACATGCCGGTGCGGCTCTCCGTTCTTCCCGTCGTCGCCAAGCGCCGCCAACTCTACCGCGCCTTCGACTTCGGCAACCTCCTGCGTCTCAACATGCTCGATGAGCGCCAATATCGCTCGGATCAAGCCTGTGCCAAGGGTTTGCGTGGAAACGGGCGGGCACTCTCGCTCGGGGAGTGCCCCGAAATCGAAGCGATGATCGGCGCCGATGGCACCGCGCGCGACATGCTGGGCCGCGAGCAGTCGCGCTGGCTCGAACGCCAGTTCGACACGTCCAAGGCCATTTGGAACGTCCTGGCGCAAGGTGTGATGATGGCCGCCATCGACAGTCGCGCCGACTGCAATTGGAAGGAGCCGCGCACCGAAACCATGATCTGGACCGACGGCTGGGGCGGCTACACCGTCGCCCGCCAGCGCGTCGTCGATCTCATGGAGAAGCACCGCGCAAAGAATCCCGTGGTTCTGTCTGGCGATGTCCATTCCCACTTCGTCACGCGCGTCCTGAAGGATTGGAAGGATCAAAACTCCGCCTGCGTCGCGCCTGAGTTTACCTGCACGGCGATCTCGTCTTTCTTACGCAATCTCGAACCCTGGGCCGCCCCCGGTGCTGGCAACGACCGCACCATCGTCGATCTAGACTGCCGCCATCACGGATATGTCGTGTGCGATGTCACGAAAGACGCCTTCGACGTCACCGCCAAGCGCATCACGTCGAACGCGATCCTGCCCGATACGGCGCCCGTGAAAGCCGAGACGAGCTATGCCTATCGCGTCACCGCCGGCGATCCCGAACCGCGCAAGATCTGATGCCCACTGCCCTACTCCGCGATCGTCACCTCGAACACGCGCCTGCTCGTCTCGCCTGAAGCGAGCCTCGCCTCGACAGCGAACCGGTCGGTGCCCGATGCTCCCGCCCGCGCGGTGTAATAGACGCCCGTGCCGGTCACCATTCGGCCGGCGCACGTGCCCCCCGCCGAAGCTGCAATCGAAGTCTGTTGTCCGGGCCGGAAAGACACCTCGCCCTGTGCCGGCGCCGCCGACACGGTCACGTGCGGCGCGGCCGTCGACGCACACGCTCCATCCCACCCCGCGAACACGAACACCCGGGCCGGCCGTCCCGCAACGACGGGCATGGTCCGCGTCGCGGCGTCCTGCGTAGGCAAGTCGGCGGGCGTTGGGAGAACCGGCGCTGGCGCGCTCGTGCAGGCGGCGAGCAGGACTGCGGTGAGGGCACCAAAGACTTGGGGAGCGATCCTGTTCATCACATCTTCGTGCTCGAATGATCCTGCGCAAGGAACGAATGACGCGACTCGAACATTGCCATGGGGAACGCGTCCGCACTACGGTCGCGACACGGCGCAGCGAAGGTGACCTATGGAAAATCGAGGTCCACAGAACGCGCCGACGAATTGGACGTCGCCACCAGGCGGACTGCAAATGCCCACATTGATCCGATTCCTCGGTCTTCATCTGGCGACGGGCCTGGCCATCGGCGTGATCGTGGCCTCGCTGATGATCTGGAGCAATCTTGCCGGCCTCAAGGATCTTCTCGTCGAAGCCGAGCAGCCCTTCATCGCCATCTTTCTGCTCTATGCCTTTAATGCTCTCACCTTCGGCAGCGTGGCGATGGGTGTCGGCATCATGACGCTCCCCTACGACGGCTACTGCGATATGCGCGATCCCAACGACAAGGACGAAAACGGTCCGCTGCGTTAGGCCGTGGCGGTTTGGGTTAGCATCAGCCGGTAGGGCAGCATCGTCGACCGCGCGAACCCAAACCCTTCGTAAAAGACCTGCCCTGTCATGTTGTCGTAATCCGTCAACAGCGTGATCCGCTGCAAACCGTCGGCGCGCGCCTGCTCGATAATCCCCGCCAGCAAGCGCCGGCCGATCCCATCACCGCGATGGGACGCCGTCACGATCACATCCTCCAGTGTGCCGACCTTCGCGCCCAGATAGGTCGATACGCCCGTATGCAAAACACCCATGCCAACAACTTGGCCGTCCCGTTCCGCCACCATCATCCGCACGGCCTCGCCGCGCTCCAGCAGCAGAACGAGCCCGCGCATCTGCGCCGTCCGGTCAGGATAAAATTCCCGCTCCTGCGCGAAGAGTTCGCCGAGAAGATCGGCCAGCACCGGCAGATCGGCGGCGGTGGCAAGGCGGATGCAAACCATTGCTAGGACCTCCCGGCTGGACTTGCCGCAGCACGGCCTCAAATGTTACATAGTTACAAGAAGCCGGTGCTGCCGGCCTAACCGCTGCCTGAGAGCAGCCCCCTGGGAGTGAAACATGAAGCACGTTCTCGCAACCGCGATTGTCGCCGGCACGGCATTTGGGCTGGCCATGGCGCCCGCCGGTGCCGCGTCGCTGGTCTCGGCGAAGAAACTCGAAATCAATGTCGACGAAACCAAGACGGAAGCGGAACGGATGGCGCTCTGGGAAAAGATCGGCGGCTGGTGCGCGATTTCCGAGTGGCATCCAGCCGTCGCCAAGTGCGAGGCCTCCAAGGACGGCGACACAGAAATGCGGACCCTCACCCTGAAGGACGGCGGCGTAATCAAGGAGAAGCTCCTGGATAAGGGCACCACGAGCTACAAGTATGAGATCACCGAAAGCCCGCTGCCGGTGAAGAACTACACCGCCATGTTCTCCGTCACCCCCGACGACGACGACCTCGACGAAATCAACGTCCTCTGGTCCGCCACCTACGACAGCAACGGCGCTGATGATAAAGAAGCCCGCAAGGTGATCGACGGCATCTTCAAGGACGGCATCGCCAGTATCAAGGCCAAGCACGGCACCGCCGAAACAGCCGGCGAGAAAAAATAAGCGCCGCGCAGCGCAACGCGTAACGGCGAAAAACAACGGGCCGGAGGATCGTGATCCTCCGGCCCAAATGTTTTCATCCAAGCAGCAGCGGCTTAGAAGCCGAAGCCGAAGTAAACGCCGCCGCGGCGGAAGTGACGGCCGCCCCAGTAGGGACCGTAGCCGCCCCAATACGGATAGCCGCCGTAGTAGCTCCCGTAGTACGGCCGATAGTAGTACGGCCGGTAGAAGCCACGATGACGCCAGTGACGCCGATGCCCCCAATGGCGATGACGCCAATGGCGGCGATGCCAGCGGCGGTGACGGACTTCTTCCGTCGCCTTGGCGTCGACCTTCGCACCCTGCGTCGCAGCGCCGGCACCCGCGAGCGGGGCCGCGTTCGACGGTGCCGTGATCGCGAATGCGCCCAGGATGGCCGCAGCCGCGAGGGCCAGTTTGATCTTCATGCCCATCTCCTCGATTTGCAGGAACACACACTTCCCCGTGTGTAACTGAACTAGGATTGTGCGCCGAAGGTTTCAAGAAAAAACCCCAGCGTGGCAAATTTAGGTGATTGTCCATAATACGGATCAATCGACTAGCGAGGATAAACGATATGCTGCACGACCGCGTGATCATCATCACGGGCGCCACGTCCGGGATCGGTGCGGCGATCGCCGAGACATGTGCTGCGCGCGGCGCAAAGGTTGTCATCACCGGTCGCGATAGGGAACGCGGCTGCAACATGAGTGACGCCATTCGCGCAGCCGGCGGCACAGCGGTGTTCTGCCAAGGCGACGTCACGGCGCAAGGCGCGGCGGAAGCCGTGATCGGCGAAGCGGTGGCCCACTTCGGCCGTCTCGATGCCCTCGTCAACAACGCCGGCATCCTCATTCCCGGCGCCGCTCCACAATGCAGCGACGAAGACTGGGAGCGCACGCTCGCAACCAATGCAACGGCGGTGTTCCGCTTCTCGCGCGCCGCCGTTCGCCAGTTGCTGCGCCAGGGCACGGGCGGCGCAATCGTCAACATCGCGTCCGACTGGGGCCTCGTCGGCGCCGAAGCCGCCGTTGCCTACGCCGCCAGCAAAGGCGCCGTTGTCCAGTTCACCCGCTCCATGGCGCTCGACCACGCGCGCGATCGCATCCGCGTCAACGCCGTGTGCCCCGGCGATACCGACACAGCCATGTTAGCCGCTGACGCATCCCCCGGGGACAGAGCCCGCCGCCTTGCCGAACTGGGCGCCGCTCTTCCGCTTGGCCGCGTCGCCGCTCCGCGCGATGTGGCCGCCGCCGTGGCTTTCCTTCTGTCGCCCGACGCTGCCCTGATCACCGGCGTCTGCCTCCCCGTCGACGCCGGCAACACCGCCCGCTGACCGCCGCGCGCCGAGAAAAAGTCTGATCCGCGACAGGGAGTTGAGACACTTTCCCGGGAATTCGACTTTCGCGGGATTTGACGGCCGTCAAATAAACTCTAGGATACCTGCGCTTGGATGTCGCACCGCAATAAACTGCGGCGCCCTGACACGCCAGATGGGGAGCCCGACGCATGTCATCGACGTACAAGTGGCCGGACATACGCAAAGTTACGCTCGACGACCTGAACGAGGCCGTTGTTGCGGGCATTTCCGATTTCCGCGCTTATCCGTCCTACGGCATCGCCATCGGTCTGGCGCTGGCCTCCGCCGGCTGGCTGATGTTCTTCGTCCTCTCCGAAATGGACCTGCCCTTTCTGATCTGGCCCCTCGCCATGGGCTTCGCGTTCGTCGCGCCCTTCGCCGCCAGCGCGTTCTACGCCGTCAGCGACCTGCGCGAGCGCGGTGAGCCCGTCACGCCCGCCGCCGTCTGGGCCGGACTTTCGCGCGAGCATCACCGCCGCGATCTCGGCTGGATGGCGCTCCTCACATTTCTGGCCCTCATCTTCTGGCTCGAAATCGCAGCCGTCCTGACCTTCGCCTTCGCCGGCATCAACACCTTCGACACCGGCTACCTCTCCAAGCTGCTCGACAGCCCATCCGGCTGGTTCTTCCTTCTGATGGGCAACGTCGCCGGCGCGGCGATCGGCTTCACGGTCTTTGCCGTGACGGTCATCTCCTTCCCGATGCTCTATCACCGCGACACCGACTTCATCACCGCCATGGTGACGAGCGTCCGCCTTGTTGAAAAGAACCCGATCACGATGATCGCCTGGGCGCTCTTCATCGGCTTCATCGTCGTTCTCTCGGTGCTGACTGCGTTCCTCGGGCTCCTCGTGCTTCTCCCCATCATTGGCCATTCCACGTGGCACCTCTATCGCCTTTCGGTCGAACCCGTCCGCGCCTCGCTGCCGGCCGAAATCACCAAACCGCGCGGCGTCGAAATGATCTCGGGCCGCCTCGTCGAAAGCTGAGCACCGCGCCGCGGCCCGGCCCAACTCCGTTTCAGCAGTGCATCAAATTCAGCAGTGCATCAAACTCCAGGTCCTTCAAGAACTGCCCCGGTCGCTCTCCCGCGATCCGGGGCTTTTTCTTTTCGCTCTTCCCCGTCATCGGCTACGCTGACCCTGCGTCTGCCCTTCGAGGACTGAACCCATGCGCCTGCGTCTCGTCTTGATCGCCGCCCTCGCCGCCCTGCCGCTTGCCGCCCTCGCCGCGACCGATGATCCGCTGACCTCGCTCGCCGGCTCCGAATGGGGCTTCCCCGATGCCGGCGACGCCCACATCCAATTCCGCGACGAGGAGGTCTCCGGCTTCTCCGGCTGCAACCGCTTCTTCGGCTCGTATTCTTTCGTCAGCGGTGAGTTGACCTTCGGCCCCCTCGTCACCACCCGCATGGCCTGCCCGCCCGACAAGATGGACGCCGAACGCAAAGTGCTCGCCCTCCTCGAAGCGGTGAAAACCGCCGACGCCTCGCACAAGTCACTCGTGCTGAAAGACGCCTCCGGCGCCGTCCTCGCCACGCTCCCCCGCCGCGATTGGGACTAACCTGCTGAAGCCCGCACCCCACACAAGCTTGCGCCGTGTGGG
>VYKW01000165.1_pt2 | contig 21748 bp, 21 predicted proteins | sample 5114451 | NCBI WGS metagenome assembly VYKW01 (sample SAMN12291784, study PRJNA351875) | freshwater metagenome | isolation source: freshwater lake | place: USA: Michigan, Gull Lake | collected 2013-08-08
GCAGCGCGAGGCGGAAGGCCGGGCGTTGGCCGAGAAATTGAAGCGGGCCGAAGAGCAGCGCCGGGCGAAGGCGGCGGGTGCGGTTGCCAAGGAGCCGGTGGGCGAGTCGACGTTCAAGCCGGATTTGACGAACAAGGACAAGGCGGCGAAGCCTGCGACGGATACGGCGAAAGCACCGGTGGTCGTAAAGCCGCCCTTGGACGATGCAGCCGACGTTGCGCGGGAGACGGTTCCCGTCACGCCGCCGCTGGCGCCTCCGGTTCAGGCTGCGGAGCCTGTTGTTCCGAAGGTGGAGCCGCCGAAGGTTGTGGCCGACGAGCCGGCCAAAGTGTTGCCGCCGCCGATGGCGTTAGGGCGCCCGGTGCCGCCCGTTACGCGTGTGCCTGACGATCCGCGTGTGACCGTTCTTCTGGTGATGGAGCCCGGCAAGAAGGGCATCCGGCGGTTCAACAAGACGGCCGACCCGGTGTTGTGCGAGGGCACACTGTGCTTCGTGTCGAATGGCGCGGCCGAGCCCGCGCGCGTAATGGCGATGCGCAAGGCGCTGGGGCCTGGGAACACCTTCGGCAAGCGGGCCGGGGCGTGCCGGAACAAGCTCACTTGTGTGTTTCGCGGGGTGATGCTCGATTCCGCGGCCCCGACGATCCAGCCGGTTGATCTCAAAGTGATGGTGCATGACCGGCGCGAGGCGCGTGCGGTGTCGGGCGATGCATCGTGCCGGGTGATCGCTGGGCGGCTGTCGTGCGGTCGTACCGTGGTGGCGGCGGGGTATCGCGCGTGGATCGTGCCGGAGTCGGTGGCGCAAGAGGCTGGGCCGCAGGCGTTGGAAACCGCGGTGGTGCGCGGGCTTGTGGCCGTGCCGATGCGCGAGGCGGCGGTTAGCCGCTAAATGTATTGCCCGATGCCTCGTCGATCAATTGAAAGAGCAGCGCCAGATCCTGCGGGCGGGAGAGGCGGTGTTCGCCGTCGGGCACCTCGGTGATGCGGACGTGGCCGCCGGTGAGGAACGTTTCCAATTCGCGGACGTGGCTGGCCGGCACATCTGGGTCTTGCAGGCCTTGCAGGATGAGGATGGGACGGCCGGGATCGAACGCTTGGCGGGCGAGGAGGTGGGCCCGGCCATCTTCGATGAGGGCGCGGGTGATCGTGTAGGGTTCGCCGTAGTTGGAGGGTTCGTGATAGACGCCGTCGGTTGCGAGGGCGCGGCGGGCGGCGGGCGGGAATTGCTTCCACATCAGTTCTTCTGTCATGTCCCAAGCGGGGGCGATGAGGACGAGGGCTGTGATGCGGGCGGCCTCGGCGGGGTCGTGTTCAAGAAGGCGCTTCAAGAGCATTAGGGCGATGTGGCCGCCCATGCTCGAGCCGATGATGATCTGCGGGCCTTTAGTGATGGTGCGGAAGACGGTTTCGGCTTCGTCCAACCAGCGGCCGATGGTGCCCTTTTCGAACGGGCATTCGGAGAGGCCGTGGCCGGAATAGTCGAAGCGGACGCAGTCGATGCCGCGGGTCGCCGCGTAGTCGGCGATTGCGGTGGCCTTGGTGCTTGCCATGTCGGACTTGAAGCCGGCGCACCAGAAGAGCCCAGGTTTGCCGGAGGCGGGGCGGGCTTCGCGGCGGTAGGCGATGCGGCGGCGGGGCTCGCCGGTGCCCACTTCGATGAATTGCGGTTCGGCTTCGGTCATCCTATGAGTGCCTGACTGTTTTGGAGTGTATCTTCCGACCGGAGCCTATGCCCTTGGCCGATCGCGCCACGAACATACTGCAGATCATCCCCGAGCTCGATACGGGCGGCGCGGAACTGTCGACGATCGAGATCGCGGAGGCGGTGGTCGTGGCGGGCGGGCGGGCGATCGTGCTCACCGAGGGCGGGCGGATGCTCGACCGGCTGAAGGCTACGGGCGCGGATGTGCGCCTTTTCCCGGCGGCGACGAAGAACCCTGTGAAGCTCGTTGCGAATGCGGCGGCGATTGCGAAGATCGTGGCTGCGGAGGGCGTCGATCTGGTGCATGCGCGCAGCCGGGCGCCGGCGTGGAGCGCTCTGTGGGCGGCGCGCCGGACCGGGCGGCCGTTCGTGACGACGTATCATGGGGCATACAACGAGAAATCGGCGCCGAAGAAATTCTATAACGGCGTGATGGCGCGAGGCGATCTGGTAATTGCGAATTCAGGCTACACGCGTGATCTGGTGCGGGCGCGGTATGGAACTCCGGCTGGCAAAATCCGGGTGATCCATCGGGGAGTCGATGTGGCGGCGTTCGATCCGGAAGCGGTGGCGCCTGAGCGGGTGGAGCGCTTGCGCGCGGCGTGGGGTGTGGCGCTGGGGGAGCGCGTGATCCTACAGGCGGCGCGGTTGACGAATTGGAAGGGGCAGCACGTTGTCGTTGAGGCGGCGCGGCGTTTGCATGCCGAGAAGCGGCTTGAAGGGATCGTGGTGTTGGCGGGCGACGCACAGGGGCGGGATACCTATGTCGACAGCTTGAAGGAGGCGATCCGGGCGGGCGGTCTGGACGGGCGGGTGCGGCTCGTCGGGCATGTCGACGACATGCCGGCGGCCTATCTGGCGGCTGATGCGTCGATCGTGGCGTCGATCGAGCCGGAGGCGTTCGGGCGGACGGCGGTGGAGTCCCAAGCGATGGGGTGCCCGGTGATCGCGACGCGGATCGGGGCGCCGCCGGAGACGGTTCTGTCGCCGCCGGAGCATAGTCCGCGGACGATGACCGGCTGGCTGGTACCGCCAGGGGATGGGCAGGCGCTGGCGGATGCGCTGCTGTGGGCCTTAAGCTTGGACGGGTCGGCGCGGACCGAGCTTGGCCAACGGGCGCGGGCGCATGCGGTGGGGGCTTTCTCGCTGCGGCAGATGCGGTTGAAGACGCTGCAGGTTTATGACGAGCTGTTGAAGTCGGGTTTGGTCGCTCAGTACGTGGCCGCGCGTCCACAGGTGGATGGTTAAGCCGGGTTGTAGCGTCCCATTACGGCTTGACTTAAAACCCTTTCTTCCCGATTCATATGGAACATTGCCGGATCGGGCGTCCTTGGCTAGACCGGCAAGACTAAAACCGCCAAAACGGGCATTGAAACAGCAAGAGGAGTTCGACCCATCCGCAAACCTATGCGAGCCGCGCCGACGCGCGAGGCAACCGGGCCAAAGATCAACGACCAGATCCGGGCCCGTGAAGTGCGACTGATCGACGAAAATGGACAAAACGTCGGAGTCGTCAGCAAATTCGACGCCCTGCAGAGGGCAACCGACGCTGGTCTCGACCTCGTCGAGATCTCTCCCGATGCGGAGCCGCCGGTCTGCAAAATCCTGGACTATGGCAAGTTCAAGTACCAGGAACAGAAGAAGCAGGCGGAAGCGCGCAAGAATCAGAAGATCGTCGAAATCAAAGAGATCAAGATGCGACCCGGCATCGACGATCACGACTACGACGTGAAGATGCGGGCCATCCGGCGCTTTTTCGAAGAAGGCGACAAGGTCAAGATCACACTGCGGTTCCGCGGTCGTGAAATGGCGCATCAGCATCTGGGCATGGACGTGCTCAACCGCGTCAGGACCGAGACGGAGTCGGTGGCGAAGGTGGAGAGCGAGCCGCGTTTCGAAGGCCGACAGATGGTTATGGTTCTGGCACCGAAATAGGCGGTCTGCGCGCCTGTTTCCGCAGAACGGAAGGACGCTCACCCAATGGGTGCCGGCGTCCTTTTTGTTTCGGGTGCCGGCTGGCGGGCGTGACGGTTTGGCCGCTGCGCCCGTTGACGGAACCAATCACCTTCCCCATGTGTTCTTGAGCCGTACCGCCAGCGGCGCTCCAATGTTCCGGAGCGCTTTTGCATGTCCTAAGCGGGTTTCGGGGAGGACTTCACGCCATGTCACTTCGCTTGCTCGTTGGCGCCGTCGCGTCGGCGCTTTTTGTCTTGGCTGCGGCCGGTCCCGCGCGGGCAGATGGGCCCGATCTCATCTTCAAGAAGACGACTGTCTGGAAGTTGCTGGCGCCCGACGCGAAGCTGGCGACGTTTGCCATCGACGACCCGGAGGTGGAGGGTGTGACCTGCTACTTCACGACACCGGAAAAGGGCGGCTGGGCCGGTTGGGCCGGGCTTGCGGAAGAACTTTCCAACGTCTCGCTGTCGTGCCGGCAGGTCGGTCCCATCAAGTTCAAGCGCAAGCTGGAACAGGGCGAAGAGGCGTTCAGCCAGCGCCGGTCGATCTTGTTCAAGCGCATGCAGATCGTGCGCGGCTGCGATTTCAAACGCAACGTGCTGGTCTATCTCGTTTACACAGACAAGATCATCGAAGGCAGCCCGGAGAACTCGACGTCCAGCGTGCCCATCGCACCGTGGGGCGAAACCACGCCGCCGCAAAAGTGCAGCGACTGGGTATCAGAGTAAGCCACTTCGCAGCGCCGGCGGAAACGCCGGCGCTTTTTGCTATTTCGTCTCTTCCGCAGCGCGTCGGTAGATGTCGTCGGTGCGGATAATGTCGTCTTCACCGAGGTAGGTGCCGATCTGGACTTCGATCAGTTCGAGATCGACCTTGCCGGGGTTTTCCAGGCGGTGCCACTGGGTGGCGACGATGTAGACGCTCTCGTTTTCGCGTACGAGCTGTTCTGTCTCTCCGATGACGACCTTCGCTGTGCCCTGTACGACGATCCAGTGCTCGGAGCGGTGGTGGTGCATTTGCATGGAAAGCTTGCCGCCGGGCTTGACGTGCAGAAGCTTCACCTGGAAGCGAGGGCCAATGTTGAGGGTTTCGAAGTAGCCCCAAGGCCGGTAGTTGCGCAGGTGCTGCTCCTGCTCCTTGCGGTTTGCCCGCTTGAGCGCAGCAACAACCTTGCCGACGTCCTGCGCGCGCGCCTTGTCGGCGACGAGGAGCGCATCGGGCGTATCGACAATGATGAGATCCGTGACGCCGATGGTGGCGACGAGGCCGCGTTCGGAATGGATGTAGCAGCCGGTGGTGTCTTCGAGTACGGCATCGCCCTGCGCATGGTTTCCGTGCGCATCCTTAGGTGCGATTTCCCACAACGAGGTCCACGAGCCGACATCATTCCAGCCGACATCGATGGGGAGCATGGCGGCGGCGGTGGTCTTCTCCATAACCGCATAGTCGACGGAGATGTTCGGGCTTTCGGCGAATTGATCGCGGCCGAGGCGCAGGAATCCGAGGTCCTCGGCGGCGTTGGCGAGCGCGCCGCGGGCCGCTTGGAGAATTTTGGGATCGAGATGGGCGATTTCGTCGAGGAACGTTTGGGCGTTTAAAACGAAGATGCCGCTGTTCCAGAAGTAATCGCCTTCGGCAAGATAGCCGGCTGCTGTTGTCGCATCGGGCTTTTCGCAGAACCTTTCGACGGTGAAGGCGGAGCCGTTCGACTGCGGGATGGATGCGCCGCGCTTGATGTAGCCGTAGCCAGTGTGCGGGCTATCCGGTGTGATGCCAAAGAGCACGAGTTTGCCGGTGACAGCGATGTCGGCGGCTGTGCGCACAGCCTCGACAAAGCGGGGCTCGTCTTTGACCGCATGATCTGACGGCATGACGACGAGCACGGCGTTGGGTGTCTCGCGCACGGCGGCAAGTGCGGCAACTGTGATGGCGGCGGCCGTGTTGCGTGCGACGGGTTCGAGAATAATGGCCTTGGCCTGGAGGCCGGCGCGATCTAGCTCTTCCTTGACGAGGAAGCGATGGTCGTTGTTGCAGAGCAGGATCGGCGCGGAAAAACCGGCTTCGGGCGTGAGGCGGCGAAGTGTGGCACCGACAAGCGTCGTGCCATTGCCGTTGAAGAAGTTAATGAACTGTTTCGGAAACATCGACCGCGATAGGGGCCAGAGGCGCGTACCAGATCCGCCTGAGAGGACGACGGGGACGATGGGAAGCATGCGAGAACCTCGTGGGCGGCCGTTCGGTAACCGTGACTACTTTCTTTGCGCGCCGGTGGCCAGTGGTCCGGCTCAGCGCGGCGCGCCTTTGTCTCATCAAACGGTTGAAACGCGAAGCGGCGATGGCCAGTGGTCGTTAAGACCATTGTCCACCGCCGCTAGGGCCACCGGATACGCGGTACAGGAAACCGGCGCTGAGTTGAGTAAACAGCAAAAACGTTTCGAAGCTGCAAACGTCGGAAAGAAAGATCTTTAACGGCCATTATCAGTTGGCAGGACGGGACGGCCGGTGTCGAGCAACCAGCGGACGACGGGTACCGTGATGGCGTGGGGCACTATGCGCAGGACGGCGATGGCAAGCGTGGGGACAATGCCGGGTGCGATAAGACCGCGTCCTAGGCGATATCCGCGAACGGCTTGCATGGCGACGCGCTCGGGGCTGGCTGCTTTGAGAAAGTGGCGATAGAGCGCGCCTTCCGCATCCATGCGCGCATGGAAGCGCGTTTCAACGGGCCCGGGTAGAACGACGGCGACGCGAACGCCGCACCCTGCGATCTCCGAGCGGATCGCTTCGCTCAACGATACGACGAACGATTTGCTGGCGTAGTAGGCGGCTTGATGGGGGCCTGGGATTAACGCACCCAGCGATGCGACGGAGAGAATGCCGCCACGGCCGCGCGCGAGCATACCGGGGAGCATCGCGCGGGTGAGGCGGGCGACGGCGGCGACGTTGGTTGCGATGAGCGTATCGAGACCGCCGGGAGCAGACGCCGAAAACGGACCCGATTGGCCGACACCGGCATTGTTGACGAGAACATCACAGTAGAGGCGTTTCTCGGCGAGCCAAGCGGCGACGACATCGACGGCTTCGGGACGGCCGATATCGAGACGAAGCTGATGAATGCGGACGCTTGGATGATTGGCGGCGAGCGCGGCAGCCGCCTGGTCGAGGCGACTTTGCGTTCGTGCGATCAACACAACGGCGTCGGCGCGCTTGGCGAACTCGTGCGCAAGAGCGAGGCCGATGCCGCTGGAACCGCCGGTGATCACCACGGCAGGTGTAAGGCCTTCAATGGCCGCGCGTGCGATCGGCTGCTGCTGGGCGCGCCGGCTAATCCAGCGGGTGGCAGCGGCTTCAAGGATGTTCATCATGGCAGCGGCATTGTGCCGATGCCGACGCCGGACACAACCTTTAGGTTCGCCGGATCACATGGCTGCCGGTGAATGTCCGGCGCGCGATGCACGTGTACGCCGCGACCACGAGATCGGGCGAATGTTGTCGGGCTGGATCTCGGCTGCTTTCCAGAGGTCGTACTGCATTTGCAGAGCGAGCCAGTGGTGGGCTCCGTGGCCAAGCACGAGGCCAAGACGCTGGGCGAGTTCGGGAGTGATGTCCGTGCGTTCGGACAGCAGGTTATCGAGCGTGGCGCGCGGAACACCGAGGTGAGCGGCCAGCTCCGACGGTGTCATGCCGAGGTTCGGCAGGATGTCGACGCGGAGGATTTCGCCGGGGTGGAGAGGGGCTGCGTCGGAGCCTTCGAGGAATTTGTACATGGCCATTTCGGTTCGAGGTGCGGGGAGCGCCGACGCCTGATGCGCGACGTCTCGCCGTGCGGGAACGGTTGAGAATCTGGCTCTGCAATTCGTCCGATTTACGGCTGACGATTTGTTCAGAATCGCGGTCAGCGGGTCAGGCCGGTTCCGGCGCTGGCGGATTTGTGCGCGACGTGCGCACTTCCTTGACCAGCTCTTCACCCGCTTCTCCGGGATCATCGGGAGCGATGTGGGGATCTGGTGACGATGTCGAGGCGGTGCCGTTGGCCGTGCCTTCGATCAACTTAGCGTCGTCGAGGTCGACGGCAAGGAGATCGGCAATCTCAGCCGCCAGCGTGTCGGACTGGGTGTCGGGACCGCGCACCGGTTCGCGCCATTTGACTGCATCTAGTGCGCCTGTGACGGGAGAAACGGGCGACCATGCGTCGAGCGTCGTGCCGTCGGCTGTCCAAACGGGATCGCGGGCTGCGGTGGCGGCGCGGGCGATCCACTCGCGGGCGCGTCCGGCGTCGTTTTTTTCAGCCAACTCGATGCGGGCCATGAGGCGCGCGACGCGACATGTGAGCTTGTCTTTGAGAAAAGGCTGGAGTGCGTGGCGGGCGACGCCGAATTCGCGCGCTTCAAGCGCGGCGGTGGCCCAGGCGACGCCGCTCTCGACATCGTGCGGTTTCAAGAGGGCGAGTTGCTTGATGCGATCGAGGCGATCATGTGGGCTGTCGCCGATGCGGGCGTAGGCGTAGGTCGCGGCGAGGTCGGGGTGGGGCGATTTCGACCACGTGCGTTGGATAATCTTGGCGGCTTTGGCGGTTTGGCCGCGGGAGGCGAGGATGCGGCCGGCGACGGCGGCGGCGGGGATGAGATCTGGCGCGAGGGTGTGGGCTTCGGTGGCGGCGGCGAGCGCCTTGTCGGCGTCGGCGTCTTCGATCTTTTGTGCATGGGCGGCGAGCATCAGGGCGCGTCGGCGGTCGGCGACGGGGCGGTCGAGGTGGCCGTTGCGCTTGGCGATGGCCGTGGTTTCCGCAGCGGCAGCCCAATCGCCGGCCTTCAACTGCATTTCAAACTGGGCTTCGAGCGGCCAGCCAAGGCGCGGGTTCAGACGGGCGGCGCGGTCGGCGAACTGTATGGCCGCTTCGGGTTCGTTTTCGCGGCGGGCTTCGAGGTAGAGGCCGCGCAGGCCGAGCTGCTCGGTGTCGGGGGAGGCGAGCATGGCTTCGAAGATGCGGCGCGCGGTGGCACGGTCGCCGGTGAGCTGGGCGGCCTGGGCGCGGAGGAGGTGAGTGAGCGGCTCGTTGGGGATGGCGCGGCGGGCCTGGATGGCGGCCCGGGTGGCAGAAGCGCGGTCGCCGGCGCCGATGGCTATCATGCCGCTGGAGAGCGCATCGAGGCCGCGTTGCTGGCGGCGGCGTGTCAACTGGCGGCTGATCATGGCCGGGCTCGACCAGATCTGGCGGAGTAGCGACCAGAGGAATATGGCGGCGCCGATGAGCAGCGTCAGGATGACTATGGCGCGGAAAACGCTGGTTTCAATCTCATAGCCTTCCCAGGTGAGCAACAGATTGCCCGGACGGTCGGCGAGCCAGGCTAGGCCGGATGCCATCAGCAAAACCGCGACGAGAAACAGAACGAGACGCACCATACCGCAGCGCTCCTATTCTTTGGGGGCTGCGGGCAAGGCCGCGGCCGGCGCGGCGAGCGCGGCTTTGAGTTCGTTTTCGACGGTGGCGATGGCTTCGTCGACGCTGTGACGTGCGGCGATCTTCTCGATCCAGGGCGCGATCTTGGCGGAGGCTTCGGGCGGGAGCTTGCGGGCTTCGGCCAGGACTTCGGCGAGGCGGTTGTCGGCGAGGGCCTGTTCAATGCGGGCGATGGTTGCTTCGACGCTGGTATCGCCTTCGGCTGCGTCGATCTTGCGAATGCGGACGACGGACGTGGCGCTGGCCATCAGGCGATCCCAGACGGATGCGTTGGGGTCAATGTTGGCGGTGTCGAGGGCGGTGAGTAGGACGGGGCGGGCTTCCTGTTTCAACTGTGTGAGGGACGGGACGCCGGTCGACTTGAAGGGTTCGAGCGGTTTCAAGTCGAGGCGGCTGCTGGATGCGGCATTGACGGCGTCGAGTTCGCCGGCGAAGGCTTCTCCGCTTTCAATGGCGCGCTTCAGATTGCCCAGTTCAAGCGCGGTGACGATACGCTCGGTATGCGACTGGCGCTCTTTTTCCTTTTGCAAGACGATGTCGAGGTTGCCTTCGATTTTGGAGATGAGGCCGGTGACGGGGCCGACGGCTGCGGCGACGTCGGTGGCTTTGGCGAAGGTTTTGGCTTGGCTGTCGAGGGTGGACCTGATGTCGCCGAGGCCGCTGGCGACGCGGCCTGATTCTTCCTGGGCGGCCTGGACCGACTTGTCGAGGCGGGACTGATCTGCTTTCAATTTTTCGACGGATTGGGCGAGGCGGGCGAGGTCGGTTTTTGAGCTGTCTTCGCGGACGGCGAGGCGGCTGTCGATTTCGCGGGCGATGCCGTCGCGGAGTTTTGCGACTTCACCAGAGAAGCGGGATTCGGATTCGGAGATGCGCGTGGTGACGGCGGCGATGTCGGCGATGCGGTTACCACCGGTGTCGGAGGTGGCGGCGGCGGAGGCGAGAGTCTTTAGTTGGTCTTCGAGGGATGCGATGCGCGTGTCGATGGCGGCGAGGCCCTGATTGCCGCTGACAGTGGCTGCGAGACCGTCTGCTTTTTCGGCGAGTTTGGTCTGGTCGGCGCGGAGCGTGTCGAGGGCGGTTGCGAGCGTGTCAATCTTGGCGAGGCGCTCTTCGGCCGATTGCATCAGATCGTAGGCGTCGGATTTTGGCGCGGCTTCGAGGGCGGCGATGCGCTTGTCGAGATCGGTCGCGACCTGTTCGACGCGGGCCCCAGGGGTCGGGGCGCCGATCATCTGCGCGAGACGGTCGCCGCCGAAGAGGACGACACCGCCGCCCACGATGCCGGCCGCGAGGTGGGTTACGAGTCGGGTGAAGGCGGAGGGCGAGCGCTGGATGGAGGCTGCGGTTTTTTGTGTATCAGGCTTCGACGCGCCTGCTGGTTTATCGGATGATGAGGCGCTGGATGCTGAGGCCGAAGCAGCGGCGGTATCTTTCGATCCGCCGGACTTCATTTCGGTGGCCCTAAGGTCAAGTGTGGCGTGCGGGCGTTTGGGATCCGCGGGCTGTTGATCTTTTTTGTCGGTGGGTTTGTCGGTCATGCGGTCAGCCTTCGGGGGAGGGGCGCGGGGACGCGCGGAACCTAGCGGTCACTTGTTACGGCACTGTTGCCGAACCGTTCAAAAGCACCGGATTGCCTCGGCTTAGGTCTGGGCTTAGGTGCTATCGGCCGAACTTGACGACAAGCGGGCGGCGAGGGCAAGCATTTGTTCCTCGTTCGGCTTAACGGCGATTTCGATACGTATTGGATCGAGGGGTTGCAGAGCGGCGGCAACGCCCGGCGACAGGCACAGGTATGTCAGCGATCGGGCTTCAGCCTTCAAGCCTTCGGCCGCGACGAGAGTGCTCCAGGCTTGCGCGGTCCGCGGCGACATCAAGAGAACGGCGTCGAGTTTACCTTGTCCGAGGTTCTCGCGGACGGAGGGAGCAAGCTGCGAGACCGGCTCGCTCGTGTAAACGACGGCTCGTCGCATGGCGAAACCCAGTGGGACGAGGGCCTCGTCCAGATCGAAGGCAATTGCTTCGCCGCTGATGTGGAGTAGGGCTCCGGCATGTGGATCGCAGCGCGCGGCTATGAGGGCGGCCAGTTCGGCGCCGCCGGCTGAGCCTTCCAGTGCGACGGTGAAACCGGCCTCGCGGGCGGCGGCAGCCGTGCTCTTGCCGACGGCGAGGACCGGCAAAGCGAGGAGGCTTTGCTTTTGCGGATGGCGGCCAAGTGCGTGGACGGCGTTACGGCTGGTGAGTACGAGCGCCTGGACTCTGCCGGTCTCTAGCGGTGGCGTCGCCGTCACGATTTCGAGAAGCGGAGCGATGGTGACGCTGTGGCCCATTGCTTCGAGTTGGCGCGTCGTCCTCGCTGCCTCGGTCTCCGGTCTCGTGACGAGGATGTGCATGGTGCCTAGCTCTGCAAGACCTCCCGCCCGCCGCGGCTAAGGATGTCGTCGGCAACCGTGACGCCGAGATCGGCGGCGGAGCTGGCGGGGCCGGTTTTGGAACTCACCACATGGCGGGTGCCATCGGGCGAGAGTGTTTCGCCCTTGAAGGTGAGCGTGCCGCCGTCGAGACGGGCGAGGCCGGCGATGGGCGTGCGGCAGGAGCCTTCGAGCGTGCCGAGGAACGCGCGCTCGGCGGTGACGCACAGCGAGGTAGCCTGATCGTCAAGCGGTGCGATGATCTTAGCGGTGTCTTCGTCGTCGACGCGGATCTCGATGCCTATGGCGCCTTGGGCAACGGCGGGGAGCATGCGCTCGACGGGAACGGCGTCTGTGATGTGGTCGGCCAAGCCGAGACGGCGGAGACCGGCGCAGGCGAGGAAGGTGGCTTCGGCGACTTCATCGCGCAGCTTGGTAAGGCGCGTTTGCACGTTGCCGCGGAAGCCGACGATCTGGAGATCGGGGCGGATGCGCTTGATCTGGGCTTGGCGGCGGAGCGAAGACGTGCCGACGACAGCGCCTTCGGGCAAGCTGTCGAAACTCTTGTGCTTCAGGCTGATGAAGGCATCGCGGACATCTTCGCGCGGCAGCGTGGCGCCGATGGTGAGACCGTCGGGCAGAGCGGTCTGCATGTCCTTCATGGAGTGGACCGCGAGGTCGATGCGCTTCTCGAACAGCGCTTCTTCGATTTCCTTGGTGAAGAGGCCTTTGCCGCCAACTTCCGACAGGGGGCGGTCGAGGATCATGTCGCCGGTTGTCTTGATAATGACGATCTCGAATGCCGCCTCGGGGAGGCCGTGGGCGGCCATCAGCCGGCCCTTCACTTCGTGGGCCTGGGCGAGCGCCAGGGCGGAACCGCGGGTTCCAATGCGAATGAGGCGCTCTTGCACTGCTGTTTCTCCGGGTGGTAGGCGAGGCGGACGCTTTCGGTTCGTGGCCGCCTTTCTAGCCCCGGCCTTGCCTCCATTGCAAACCCGCCGAGAGGCTTAACTTTTACTGTGGTTCGACCGGTGATGACCGATGCACCGCTTCCGGGTTCGCCGTTGATCGTTCTCGGTATCGAAACGAGCTGCGACGAGACGGCCGCGGCTGTCGTCGAGCGGGCGGCGGATGGGTCCGGGCGGCTGTTGGCGAATGTGGTGCGCTCGCAGTGGGAAGAGCACAGGGCGTATGGCGGGGTGGTGCCAGAAATTGCAGCCCGCGCGCATGTTTCATGCCTAGATGTGCTGATTTCCGAGGCTTTGACAGTGAGTGGCAAGAGCCTCGCTGACCTTTCGGCGGTGGCGGCCACCGCGGGACCGGGGCTCGTCGGCGGGCTCGTCGTAGGCATGGTGACCGGAAAGGCTTTGGCCATGGCGGCGGGAAGGCCGTTTCTCGCCATCAACCATCTCGAGGCGCACGCACTAACTGTTGGGCTAACGGAGGGGCTGACTGCACCTTATCTCCTGCTGCTCGTCTCTGGGGGGCATACGCAACTTCTCCTGGTGCGCGGGGTCGGCCAGTACGAGCGGCTGGGGACGACCATCGACGACGCGCTGGGAGAAGCGTTCGACAAAACCGCGAAGCTGCTGGGGCTCGGGCAGCCGGGCGGGCCGGCGGTGGAGCGGATGGCGGCCGGTGGCAACGCGGCACGGTTCGATTTTCCCCGTCCGTTGGCGGGACGCGCGGAGGCGCACTTTTCGTTCGCCGGATTGAAGACGGCAGTGCGGCGGCGGGCGATGGAGCTTGTGCCGCTGACGGAGGGCGATATCGCCGACCTGTGCGCGTCGTTTCAAACGGCGGCGATGGATGCGGTGGCCGACCGGGTCGGCCGGGCGATGGAGATCACGGAGGCGCGGCTCGGGCCGGATGCGCCGCGGAGGCTGGTCGTGGCGGGAGGGGTTGCCGCAAACAAGGCGCTCCGGGCGCGGCTCGACCGCCTCGTCACATTGCGCGGCTATTCTCTGCATGTGCCGCCGGCTGGATTGTGCACGGACAATGCGGCGATGATTGCCTGGGCGGGGGCGGAGCGTCTCGCCTTGGGGCAAGCGGATGATTTGACCGCCGCGGCGCGTCCGCGCTGGCCGTTGGACGGTAGTGCTCCGGCGGCGATCGGCGCGGGTGTGAAAGCCTGACGGGTTTGGCTCAAAACGGCGGACTGGTAGAGCGCGGGGTTCAAACGTACAGTCGCGGGCCTTGAAGGGGGAGACCATGACCATCGAGTCCATCGGCGTGATTGGAGGCGGCGCGTGGGGCACAGCGCTGGCGCAAACGCTGCGGCTTGCTGGGCGGCGCGTGGTGTTGTGGGCGCGCGAGACGGAGACGGTGGAGGACATCAATGTTCGGCATGTGAACCGGACGTTTCTGCCCGGCGTGCCGCTTGACGACGGGTTGCGCGCGACGGCCGATCTTGGCGCGCTGGCTGAGATGGATGCGATTTTGATGGTGGCGCCGGCGCAGCATGTGCGCGCGATCGCTGGCCAGCTGCGGTCCGTTTTGACTCCGGGGAAGCCGATCGTTCTATGCGCCAAGGGTATTGAGCAGGCGACGGGGCGGATGCTGGGAGATGTGCTCGGCGAGGTTCTGCCAGATCAGACGCTCGCGGTTTTGTCGGGGCCGAGTTTTGCCGCCGACGTGGCGCGCGGGTTGCCGGCGGCGCTGACCATTGCGTGTCAGCGGGAGGAAGTGGGCCGGGCGCTGGCGGAGCGGATGGGCTACCGGCAGTTCCGGCTCTACTGGTCGAGCGATACGGTGGGTGTGGAGATCGGCGGCGCGTTGAAAAACGTGCTCGCGATCGCGGCGGGGATCGTGGACGCGAAGGGACTGGGGGCGAGCGCGCATGCGGGGCTCGTGACGCGCGGGTTTGCGGAGATGAGGCGGCTCGGCGAGGCGCTGGGGGCGCGGCCGGAAACGATGATGGGGCTTTCCGGCCTCGGCGATCTCATTTTGACGTGCGGGTCGCCGCAGTCGCGCAACATGAGTCTCGGCCGGGCGCTGGGGCAGGGCAAGTCGCTGGCTGAGATTTTGGATGCGCGCGTGGCTGTGACAGAGGGCGTCTATACGGCGGCTGCGGCCGTGCGCGTGGCGCAGGAGAAAGGCATCGAGATGCCAATCACCGAAGCGGTGCATGCGATTATCGAGGGCCGCGTCACCGTGGACGATGCGATCGCGGGACTGATGCAGCGGCCGTTCAAGGCGGAAGATTGAGACAGCTGGAGGAGAGCACCATCATGAGATTATGGGCCGTATCTCTCGTGGTCAGCACGCTTGTGTCGACGGTTCAGCCGGCACTGAGTGATCCACCGCCATCTCCGTCAATCGACATCGAGACCCCCGGAACGATAGAACCACCCGGCTATGAAGATTTCCGAGACGCCGCACCAAGCCCCCAAGAAATTGAAGAGGAGCAGGAGCGGCGTGACGACCGCAACATCGTTTCGCCGGGCATGCGCGACGATCAAGACTTGCAGCGGGAGATGGGTCAGGAGTGACCGTGCGTCTCCGGATGATCTCGGGAACGGAGCGGGTGCGGCTGCGTTCTTCCTGCAAGATCGATGATTGAAGGAGAGTATTATGAAGCGGGCACTGTTTGCTGCTGCCGTTCTTTCGGCACTCACCCTTTCCGTTCCAGCAAAGGCCGACAGCATCAGCGCCGTCGAAGGTGCGCGGGCGCACGAGCGGCAGGGGAACTACCTGACGCGTCAGGAGCGCGAGAAGCTGCGCCGGTATGGCGGCAATGACGATGGCTATTACAACGGCCGCCGCGGTTATGGCTATCGCAGCGGTCCGTCGGTCGGGATCTACGTCGGACCGGGGTATGGCAGCTATGGCTATTCGAGCCCGGGGTACTACGGGCCTTACGGATACTAGGCCGACCGTATGATCAGTTGGCAGCGCGCTCCGGTTTTCCGGGGCGCGTTGTTGTTTTCAGGAGTTGAGGAAAATGGTGCCGCCTGCGTGACTCGAACACGCGACCCCGTCATTACGAATGACGTGCTCTACCGGCTGAGCTAAGGCGGCTTTCCCGTCCGGCCATGGCCGGGGCGGATCGGTGGGAGGGCATAACCGCTGCGTTAAGGCTTTGCAAGCCTACAGCGTCCCCCGAGTGACCGACGTTGCACAAGATGTCCTGCTAAAGCGTTGCTGGGTTGCGGTGTTTTGGGCCGACGACATGAAAAAAGGGGGCGTTGGCGCCCCCTTTTTCATGGTCAGGATGCCGCGGGATCAGGTGGCTGAAGGCCGCCAAGCGCCGGGGGGAATGTGGCCCTCGACGTAGGCGTGCTGGAGGGCGTCGAGTTGGGCCCAGAGGACGTCGCACTTGAACTTGATAGCGTTGACGCAGGCTTCCTGCTCGGCGCGGGTGCGGGCGTTCTGCTTGACGAATTCGAAGGTGAAGTTGGCGTCGCGTGGGGCCTGGGAGAGGCGGCGCTTGAAGTAGGCCATGACCCGGTCGTTCACGAAATCATAGTTTGCGAGCATGCCGGAGATGCGCTCCTTGTGGATGGAGGGCGCGAAGAGTTCGGTGAGCGAGGATGCGGCGGCGACGACGAGGGGCTGTTCGACGACGAAGCGCACGTATGCCTCGACGGCAAAACGTGTGGCGGGGAGTGCGCCCCGCATGCTGGTGACGTAGTCGCGGTCGAAGCCGAGGCAGTCGGTGAGGATCAACCAGCGTTCGATGCCGCCTTCTTCTTGCGGAGGCGTGCCGTCATGATCCTGGATGCGGTGGATCCATTCGCGGCGCAGATCGCGGTCGTGGACGCGGCTCATGAAGGCGGCGTCCTTGCGCGGGATGGCTTCCTGGTAGCAGTAGCGGTTGAGGGCCCAGGCGGCGACTTGGTCTTTGTTGAGTTTGCCGCCGTGGAGCATTTTGTGGAACGGGTGGAGGTCGTGGTAGCGGGCGGGGCCGACCGCACGCATCTGGGCCTCGAAGTCCTCGATCGACCAGGGGGCTTTGACCTCTTCAAATTTGCGGACGAACTCGTTCATGGGCTTCCTCCAATGGGAGGTTCGACGCGCCGCCGCCTCGTCCTCCGGTGTTTTTGATGGTGGGACCCTGCCAGAAGCCGCGGTTAAGTGATTGACCGGGATCAACAAGGCAGTTCACGGTTGATCACGCATGTGTCAGGGACGCGCGAGCGGCAGGGCAGGGCTGCGGTGCCGCGCGCACTTTCCTGGGCGTGCGGAACCGGGTAGAGAGAAGGCCGGAATCTCCCGCGATCTCCTGGATTTGATGACGATGGTTGCCGTTCACCCCACGCGCGCCGAGGGCGCTGTTTCTCCCGAGCCGGCGCGCGCTTTGAAGCCGACGCTGGCGGGGATGACGCGCGCGCGGATGGGTGAAGCGTTGAAGGCTGCCGGGGTGCCGGACAAGCAGCTGAGGATGCGCGTTAATCAGTTGTGGAAGTGGATCTATATTTCGGGCGTTTCGACTTTCGAGGCGATGACGGATGTTTCGAAGGATCTGCGGGGGCGGCTGGCGGAATTATATACGCTGGAGCGGCCGGAGATCATGGCCGAGCAGGTGTCGATCGACGGGACGCGGAAGTGGCTGCTGCGGTTGCCCAAGCGTGGGCATGAGGCGCGGGCGCCGGAAGTCGAATGCGTTTACATTCCGGAAGAAGATCGCGGGACGCTGTGCATCTCCTCGCAGGTGGGCTGCACGCTTACGTGCACGTTCTGCCATACGGGCACGCAGAAGCTGGTGCGCAATCTCGAGGTGGAGGAGATCGTCGGGCAAATCCTGGTGGCGAAGGATCGCATCGGGGATTGGCCGGGCGCGACGCCGCCAGGTGATGGGGCGATGCTGCCGGTGGGCGAGCGCAAGATCACCAACATCGTGCTGATGGGCATGGGCGAGCCCCTCTACAATTTCGACAATGTGCGCGATGCGATGGACGTGGCGTCGGACGGCGAGGGACTGTCGATGTCGAAGCGGCGGATTACGCTGTCGACGTCGGGCGTGGTGCCGGAGATTGGGCGGTGGGGCGAGGAGGCGGGGACGATGCTCGCTATTTCGTTGCACGCGGTGCGCGATGAGTTGCGCGACGTGCTGGTGCCGATCAACAGAAAGTACCCGATTGCCGAGCTTTTGGAGGCTTGCCGCAACTATCCGGGCGTGTCGAACCCGCGGCGGATCACGTTCGAGTATGTGATGCTGAAAGGCGTGAACGACAGTTTGGCCGAGGCGCGGGAACTGGTGCGCCTGCTTGCGGGCATTCCGGCGAAGATCAATCTCATTCCGTTCAATCCGTGGCCGGGGACGGATTACGAATGCTCGGATTGGGCGCAGATCGAGAAGTTCGCGGAAGTCGTGAACAAGGCCGGATACGCGAGCCCGGTGCGGACGCCGCGCGGGCGGGACATTCTTGCGGCGTGCGGGCAGTTGAAGTCGGAGAGCCAGCGGGTGCGGGCGAGCGAGCGCGTCGCGGCAACTGCGTCCGATGCAACGGACGGCGGAGCATGAGCCGATGATCCTGCGTACGATCGGGCGGCTCATTCTCGTGCCGGTGGCGTTCGGTATCGCGGCGTTGGTGGCGATTTTCGTTGCGATGATGCTGGGGCTGGAAAAGATCACCGCGGCGATGGCGGGGCGCGAGGGCGGCGTCGAGACGGTCGAGGCGTATTGGGAAATCGCCATGCAGGGCGGGTTGCTGCTGGCGGGGCTGACGATCGTGCCGGCGGTACTGCTTGTGATCGTAGGGGAAGTGGCGCGGATACGATCGTGGCTTTACTACATGGTCGGCGGGGGCCTCTCGCTCGGGCTGCTTCCGATTGCGATGGCCGGCGGGATGCCGGACGCGGCCGCGATGCCACCCGCTGCATTGTGGCAGGTGCTGGCAACGGCGGGATTCGCGGGCGGCTTGACCTATTGGCTGCTGGCCGGGCGGACGGCCTGAGGCGCGCTTCGTTGTCCTTGATTTGATTGGCGATTGATGGCCGGTCCCGGCGTGGGCTATCGAGGGTCTCAGAGGATCGGGGATTGGACGATCATGCTGCGATCGGCTTTGCGCGTTTTGGTGGGGTTTGCCGTCGCCTCCCTCGTGGCGGGGGCGACGCAGGTTCTGTTTGTCGTTGACCCGGCAGGAATTTTTGCATCGCGCGAGAGTGCGGCGGCGGCGGGACTGTTGACCGCCATGGCCGCGACCCAGGCGGCGACTTTTGCCCTGCCGTTTGCCGTCATCGCCGTCGGGGTGAGTGAGCTCTTCGCGCTGAGGGGGTGGCTGACCTTCACAATCTGGGGCGTTCTGATCGCGCTTTCGGCCTATGCGACCGTGGTGGCCGGCGAGGGTGGCGACGTGAGCCTGCGCACCTCGTATGCGCTGTGGGCCTTCGTCGCCTCGGGCGCGGCGGCCGGGTTCACGTATTGGCTGCTTGCGGGGCGGGCGGCCGGAAAGCGGCCGTCTGCCGCATAACATTCTGATCTTCAGTCTATTTTTGCCTCTCCCACGAAATGCTGATTGCGGGAACCCTGGGCAAGGCGTAGATATTGCGCTGCACAATGGCGGTTGCCGACGGCTGCGAGAGGTTGATCCCATGCTGACACCCGAGAAGCAGATCGAGATTGCCAAGCGTGGGATGGATGCCGCATTCGGCTACACCCAGGCGGCGATCAACGCGGCGTTCGAATCCAATGCGCGGGCGCTGAAGGTCTGGAGCCACATGGCTGAGGCCGTGTTGCCAAAGCCACCGGTGGTTGCCGAGACCTGGGAATGGTCGGGTGCGGCCAAGCGGCCGCATTCGACGCTGCTGGCTGCCGAGCAGGAGAAGCGGGCACCACAAAGCCCGTTCACGGCTTGGTCGGACATGATGCAAGCCAGCGGGCGGATCTGGTTCAAAGCGCCGCCGTCGCCGTTCGCGTGGTGGGCTTGGACGCCGCAGTCGGCTGTGCCTGCGACCTGGCCTTGGGCGTACGGGATGATTTCGTCGGGCGTGCCGGAGAGCGTGGCGTGGCCGATGGCGGAAGCCAACGTGGCGCTTCTCGATGCGGCGAAGAAGACGGCGGAAGCGGCGCAGCCGCAGTTTCCGTCATACCAGTCGGCGAACGGCTTTTCGGCGCAGGTTTGGATGGGGTCGCCGGTTGTGAAATCCGTCATGGCAGTGCTACCGGCGACCACACTGATGTGGCCGTGGCTGAGCCGCGCGGCCTAGATCTCACCACCTATTCGATCACCAGTCCCGGCATGCTGAGCGGCTGTTTGGCGCCGTCTGCCGGATTGTCTGACGCAACCTGATCGGGGGCCTGCGGGGCCACCGGAGCAGCGTCCGAGCGGGGGGCCTCTGCGGCCGGCGTGGCGGACGGCGGCAGGAACGGGACCGGCGGACGCACTGGTAGGACCATCTTTTCCGCCGGCGCCGCTGGTACTGCGGCTGTTGCGGCGGGCGGGGCTTCGCTCGGCGGCGGGGCCGGCGCTTCAACCGTTGCAGCTGCGGGTGAAGGCTCGGGTGCCGGCGCTGCCGGGGTTTCGACCTTTGCTTCCTTTGCCGGTTCAGGCTTTGGATCAGTCTTGGCTTCTGCTGTGGCGGGGTCCGCTGTTCCGGTCACGGAAGCGGCCGGCTTTTCGGGCTTTGGCTTCGGCTTGGCGGCGACGGGTTTGGGCTTCTTTTCCTTCTCCGGCGCGAAGACATTGCGCTCGGCGCAACGGGCCGGTGCGAGTTTGCCGTCGGGTGTTGGCATTTCGGCGACCCAGGCGCACGACTTTAGCTTGCGGCAACCCTCTTCGGCTTGTTCTTCGCATTTCTGCGGAAGGGCTGCCGTTTTCTTGGCGTCGGGTTTGGCGGGCTTGGATGGAGCGGCAGGTGCTGCCGTTGCTGCTGGTGTTCCGGGTGCCGCGGCGGGCGGTGTTTCGGTGGTCAGCCAGGGAAGGCTTTCGGCGGCTCCGGCGGCCGGAGACGCGTTGGTGGTGGCGCCTGTGGTGGCGGGCGGGGCGGCCGGGGCTGCTTTCACTGCGGGTTGTTTGGTTTCTTCGGCAGCCCAAGGTGCTTGGGCGGTTGCTGCGCCCGTTCCAACCATCAGCGCGACGGTCGCTAGCGACCACATCGCGGACTTGGCCTTCGCCGAAGCCGGATGTTTTTTGCCATCCCGCATGCCCGTCTCCCCGTGGTTGTGGTTCTTTTGTTGCTGCCACACATAGCGGAAAGCTCAGGGCAGCAATCGGGCAAAGTGACTTTTTCCTCAGCACTTCGGCCGTCAGGATTGCGAAAGCCGTTGAGGAGTGCAGCGGCGACACAGTTCATTGCAGTGCACAACGGCCGGAGGCTGCGGCGCCCGTTGAACCGAGATGCCGCCTTGATGTGTCATCCGCGCCGCCTATAGTGCGCGCGCTTTCTCCTCCCTTCCTCACACAATTCACTGACAGGACAAGACGATGGCCGCAGCGGCAGGCACCAAAGGCAAGGCATCCGGCGTGAAGAAGGTCGTGCTGGCCTATTCGGGGGGGCTCGATACGTCCATCATCCTGAAATGGCTGCAGGAAACTTACGGCTGCGAGGTCATTACGTTCACCGCCGATCTCGGGCAGGGTGAGGAATTGGAGCCGGCGCGGGCAAAGGCGCTGATGCTCGGCATCAAGGCGGAGAACATCTTCATCGAGGACCTGCGCGAGGAGTTTGTGCGGGACTACGTGTTCCCAATGTTCCGGGCGAACGCGGTTTATGAGGGCGTGTACCTGCTTGGCACGTCGATCGCGCGGCCGCTGATCGCCAAGAAGCAGATCGAGATTGCCCGAAAGATGGGCGCGGATGCGGTCTGTCATGGCGCGACGGGCAAGGGCAACGATCAGGTGCGGTTTGAACTGGGCTATTATTCTCTCGAGCCCGGCATCAAGATCATTGCCCCGTGGCGGGAGTGGTCGTTCAAAGGCCGCGACGATCTGATCGAATTTGCGCGCACGCACCAAATCCCGGTCGCTAAGGACAAGGAAGGCGAGTCGCCGTTCTCGGTGGACGCGAACCTGTTGCACTCGTCGTCCGAGGGCAAAGTTCTGGAAGATCCCAACACGAAGCCGCCGGAGATCGTTTATCAGCGCACGATTTCGCCGATGGACGCACCCGACAAGGTGACGACCATTCGCATTGGCTTCAACAAAGGTGATGCGGTCTCGATCGACGGCAAGCCGCTGTCGCCAGCGACGCTGTTGAAGGCGCTCAACGACCTGGGGCGCGACAACGGCATCGGGCGGATCGACCTCGTGGAAAACCGGTTCGTCGGCATGAAGT
>VYKW01000262.1_pt1 | contig 21634 bp, 19 predicted proteins | sample 5114451 | NCBI WGS metagenome assembly VYKW01 (sample SAMN12291784, study PRJNA351875) | freshwater metagenome | isolation source: freshwater lake | place: USA: Michigan, Gull Lake | collected 2013-08-08
CGGCAGGCGTGGCGGCGGCATCGGAGCGAGCTGCTGCGCGGTGCCCCAGGCGCTGATCCAGCGATCCTCCGCCCGCGCGCCGGGCGACAGGGTCAGCGCGACCGCGCCGCACAGTGCGATCCATCCGTGCATGATTGCCCTGCTCTTCACTGAACCCCTCCCGCCCCATGTCAGGCGATCAAACGCCTGCAATCGATTGCCGATCGCTACCATCGCCCTTGTCACGCCGCAAGCCGACGATCTTGGCGTGGCGCACGGGGCTGGTTAGATCAGTGTCATGCGCCCGCTCCCCATCTTCCTGCTTCTGCTCGCATCGTTTGCGCTGGCGCCGCCCGCACCAGCGCAAACCGCGCAGACCCGCGCCGAAGCCCTGGCGCAGGACGCCGCCGAATATGCCCGCGCTTATGGTGTCCCCGCGCCGGAGGCGATGCGCCGCCTGATCGCGCAGCAGGACAGCGTGCCTGCGATCGACGCCATTGCGGAGCGCTATCGCGACCGCCTCGCCGGCATTTCGGTCCAGCATCGCCCCGATTATCGGTTCAACGTCTATCTCACCGGCGATCACCCGGTCCCGGCCACGCAGGTGCTGGCCGGATCGATGCGCGTGCCGGTCCAGTTCCGCACCGGCGCGAAGGCCAGCCGCGAACGCGTGCTATGGGCGCTCACCAACCACCAGCCGGCGATCCGCGCGGCGCTGGCAGACACGCCATCGATGGGCATCGACCCGCGCACTGGCGAGCTGGTGGTGATCGCCGCCAAGTCGGTGGTGGACCGCGCCGGGGGCGATGCAGCAGTCACTGCGCGCCTGAGCCAGTTGACCGGGGTGCCGGTGCGGGTGCGCATGCTCGATCTGGTCGACCGCAATCTCGGGCCGCAAGGCGGAGGACGGCTCGATGGCACCGATCCGGCAAGTGGGCGGCGCTATCGCTGCACCAGCGGCTTTCTGGTCGGTGATGGCACACGCGTCGGCATCACGACCGCAGCACACTGCCTCGACGACCTGGCATATATCGATCCAGCGCGTCAGGCGACGCCGCTCGGCTTTGTCGGGCAATGGGGCTGGGGCTATCACGACGTCCAGATCCACAACCTCCCCACCCCCGCACGCGCGCTCTTCCTCGCGGACACGGCGCGCACTCTGGCCCGCCCGGTCGAGGCGCAACGCGCCAAGACCAGCACCCGCGCGGGGGATTTCGTGTGCCATCGCGGCGAGAGCACCGGCTATAGCTGCGCCGAGGTCACGTTGCTCGACTTCGCGCCGTCGGGCCAATTATGCGGCGGTTACTGCCTGCCAACCTGGGTCGCGGTGGCGGGTCCGACGTGCAAGCAGGGCGACAGCGGCGGTCCGGTGTTCAGCGGCACCACGGCCTTCGGCATCCTCAAGGGCGCAACCTTCCGCACCAACGGGTCGTGCGCCTTCTATTTCTACATGTCGCTCGATTACCTGCCGACGCCGTGGCGGCTGCTCATGGACACACCGCCAGCCAACATGGTCGCGATCGAGTAGAGTCGGTTTCAGTTGGGCGGCGCCGGGTTCGACTGGAACAGGGCGGCGATGTGTGATTGTGCGATGGCACGCGCTTCGTCCGCGTCCAGAACGGCGGGCGACAGGCACAGCTCAAGCCAGAGGCCGTCGACCAATGCCGCAATCGTGATCGCGGCGCGACGGCGCGCGGTCGATGGAAGCCCGCACGCCGCCAACAGCCGTTCGAGCTCTGCGCGGTAGCGGGCATATTGTGCATCATGCAGTGCAGCGATCTCGTCGCGCGCGATCACCAGCCCCCAGAAGGCGGTCCAGGTCGCGAGCAGGTCGCGATCCGCAACCGAGGGCGCGAAACTCGCGGTGACATAAGCAATCAGCCGCGCCTGCGGATCGTTCCCGGCTGCGCATACCGCCGCGTCGAGCGTCGCCGCGACCTGTTCCCCGACATGCGCATAGGTAGCAGCAATCAACGCATCGACCCCGCCGAAATGATGCGCGACCAACCCTGGCGAGACCCCGGCCTCGACCGCGATCGCGCGCACCGACGCGCCGCTGGCCCCGTCACGCGCCAGCACACGCGCGGTCGCCGCGATCAGCGACAGGCGGCGCGCATCGGGTTCGGCGCGGGTGAAGCCTGGCTTGCTCATCGGGCGATCTTATTATACGATCGTACAACAAGCAAATCGCGGAGCCGATCATGGCCACCCCTGCCTCTCTTCCCGAACCGGGCCATGATCCCGACGCCGACTGGTCGCTGCCCGGCTGGATCTACACCGATCCCGAGTTTCTTGAGGTCGAGACCGCCCGCATCCTGCGGCCGTCGTGGCAGATCGTCTGCCATGAGAGCGACCTTGCCGAGCCGGGCGACTGGCGCACTTTGTCTTATCTGGGCGAGAATGTGGTCGTGGTGCGCGGCCGCGACGGGGTGATCCGCGCGTTCCACAATGTCTGTCGCCACCGCGCGATGCGGATCGTCGAGGGCGATGCGGGCTGCACGAAGAAGCTGGTCTGCCCCTATCATGCCTGGGCCTATGAACTGGACGGGCGGCTGTCCGGCGTACCGATGCGCGGCGACTATCCGGCGCTGGATATGGAGGCGAGCGGCCTGGTTCCGGTCGATATCGCCACGTGGCGCGGCTTCGTGTTCGTGCGGATCGAGGATGATGGCGGCCCGTCGCCCGCGCAGATGATGGCGCCCTATGACCATGAGGTCGCACCCTATCGGTTCGAAGAGATGCGCCGGATCAGCGACGTCCGGATCCGCGACCGCGCGGTCAACTGGAAGAATGTCGGGGACAATTATTCGGACAATCTGCACATCCCGGTCGCGCATGACGGGCTGACGCGGCTGTTCGGCAAATCCTATGCGATTGAAGCGGCGGGGTGGGTCGACAAGATGTCGGGCCAGCTGGTCGACCGCGTCTCGGACAATCCGTGGGAAGCCTTTTACCAGCGGCACCTCCCGCGCGTCGATCACCTGCCCGAGGCGAACCAGCGGCTGTGGCTCTATTACAAATTGTGGCCGAACATGGCGTTCGACATCTATGCCGACCAGATCGACTTCATGCAGTGGCTGCCGGTCTCCCCGACCCACTGCGTGCTGCGCGAGATGGCGTTCGCGCTGCCCGATGACCGCAGGGAAATGAAGCTGACCCGCTACGCCAACTGGCGGATCAACCGCGTGGTCAATGCCGAGGACACCTGGCTGATCGAGCGGGTGCAACAGGGCATGGCGTCGAGCAGCTACACCGCCGGGCCGATCGGCGCGAGCGAGGTGTGCCTGCGCAGCTTTGCGGCAAAGGTCCGCGCGATCATCCCCGAGGCGCGGCTGCATCGCGCGCCCGCGCCGGGCTGGTCGCGCACCGTCTGATCATTTGGGGGAAGCATGAAAAAGTACGACGCGATCGTCATCGGCGGCGGGCATAACGGGCTGGTCTGCGCCTTCTACCTCGCCCGCGCAGGGCTCAAGGTGCGCGTGCTGGAGCGGCGCCACATCGTCGGCGGCGCGGCGGTGACCGAGGAGTTCCACCCCGGGTTCCGCAACTCGACCGCGAGCTACACGGTCAGCCTGTTGCGGCCCAAGGTGATCAAGGACATGCGCCTGCACGAGCGCGGCTGGCGGATCATCGAGCGGACGATCAGCAACTTCTTCCCGCACGAGGGTGGCTATCTGAAACTGGGCGGCGGCACCGCGCGGACCCAGGCCGAGTTTGCCCGCTTTTCGCAGAAGGATGCGGAGATCTTTCCGCGGTACGAGGAAGCGCTGGAGCGCGTTGCCGAAGTGCTGCGCGACCTGTCGCTCAAGACCCCACCCAATGCCGGCGGCGGGCTGCGCGCGCTGCTCGCTGCCGCGGCGCAGGGCAAGCGGATCGCGGGCATGGACGTCGATGCGCAGCGCGACGTGATGGACCTGTTCGTCAAATCCGCGCGCGATTTCCTCAATGGCTGGTATGAGAACCCATATATCCAGGCTGCGTTCGGCTTTGACGCGGTGGTCGGCAACTATGCCAGCCCGGATACGCCGGGATCGGCCTATGTCCTGCTCCACCACGTGTTTGGCGAGATCAACGGCAAGAAGGGCATGTGGGGCCACAGCGTCGGCGGGATGGGTGCGATCACCCGCTACATGGCCGAAGCCGCCGAGGAGGCCGGCGTCGAGATCAGCGTCGAGACGCCGGTCGCGAAGCTGCTGGTCGATGGCGGCAAGGTCGCGGGCGTGCGGCTGGAAAGCGGTGAGGAGATTGCCGCACCAATCGTCGCATCGAATGCTGGCCCCGCTTTGCTCTACCGTCAGCTCGTCGATCGCAGCGACATGCCTGCGCAATTCGCGCGGCGGATGGACGGATACAAGACCGGATCGGGTACGTTCCGGATGAATGTCGCGCTCAGCGAGCTGCCGGACTTCACCGTGCTGCCGGGGAAGGACAAGGCCGAGCATCACACCGCCGGCATCATCATCTCGCCGACGCTCGACTATATGGACAAGGCGTTCACCGACGCGAAGGCCAAGGGCTGGTCCGACGAACCGATCGTCGAGATGAAGCTCCCGACCAGCGTCGACGACAGCCTCGCCCCGCCGGGGATGCACATCGCCTCGCTCTTCTGCCAACAATTCGCACCGGTGTTGCCGGACGGCCGCAGCTGGGCCGATGCGCGCGAACAGGCGGCCGAGGTCATCATCGACACCGTCACCAAACACGCGCCCAATTTCCGCAAGTCGATCCTCGGCGTGCAGATCCACTCGCCCGCCGATCTTGAGGCGAAGTTCGGGCTGATCGGCGGCGACATCATGCACGGGCACATGTCGCTCGATCAGCTGTGGGCGTCGCGGCCGATGCTGGGGCATGGCGATTATCGCGGGCCGATCAAGGGGCTCTATATGTGCGGCGCGGGCACGCATCCGGGCGGCGGCGTCACCGGCGCGCCGGGGCACAATGCGGCGCACGAGATCCTGCGCGACCGCTCCTTCATGCGGCGGTTGCTGCCGGTTTAGCGGCTCCGCCGCACCCACAGGAATACGGGCAACCCGAGCGCGAGGAGGCCGAGCCCCCACAGATTGGCACGCAGCCCGAGGCCGTAGATCATCCACAGCACGAACAGCGCCGAGACGATCGCCGCCAGCACTGCCGCGCGGTCGCCGGCAAGTAGCTTCAACGCGGCGAGCGCGCAGACGAAATAGGCGAGCATCCCGGCAGCCAGGCTGATCGTCGCGATGTCGGTGAACAGCGTGCCGGTGCTTCCGGTATAGTTGAGCGCCATCACGATCGTGACGAGCGCGCCCGACACCAGATGCGCGCGGGTCGGCGTGCCACGGCTGCCGTCCTTGCCGAACCAGGCGGGGAAGACGCCGCCGCGCGCCATCGCCCGGGGCACCTCGCCCTGCAACAGGATGAAGCCGTTGAGCGCGCCAAGTGCGCTGATCGCGGCGAAGATGGCGGCGATCTCCAGCGCGCCAGTGCCCCAGGCGCGGCCGAGAAATGCGGCCAGCGGCGCTGGCGACGCGGCGGTGAGCGCCGCCGGCATCATCAGGCCAATGGCACCGGCGACGAGCAGATAGACCAGCCCGGTAAGCGCGGTACCGATCAACGTGACGCGCGGCACGATCCGCGCCGCGTCCTTGACGCGATCGGCAGGAACCGTGGCCGACTCAACGCCGAGAAACCCCCAGAAGGTGAGCGCGACGGCGGCGGAGATCGCACCCGCGCTAATCGGCACCGGCGGGTTGTCCACGATTGCCGCCCCGCCATTGGCGAGCAGCAGCCACAGCGCGAGCAGGATGACCATGACCAGCGGGACCAGCTTCACCAGCGTCGTCACAAGCTGGATGCGCCCTGCCAGCACCACGCCGCGCATGTTGACCGCGACCAGCGCCCAGATCAGCAGGAGCGCGGTGGCGAACGCCGGCAGCCCGCTCGCGATCCCCGGAAACGGCACGCTGAGCGCGCTCACCACCGCAATCGCCAGCGCGCCATTCCCGGCCCAGATCAGGATCCAGTAGCTCCAGGCGACGGCAAATCCGACGACGGGGCCGAACGCCGCGTCGGCAAAGGCATAGGGGCCGCCTGCACAGGGCAGCTTCGCCGCGAGCCGGGCGAACACGAACGCCAATGTCATCGCCCCGGCAATCGTCGCGCCCCAGCCGATCAGCGCATTGGTGCCGAGCGGCGCAAGCGTCGCGGGCAGCAGATAGATGCCCGATCCGATCATGTTCCCCACGACCAGCGCCAGCGTCGGCCAGAAGCCGAGCGCGCGACGTGGCGTTGGCGGGACTGCATCGGCCATTCGCCTTTGTCGCGACGACGGCCGCATCCGTCCAGCAGGAAAAATGCGGACAGTGCTTGATCGCTGCACCGCCGCATGGTCATCATGGGCGATGACCGCGATGCGCTTTTCACCCGAACTCATGGACGCGGCGCTGGCGCTGCACGACAATCGTCTGTCGGAGGCGGAGCGCGGGCTCAAAGCCTATCTCAAGCACGACCCGTTCGATGCCCGCGCGATCCGCATGCTCGCCGAGCTGGCCGGTCGGATCGGGCGGCTCAGGGACGCTGAGAACCTGTTGCGCCGCGCGGTCGAGCTGGCGCCAGGCTTTACCGCAGCGCGCGCCAACCTTGCGCTGGTGCTGTATCGCCAGAACCGCGCGGACGAGGCACTGGCCGAACTCGACGCGCTGATGGATGCCGAGCCCGATCATCCCGGTCACGCCAATCTCAAGGCCGCCACACTCGGCCGGCTTGGCGCATTCGAAGAGGCGATCACGCTGTACGAACGGGTGCTGACCGAAGCGCCGGAGCAGCCCAAAGTGTGGATGAGCTATGGCCATATGCTCAAGACGGTCGGGCGGCAGGCCGACGGCATCGCCGCATATCGCCGCGCAATCGCACTGCGGCCGGAACTGGGGGAGGCATGGTGGAGCCTGGCCAACCTCAAGACGGTGCGGTTCGACGAAGCCGACATCGCCGCGATGGAGGCGGCTCGCGCCGATCCCGATCTGGGCGAGGAAGACCGGTTCCATCTCGATTTCGCGTTGGGCAAGGCGTGCGAGGATCGCGGGGAAGCGGATCGCGCGTTCGGCCATTATGCTGCGGGCAACGCGCTGCGCCGGACGCAGCTCGTCTATGACGCCGACGAGACCGAACGGTTCGTCGACGACTGCATCGCGCTCGCCACCCCGGCCTTCTTCGCCGATCGCGCGGGATGGGGATCCGATGCGCGCGATCCGATCTTCATCCTTGGCATGCCGCGCGCGGGGTCGACGCTGGTCGAGCAGATCCTGGCCAGCCACAGCGCGATTGAGGGCACGACCGAATTGCCTGACCTGCCCGCGCTGGCACGGCGCATGCCCGATTATCCGCACGGCCTTGCCGCGCTGACCGCCGAGCGCGCACGGGAACTGGGTGCAGAGTATCTGCGCCGCACGAACGTTCAGCGCCGGACCGACCGTCCGCGCTTTATCGACAAGCTGCCCAACAATTGGGCGCATGTCGTGCTGATCCGCCTGATCCTGCCCAACGCCGTCATCATCGACGCCCGCCGCGAACCGCGCGCCTGTTGCTTCTCCAACTTCAAGCAGCATTTCGCGCGGGGGCAGGCATTCAGCTACGCGCTCGACGACATGGGCCGCTATTATCGCGACTATGTGCGGCTGATGGCGCATCTTGACCGGGTTCAGCCCGGTCGCGTCCACCGCGTGATCCATGAGGCGCTGGTCTCTGATACCGAAGCGGAAGTGCGCCGGTTGCTCGATGCCTGCGGCGTCGGGTTCGAGCCCGCCTGCCTCACCTTTCACGAGACCGACCGCGCCGTGCGCACCGCCAGCTCCGAGCAGGTGCGCCAGCCGATCTTCACTGGCGGCGACCGTGCATGGCGGCCCTTCGCCCGGCATCTCGCACCGCTGAATGCAGCGCTGGGCGATCTCATCGATTGCTATCCGAATACCCCCGCAAATTTGTAACGTTGCAGAAACGTCACTGTCACCGAAGATTTTTCGGAGGCCGCATGGGCGAGATTGACCTTTGTTGCGCCGCACCACAGTCTGGCGCGACAAAGTGATAATCAGGGGGCTGTAATGGTTATTTCAATGCGTCGTGCCGTGCTGTGCGGGCTGCTCGCGTCGACGGCGATGATCCTGCCCGTCGCCGCTCAGGCTCAGGACGGCAGCGCCCCAGACCTGCCCCCGGATCAGGACGAGATCGTCGTCACCGCACAGAAGCGCGACGAGAATATCCAGTCGGTTCCGATCAGCATCCAGGCGATCGGCACGCGTAAGCTCGATCAGCTCAACATCTCGAACTTCAACGAATATACCCAGCTGCTGCCCTCGGTCGCGTTCCAGACGTCGCAGCCGGGCTCCACCACCGTTTATATGCGCGGCGTCGCATCGGGCGGCGACGGCAACCATTCGGGGTCGCTCCCCTCGGTCGGCAGCTATCTCGACGAGCAGCCGGTGACGACTATCGGCGGCACGCTGGACGTCCATATCTACGACATTGCGCGCATCGAAAGTCTCTCCGGCCCGCAGGGCACGCTTTATGGTGCGTCGAGCCAAGCGGGGACGATCCGCATCATCACCAACAAGCCGGACACCGCCGGTTTCGATGCGCGGATCGATGCCGAGGTGAACACCGTCGCGCATGGGGGTCAGGGCGGCAAGCTCGAGGGCATGGTCAACATGCCGCTCAACGAGAACATGGCGCTGCGCGTGGTCGGCTTCTACCAGCGCGACGCGGGTTACATCGACAATGTGCCGGGTACCCGCAGCTTCCTGCCCACGCCCGGCGGTATCACCGTCAACAACAACGCGTTCGTCGAGGACAATTATAACGACACCGACACCTGGGGCGGGCGCGCCGCGCTGAAGGTCGATCTCGATGAAGATTGGACGGTCACGCCGACCGTGCTGTACCAAGAGATGCGTGCCCACGGCACCTACGCCTACGACCCGCGCGTCGGCGACCTTCAGGTGCAGCATTTTTACCCCGAATATCGCCGCGACCGCTTCATTCAGGGTGCGCTGACGATCGAGGGCAAGATTGGCAACTGGGACGTGACCTATGCCGGGGCCTATCTCGACCGCAAGACCGCCTCGTCGAGCGATTACACCGATTATTCGGAGGCTTACGACAATCTCTACGCGTCCGTCGGCGGGCTCGCCGGATACTTCTATTATCTGGACAATGCCGGCAACACGATCGACCCGCGTCAGGTCGTGATCGGCAGCGATCACTTTAAGAAAACCAGTCAGGAGCTGCGTGTCGCCTCCCCGGCGACGGATCGCTTCCGCATCGTTGCGGGCCTGTTCTATCAGCGCCAGTCGAACCTGATCCATCAGGACTATCAGATCCCCGGCCTGGGCAGCGCGGTTTCCGTCAACGGTTCGCCGGGCACGCTGTGGCTGACCCAGCAGCATCGCGTCGACAAGGACTATGCGATGTTCGGTGAGGCGAGCTTCGACCTGACGCCGACGCTGACCTTCACCGCCGGCGCCCGCGGCTATATCTACGACAATTCGCTGATCGGCTTCTTCGGCTTTGGTCGCAATCCCGCGGTCGATCCGGGCGATGGGCGTCCCTTCACCGCATCGCCGTTCAACGCCGCGGGAAGCTCACGCACCGGCGTCGCGGGTTGCTATCTCGCCAATGGGCAGACGCTACGCGACGCCTATCTCGCTGGCAGCCCGACCAACACGCTGCTTCCGGCGGCGGTCGCGGGCAGCCCGTGTACCAATCTCGCCACCTACGCGAGCGGTCGCCTGATCCCGAAGAAGACCGAGGGCGAAGGCGTCACCTACCGCTTCAACTTGACCTGGAAGCCGACGGACGCGCTGCTCTTCTACGCCTCCGCCTCCAGCGGCTTCCGCCCCGGCGGCATCAACCGGCGCGGCGATGTGGCGCCCTATGATGCCGACAAGCTCTTCAATTACGAACTGGGCTGGAAGACGACGCCGATCGCGGGCGTGCGCTTCAACGGCGCGGTCTATATGCAGGAATGGAAGGCGTTCCAGTTCTCGTTCCTGGGCCCGAACAGCTTCACGATCATCCAGAACGGGCCTGACGCGCGCATCTATGGCGTGGAGATGGATGCCAACGCCACCTTTGGCGGGCTCAACCTGACCGTGTCGGGCTCCTTCACCGATGCCAAGACGCGGCAGGATCTGTGCGCAACCCAGATCTGTAGCGGCACCGGCACCGATGTGCTGGCACCAAAGGGGACGCGCCTGCCGGTGACGCCGCGGGTCAAGCTCGCCGGCACGGCGCGCTATGCGGTGCCGATGGGATCGGGACGCGGCTATCTGCAGGGGCTGATCGCCTATCAGAGCTCGGCGTCGTCGGACATCCGTGTCGCCAAGGCGGCAGCGTTGGGGCGGCTTGCACCCTATGCCACGGGCAATCTGGCGATCGGCTATGAGCTGTCGGATTATACCTTCGAGCTGTTTGCGCAGAATATCTGGGACGAACGCGGTCAGATCACCCGGTTCCAGCAGTGCGGCGCGTGCGATCAGCGGCCCTATATCGTTCCGATCACACCGCGGACGATCGGGCTGCGGTTGGGGGCGCGTTTCTAGGGCCGGGGAGGTTTGCTGAACGCGTCGCGCGGTGACAGGCTTCGGGGATCAGGCGACTGACCCCGAGCCAACACGGCCGGCGCCAAGCTAGACCGGTTCAGTGCTTTTCTGTGTCGGGATCACGAAGGATCGCGATGGCTGGGGCGGCTGGATTCGAACCAGCGCATGGCGGTACCAAAAACCGCTGCCTTACCGCTTGGCTACGCCCCAACATCGTGCGGAAGCGACGCCCTTAAAGCGCCGCGTCGCGCGTGAAAAGAGGATTTAACCGAACCGATGCACCCAGCCATGCGGGTCGGGTGCTTCCCCGCGCTGGATCGCGGTCAGACGCGCCTTGAGCGCTTCGGTGACCTGCCCCGGACCGCCGCTGCCAATGGTGAAGCCGCCCTTGCTGCTCTTCACCTGCCCGACCGGGGTGACGACCGCGGCGGTGCCGCAGGCAAAGGTTTCGACCAGGCGACCGCTCTGCGCATCCGCCTCCCACTGATCGATCGCATAGGGTTCTTCGCGCACAATGATCCCCTGCTCGCGCGCCAGCGTCAGGATCGACCCGCGCGTGATGCCGGGCAGGATCGTGCCGGTCAGCGGCGGTGTGACGATGCTGCCATCGTCGAACACGAAGAACAGGTTCATGCCGCCCAGCTCCTCGACCCAGCGGCGCTCGGCCGCGTCGAGGAACACGACCTGATCACAGCCCTGCTTGATCGCCTCGGCCTGCGCGACCAGGCTCGCGGCATAGTTGCCGCCGCATTTGGCAGCGCCGGTGCCGCCGGGCGCGGCGCGGGTATAGTCGTCGGACACCCAGATCGTGACCGCCTTGGCCCCGCTCTTGAAATAGGCCCCGGCGGGCGAAGCGATGACGAGGTAGAGATATTCGCTGGCCGGCTTCACGCCCAGGAACACCTCGCTCGCGAACATGAACGGGCGCAGGTAGAGCGACCCGCCCTCAAGGCTGGGGATCCAGTCGCGGTCGGCAGCAACCAGCGCCTCGAGCGACCCGATGAACAGGTCATCGGGCAGTTCCGGCATCGCCAGCCGCTGTGCGGATTCGCGGAAGCGGCGGGCATTCTCTTCGGGGCGGAACAGCGCGGTGCCGCCATCGGCGAGGCGATAGGCCTTGAGCCCCTCGAAAATCTCCTGCGCATAATGCAGCACGGCGGTCGCCGGATCGAGCATCAGCGGGCCGCGCGCGGTGATCTTCGCATCATGCCAACCCTGGCTGTCCGACCAGCGGATCATCGCCATATGATCGGTGAACAGCTTGCCGAAACCGGGGTCGGCAAGAAGGCGCGTCCGCTCGTTCGCTTCGACAGGAGCCGGGTTGGCTTCGATCTGGAACGTGGTGCTGCTCACTTCACTCTCCCGAATGGCCCCGGAATTGGGCGTTGCGCAGGCCTAAGCCCGATGGCAAAACAGGTCAACATGGCTGTCCCAACTGCGTCCCCACTATTTCTTCGCGAGGCCGAAATCCGGCGGGGCGTCGAACTGCTGTACTTCGGTTACAGCAACCTCACCCGCTCGATCGATGAGGGGCTGGCGGCGCAGGGCCTGGGCCGCGCGCACCATCGCGCGCTCTACTTCGTCGCGCGCCAGCCGGATATTAGCGTGGGTGAGCTGATCACGCTGCTCGCCATCACCAAGCAATCGCTGGGCCGGGTGCTGACCGACCTGACCGAACGCGCGTTGATCGAGACGCGGCCGGGGCGTGAGGATCGCCGCCAACGCCTGCTGCGCCTGACCCCCGCAGGGACGGCACTGGAGGCGGAGCTGTTCGACGCGCTGCGCGAAAAAATGACCGCCGCCTATTCCTCGGCGGGACAGGCGGCGGTCGGGGGATTCTGGGCCGTGCTAGGAGGGCTGATCCCCGCTGACGAGCGCAAGCGGGTATCAGACCTGGGGCGGTAGGATTAAGCCACCTTGAACCCTTCGCGGTTCATCGCCCTGGTCAGCACCGCGTTCTTCTCGTCCGACAGGCTGGCGCGCAGCTGCGGGAACAGCTGCTCTTCCTCATCCTTCATATGCTCTTCAAGCTCGCCGCGCAGCGTGCGGATCGTCGCAAGGAAGCTCGCGCTACCCGCCGGCATATTGTCGAGCTCGTACAGATGCTGCTTCACATAACCGTGCTCGCGGTTCAGTTCATCCGCATCCGCGATCTTCCCAGCCTCGCGCAGCGCGGGGTAGATCACATTCTCTTCCTCGATCGCATGCTTGGCCAGCGCGTGCTTGAGCTGGGTCAGCATCAGCTTGCGCCGCGCCACCGCCGAATCGTCGGTCGCCTCGATCGCGTCGAGCAGCTTGAGTACCGCCCGATGTTCGGCGATCAGGCCGTCCATCCAGTCGCCCGCCATCGCCGTCGGCGACTGCACCGCAACCTTGCGACCCAGCATTGCCAGGATGCCCAAAGCAGCCCCCGCCGCCGTTGCACCGGCAATCGCGCCAAAGCCGCTGCCTTTGCGGCCTTCATCCTTGAACCGACCCTTGCTGTCGCGAGTCTGGGTGTCTGCGCGCGTCTCGTTCTGAGTCTTGGTCGCCATCGTCGCCTCCGTGAGTGGGATTATGGCGCGACAACGTTTTCAGGGGGTTAGACGTTCCAGTCAGCCGCGCGCGGCGGCGGCCATCTCGGCATTGCGACGCTGCGAGGCTGCGAGCGTTGCGGTCAAAAGCTGGACCAGCGCGGCATCGGCGTCGAGTATGTCCAGCCCCGTGCGGGTCGATCCACCCGGACTGGCGACCTTGTCGGCGAGCATGGCGGGTGTGTCGGCGGACTGCGCGGCGAGCAGCGCCCCGCCCTCGACCGTCGCCAGTGCCAGCCGCAGCGCCTGATCGGCGGGGATGCCGATCGCCGCCCCTGCCGCCGCCAGCGCATCAATAAAGCGATAGACGAAGGCCGGCCCGCTGCCCGCCAGCGCGGTCACCGCATCGAATTGCGCGGCATCCACCCATTCGGTGAGGCCGAGCGGTGCCATCAGCGCCCCTGCCCCCGCCCGCACATCGGCGTCGGCACTGTCGCTGTGCAGCGCGACCACGCCTTTGCCGATCTCGACCGGCAGGTTCGGCATCGCGCGGATGATCGCCCCCGCATCGAACCGCGCCGCCAGCGCCGCCTCCTCGACCCCGGCCAGGATCGACACCAGCATCGGGACGCCCGCGACCCGGCTCGCGATCTGCTCGGCAATACCGTCGAGCTGCTGCGGCTTGACCCCAAGCATCACCGCGTCGGGCAGTGCGCCATTGGGCAGAACCCGCCCCTGCCGCACGCCCTGCGGCAGCGCACGGTCGCTACGGTTCAAGACGAACACATCCTCCCCCCGCACCGCCCCCGCCGCGATCCAGCGGCGCAGCATCGCCCCGGCCATCGTGCCGCATCCGATCAGCCACAGGGTCTTTGGGGTCGTCATTGCCATAGCTCCATTGCGCGTGCCGGCCCCTCAAAGAAGCCGAACGACGGGTCAAGCCTTATCGGACGACTTCGCGATTGACCCGCGCTGACCGGTCGGTAAGTTTTACCTTCGTAATCATTTTGGGGAACATAATGGCATATTGGCAGGGTTTGGTAACGGGCGCGGCCGTGACGATCGCGGCCGTGGCATTGGTGGCAGCGACCAAGCCGCAGAAATTTGGAACGATCGACGTTGAGCGGATCAACGTCCGCGAACCCGACGGCACGCTGCGGCTGGTCATCGCCAGCAAGGGCCGCTTCCCCGGCGCCTTCTACAAGGGCGAAGAGATCGCCCGCCCCGACCGCGCCTTCGCCGCCGGCATGTTGTTCATGAATGATGAGGGGACCGAGAATGGCGGCCTGATCTGGGCCGGCAAGAAGGACGGGGACAAGGTCAATGCCGGGGCGAGCCTGACCTTCGACCGCTATGAGAATGACCAGACCGTGCAGATCGTCCAGACCGACAATGGCAGCCGCGACAGCGCCGCGCTGATCATCTCCGACCGCGGCGCCGAGAGCATGTTCACCAAGGCCGATGGCAAGGCCGCAATCCGCCCCGACGCGTCGAAGGGCGCGGGCCGCCTGTTCGTCGGCAAGTCGCGCGACAAGGCATCGGTCGTGATGCTGCAGGACGCGAGCGGCAAGCCCCGCCTGATGCTCAAGGTCGCACCGGATGGCGGCGCGGCGATCGACTTCCTCGACGATACGGGCAAGGTGGTGAAGACGATCGGGCCGGCGGGGTAAGCGAAGGGCTGTCACCTATGCGAGTCCGCCAGGGCACGCCCTCTTGCGGACTCGCGCTCCTTGCCTGAGATATGCCTCATGAAAGCCTATGGTATATTCCCCGCGTTCGACTTGGATGATCCTGCCGATCCCGCGGTTCAGGATTGCATATCGCTCGTCACGAAGATCGTGTGCGCGAGCCTACGCGCCGACGGCGATGTCTTCCAAGCGGCCATCGATTGGCGTGATCCAGGCAACGAACCATGGAGCGGTCCGGTGACCATGGGAGTGGCGAAACCGAACATCGTCCTGATCCCCGATCGCGCGAAGCTAGAGGCTTTGGTTCGGATGTCCGTTGATCCATTTTCTGGGAAATGCGTGGGCCACATTCGATCAATCGCTACCTGCCGCGCGGCGACATTTGGATATGACGGGCAGGGGTTTCTCTGCCTCAGACATGAAGATGCGCCGCCCGTTTCCCCTCGGCCAGAGATTGCCGTGGTCGAGGAGCGTCCAGAGCTTATCTCAGAATGCGACTACTTTGACGGAGTTATTATCAGCCCGCCTGCCGCTGGCCATGACTAAGTTTCCGTCACGCGAGCGAAAGCTCTAAGCCTCACCCTGCGTTTCGATCAGTGCCGCCGCGATCGCTTCCTTGGGCGTCTTCCCGCCCCACAGGACGAACTGGAACACCGGGTAGAAACGCTCGCATTCGTCGATCGCGCTTTCGACCAGCAATTCGGTGTGCTGGAGCGTGATTGCCGCGCCGTCGTCGCCGGGGATCATTGCGGCGTGGCGGTAGAGCAGGATGCCGCTCGACGACCATAGTTCGAAATGGCCGACCCAGAGCTGTTCGTTGACGAGGCCGATGGTTTCATAGATCGCGCCGCGCCGTTCGTCCGGGATGCGGACATCCGGGAACGCCAGAAACTGCAGCACGCCATCATCCTCGCGCCAGATCGCGCGCAGCTCATATTCGGTCCAGCTGCCCTTTACCTTGGCAACGACCTCATCCTCTTCGCGCGTATGGCTCCAGCCATGCGCCGCGAAATAGCTTTCCAGCATGTCGATCGGCGCGGCGTCATCGTCGCGCTCATATTCGCTCTCATCGAGCATTCCGGTCGTCCTCCGCCCGGCCCTTGCCTGGCGCAGTTGGTGCCAATCTACGCCGCGCCGCACAAGCAGCTTAGCGTTAATGGCGCGGAAATAGATGTGGAAAAGCGCGCGTTACGCGCCTGGCGCGGCCTTTTTTGGCTTGGCGGGCTTCGCCGCTGCGGGTGCCGCGCCCAGCTTCGCCTCCAACGCCTCGATCCGCGCACGCAGCGCATCATTCTCGTCGCGCGCAGCAACGGCCATCGCCTTCACCGCCTCGAACTCGTCGCGCGCGACGAAATCCATCCCGCCGACGAACGTCTTGAACCGCTCCCGGGCAGCGCTCTCGCCCTCACGCGCCATCCCGGCCATCGTGCCGGCCGCGCCGTTCACGAACTTCACGAAATCGTCGAAAATGCGGTTGTCGCTCTGCATGATAAGTCGGCTCCTTAGATCGACATTTGGGGCGCCGACTGCGCCGGGACAAGGGTTGCGGCATTGGGATTGAGCTGGTCGATCTGGAAACACAGCCACCCGGCGAAGCACAGCCAAGCCAGATACGGGACCATCAGGATCGCCGCGCCAATGCGGATGCGCCCGAACATCACCGTCGTCGCCAGCGCCAGCACCAGGATCACGCCGATCAGCACGAACGCCCAAAACGGCTGGTGCATGCCAAAGAACAGCGGCGACCAGGCGAGGTTCGCGCCCATCTGCACCGCAAATAGCACCAAAGCCGGGCCGCGCAGCGTCGATCCGCGCGCATTGATGATCATCGCCAGCGCAAGGCCCATCAGCACATAGATGACCGCCCAAGCCACCGGAAACGCCCAGTCGGGCGGGGTCTGTGGCGGCTTTTCGAGCATCTGGTACCACAGATTTTCCGCGCCGGTCGGGGCGATGCGCGCCGACGCAAAGCCGAGCAGCAGGATGAACGGAACGGTGACGATGGCCCAGCGCAAAAACGCCAGCCGCAACTGTCCCTTGGACGCAATCTCCATTCCCCGCTCCCCAGTTCTGTGACCCGGCTTATTCGGCCGGTTGCGGCGAAGCCATCGCCGCGTCAAGCTCCCGGCTCACCGCTTGGGGCGAACCCGTCCACTTGGCAAGCCTGCTATACAGGATCGGGATCAGGAACAAGGTGATCAGCGTCGCCAGCATCACGCCGAACACGATCACCACGCCGATCGCCGAGCGCGCGCCGGCCCCGGCCCCGCTCGCGATCATCAGTGGCACCGCGCCCGCCGCCGTCGCGATCGACGTCATCAGGATCGCGCGCAGACGCCGCGCCGATGCGGTGCGGATCGCCTCGGCAATGCTCTTGCCCTCATCGCGCAGCTGGTTGGCGAACTCCACGATCAGGATGCCGTTCTTCGCCGCGAGCCCCACGAGCATGACGATGCCGATCTGACTGTAGAGGTTGAGCGTCTTGCCGAAGAAGAACAGCCCCAACATGCCGCCCGCGACCGCCAGCGGCACGGTCATGATGATCACGCCCGGATGCACGAAGCTCTCAAACTGCGCGGCGAGCAGCAGATAAATGATCAGGATGGTCAGGCCGAACACGAGCAGGATCGACCCACCCGTCTCGACAAACGCCTGGCTTTCGCCGCGATAGCCGACCGCCAGCACTTCGGGCGATTGCGCCGCCTGTTCCTGCAGGAAGGTCAGCGCTTCGCCCAGCGAATAGCCCGGCGCGACGGCCCCCGACAGGGTGATGGCGCGCAGCTTGTTATAGCGGCCAAGGTCGCGCGGGCCCGACACTTCGCGCGTGGTGACAAGGTTGGACAGCGGTATCAGCGATCCGTCGCGCGCGCGCACTTGAATCTGCGCCAAATTGGCGAGGGTCGAACGGTTCTCCGCATCCGCCTGAACGATCACGCGATATTCCTCGCCGCGGTCGAGATAGGTCGACACGCGGCGCGAACCCAGCAACGTCTGCAGCGCCTGGCTGACGTCGTTGACCGACACGCCGAGGTCACCGGCACGCGTCGTATCGACCTCGATCCGCATCTGCGGCTTGGTTTCCTTGTAATCGGAATCGAGGTTGATGATGCCGGGGTTCGCGGCGGCTGCGGCGATAATCCGGTCGCGCGCCGCGGCCAGCCCCTCATAGGTATTTCCGGCCAGCACGAAGTTGATCGGCTGCCCGCGCCCGCGCCCCAATGCCGATCGCACCTGCGCATTGCCGCGCACCGCGGGTTCGTTGGCGAGGATGCGGTTGATCTGCTGAGCGATGTCCTGCGTCGACTTCTCACGCTCTTCCCAGGGTTTGAGGAAGACGATGAAATTGCCGCTGTTGAAATCGTCGCTCGCGCCGAAACCTCCCGGGGTGCGGGTAATGATCGTGCGCACCGTGCCCTCGTCGATCAGCGGCAGCAGCTTGCCTTGCACGCCCATCATATAGGCGTCCATCTGGTCGAAGCCGGTGCCTTCGGGCGCGCTGATCTGAACCTGCGCGATGCCCTGATCTTCGGGCGGGACCAGCTCCGACTGAAGCGTCATAAATCCGGCACCTGCGGCGAACAGGAAGGCGAGCACGCCGACCAGCGGCAGTAGTGGCTTCAGAATCGCGCGGTCGAGCCAGCGGCTGTAGAAATTCTCGAGCTTGCGGAACTGGTCATCGACCCAGCCGGTGAAGCGCCCGCGCTTTTCCTGCCGCAGCATCTTTGAACACAGCATCGGTGTCAGGCTGAGCGCGAGGAAGCCCGAAAAGGCGACCGCGCCGATCATCGCCACCGCCAGTTCGCGGAACAGCAATCCGGTCTGGCCGGACAGGAAACAGATCGGCACGAACACCGCGCACACGACCAATGTGGTCGAAATCACCGCGAAGCCGACCTGCCGCGTCCCTTGGAACGCGGCGACCAGCGGGGTCTCCCCCTCCTCGATCCGGTGATAGACATTTTCCAGCACGACGATCGCATCATCGACGACAAGGCCAATGGCGAGCACCAGTGCAAGCAGCGTCAACAGGTTGATCGAAAAGCCGAATGCCCACAGCACCGCACAGGCCCCGAGCAGACAGATCGGTACCGTGACTGCGGGGATCAGCGTCGCGCGCCACGACCCCAGGAACAGGAAGATCACGAGCACGACCAGCACGGCGGCTTCGGCCAGCGTCTTCCACACCTCGTCGATCGCGCGGCCGATGAACAGCGAATCGTCCGACCCGACGGTGATCGTCATGCCCTCAGGCAGGTCGGGCTTCATCGCCTCGGCCGCATCCTTCGCGGCCTGCGCCACTTCCAGCGTGTTGGCACCCGACTGGCGGACAATGCCCAGGCCCACCGCCGACTGGCCGTTCATGCGAAAGGCGCTGTAGGGGTTCTCGGCATCTACCTCGACCCGCGCGACGTCGCCGAGCCGGACGAGATAGCCATCCTCGCCGCGCCCGACGATCAGGCCGGCAAAGCTCTCCGGGCTGCCGAACGGGCGTTCGACGCGCAGCGTGCGGTTCTGTTGCTGCGCTTCGAGGCGGCCGGCGGGCAGTTCGACATTCTGGTTGCGCAGTGCGGTTTCGACATTCGCCGGGGTCAGGCCGAATGCGGCGAGCTTGGTCGCGTCAAGCCAGACGCGCATCGACGGCCGCGCCTCACCGCCGACGAACACGCGCGCCACGCCGTCGATCGTGCTGAAGCGGTCGGCAAGGTTGCGGTCGACATAGTCGGACAGCTCAAGCCGCGACCAGCCGGGGCGCGAGATGACGAGGAACAGGATCGGCGAACTGTCGGCATCGACCTTGCGCACTTCGGGGGCGAGCGCCTCTTCGGGCAAGTCTTCGGCGACACTGCCGATGCGGTCGCGCACGTCGTTCGCAGCGGAATCGATGTCGCGGCCCGAGCGGAATTCGATCGACACGTCGGAGACACCGTCGCGCGAGCGCGAGGTGATCGTTTCGATCCCCTCGATCCCCGACAATGCTTCTTCGATCGGCTGGGTTATCCGCGCCTCGATCACGCTGGCGGCGGCGCCGGTATAGGCGGTCTCGACCGAGACGACCGGCGGGTCGGTGTCGGGATATTCGCGTACCGACAGGCTCAGGAAGCCGACGATCCCGACGATCGTCAGCAGCATCGCCAGCACCGCCGCAAAGACGGGGCGGCGGACCGAGAGATCGGACAGCTGCATCAGTTACCCTTGGCCTGGCCGGTGCCCTTGGGTGCGCCATTGCCGGGGCCGGCGGTGCGGACCGGCTGACCCTGCGCAATCTTGACCACGCCTTCGGTAATCACGCGCTGGCCCGGCTTCAAACCCTGGGTCACCTCGACCAGCCCATTCTGGCGCAGGCCAGTGCGGATCGGCACGCGCTTCGCCTTGCCGTTTTCGATGATGAAGACGAAGCTCTGCTCGCCCTCCCCCACCACGGCGAGTTCGGGGACGGCGGCGGAAGTCCGTGCCTGCGCCTCGATCGTCACGGTCAGGAGCATGCCGGGCTTGAGCTTGCGGTCGCCATTGGCGAGCACCGCGCGCACCGTGGCGGCGCGCGTCTGCGCGTTCAGCACCGGGTCGATCGTCGCGATCGTGCCGCGAAACGGCTGGTCGGGATAGGCGGCGGCCACCGCCACGATCGCCTGCCCCGGCTGCACCTGCGCCAGCAGCGTCTCGGGCACGGTGAAGTCGAGCTTGATCCGGCTGACGTCGCTGACCGTCGCAATCTCGGTCCCGGCGCTCACCACGGCACCGGCAGAGATGTTGCGCAGCGATACCCAACCGCCAAACGGCGCGCGCACCACACGATCACCGATCGCTGCCCGCGCTTCCGCCGCCTGGGCATTGGCCTGCCCGGCGAGCGCGGTCTGCGCATCGACCGCGCTACGCGTCGCAAAGCCACGATTTTTGAGTTCTTCAAGGCGGTTGAGCTGCTGCTGCGCCTCGCGCGCACGGGCCTGAGCCTGCGCCAGCTGGGCGTTCTGCTGCCCGGCCTCGAGCACTGCGATCACCTGCCCCCGGCTGACATAGGCACCGTCGTCGAAGTTGAGGCGCACGATCCGCTGCGTCACCGGCGCAGTCAACGTCACTTGTTCATTCGCACGGGCCGTGCCGACCGCATCGATCCGCTCGACAAACCGCGCCGATTGGACCGCACCCAAAGTCACCAGTGGTGCTTCACGACCCTTTTTCTGCGCGGCATCACCGCCGCCACAGGAAGCCAGAGCCACAGCCGAAGCCGCCAGGACAAGAATCATTCGCATGGAAAGCGCGCTACACCAACCGGGGGGAACATCAACTATGCCAACGAACTTGTCGCAAAAGTGTGTCAGACTTTAGTACCCATGCGGGGAAACGCTGCGTTTCCGGGACGTTCGATATCGGAGAAACCATGAGCGACGAACCGCTGGTGCATATCGCATTCGACGCCACCATCATCCATTGGCGCGGGCCGGCACCGTTCCTGTTCGCGCCGGTGCCCGAGCATCTGGTCGGCGAAATCCGCTATGCCGCGCGGGAGGCCAGCTATGGCTGGGGCTGCGTGCCCGTCGCCGCGCGGATCGGCGACACGCACTTCACAACCTCATTGTTCCCGCGCGATGGCGGCTATCTCCTCCCGGTCAAGGTCGCCGTCCAGCGCGCCGCCGGGATCGGGCTGGGCGATCCGGTGCGTCCGGAGATTCGCATCTTCCCCCGCAGATAGGCCGCACGCAGTCCAGGCACGCCACCTCCCGTGCCCGATTCAGTCCGCCGCAAAGCCGAACGGCGAGACCCCGGCCTCACGTTCGTTGACCAGCATCGCGCGTCCGGTCGGCGGCGCGCTGCGTTGCGGACATTCGCGGGTGCAGGCGCGACAGCCAAGGCCGACCGGCACTGCTTCACCGCCGAAATCAAGGCCCCG
>VYKW01000227.1_pt2 | contig 21409 bp, 16 predicted proteins | sample 5114451 | NCBI WGS metagenome assembly VYKW01 (sample SAMN12291784, study PRJNA351875) | freshwater metagenome | isolation source: freshwater lake | place: USA: Michigan, Gull Lake | collected 2013-08-08
GGTCCGCATGCACCTTCGCGCGCCATGTCCCCGTCATGACGCCGCCGCCCAGAGCAATCCGCACCGTGCGCCCGCCGAGGCCCTCATCGCTGAGCGGATAGCGCGCGTGCTCCACGCCGTCCGGCCGCGTCAGGATGACCGTCACCGGAACCGTCGACGCCAACCCCGCCGCATCACGAACGAGCGCCGTCACATTCACCTCTTCTCCCGGCCGGTAGACGCCGCGCTCGGTGTAGGCAAATGCATCGATCGGCCCTGGCGCATCGCGCCCCTTCACACCGCGATCCGACAGATCGAACGCGTTCGACGTCAGATCAAGAAAGGCATATTCGCCCTCGCCCGTCTCCGCGACGAGCACCGCCGGCTGCAATCCACCCTCACCGCGCGACAGACCGGCCTCGAACCGCACGTATCCGTTCGCATCCGATTTCGCTGTACCCAGCACTTCGTTGTTGCGCGCCACGAGCTTAACGTTGGCATCCGCCACCGCCGTCGTCTCCGCCAGCGAGCGCACGAACGCATGCACGCCGCTGTCACCCGAAAAAGCCGTCAATCCCAGATCGGACACGATGAACCACTGCGTCGAGAGGCTGTTCCAATCCTCAGACGATCCATCTGCCGGCTTCGCGATCATCGCGTAGGCACCGGGCTTCAATTGCCCGATCGTCTCGCTCACCGGGAAGGCTGTCACGACCTCTTCGTTGATCTTCTGCGCGACATCCATCTCACCCGCATAGACCTTCTCACCCGTGCGGTCTTTCAACGTCGCAACGTCATAGCCATAGAGTTGACGGTCGAGTTCACCGTTGCCGACCATCGTGGCAAGACTCCGGTCACCGACGCGATAGACCTCGATGGCAACGCGCTGCGTGTTGATGCTCACCACAGGAATGCCCTGCTGGCCCCGGCTCGGCAGCACATAGCTCTTGCCCGTGAAGCGCACCGAAGCCTTCCGGTCCGGCACATAGACGGCGAGCGCAATTTTCTTTTCGATGGTCTCTTTCGTCTCCGACGGCAGACCGTCGCGAATCTGGATCTGATAGCGCTGCCCATAGGTCAGCCCCTCGATGCACAGCTGCGATCCTTCCGCCGTCACGTTCTCCGGGTCCTTGCCGTCCACCGAGACGAACTTCGCAAAATCGATGTCGCCGCGGCTCAGGTTTTCCGAGAACACCGCGCACACGCGAGGACGCAAGCTTTCGGTGTCCGTCTTATAATCCGTCATGCGGAAACCGTGCTCGGCCCGCAGCTTCTCGTACGTCGCGCGAAGTGCCGGCGCCTCGGCCAACTCCAGGCTGATCCGGTAAGCATCGATCGCCGGGCGCCAATAGGCCCGCCGCTGCATCGCCTCGCCCAGAACGCCAAGCGCCTCCGCCTGGCGTCCGTTGTCGGTCGCCAACTCGTAGGCCCGGTAGGCAGCACCCGAAGCATTCACCGGCAGATCGTAGCGCTCCGCCGAGTTCTCGTCCGTCACCTTGATGGCGAGCAGCGCTCGTGCCAACCCCAGCCAGCTCTCGGCATTCTTCGGATCGGCCGAAACAGCCGTCGCATAACTCCGCGACGCCGCCCGCGCATCCGCCGCCATCTGCTTCGATGCAGCAAGCCTCAGGTCCGCAGCCGTCTTCGCCCCAGCCTTCCATGTCTCCCGCACATATTTCTCATACCGTGCCGCATCCTCGGCAATGCCCTGATGCGCAAAGCGCGACGCAGCTGTTGCGGACAACGGTCCGGCCATCACGGCAAACAGAAGAAGAAGGAAGGCGCTGAACAGGCGCATGACGTCACCCTTGCAAAATGCTGCGCGAACAAGCGATCGCGCACGCGGATTAAACCGTCGTGATCATCGTTTTTCAAAGCCGTCGCGTGAAGACCAACAGCCACGAGCGGCCAGACGGCGGCAGCAACCCCGCACTTATCCAAACTTACCGCTTCTTATCCCCAGAACCCGCCACGGGCCTGGTCCACCCCCGCGCCATCCGGCAGGCTCCCCGGAAGGGGAGTCGGATGGCGCAAACAAAAAAGGGCGGATCCTAAGACCCGCCCTTCGCCATTTCGCACCGGGAATAGACTTGAGTTAGTGTCGCGTGGACACTACAGGCGCCGTTTCGCCCTCGGCAATGGCCGCGATGGAGACCTCCACCGGCGCCACATTGGCAGCCAAGTCCGGCGCAGCAACCACGGCCTCCGGCTGACCCGTACCGGAAAATGCCCACACGCGATCGAACGACCGATGCGCCAGCGCCGCCGTCTCCATGCAATCCGCGCTATAAATTTCGTAGGCATCCCGCTTGGTCGGCTCGCGGCGCATGCAGTCGCCGATCCAGGCCACCCGGTCGCCAATTGCCAGTTGTTCGTGCGCGTCGAGCAGACGGCCGTCGCAGGCCGAACGCATGTCCACGCCGGCCAGCAGCGACGTCACGGAATCCGTGGCGCCCTCGCCCAAAATGGCAATGACCCGAACCTTCAAGCCGGCGGCGCGTATTGCTGTCGCCTGCGCGGCCAAGGCCTTCAGCACCGGACTATCGAACGAGCGTGCCAGAACCGTCATGTCCCGCCCATGCGCATTGCACGCGACGGCGGCCGAAAGCTGCTCGGCGACAAAAGCAGCAAGCCGGGCTTCCTTCTCCTCCTTGCGTACGACATGCATCCGGGGCGGGGTGAAGGTGGGCATGGGCTCTGCTTCCTTATTCTTCCTCTGGAAAAACGCTTGGGCTGCGCGACCGGAGGTTCATGTTTCGTGACACCCAATTTGCGTCCGAAGACGTTAATCAACCGTTGCTGCTCGTTCGATTTTGAACAACCGTTTGTGACGCTGAAAATTCCGTCTTATCCGCGCGGTAGCGCCGGCCGGAGGCGGCCCGCCAGCGCCGCCAACCCATCCACGTCCTCGTCAGCTGCCGCTTCGAAATCATTGAGTTCAAACAAATCTTGCTGATCGTCCGCAGGCGTCTCGATAGCCGCCGCAATCTGCGCAATGGCGGGTGCCGGCACGCCCTCTTCTGCGAAATCCGGCAGCACCTCGGCCAGATTCCCGTCTGTAGAAAAAAGTGTAACCGGCAGTGTTGCCTGGCTCACAGGAACCCGGAAGGTTGCCGTTTCCCGGCGCATGACGATGTCGACCATCCCATCCGCCGGGGCCGCCGCCACGGTACTCTCGACGACCGGAGCGGCCACGCGGCCCGCCTCTCCATCAATGCTCGCCTGCGGTGCGGCAGGCGTTCGCGGCCGGAGCGGCACGACCGTCGGCGGCGTGTCGTCCGATACAGTGCGCTCCGCGGCAGGAGCCCCCCGCAATGCCGGCACAGTATTGCTGTTGGCCGCCCGGACTTCGATCTGCGACTCGCGCTCCGGCCGGATCGAAAGCTCATCCTGCGCGGCCCGCGCATAGGGTCCATGCCCTGCTGCAAAGCGGGCCTCCTCCGGCGAGCCAGCATCGGCGGCGCGCATTGTAGGCGCGTCGTCAACCAGCCGCGTGCGCCGCGGCTGCTCCTTCACGCCAGCAGGCCGAGCGGCCAAATCCCGCGCCTCGGACGCCCGCTGATCTTCCGCCCGCTTTGCCGCGCCCATGACCGCGCCGAGAATGATTTCCTGCCACGCCCCATCGCGGAACCGGTAGATCCGGAACGCCCGGCACCCAGCAAACTTGCTACCCTGCCGCGCCAGCTTCTTCTGTACGCTACCAGTCGTGAGCAGTGGGCTGTGCACGCGTGCAAAAATGCGCTCTTTTTCAAAACTCGTGAACAGGTTCGCCAGAAGGTGCGCCTCGTGCTGCAACTCCTGCGCGTCCTGCGAGCCATAGCTGGGCTGCGGCACCCCTGGCGCCCCGCGCCGTCCCATTGTGAACGGCGCATCCAACGGCACCGCGACGTAGTACACACCGCCCTGGTCGAACACGACATGGCGAAACACCTCGAACGTCTGCCGGATGTCGGGATCGCGATGAATGTCATTGAACCGCGAAAGTATGGTACTCACCGGACTACGCTCCGCCGCCTGCATCCGCGGCATCAGCCCGCCGAGCCGGTTCACCGGCCGCCCCATGGAAACAAGCAGCAAGCAAAGATCGACGAACAGCGCCACCGCCAGCGGCACGTAATCCCGCTTCGATAACCCGACAGCCTCGGCATCGAAGGCCCGCTGCCCCGGCCCGCTCTCCACCGACTGCACGGCCTTCTGCTGCAATTCGCGCAATTCGTCTGCCGACGGCGGCATCCTAAACGACAACGCCCCGTAGAAGGTCGCCGTCAAACGGCGGAATGCTTCGATCGTCGCTTCCGACCCTTCCACCGCCGCGATCTTGGGCTTTTCCAACGCCGGCAACTGGTCGATGGCCTTTACCGCCCCGCGCAAAGCCCCCTGCAACTGCGCATCGGGACAAATAAAGCCGCCCTTCTTCGGATCGCCGAATGTGGATTGCTCCGCTCGATCGGCCAGTTCTGTCCTCAGCTGCCGCAGCTGTGGATCGGTGCGGAACGCATTGAACCCCGTCACCGTCATGTCGAGCTTGCGCGACAGCGCCTTCATGAATTCATTGCGCGTTCCCGACTTGGCATCGATCGTCGAAGGATCGCCGTTGACGATCTTCACAAGATCGCCGTCCAGCGCCGACAACTCACTCTTCACCGCCGTCGCACGATCCTTCACGAAATCCGACGCAAACGAAAACCGCGCCGCATCGTCCTCGCGCAGCTTGCGCCTCGGCCCGTCACCCGGCCGGCTATTGGGGCACGATGTCCCCTTGGTCCGCTCCAATTCCGCTTTCTCCGACGACAACGCCGACAACTTCACCAGCGTGCTCTGCAGCTGATCGAGCCGCGTCGCCGCCGCGTTGAGCGAACCCTGGACCTGCCCCACAGCTGACTCCGCCGACCGCGACGCCTCCGACCGGCTCTCTAAAACCTTCCAATAAAAGCCGAAGCCGAAGCCCACCGAAATCAACGTCAGAAACACATATCCCGCCGCATAAACCGCCTTCGTGAAAAGCGGGATCGGCGCAAACATCTGGTCCAAGAGCCAGATGATCATTGTCATCAGCATCGCCACCGAAAAGCCGATGATCGCCTTATGAATGAGCGGTAGGTCGCCCATGTTGGCTTCGATCAGTTCCAGCATGCCGACGTAGGTCGCCACCCACGACAGAATGCCGAGCCCGGCAATCAGAACGATTTTCTTGAGATCACGCCCTTCGCCAAGTTGCCCCTGCGACGGCCCCTGGCCTCCACCGTCGCCGCTGAAAGCGAACGCAGCCGTCCGCCGCGTCTGCATCGTGTGCGCACTCGACTGAAACGCCATGGAACCCGCCCGCACCCAAACTCGAACTGAAAAGTCGCGAACCCACTCCCTAGTCATCCTTCATGTCCCGACGGGGACTGGACTATGGCAGGCCGGCGGCGTGTCCCCGGCTTCCCCGTGGCGGCTCCAGTGCCGGTGTCCCGCTGCCCCCTGGCTCCGAACGCGCACCCGTGCTTTACCGTCGGGGAGAGACGAAGGGAGACCCGCCCATGGCCAAGGACGACAAACCAGCAAAGCCTGACAAAAAGGCAAAGCCGGCCCAGGCCGCAAAAGATGCGCTCGCCGCCTTCGACATCAACAATCCCGAAATTCCGTCAGTCATTGCAGACGCCGCCATGGGCTCCGGCGGCTATCCCTACAAGGATAAGGTCAAGCGCAAAGACTACGAAGAACAGCTGACACCGCTCCAGCTGGAACTTTTGAAATTCCAGACCCACGTCGAAAACACGGGCCAACGTGTCGTCATCCTCTTCGAAGGCCGCGACACGTCCGGCAAAGGCGGCGCCATCTCCACCATCCTCGAGCGCATCAATCCCCGACACGCCCGCTCCGTCGCGCTCACCAAACCCACCGAAGCCGAGCGCGGCCAGTGGTACTTCCAGCGCTACGTGCAGCACCTCCCCACGGCCGGTGACATGGTCTTCTTCGACCGCTCCTGGTACAACCGCGCCGGCGTCGAGCGCGTCATGGGCTTCTGCACACCCAAACAGCACGCCGATTTTCTGCGCGACGCCCCCGAGTTCGAAAGCCTGCTCGTCCGCGACGGCGTCAAGCTCTTGAAGCTCTACCTCTCCGTCGGCCGCGAAATGCAACTCACCCGCTTCCATGAGCGGCGGCACAATCCGTTGAAGCGCTGGAAGTTCACTGACATCGATCAGGCCGCCATCGCCAAGTGGGATGATTACAGCGATGCGGAAACCGAATTGCTCCGCTTCACCGACACGCCCAATAGCCCTTGGACCATCGTACGTGCCAATGATCAGCGTCGCATGCGCCTGGAAGTCATCCGCAAGATCTTGACACTACTGCCCTATGACGGCCGTAACGACACCGTGGCCACACCTCCCGATCACAAGATCGTCGGGTCAGGACTGGGTTTCCTGCGGCCCGAAGCCGGCGCAACTTGAGGCCCTGCCGAAACGCCACAGGCAGGCCATAACCTGCGGAAAAAGCGGGCGGCCGTCCCGCGCGGCTTTGAGCGGCAGGCGAACCGGGGTATGCCTCGGTCAATGGAATCAACCCGCCCAGTCCGGGCGGCATCAACGGTGGCATCCGTCCATGATCGACAAGAAATCGAGCATCATTTGGGCCAGCATCCTCACGATTGGCATGTGCTCTCTCATTCTCGCAGCCGGCAGCGGCGTCCCGCAGAATTACATGGCCGTCACAGCCTTGATCAGTTTGACCATCGCAGCCATCGGCCTGCGCGATATCATCTCCCTCGACAAGGCAAACGCCCCGTTGAGCGCCATCTCCGCTTCCACCGCGCGCTACATGGGCCTCGTGTACGCCTGGGGCGCACTGGCACTTTTCGTCACCTACTATTTCATTCTACCCGAATGGCGCGAATGGCCGGTGTTCTTCGGCGCTCTGACACTCGTCGGCATCATCAGCCTGTTCTTTGCCTCTGCCATGTCGAACGATGTGGGCCGGGGCAAAGACGATCCCACTATGCTGAAGATCGGCCGCATTCTCACCATTCTCCAATTCGCGGGAACCGTGGTCGCCGTCATCGGCCTCTTGATCGACCCAGACAAGCAATTCCTCAATACCGCCAAACTGGATTGGGCCGCCCAGACGGTGTTTCTTTTCGGCGCCATCGCCCTGGCCGCCATAAGCGCCGCCGCGCTCTTCTACACGCGCGATCGCCAACCATCGGCCTGATCCGACGCGGCAACAAACACCATCGATAAGGGAACCGCATGTCGCTCCAGCCCCTCATCGCCAGTGTCGTGGTCGCCATGCTCTTGAGCGCTGGCGGGATGGCCTACGGCGCGGCCACGTCGTCCCGCGCCCTGACCGCCTTTTGCGCTTTTGCCTTTTCGTTCTTCATGTTCATCGTGGCCTGGCGCGTCAACCGCCCGGCATGGCGTGAGCAAGCATCCCCGACCCCTGACATGTTGTTCCACATCATGCGCCGCAATACGCGTCTGGCGGCCCTTACCTACGCGTGGGCCGCAGCGGCCTTTTTTGCAATCTACGGTCTGACTGAAGTGAAGTGGCAGCATGGCTGGCAATACGGGTCCGCCGCTGCGCTCATCTCGACTGGCCTGCTCGTCTACGTCCACCAGATGGGTGATGGCGACCAACGCCTACCACCGCCCATGGCGCTCACCTTACTGCATGGGCTGGCCGTCCTCGGTGGACTGGTCTTCCTGATCCTGGCCGGCAAGCTTCTCACGCCGAAGGGCGATTGGCCTGCAAACTACATCTTCCTGTTTGGCGGCATCGCCATCGTCAGTATCTGCTACGTCGCCTTCATCACCCAGTGGCGCCTTCGCAAGAGCTGATCGCACACGGCCGCTAAGTCTGGCACTTCGGGCAATAGAAGGTCGATCGCCCCGCCTGTACGACCCGCCGCACCACACCGTCGCAACCGGGCTTGCAGCACGCGTGCCCCTCACGGTCATAAACGGCGTGCCGGTCTTGAAAGCCGCCCGCCGTCCCATCCGGCCGGCGGTAATCCTTAAGCGTCGAGCCCCCCGCTTCCACCGCCTCAAGCAACACCTGACGGATCGCCGGAACAAGCCGTTCACTCCGCTCCGTTGGCTTCCCAGTCCGCGTCGCCAAGGTCCCAGCCTTCCGCCGCGGGGACAACCCGGCCCGGAACAGCGCCTCGCATACATAGATATTACCGAGCCCAGCGACGTTGCGCTGATCCATCAAAAAAGCCTTGAGATCCGTTCGCCGCCCCGCCGCCCGCGTCGCGATCGCCGCTGCATCGAGGTCGTTGCCGAGCGGCTCCACGCCCAGCGCCCGGAACAGCGCATGCGCCTCAATCTCCGCATCGGGCTCCAGCAGCATATATCCGAACCGACGCGGGTCGTTGTACGTCACGCGGATTCCCTCCGCCGTCTCGAACACCACATGATCGTGCTGCGGCAAGTGCCCGCTGTCGTACACGTAACCTCCAACGAGGTCCCCGCGCCCACCGGCTCCCGCCGCGCCGAGAATGAAGCGGCCTGTCATTCCCAGATGCACGACCAGAACGTCGCCACTATCGAGCAGCAGCCGCAGATACTTCGCCCGACGGGTGACACCGGTAATCGCCCGCCCGGTCAGCCGTTGCGCAAACTTGTCCGGGAAAGGAAATCGCAAGTCCGGCCGCCGCACATCGACCCGCACCAGCGTCTGGCCACACAGCGCCCGCTCCAAACTTCGGCGAACATTTTCAACTTCCGGCAATTCCGGCATCAAACCCCACCTTCATTCGCAGCCGCACAGTCTATCGGCTGCCATTCCAGCGAGCGAGAGTGGACTTTTGGGCGCCCAGTGGCGACAACCGATCCATGTCGAACAGCCAAATCACACCGGCCGCTGACGGCCCTGCCCCCGGATCGGATGCCCCCCTCGACAGCGATCCCATCGCGCTGGAGATCTTGCGCGGCACCACGCGGATGCTCATCGAGGCCGGTCTAACGCCCATATCCGAGTTCACACTCCCCAACGGCCGCCGCGCCGACATCGCCGCCTTGGACCGCAACGGCGCACTCACCATCGTGGAAATAAAATCCAGCCTGGCCGATTTCCGCAGCGATCAGAAATGGCCCGAATACGCCGACTACTGCGACCGCTTCTTCTTCGCCGTAAAGCCAGATTTTCCCCGTGAAGTCCTGCCCGAAGCGTGCGGCCTCATCCTCGCTGACCGCTATGCTGCCGAAATTCTCCGGCCCGCAGCTCCCGCCCCGCCGCTGCCCGCCGCCCGCCGCAAGGTGTTGACCTTGCGCTTCGCGCGCACAGCCGCCTTACGTTTGGCAGCCGTCAGTGACCCAGGCATCCGGGCCCGAAGCGAGGCCAAAGATATCTGAATGAGGTGCGGACTACTTCGGCGCGCGCTTGGCTAGAATGCGTTGCAGCGTCCGCCGGTGCATGTTCAAACGTCGCGCCGTTTCCGAGACGTTCCGATTGCACAATTCATAAACGCGCTGAATGTGTTCCCAGCGCACCCGGTCCGCCGACATCGGGTTTTCCGGCGGCGGCGCCTTGGAATTCGGGGGCGCCAAAAGCGCGTCCGTCACATCGTCCGCATCGGCCGGCTTGGCGAGATAATCGACCGCACCAAGTTTCACCGCAGTCACGGCCGTTGCGATGTTGCCGTAACCTGTCAGCACGATGATCCGCGCATTCGGACGGACCCGGGTCAGCTCGGCGATGACGTCGAGACCATTGCCGTCCTCAAGCCGGAGATCGATCACCGCGAAGGCCGGCGGGCTCTGGCGCACCAGATCGATGCCCTCCGAGACCGTAAAAGCGCTGCGGACCAGAAATCCGCGTTGCTCCATGGCACGCACCATGCGTTGCAAAAATGCCCGGTCGTCGTCCACGATAATGAGCGAACGATCTTCGGGCAATTCATCGGGCTTGAATGACAGATCTTCAGTCACGGGCGTCCTCCACGTGCGGCAAACTATAGTCTTGCCCCGACCAAGCCAAGGGCAAACCCACGCAAAACGCATAGCTATGTATTGGTAAATAGATTAACGGTCGTAGACCTCGACCGCTGCCGGCCGAACCTGCGGCCGGGGCAGCGCCGTTCCGGGCCCTGCCAGATCGGCTCCCGCCTCGAAAGCGTCGCGCGGCCAGATGAGTCGGACGACGGCCCCCCGTTGCGGGGCCTGCTTGTTTTCAAGAGTAACGCGTGCCCCCGACCGCTCGAGCAGCGTCTTTGCAATAAAGAACCCAAGGCCAAGCCCGCCCGCCTTACCCGTCGTCTTGCGCGCCGACATGGGCCGCGAGGTCACATACGGCTCGCCGAGCGTATCGATGATTTCCGGCGCGAAGCCCGGTCCATCGTCCGTCAGCGTCACCGAAACCGTCGTCTGATCCCATTCCCCGGTCAGATCAACCCGCCCACGTGCAAAATCCACCGCATTCTCGATCAGATTGCCGAGCCCATAGAGCACCCCGGGTTTTCGCGCGGACATGGGTTGATCCTGCACCGTTCCAGTCATCCCGCTCGCCGGATGCACGAAAATATGAATCGGCTTGCCGTCGTTCCCATACGGAGCCGAAGCCTCTTCCAGCATCTCTTGCAGCGATATATTGCCGTGAAGCGGATCCTGCTCCGTCGGATGCTTTGTGAGCTTCTGCAATATTTCGCGGCAGCGCAGCGCCTGCTGCCGCAGTAGCTCAACATCCTCCGCAAGCAAACTGTCCTTCGGCAGTCCCGCCTGCATTTCCTTCGTCACCAGAACGATTGTTGAGAGCGGCGTACCCAGTTCGTGTGCTGCCGCGGCGGCCAAACCGTCCAGCGCATGCAGTTTCTGTTCCCGCGCCAGCACGAGTTCCGTCGCCGTGAGCGCCGCCGACATCAGCTTGCCTTCGCGCGTCAGCCTGCGCGCATAAAGCGCCATAAACAGCATCGTCGAAATCACGGCCGCAACGATCCCCAGATCGTACAGCACCGGGTGATCGAGCGGCTCTGAGGGATACCAGGGCAGCGGATACGACGTGGTCGCGATGACAAGTGTCGCCACTGAAGCAAGAAACGCCAGCGCCACGGTATGCCGCGGTGGCAACGTCGCCGCCGAGACCGTTACCGGAACCACCAATAGCATCGTAAACGGATTTTGCACCCCGCCCGTAAAAAAGAGGAGTGCGGCCAACTGCACGATATCGTAGCCGAGCAACGCCGTCGCCAGCCGGGCCGACAAACGATGCCGTGCCGGGAATTTCACCGCTAGAAAAACGTTGAGCCAGGCCGAGCAAGCGGTGAGAAACAGGCACCAGCCCACCGGCAGCCGGAACTCCAGCACGAGCGCGACAACGCCGATGACAGCCAATTGCCCCAGCACGGCCAGCCAGCGCAGACGCACAATCGTCTGCAAGCGAAGCTGGCTGTCCTCCTCGCTCGATTGCCACAACCGGCTCAGGATTGTTTTCTCCGACGACACGGTTTCAGCTGATCCTCCGTTGCTGGCAGGGCAGCCAGCCGCTTCGCGGTTCTGAACATATGCGAGCCTGCGTTGCAAGTCACAGCCCGCCCGGCTATTTCCCTTGAGAAACCACCGCCTGGACGAGTGATCGGCCCGGCCATAAGACCCAGCGGTCAGCGCCAGACCATCCCACTGGCGCGCGCAACCAGGAAAAAGGTTACAACATGGCCTCGAAACTGATGGTCGCCCTGGCTCTCGGCCTCATTGCCGGCGTAGGCACGGCCTACATGACGCTGAATGTACCCGACCCAGCCGCGCCCCAGACCAAGGCCGTCGCCGGCAAGCCTGCCATCGGCGGCCCCTTCAGTCTGGTCGACACGGCCGGCGAGCGCCGCACCGAACAGAACTTCGCGGGCAAACCAATGCTCGTCTTCTTCGGCTTCACGAATTGCCCTGACGTGTGCCCTTCCGGACTACAGACGCTCACCGTCGCCTTGAACGAACTCGGCGAAAAAGCCAACAGCATCTCGACGCTCTTCATCACGCTCGATCCCGAACGCGACACGGCGGCGGCTCTTGGACAGTACGTCAAGAGCTTTCATCCCAGCATCCAAGGCCTGACCGGCACACCGGATGAAATCCAGGCGGCCATCAAGGCCTACCGGGTCTACGCGGTCAAGGTTCCCGACGAAAAGGACCCGACGCGTTACAACATCGACCACAGTTCCTTCTTCTACCTCATGAACTCCAAGGGCGAATTCATGAAGCATTTTCCCCATTCCACAGACGCCAACGTGCTGGCCAAGGCGATTGCTGACGCGCTGTAATTGATTTTTGCAATGCGTAAAACAACGCATCACGATGTATGCGGCCATGCCGCTTCTTCGCAACAGTCAAGATCGTGCACGCGGCACAAAATTTTCCGCTCGCCCACAGGCCACCGAACTTGGTATTTGAAGAGCTGGCGATGCGTCGCGGCGTCGGCGCGCTTGGCACATCGCAGGCCTAGTGAAGTGCACCATTGACGAGCGGCACGGTTCGTCATCTCAGTAGTGAGTGCGCACCTGAGTACTGTGACCCAAAGCTGCGTGACCGTTTCGAGTGCGGACGGTAACGGCGTGACGGGGATTAAAACATCGCGGCAGGATGTGCGCATGATCGCTGCGCTGGCCCGCCCATTCGAGGAAGTAAATGCGCAAGTCCAAAGTGCCTCATGTGACGACGCTCTCTCAGCGGGAGACAGATCGCATCGGCGCGCCAGTTGAAGTCCGCCGCCATCCAGCCGCGCGGCGGCTCACACTTCGCGTCAGCCGCACGCGCCGCGCGGTGATCGTGACATTGCCTGTTCAATGCGGCATCGAAGAAGCCGGGTCATTCCTCAGTCGCAATCTCGATTGGGTGCGCGAGCGCCTCGATAGCCTCCCCGCTCCCATTCCCTTCCGCGACGGCATGCTCATACCCGTTCGCGGCGTCGCCCACCGGGTCGTCATGCCCGGAGAGATTCCCCGCCGTCGCGTTATCCGAAGCGTCGATGCCCATCCATTCCACGAACTGCACGCGCCGGGCGACCTGCCTGCTGCAGTCAAACGGCTCGAACTATGGTTTGCGAAAGAAGCCCGCACCGATCTTGAAGACCGCGTCGGCTGGCACGCGCGGCGCTTGGGTGTCAAACCCAGCCGTCTCACCATCCGGGACCAGACCAGCCGTTGGGGCTCGTGCTCCACGACCGGCGCGCTGTCGTTCTCCTGGCGTTTGGTCCTGGCCCCGCCCGCCATCCTCGACTACGTCGCCGCCCACGAAGTCGCCCACTTGCGTGAAATGAATCACGGGCCAAGGTTCTGGGCACTCGTGCGCCAGACCTGCCCGGGCATGGACGATGCCAAGCGCTGGCTGCGCATCTACGGCATGGATTTGCACCGCTACGGGGTCGAACCGGGTCACTGACGGCCACGCTCACGGGGTGGCGGCGCCCGCTCCAAGGGACATTAAACCGGAGAGCGGCCGCGGCGCCGCTTGAGATTGCGAGGAAGGAACTGTCTCCGCCCGTTCTGCACCGACTGCATCAGGCAGACCCTGCAACGCACGTGCAATGAAGTCCTCATCGATCCGCGTCGCCGGATAAACCACCGGATCAGCGCGCTTACCCGGCGGCTTCTCGGGCTTGGCGGCCGGCGCGGGTGCCAAGGTCGTCGGCATTCGCCAGGGCAGCAATTCCGGCGCTACGGCCCCCTCGCTCGCATAATACCCCTGCGCATCCGAAACGGTCTGCGTGCCAGCCAAAGGCAAACTCTCAAGTCCCTCGTGCGCATGATCCATGATGCGGTTCCAGATCAGCGCGGGCAGGTTCCCGCCCGTGGCCTTGCGCATGGGCGATCCGTTGTCGTTGCCCGTCCAGACGCCGCCCATGTAGTGCGCCGTGTAACCGATGAACCAGGCATCGCGGAAATCCTGGCTGGTTCCCGTCTTGCCGGCCGTCGCATGCGCCCCCAATCCCGCGCGCTTGCCCGTTCCGCTCTCCACCACCGTTTGCAGCATGCCGTTCAAGGCCGCGATCGACCCCGGCGCCGCCACCGTGTCTCCGCTTGGCGCCGGCCGCGCATAAAGAACCCGCCCCGTGCTCGAACGTATTCGCCGGATCACGTGCGGCTCCACAACCGCTCCGCCCGTAGCGAACGCGCCATATGCCCCTGTCAGATCGAGAAGCGAAACCTCCGACGTCCCAAGCGCCAGCGACGGTTCTGGGCGCAGCACCGCTTCTATGCCAAGCCGCTTTGCCAGCGTAACGACCTTGTCCGGCCCCACATCCATCATCAGCCGGACCGCGATGGTATTAATCGACTGCGCCAAGGCTTGACGCAGCGTCGTTGCACCACTGAACCGCCCGTTGTCGTTCTTCGGCGACCACCCATCGAGATTAAACGGCAGGTCATAGGCCACGCTATCTGGCGTATAGCCCTTCTCAAGCGCGGCCAGGTAGACGATCGGCTTGAAGGCCGATCCCGGCTGACGCATCGCCTTTACGGCGCGATTGAACTGGCTATCCGCATAGGACCGCCCACCAACCATCGCCCGCACACCACCCGTCAAATCGAGCACCGTCACAGCCGCCTGATCGACATCGAGCTCTCCGCCCTCACGCTTGATGGCCTCCGCCACCACTGCCGACGCATGGCGCTGCATATTCCTGTCGATCGTAGTATCGACGACAATCTCGCCGTTCCCCCCGCCCAAAGCCTCGGGCATCCGATCGAGCACATAATCGATGGCGTAATCCGCGGCCTGGCGCTCGCTGTCGCGGCGCGTATTTGCAAACACAAGACGCCTTGAGCGCGCCTTCTGCTCTTCGGCTGCGGTGATGTATCCAGCATCATGCATTTTGGCCAAGACGCTATGACTGCGGATCATCGCCAGCCTCGGGCTCGATGTCGGCGCAAACCGCGATGGCGCCTTCAAAAGCCCTGCGATCACGGCCGCTTCCGGCAAAGTCAGCGCACGAGCCGACTTGTCGAAATACCGCTGCGCCGCCGCCTCGATTCCATAGGCGCCGCCGCCGAAATAGACCCGGTTCAGATAGAGTTCGAGGATCTCATGCTTGGAGAGTCGCAGTTCCAGCCACAGCGCCAGCACCACTTCCTCAACCTTGCGCCCCAGCGTCCGCTCGGGCGTCAGAAACAAGTTCTTCGCCAATTGCTGTGTCAGCGTCGAGCCGCCCTGCGCAAACCGCCCCGACCGCAGGTTCACAAACGCCGCGCGAACGAGCCCCGCCGGATCGAAACCCCAATGCGTCCAGAACTTCCGGTCTTCCGTCGCGATCACGGCATCGATCACGCGCTTGGGCAGAAAATCGAGCGGGATGAAATCATGCGCTGTTCCGCGCTCGGCGAGCACGCTCCCGTCGCGCGCCAAAATGCGGATCGGTTGCCCGGACACCTTAGTCCTAAGCGACAACGGATCGGGAATTGTCAAGGTATAGAAAATCAGCATTGACGCCAGCGCCAGCGAAGCGACCGACACAAGAGCCAGCGGCGCAACGATGAAGACCTTCGCAGCCGGGCTGAGCTTGCGCCCGCCCTTGCCTGTCCGCCGCTTGGCACCACCATTGCGGCCACCCGAAATCAGCTGGAAAAAATCGTGTGCGGCACGCCGCGCCCTGACGGCGCCACGCGCAAAGATGCTTTTTCCGCCCCGCCTAGACCCACCCATAGCGCAACGTCCGCCACAACGAGCGGCCACGCGCCTAGGCACGGGCCGTCTTCCCCACATAATGCAACGTAGGCGAACGGGCTTAAGAGCCAGTTAACCTCATTCTGGCGCAAACGCCCGGCCGGGACCGGCCCCACAATTGATCGCGCTCAAGGGCCAAACCATGAAATGCTGGAGAATGAACATATTCAACCGCAGAAGGACACGCCGCCCATGCGCCGGATCATCACCGCTGCCGCCGGTCTTGCTGTTCTCGTCCTAGGCTCCCTGCCGAGCCATGCAGACGGCATCGGCAATCCCGCGCGCGGCCTGGAATATGCCCAGGCCAACTGCGCCGGCTGTCATGCCATCCTAAAAGACGAAACAGAGTCCCCCAATCCCGACAGTCCGGCCTTCGCAGCCGTTGCCGCTACGCCCGGGATCACGCGCACGGCGCTGAGCGTCTTCCTGCAAAGCCCGCACCCGACCATGCCCAATTTAATCGTGGAGGGCGAGGATGCCGATAACCTGATCGCTTACATCCTCAGCTTGAAGGCCAGCGGCATGACCGAACCTAAGTGACGGACGCCCCGCACGAAGCACATGTCAGCACGGCGGGCGGCACGGCCCATCCGCAGCGGCATCTGCGATGGCCCGACGGCATCACGCCATGCCCTACAGCAACCCGCTCATCGAACACGAAGCATGCCCCGTCCCACAGGCTCTTCTCCGGTGGGACGTGTTCCAGATAGTTTAGGATGCCGCCCTCAAGGTGGTAGACCTCGTCGAATCCGCGCAGGCGCAAATAGGCAGACGCCTTTTCACAGCGGATGCCGCCCGTGCAGAACATCGCGACAGGCCGCGGGTCCCCCGGATAAAGAAACTGAGCAACGAAATCCTTGAAGTCCGTGAACGACTGCGTCTTCGGATCGACGGCGCCGCGAAACGTACCGATCGCCACTTCGTAATCGTTGCGCGTATCGATCAGCAGAACGTCGTCGCGTGCAATGAGATCGTTCCAGTCCTCCGGCTTGACATAGGTCCCAGCGCGCACGTTTGGATCGGCCTCCGGCTCCCCGAACGTCAGGATCTCCGGCTTTACCTTCACCTTCCAGCGCTGGAATGGCTGCACGTCGGCAAGGCTCTCCTTCGACACCAGTCCGGCAAACCTCTCATCCGCCCGCAAATGCTGAAGCAGCGCCGTCACGCCGGCAGCCGGACCCGCAATGGTTCCATTGATTCCCTCAGCCGCAACGAGGATCGTTCCGCACAGCCCCTCCTGCTCGCCGAGCGCAAACAAACGTGCCTGCAAGGCCGGACAATCGCCAACCGGCGTGAATTTATAGAATGCCGAGACGGAAAACATGCCTAAGCCAACACCTTCGCTATCCTGCGACAACTGCAATTAGAGTTTCGGCCAGCAGACGGCTTCGTACTTCCCCGTCGGGGATCGCAAGATGCGCCTGAAACCAATCTTGGATCAACTTGCACACACGGCCTTCGCTCTGCGCTGCAAGCTTTTTCGGATCCGCGAAGATACCGATATCTTCGTTTGACCAACCTAAACTCCCAAGCTGCGCTGAGAGCTGATTGTAGTCTGAGCTAGCGGGTGAAGTATACGTGCTGGGCATCCGTCGGCCGTCAGCAATGGCATTCAGCATCGCAATCAATAGCTCGCTCAGAAGCGCCGATTCCTCAGGCTGGCCCATGAGCTGAACGTAAACGGGGGCCTTTTCGCCACGCGAGATGAAGCTGTAGCAAGACCCCGTCTGGTTCTTGGAGAGAGATTTCAAAACCTGAAGAAACGTTGCTGCCACAGCCGTCAGCTTTTCACTTCTGGCAGCAAGCGCGTCTTTGGAACTCTGCCTGCGAAAAGCAACGAGCGACTCGATCAAACTGTCAGCAATGTCGGAATCACTTTTCCCCTCTCCCTTCAGTTTGACCACTTCGGCCAACCGCTCCTTGTACCAATCGGGGAATTCGGACTTCGCCACCTGCCAAAGCTTAGTGCGCTGCAGATTCCGGTCGGCCGTTTGCTCCAGCGATAACGGAGCACCAAACGGATTCAACGGCGAAACATCGCCGCCACCAAGACTTGCTTGGTCCTGCCCGGCCGGCTGAGCGGTCTTTTGAAACGACGGCAAGTCTGGCATATTCTGCCAAACGAGAAAGCCAGACGCGGCCGCCGCAACAGCAACCGTTGCGCCAACGAACTTCGGCCTCAGGCTGTGGAATGTCGCCCGCCGCCGCTCAGCTGACACGGCGGCCAATTCGCGCCGTATGGCGGCAATCAGATTATCCGCGTCGCGGCCGAACCGTTCGTGCGCGATCTCCTGCTTCTGATGCAGTAAGAGCCCTTGGATATCCGGCGGCATAACTGCGGGCGACGGCAACTGCGTGCGGTCGATGAGCACCGGAATAACGGCGATGTTCCGCGACAGAGCCGCGGCGATCTCCGCCAGAACGTAATCACGCTCCGGCCGCTGCTGCCGCTCTAGCAGAACGCTTTCCCATCGGGGGCCGATAACCGCCAGGAAAACGTCGCACTGATCGAGGGCCTTGGCCAATTCGACGTCGAAGCGTTGGCCGGGCCGCAGCGCGTCCACGTCCATGAAAACGTTGGGCGCCCCGAATTTGGCCACCAGCCGGTCGTGCAACCGCGCCGACTCCGCTTTGGCATCATCGCGCCGGTAGCTGATGAATACTCGACCCGACATGGCCCGCCTGCCCCCAACATGCAGCGTCCTTTATAAGAACGCCGCATCGACAAGGGCAAGCGCCATGAAATTCTGCCGTTTGGCGGCCTGCTCTATCACACGTCGAGGTTCTGCACGCTGAGTGCGTTGTCCTGGATGAACTCGCGCCGCGGCTCCACGACATCGCCCATCAGCTTGGAAAAGATCTCGTCGGCCTCCGCCAGATCGCCGATCTTGACCTGCAGGAGCGTGCGCGCGTCCCGGTCGAGCGTCGTTTCCCAGAGCTGCTCCGGGTTCATTTCGCCCAGACCTTTGTAGCGTTGCAGCGTCAGCCCCTTGCGCCCCGCGTCGTAGATCGCCTCCAGCAGGCTGCGCGGCCCGTGCACGGGAATCGTCTCCGACTTCCGCTTGAGTTTCGCCGGCTGCGCATAGACTTCCGCCAGCCCCGCATGCCGCTCGTTGATCCGCCGCGCGTCGAGCGACGAAATCAGCCCGCGATCGAGCGTGTGCGCCTCCGTCACGCCGCGCACTTGGCGCCGCACGACATAGCCTTCGTTGCCGATCCGCCCTTCCCAGCCGGTCTCCGTCTCTTCCGCCAGCTGGTCGAGCCGCGCCGCCAGCAATTGCGCCGCCGCTTCTCCCTTCGCCTGTGTCGACAAGAGCTCCGGATTGAGCAGCCCCATGATCGCCGCCTGCTCGACGATGCCGCGATTGTACCGCGAATGCAGCTGGTCGATCAGGTTCATCACGATGCGCGCGTCCTTGACGACTTCGCGCAGATCCTGCCCGCCCCGCTCGCCATCGGCCGTCACCAGCGTCGCATCCTCCAGCCCGCTGTCGATGAGGTAGTCCTCCAACGCCCGCTGGTCTTTGAGATACGTGCTCGATTTGCCGCGCGCCACTTTGTAGAGCGGCGGCTGCGCAATGTAGACGTGCCCCTTCTCCACCAGCTCCGGCATCTGGCGGTAGAAGAACGTCAGCAACAGCGTCCGAATGTGCGCGCCGTCGACGTCGGCGTCGGTCATAATGATGATCTTGTGATAGCGCAGCTTCGACAGATCGAAGTCGTCGCGAATGCCGGTCCCAAGCGCGCCGATAATGTTCGTCACCTGCTCCGACGACAGCATCTTATCGATGCGCGCCCGCTCGACATTGAGAATCTTACCTCGGATGGGCAGCACCGCCTGATACTCGCGCTTGCGCCCCTGCTTGGCCGAACCGCCGGCCGAGTCGCCTTCGACGATGAACATCTCGGTGTTGACCGGATCGCGATCCTGGCACTCCGCCAATCCGCCAGGCAGCCGCAGCCCGTCAAGCGCGCCCTTGCGTCGCGTCAGTTCGCGCGCCTTACGCGCCGCTTCGCGCGCCAGCGCTGCCTCGACGATCTTGCCGACGATCGTCTTGGCTTCCTTCGGGTGTTCCTCGAACCACGCAGCCAACTGATCGCCGACCGCGTTCTCCACGACCGGCTTCACTTCCGACGAAACGAGTTTGTCCTTCGTCTGCGAGGAAAACTTCGGATCCGGCACCTTCACGGAGAGAACGCACGTCAATCCTTCGCGCGCGTCCTCACCCGTCAGATCGACCTTTTCCTTTTTCGAAATGCCGCTCTCGTTCGCGTACTTGTTGATCACGCGCGTTAGCGCCGCTCTGAAGCCGGCCAGATGCGTGCCGCCATCTCGCTGCGGAATGTTGTTCGTGAAGCACAGCACGTTCTCGTGGTAGCTGTCGTTCCACCACAGCGCCACTTCCACGCCGATGCCGTCCTTTTCGAACCGGATCATCAGTGGTTCGGGGATCAGCGACTGCTTCGACCGGTCGAGATAGCGCACAAATGCCGCCGTACCGCCTTCGTAGTAGAATTCCTCGCTTTTGGTATCGGCATGACGGTTGTCCGTCAGCAGCACCTTGGCACCCGAGTTCAAGAACGCCAATTCCCGCAATCGGTGTTCGATCGTGGGATAATCGAACTCGATCATCGTGAACGTGTTCGGAGACGGCAGGAACGTCACTTCCGTCCCGCGCTCACCGTTGCCATCGCCGATCACTTTCAGCGGCGCCACCGCGACACCGTCGCGAAATTCGATCAGATGTTCTTTGCCCTCGCGCCAGATGCGCGCCTTGAGCCACGTCGACAACGCGTTCACCACCGATACGCCAACGCCATGCAGACCGCCCGAAACCTTATACGAATTCTGGTCAAACTTGCCGCCCGCATGCAGTTCCGTGAACACGATCTCCGCCGCCGAACGCTTCGGATCCATGTCGTCGTCGTTCTTGATGCCGGTCGGAATCCCGCGACCGTCATCGCGCACCGTGCACGAGCCGTCCGCGTTGAGCGTCACCTGACAGGACTTCGCATGCCCCGCGAGAACCTCGTCAATTGCGTTGTCCACAACCTCGTAAATCATGTGATGCAGGCCCGACCCGTCGTCGGTATCGCCGATGTACATGCCCGGCCGCTTGCGAACGGCATCGAGCCCCTTCAGCATCTTGATGCTGTCGGCGCCGTAGTCGTCCACCGGGGGTTTGCGTGCGGGCTCCGCGCTCATCCGTAACCTGTCTTCCGTGACCTTGTTTTTCTGGTCGTGGACTATACCACGCGGGGCCAGCAAAGCGCCAAAAAACCGCCCGCGCGCGCCCAACTATCCATAAGAAAAGTCTTATGTTTTTCAGAGCCTTGCGTGTGCGCCTATGTCGCGCCGTCAGCCCTGTGGCCAAACCCCCGCACGCCCCTCGTCCACACTGAGGAACAGCGCCCGTCCTTGAAGCGCCGAAAAGGCCTCCGCGTCCGTCCCCGTCATCCAAGCCTGCGTGCCGATCGCCAGGATTTCCGCAAACAGCGCCGCCCGGCGCGCCGCATCCAGATGCGCCGTCACTTCGTCGAGCAGGAGGATCGGAGCGCGTCCGCCCTGCCTCTCCGCCGTCAATTCCGCATGCGAAAGCACGAGCCCCAAAAGCAGCGCTTTTTGCTCGCCCGTCGAGCATAACCGCGCCGGCATCGCCTTCGGTCCATGCTCGACCACGAGATCCGACCGGTGTGGCCCTTCCAGGGTACGCCCCGCCGCCCGGTCCCGCACCCGCCCCGACCGCAGCGCCGCACGGTACCGTTCCTCCACGTCCAGCGCCGGCATGGCACCGATG
>VYKW01000265.1_pt1 | contig 21387 bp, 22 predicted proteins | sample 5114451 | NCBI WGS metagenome assembly VYKW01 (sample SAMN12291784, study PRJNA351875) | freshwater metagenome | isolation source: freshwater lake | place: USA: Michigan, Gull Lake | collected 2013-08-08
TATGAAGACATCCGAAGCCGATATTCTCATCATTCCGGGCTGGTCGAGTTCGGGAGCGGACCACTGGCAGACGCGGTGGGAGAAGAACCTCAAGACCGCGCGGCGCGTGGAGCAGGATGATTGGGTCCGTCCCGACCGCGATGCATGGGTGGCGCGGATCGTTGAAGCGGCGGCGCAATCGGTGCGGCCTGTGGTGCTCGTCGCCCATAGCCTCGGCACGATTGCCGTTGCACATGCGGGGGCAAAGTTGGCCCGCCTGCCCGCGCCGCCGGTCGGCGCGTTTCTCGTGGCGCCGGCGGATGTCGATAACGCGGGACAGTGGCCGGTGACGGCAGGGGAAACATTTGGGGCGGGGCAGGAATCCGGCTTTGCGCCCGTGCCGCGGGTGATCCTGCCATTCCCGTCGGTGGTGGTGGCCTCTGCGAACGATCCGTATTGTTCACTGGAGCGGGCGCGGGAGCTTGCCGGAACGTGGGGAGCGGCCGTTATCGAGAGCGGCGAAGTTGGGCATCTGAACGTCGCCAGCGGGCATGGACCCTGGCCGGACGGGCTGCTGGCGTTCGGCATCTTCCTGCAGCGCTTGTCTTCCGCGCCGGTGGCGTCGAAACGCACACCGGACGCGTGACACCATCGCTGACGATTAGGCCGGCTTTTCGAGGTCGTTCACGGCTTTGGCCAGAGCTTCGTACATCACCTTGCGGATATCATCGTCGGCGACGGAAAGGCCCTTGGCGGCGAGGTCGGCTTTGACCTTGCGGAAGACGTCGTCGTCACCCTTTTCTTCGAGGTCGGCCTTGCGCACCTCCTTGATGTAGTCGTCGAGAGCGGAACCCGTAAGGCCCATCAGGCCGCCGGCCCATTCGGCCAGCGCCTTGTTGCGCCGCGACTCGGCCTTGAACTTGAGCTCGCCGTCGCGGGCGAATTTGTTTTCGAAAGCCTTTTCGCGTTCATTGAAGGTAGTCATCCGGGCTCTCCCAAGGGTTTGTTCCTGAATTGTTCGGGCGACGACCTGAGTTGTAGCTCATTCCGCCGACGCCCCGTTCGCCTGCTGCCTAGCCGGTCCCACATGACAAATCAACGGCTTGTGGATGACGTGAACCATTGGGCCGGGATGGGGGGCGGTGCGGCGTCGTTAAGATTGTTTCTCCCCCCCGGTTCAGTTAGGGTCACGGCAGTCGCTTTTGAAGACTGGCGCGGCCGTCCCCTACCCCAAAAAGACGCAGAATAATCCTGCAACATCAAAGGGCAGTGGCATTGGTGGCGCGTGTTGCCGTTGTGTTGAGTGAGCATGAGCGTGATCGTCAAAGGACCAGGATCGATGAGCAAGCGGCGGCGGATCTATGAGGGTAAGGCCAAGGTCCTTTATGAGGGACCCGAACCCGGCACCCTGATCCAGCACTTCAAAGATGACGCGACCGCGTTCAACGCGAAGAAGCATGCCCTCATCGAAGGCAAGGGCGTGCTCAACAATCGCATCTCGGAATACATTTTCTCGCGACTGGGCGAGATCGGCGTGCCGACCCACTTCATCAAGCGGCTCAACATGCGCGAGCAGCTGATCCGTGAGGTCGAGATCGTGCCGCTCGAAGTCGTGGTGCGCAACGTGGCTGCGGGTTCGCTGGCGACGCGGCTCGGGCTGGAAGAAGGCACGGCGCTACCGCGCTCGATCATTGAGTTTTACTACAAGGCCGATGCGCTGAATGACCCGATGGTCTCGGAAGAGCACATCACCGCTTTCGGCTGGGCGACGCCGGCAGAGATCGACGAAATCATGCAGCTCGCGCTGCGGATCAACGACTTTCTCGTCGGCCTCTTCCTGGGCATCGGCATCCGGCTCGTGGACTTCAAGGTCGAATTCGGCCGTCTGTGGGACAACGAGCAGGTGCGGATCGTTCTGGCCGACGAGATCAGCCCCGACTGCTGCCGTTTGTGGGACATCACGTCCGGCGATAAGCTGGACAAGGACCGCTTCCGGCGCGATCTTGGCGGGGTTCTTGAAGCTTACCAGGAAGTGGCGCGCCGTCTGGGCGTGCTGACCGAGAACCCGCGTCCTAAGGGCTCGGGGCCGGTTCTTGTGGCGTCCAATCCGACGGGGAAACCCAACTGATCTGCGGCATCGGTTAACCGGCAGCCGGCAACCGGGGTTTCCGGTTGGGCGTAGCGGTTGCCGATGGCCGGTTGCCGGAGACTGATATGAAGGCGCTCATCCGCATCACACTCAAAAACGGCGTGCTCGATCCCCAGGGTAAGGCCATTGAAGGCGCTGTCCGGGGGCTCGGCATCACCGGCGTCGGCGACGTGCGTCAGGGCAAGTTCATCGAGGTCCAGCTCAGCGAAACCGATCAGGCGAAGGCCAAGGTGATCGTGGAGCAGATGTGCAAGGACCTGCTCGCCAATACCGTGATTGAAAACTACGCTTACGATCTGGTGCCATGACGCCGGGCGATGGCGCCGGCGACCGGCCCAAGGGCGGAGACGATGCGCGCCGGGCTGTGACGTTCTTGGCAGTCAAGTTTGCGCTGTTCGCGGTTCTGCCGGTCCTAGTGGCGGCTACCATCGTCGTCTTCACGTTGCCGAACTGACATGGCGAGGCTGGCAACCGCGCTGATGATCTTGTTGCCGGTTGCAGCGTCGGCGGCTGACACTCCTGCAGTTCCCGCCTTGAAGCTTGCGGTCGCCAAACCCACCGAGATCACGTGCGCGACGAAATCGGTCGTGGTGAAGACCAATGCCGCCAATGCCACGACGGGCGAGTTGAGACTGTCGCTGCTTTTGAAGGATGGGGCGGCCAAGCCGCCGTCGGGGGCGTGGCGGATTGTGTTGGTGTCGGAGCAGCATGCGGGGTCGCTTGGTAAGCGGGAGGCGAAAACGTGCGCCGAGGCGTGCCCTCTCACCGTGGGGGCCGACGGCAATGTCGAGCTGTGGTCGCCGGCGCCCAAGGGCATTACTCAGCTGGCAGACGGCGAGATGCTGCTATTGGCGGTGGTGAAACCCGCAACCCTCGACTTGCGTGCAACCACGTTCAGCGGCAAAGAGATTGAGTCCCTTGAAGAGGGGACCTGTAGGATCGGATCATGATCAGAGCTTCCGTCATTGTTTTTCCCGGCTCCAACTGCGACCGCGACGTGAAGGTCGCCATCGCGCGGATCACGGGTGTCGCGCCGGCCATGATCTGGCATGGCGATGCGAGCGTGCCCGCCTCTGACTTGATCGTACTTCCGGGCGGGTTCTCGTACGGCGACTACCTGCGCTGTGGGGCCATGGCGGCGCACTCGCCGATCATGAAAGACGTGATCAGCAAGGCGAAAGCTGGGACGCCGGTGCTGGGCATCTGCAATGGATTTCAGGTGCTGTGCGAGTCCGGGCTGTTGCCGGGCGTGCTCATGCGCAACCGCTCGCTCAAATTCATCTGCAAGGACGTGAATTTGAAGGTCGAGCGCGACGATACCTTCTTTTCGCGCTGCTATCGCAAGGGCGAGGTGATCAAGGTTCCGATCGCGCATGCGGAAGGCAACTACTTTGCCGACAGCGACACGCTGGACCGGCTCGAGGGCGAGGGGTGCGTGGCGTTCCGGTATTGCGATGCGGCGGGTGTTGTCGGCGACGCTACATCGCCCAATGGCGCCCAGCGCAATATTGCCGGCATTACCGACCCGACGGGCCGCATTCTTGGGATGATGCCGCATCCCGAGCGGCTTTACGAGGCGGCGCTCGGCGGTACGGACGGGCGGCGGATCTTCGAGAGCGCTGTGATCAGCCTGACGGCGGATGCGGCGTGATGGGCGCGAGAACCGAGCGCTAGATTGGAGCGGCGGCTGCCGGAACGGGTTGGGCCTGGCTGGCGGATTGGATGTCCAACGCCTTGTAGATGGCAAGTTCCCATGCGGATGACGTGAGCCGTGGCGCGCAGATGGCGACGGGCTGGCCGGAGGCATCGAAGACAAGAGCTGCAAGTTTCCCAGCGCTGCGGTCGTGATCGGGGATGGGACGCTGCAAAGATTCGCGCAGCGCATCGAAGGTGAGTCGCTCGTCTTCGGCCGACATTTTCGGAAACAGGATGATGGTGCGGTCCAATTTGCCGAGGGCTGCGATTTGGGCGAACTCCCAGCGGACGCCGGGCGTTTTACCGGCCACGATCGCGATCGTGTCTGCGTTCTGGATGTAGTTGCGAACGACGCCCTGCCAGGCATCATTGGAGACGTACGTGCGTAGCGCGCCCACTTTGGGAATCCATTCGCCGGGTTCACCTATGGCGACGAACGCGCCGCGATAATCGAGAGCACGCTCTGCCGGTCCTTCGACGCGCGTGGCCCTGCGCGATCCGAATGGGCGCAGAAAGACGACACAGTTGGCGCGATCAGATGGCGCGACAGCCTGCGCGTCGGGTCGCAGAAAGGAGACGATCGGATAGGCGATGAACCAGACGAGCAGGACAAGCGCGACGAAAAGGATCGGTCCGACGATGGGCTCGCTGGACTTTGGCATCGGGATGCCAAATAGCTTCGCCGGGTCCAGGGCCTTCAGTATGTCTGGGAGGTACAGCATGAGCAGCGCCGCGATCGCTGCAATGAGCCCACTTTTCCAGAGGCTGCGGGCCGGTGCGGGCGGTGATTCTCTATTGGTGGGCGGATTGCGCAGGGCGGCAATGGTAGGGACCGGCTTAGCGGTGAACACCTTGCGTGCAGCAAGCGGAAAGACGGTTCTACCGAGCGCCAGGGGGATGATCGCCTGCGCGAATGCCATAGAGACCGCCAGCGTCATGAGTTGAAGACCTTGGGCAGCAGCTTCGGGGTTGTCAGTGGGGAGAAAGCGCGTAACGAGGACAAGCGCGAATGTGCCTAGAGCGGCGAGACCAAAGATTGCGCCCAGCCAGTACGGGACGCCCGCGGTCCAGAACTTATTGTAGAGATGCCGCCATGGCCGCCGCGCGATGAGGCTGAACAAGCCGATCAGGATGAGGAGGCCGAAGGTGAGCGACAAGGTTCGCTCGATGCCGGCTTCATAGTAGCGCTGCATGAAGGCGGCCGGGATCGGTGTGACGTACCAGATCAAACAACCGATGATGTAATTGAGGAGAAGGAAAAAGCCGACACGGGCGGATGTGAGGGATGCGGTGGCCGCAAAGGGCAGGCGAATGGAGGGAAGAGCCATCTTGCAAATCCGGGCATGAAAGATTGGAACAGATTAGGGCCAGTGTGTCGGGTTCGTCCAGCGTGGATCGGCCGCCGTTACTGAGTGTGTCTCTGATCTTGGACTGGGATATCGAAGTGGAGAACGTCCTCCCGGACGCCCAGTTTTTCGTACAGGGCGATGGCGGGTGCATCGTCGCGGTCGGCCTGGACGTAAATGACCCAGGCGCCGCGATGCGCCGCGATCTGCTGCAAAGTTCGGATGAGCGCGGTGGCGATTCCCTGCCGGCGATGGGTTTCCAGGACGGCGAGATCGTAGATGTAGATCTCGGCGCGTTCCTGTTCGAATTTTTCAAGAACATAGGCCACGAGCCCGCCGACGACCGCGTCCGCGTCACGGGCGACGACGGCGATGAGGCTGTCCATAGCGAGGAGGCGTTCAAGGTAGGGCTGCGACGGCGGTTGGCGGAGATAGGTGGCGGGGTCTTCAAAAGCTGAGGCGAAGACGTCGTTGAGGGCTCTAAGGTCAGTGGACTGGCCCGGTCGCAAGGTTTCGATCCGGATTGTTGCCTGCATGTGCCTAAACCCCTCCGATTGCATATGAGCTGACGGCGCAGACTAGCCGTGGCCTGGTCGGGCCGTTTCGAGTTGGTCCTACCCCGATTGTGGATATCTAGGATAGCTTGCTGTTGACCTGACGGGCGGGTGCGATTCGGAACTGCCGGGGTGCCGGGGACTCGCGGTAACCAGGGGGCATGGCTGATCCCGCATTCCTCCCATCCGAAAAACTGCGCGCCGTGGCGAACGCTACGGAGCCAGTCAATTTCCGTCAGGTGCCGCACAACATCGAAGCCGAGCAGGCTTTGCTGGGCGCGATCCTCGTCAACAACGAGGCGCTAGACCGGGTGACGGACTTTCTCGATCCGGTTCACTTTTACGATCCGCTGCATGCCGAGATCTACGAGACGGCGACGAAGCTGATCCATGCCGGCAAGCAAGCGACGCCCGTAACGCTCAAGACGTTCTTTGAGAACGCTGAGCCGATCGGGCCGAATATGACCGTGCCGCAGTATCTGGGGCGGTTGGCGGCGAGCGCCACGACGATCATCAACGCGCACGATTACGGGCAGACGGTTTACGATCTGGCGATCCGCCGCAACCTGATCGTGATCGGCGAGGACCTCGTCAACACCGCGTTCGATAGCGCGGTCGATCATTCGCCGGACGACCAGATCGCGGAAGTGGAAGGCAAACTTTATGCGCTCGCCGAGAAGGGCAAGTACGGCCAGGGGTTCCTATCGTTCCACACGGCGCTGACGCACGCCATCGAGATGGCCAATCTGGCCTATGAGCGCGACGGGCATCTGTCGGGCATTTCAACTGGGCTAAGCGATCTTGATTCCAAGCTCGGCGGGTTGCAGTCGTCGGACCTCATTATTCTCGCCGGGCGTCCGTCAATGGGCAAAACGGCGCTGGTGACGAACATCGCGTACAATGTGGCCAAGGCCTACCGGGCGGAAACACAGGCTAACGGCGAAGAAAAGGCCGTCGAGGGCGCGAAGGTCGGTTTCTTCTCGCTCGAAATGTCGGCAGAACAGTTAGCGACGCGAATTCTGTCGGAGCAAGCGGAAATCCCATCGGAGAAGATCCGGCGCGGGATGATCACGCAGGAGGAATTCAACAAGCTTGTCCTCGTCTCGCAGGAAATGAGCCGGGCCCCCCTCTTCATCGACCAGACGGGCGGCATCACCGTAGCGCAACTCGCCGCCCGCGCGCGCAAGTTGAAGCGCCAGCACGGCTTGGGGCTTTTGATCATCGACTACTTGCAGCTGCTGGCGGGGTCGTCGAAGTCGGCAAGCGCGGGGCGCGTGCAGGAAATCACCGAGATTACCACGGGGCTCAAGGCGCTGGCCAAGGAGTTGCAGGTTCCCATTATCGCCCTGTCGCAGCTGTCACGTGCGGTGGAGCAGCGCGAGGACAAGCGTCCGCAGCTGTCGGACTTGCGTGAATCGGGCTCGATCGAGCAAGACGCCGACGTGGTTATGTTCGTGTTTCGCGAGGAGTACTACGTCGAGCGCCTGAAGCCCGCCGAAAGTGATCCGAAGTTCCAGGAATGGCAGCAGAAGATGATGCAGGTCTCGGGCAAGGCCGAGGTCATCATCGGCAAGCAGCGTCACGGTCCAGTTGGGACGGTGCCGCTGTCATTCGAGAGCCAGTTTACACGCTTTGGCAATCTGGCCCGGGATGCATGGCTGCCGGAGCGGATGGAATAGCCGCGATTTAGGCCACGTGGCTGCACCGTGTGGCACGGGCGGCCTCGTCTCGGCCGCCGTGGTGTGCGAAAGAGCGGGTATGACCACGCGGCCCGACATCAAATCAGCCCCCTCCCCTGCCGACGTGGCGGTCATCGCCGCATCCGAAACGGGCGTGCTGCGCATCGATCTTGATGCGCTCGTCGGCAATTGGCGTGCTCTGGCGCGGCGTGTCGCGCCGGCCGAGTGCGGCGCAGTCGTGAAGGCGGATGCGTATGGCCTTGGCGTTGGGCGGGTTCTACCGGCGCTGGCGGGTGCGGGTTGCCAGACGTTTTTCGTCGCCACACCGCGCGAGGCGGCCGAGGCGCGCGGCCTGACTGCGCGGGGGCGGATCTTCGTCCTCGATGGGCTCTTTCCCGGGGCGGCGGACGGCGTTCTCTCAGCCGGTGCGATCCCGTGTCTGGCCAGTCTGGGGGAAGTGGAAGAGTGGGCGGCGCATGCACGGGGGATCGGTGCGCGGCTTGCCTGCGCACTGCACGTCGACAGCGGCCTCAATCGATTGGGATTGCCGGGGGCGGAGGTGCAGCGGCTTGCGGCGCGGCCGGAGGTTTGGGAATCGCTCGAAGTGGTGCTCGTGATGAGTCATCTGGCAGCAGCCGACGACCCGGCCGATCCGGCGAACGCGGCCCAGTTGGAGACCTTTACACGGCTGCGCCGCATGTTGCCGGCGGCGCCCGCATCGCTGGCGGCGTCCGATGGACTGATGCTTGGTCCGGATTTTTATTTCGATCTCGTGCGGCCAGGTTATGCGCTCTACGGCGGACAGGCGTTTCGCGGTGCGCGGGCGCCGGTGTCGCCGGTCGTGTCGCTCTATGCGCGTGTTCTACAGGTTCGCGACGTGGCGCCGGGCAGTGCGGTTGGATACTCGGGATCGTGGCGGGCCGGGCGGGCGAGCCGGGTGGCGACGCTGGCGGCCGGCTATGCGGATGGTTTTGCGCGCACGGCGAGCGCCGGCAATGGCGAGGCCGGTGGAACCGTCGTGATCCACGGAACGCGGCTACCCATTGTTGGCCGGGTGTCGATGGATCTGATCACGGTCGATGTCACGGATTGTCCGATGCCAGTTGCGCGCGGTGACGTGGCGGAATTGATAGGGCCCACGCTGGCGCTGGAGACCGTTGGGGCTGATGCCCGGACCATCGGCTACGAGGTTCTGACGCGGCTGGGGCGGCGCATGCAGCGGGTTTACGTCGGGGGCAGCGCGTAATGGCGAAGGCATCGAAGTCGCTTTACGTGTGCCAAGCGTGCGGAGCGTCGTCGCCGCGCTGGGCTGGCAAGTGTCCGGGGTGCGGCGAGTGGAACACGCTGGCGGAAGAGACCGATGCGGGGCCGCCGCCGGGGTCCGGCATTACGCGTGCATCGAAAGGCAAGGCAGTTAAACTCGGGACGTTGGCGGGCGGTGCCGATGAAGCGCCGCGCTTCACGACCGGCATGGCGGAACTCGATCGCGTGACGGGCGGGGGCATCGTGCCGGGATCGGCGCTTCTGATCGGCGGCGAACCAGGCATCGGCAAATCAACTCTGTTGTTGCAGCTTTCCGCATCGCTGGCGCGGGCGGGGCGAAAGGCGATCTATTTTTCCGGTGAAGAAGCGGCAGCACAGGTTCGGCTCAGGGCGGAACGGCTGGGTTTGGCGTCTGCGCCAGTTGCATTGGCAGCGGAGACGAACCTCGCCAACATTCTGGCAACGCTCGATGCGGGAGCCAAGCCCGATCTCGTTGTCGTCGATTCCATTCAGACTCTCTGGTCGGACGAACTCGATGCGGCGCCGGGCACCGTGAGCCAGGTGCGGGCGGCGACGCAGTCGCTCATCCGGTACGCCAAGCTGGAGGGTGCGGCGCTGCTTCTCGTCGGTCACGTGACCAAGGACGGGCAAATCGCCGGACCAAAGGTAGTCGAACACATGGTCGACTGCGTCCTCTCCTTCGAGGGCGACCGCGGGCATCCGTTTCGCATTCTTCGCGCGACGAAAAACCGGTTCGGGGCGACGGACGAGATCGGCGTATTCGAAATGGTTCAGCAGGGTTTACGCGAGGTGGCCAACCCGTCCGAATTGTTTCTGGGGGACCGGGAGGCGTCCGTGCCGGGCGCAGCAGTGTTTGCCGGAATGGAGGGCACGCGGCCGATCCTGGTCGAAATTCAGGCGCTGGTGGCACCTTCGCAGCTGGGCACACCCCGGCGAGCCGTGGTGGGCTGGGACAGTAACCGCCTATCGATGATTCTGGCCGTGCTAGAGGCGCGGTGCGGTATTTCGCTAGCGCAGCACGATGTTTACCTGAACGTCGCGGGGGGCTTGAAGATCACGGAGCCGGCTGCCGATCTGGCGGTCGCATCGGCCCTTTTGTCTTCGTTCTCAGGCATTGCCCTGCCCGTGCAGAGGGTATCTTTCGGCGAAATTTCGCTTTCGGGGGCGGTTCGAACCAGCGCCCACACCGCATTGCGCCTGAAAGAGGCCAAGAAGCTGGGGTTCATCGAGGCGATGATCCCCGCCGGGGGGGAAGCAGGTGGAGACGCGTCTAACATGTCACTGACGCGGCTTCAGCATCTCAAAGACCTTGCGGACCCGTTGCGCCCGTGCGACTGACCGGCAAAACTACATGATGTGGATGCTCCATGGCGAATTGTCTGGAATGGCGGCAGCGCGGCCGGTCTGGGAGCGTGACTTGGGGGAGTGCCTGACATGATTGGACCGCTGACTTATCTCGACGCCGCGTTGATCGCGGTGGCGCTGATCTCGGGCCTGCTCGCCATGTATCGCGGGTTGACGCGGGAATTGCTGTCGATCGTGTCTTGGGCCGTTGCGGCTTTGGCCGTTTTGTACTTTGTGCTGAATTATAAGAAATTCGCCGAAGATCTGGCCGCACAGATGGGCACGCAGGTGGCAATAGCGCAAATTGCTATCGGCGCCGTCATCTTCTTGATCGTGCTGATCATCGTGCACCTGATCACGTCGCGCATCTCGGATATCATTCTGGACAGTTCGGTCGGCATGATCGACCGGGTTTTAGGGTTCCTGTTCGGGGTGGTGCGGGGCTTTATTCTCGTCGTGATCCCCTACATGTTCTACGAGTCGTTTATTCCGGACCCAGCCAATCAGCAGGCTTGGGTGCGGGATTCGGCGTCGCTGCCCTACATCAAGTCGACGGGCGACTCGATCAGGTCCATTCTTGAGACCCACATGCCGTCGAGCCTCACCAATCCACAGCCGGCGCCAGCAAACCCGGCCGAACCGCCGCCGGGTTAACCGGCCTAGTTGCTTCAGGAACCCCGGCCCGTTCATGCCGGGATAACTGTTTTGCGCTGCCGCAATTGTGACAGTGCGGCGTCGGGCCATGGCGCGGGATGGGAAAGTAGTGCTAAAGACGGGCCGGACATAACCGGCACCCTCGCTTTTTGCCGGTTTCGCGCAACGGATGCTTGAGCGGGAGGCAACCCATGGCGCTTCAGGACGATGCCGGTACGACGCTGGGCGACTTCGGGTATTCCAAATTCGGTGACGACCGGCTCCGGGAGGAGTGCGGCGTCTTCGGTGTGTTTGGCCATGCGGATGCGGCGGCGCTGACGGCCCTAGGGCTGCACGCGCTCCAGCATCGCGGTCAGGAGGCGGCGGGCATCGTTGCCTATGACGGGCAGCAGTTCCATTCCGAGCGCCGACTGGGTCTTGTCGGCGACAACTTCAACGATGCGGGTGTGATCGGGCGGCTCAAGGGGCATATGGCCGTCGGGCATAACCGCTACTCAACGACCGGCGAGCCCGCGCTCAAGAATGTCCAGCCTCTTTATGCCGACATCGATACCGGTGGCTTCGCCGTTGGCCACAACGGCAACCTGACGAATGCTTTGACGCTCCGCCGCGAGCTGATCTCCTCGGGCGCGATCTTTCCCTCCACATCCGACACGGAAGTCATCCTGCACCTTCTGTCACGTTCCAAGAAGCGGCGCATGGTGGACCGCTTCATCGAGGCGATCCGACAGATCGAGGGGGCCTATGCACTGGTGGCGCTGACCAACGACATGATGATTGCGGCGCGCGATCCGGTCGGCATCCGGCCATTGGTGCTCGGCCGTCTCGACGGAGCGACGATCTTTGCCTCCGAGACGTGTGCTTTGGACATGGTGGGCGCGGAGTTCGTGCGCGAAGTCGAAAACGGCGAAGTGATCGTCGTGACGAAGGACGGGATCGAGAGCCATCGGCCGTTCCCACGCCGGCCGGCGCGGCCGTGCATTTTCGAATACATCTACTTCTCGCGGCCCGACAGCGTGATTGGCGGGCGGTCGGTGTACGATATTCGCAAGCAGATGGGCGTGCAGTTGGCCATCGAGTCGACGCCCGGGGCGGACGTGATCGTGCCGATCCCGGATTCGGGTGTTCCGGCGGCGATCGGGTTTTCGCAGCAGTCGGGTATTCCGTTCGAACTCGGTATCATCCGCAATCACTACGTGGGGCGGACCTTCATCGAGCCTGAGCAGCGCATTCGGGCGCTCGGCGTGAAGCTGAAGCATTCGGCCAATGCGGGCGTGATCCGCGGCAAGCGCATCGTTCTCATCGACGATAGTGTCGTGCGCGGGACGACGTCGAAGAAAATCGTGCAGCTCATGTATGAGGCGGGTGCGAAAGAGGTGCACATGCGCATTTCTTCGCCGCCGATCACGCATCCCGACTATTACGGCATCGATACGCCGCGAAAGAAGGACCTGCTGGCGGCGAACATGGACGTGGAAGGCATGCGCCAGTTCATGGGCGCGGACAGCCTCGCCTTCCTGTCGGTGGACGGAATCTACCGGTCGGTCGGCTTCGATCAGCGCGATGCGCGCGCACCGCAGTTTACCGACCACTGCTTTACCGGCGAATATCCGACCGAACTCGTCGATCAGAACGGCACCGGTTTCCGGCAGTTGTCACTCCTCGCTGAGGTCGTCTAAAAACATCCGCAGTGCCGTTGCGGGGTTGCCGCCGGCCTAACGTGAGGCACCCTCCCCCGTGACTGCCCCTCAGCTTTCTCTCAAAGGGCGCCTTGCCCTCGTCACCGGCGCGACGCGCGGCCTCGGCCGGGCGATTGCGATTTCGTATGCGAAGGCTGGCGCGCATGTGATTGCCGTCGGGCGCACGCAGGGTGCGCTCGAAGAGTTGGACGACGAAATCCAGAAGGTCGGGGAGCCGGCGACGCTGCTAACGCTCGATTTGCGCAAAGGCGACAAGATCGACGGATTGGGGCCGACAATCTACGAGCGCTGGGGCAAGCTCGACATCTTTGTCGGCAACGCGGCCATGCTGGGGCCGCTGTCGCCACTGCCGCACGTGACGGCGGACGCGTGGCAACAGGTCATGGACGTGAACCTCACGGCGAACTGGCGGCTGATCCGGACGCTCGATCCGCTTTTGAAGCTGTCGGATGCGGGGCGGGTGATCCTCGTGTCGTCGGGCGCAGCCGAGGGGCGGTATGCCTACTGGGGACCGTATGCGGTTTCCAAGGCCGGCATAGAATGCATGGGGAAGATGTACGCGGCGGAGTGCGAGAATACTCCTGTGCGCGTGGCGATCGTGAACCCTGGCGCGACACGGACAGCGATGCGAGCCAAGGCGTTCCCGGGCGAAGATCCGATGACGCTACCAGCGCCGGAGGATGTGGCGCCGCTGTTTTTAGAACTGGCGCGGCCGGAGAGTACCGTGCACGGGGAGATCGTCCGCTATCGCGAGTGGAATGCACAGCGCGACGTTGCTGCGCAATAAGGCCCCCTATCCCTTCACCTCAATCACCATGCCGTCGTAGGCGGGCTCCACGTTGGGTGGGAGTTCGGCTGCGAGCCGGGCGTAGTCGAGGTCGCTCGTCATGTGGGTGAGGACGGCGCGCTTGGGCTTTAGGCGCTCGATCCATTTGAGGGCGTCGGAGACGCTGAAGTGGCTCTCGTGCCGGGTGTAGCGCAGTGCATCGACAATCCAGACATCGAGGCCTTCGAGAAGCGGGATCGATGTTTCGGGCAGATTCGAAATGTCGGGCGAATAGGCGATGGAGCCGAAGCGGAAGCCGAGCGAGGGGATGTCGCCGTGGACTTGCGGGACCGCTTGGATGTCGAGCGCGCAGTTGACGCCAGCTATACGGATTTTTCCATCGGCAGGGATGTCTGCGGGTTTCAGGATCGGGTGATAGCCCGAGCCCGGCTGCTGCTCGAAGCAGTAGTTGAAGCGGCCGACGATGCTGTCGCGCGTTGGGGCATCGAAGTGGCAGGTGACCTTTGACTTCATGGCATAGGCGACCATGCGGAGGTCGTCGATACCGTGGGTGTGGTCTGCGTGATCGTGCGTGTAGAGGACACCATCGAGATGGGTGACTCGCGCGTCGAGAAGCTGTTCGCGCAGGTCGGCGGGGGTGTCGACGAGGACATTGGTGAAGCCGCCCGGCACGATTTTTTCGGCGAGAACCGCGCAGCGGCGGCGGCGATTTTTGGGATTGGCGGAATCGCAGGCGCCCCAGATGGGGCCGAGGCGGGGCACGCCGCCGGACGAGCCGCAGCCCAGGATCGTCAGGCGGATGCTCATGCTGCGGCTCCGGGACGGGGAACCTTCTGATAGAGCCGGAAGAAGTTGTCCGTCGTGGCGCGGGCGAAGTCTTCGTAAGCGAGGCCGCGGGCGGCGGCGAGCGCGTGGGCGGTGTGGACCACGTAGGCCGGCTCGTTCTGTTTGCCGCGAAAGGGTTCGGGCGCGAGGTAGGGTGCGTCGGTTTCCACGAGGACGCGATCCAAGGGGACGGCGTTGGCGATGGCGCGCAGTTCCTCGTTCTTCTTGAAGCTGACGACGCCGGAGAAGGACACGTAAAGGCCGAGATCGACAGCGCGTAGGGCGAGGTCGAGGCCGCCGGTGAAGCAATGCAGCACGGCGGGGAACGGGCCCTTGGCGTGTTCCTCCTCCAGAATCGCAATCGTATCGGCGTCCGCGTCGCGGGTGTGGATTTCGAGCGGCAGGCCAGTCATACGGGCGGCTGCAATGTGCGTGCGGAAGCCCTGCGCTTGAGCCTCTGGCGTCGAGTGCTTGTAGAAATAATCTAGACCCGCTTCGCCGATGCCGACGATTTTGGGGTGCTCGGCATAGCGGGCGAGATCGACGGCGGTGACGTCGAGCTCTTCGTGCGCGTAGTGAGGATGCGTGCCGACCGTGCCGTACACCGTGTCGTAGCGATCGACGACCGAGATCAGGTGGGGGAACTTGGCGACGCGGGTGGAGATGTTCACCATCAGGCCGACACCGGCCGCGTGGGCGCGAGCGACGACGCCGTCGAGGTCGGCGGCAAATTCGGGCCGGTCGATATGGCAGTGGTGATCAACGAGCATCTTTAACGTCGGTCAAATACTGACTTCCTGAACCTATCATCAAGTGACTTCACTGCTTTGGTCAGGTCAATCGTCGGGTCTGTAGGACCCCATACGAACCCTTTCCAGTCTTCCAAAGAGATGTTGAAGGACTTCCTTTCGGGCTTCCTTTGTCCGCTTGCCTTATACTCGATTACAAGACCGAACGAACACCAGTTGGGGTCTGCCACCAGCTCGTGCGTTGGCATAACCTTGAATACTTGCTTAGCGCCCGGAAGGATTGCGGGAATTGTGGTGACTCCGTCGTGCCCCGGAATTTTAGAAGGCGGAGGCTTTATGATCTCTGCGCCAGTCTTTGCTGTCAGCATGACGTCGATCGCTGCTGCTTGACCGACATTGGCAACAACGATTTGCGCTACCCCTGCATGGATTGGGTCGGGCTCAATGAACGCAATAATGTCGGGGCGTTGTGTAGCTCGAATTTGAAGATAAGCGAACCAAACAACGGCACTATTGAATAGGCAGAGCAATCCAGTGAGGACCGCAATCACGGCCCCTTGGTTTTGGTTCAGCCAAAATAGCACTTCGGCCATCTCTAGGTGCCGTCCTCGGATTTGGACTTTTGCCGGTTGGCTTCTTTCTTGGCCTTCTTGGCGGCTTTGGCGGCTTCCTGTTCTTCGGCCGACATGGAGCCGCTCTTCTTGGCGTCGGCGGCTGATGGGTCGACGTAGCGTGGGAAGACGCCCTGCGGTTCGGGCAACTGCGTGCCGGGCGCGAGGCGGCCAGCGGGGCCCAGCGCGGCGAATGTCCGCTGGGCGGGATCGGTGAGCGCAAGCAGGCTTAAGAGTTTGTCGGCGGACGGGGGCATCACGGGCTGCACGAGGATGGCGAGCTGGCGGACGACTTCGGCGGTGACGTAGAGGATCGTGCCTTTGCGCTCGTTGGTGAGCGCCTTATCGAAGGGCTTTTCGCTGGCGAAGTAGCGATCGCCTTCGCCGACGACATCCCAGACGGCGTCGAGCCAGGTTTTGATCGCCTGTTTGTCCATGGCTTCGCGGGCGATCGCATAGAGCGCGTCGGCTTTCGCGAGGAGCGCCCTGTCGGCGTCCGTCAGATCGACGGGGGTTGGGACGATGCCGGCAAAGCCCTTCCAGATCATGGACAGGCAGCGCTGGGCGAGGTTGCCCAAGCCGTTGGCGAGGTCGGCATTGATGCGGGCGGCAATCGTTTCGGGCGAATAGCTGCCGTCGGAGCCGAAGACGACTTCGCGCAAGAAATAGTAGCGGACCTGATCGAGGCCGTAGTGCTCCACGAGTGCGAAGGGATCGACGACGTTGCCGACCGACTTCGACATCTTTTCGCCCTTGTTGAACAGGAAGCCGTGGCCGAAGACGCGGCCGGGCAGAGCGACGCCAGCACTCATCAGAAATGCCGGCCAGTAGATGGCGTGGAAGCGGACAATATCCTTGCCGATAACGTGGACGTTGCAGGGCCAGAAGTCTTGCCGCTGTTCACCGCCGCCGAAGATGCCCGTTGCGGTGCAGTAGTTGTTGAGCGCATCGACCCAGACGTACATGACGTGGCCGGGATGGCCGGGCACGGGAATGCCCCAGTCGAGCGTTGTGCGCGAAATGGAGAGATCTTCCAGGCCAGAGCGGATAAAGCTCACGACTTCGTTGCGGCGCTCGGCGGGCAGAATGAAATCGGGGTTGGCCTCGATGTGGGCGAGCAGCGGTTCCTGATACTTGGAGAGGCGGAAGAAGAACGTTTCTTCTTCCTGCCATGTCACTTCGGTGCCGGTGGGCGTGGCATAGCGCTGGCCGTCGTCGCGAACTTCGGTTTCGGTTTCCTTGTAGTAGGTCTCGTCGCGGACCGAGTACCAGCCGCCGTACTTCTTCAGGTAGATATCACCGGCGGCCTCCATGCGGCGCCAGAGTTCTTGGCAGCTCTCATAGTGGCGCGGTTCGGTGGTGCGGATGAAGTCGTCGTTGGAGAGATTGAGCATTCCGGCCATGTCGCGGAAACGGGCCGAATTGCGGTCGGCCAGTTCGCGCGGGGTGATGCCGTCCTTGGCGGCAGTCTGCTTCATCTTCAAGCCGTGCTCGTCGGTGCCGGTTAGGAAGAACACGTCCTTGCCGTCGAGGCGCTCGAAGCGGGCGATCGCGTCGGTGGCGATGGCCTCATAAGCGTGGCCGATGTGGGGCGCGCCATTGGGGTAGGAGATCGCTGTCGTGATGTAGAAGCGTGTGCTCATGGTCTCACCTCAGCTTGGCGCTCCGATCCGAACCAGAGCCGCACGAGCCCGCCCCTTTGAGGGCTGTCTTGACTACGGAATAGAGCGTCAGGCCGGAGCCGCGCCGCGGGAGGTCTGCACGAGCCGTTGGAAGGTCAACAGGATCAGCGATTTGCGATCCAGGTTGTAGATCTCAGTGCTGGCCTTTTCGGCGACCGTGGTTTCCCACAGTTGCGCCCATGCCGCAAGCTGGTCCTCCGGCATCAGGCGGGCGGCGAGTTGGACCTCGGCGGGATCGCCCTCCCCGGTTGCGGCGGCGCGGATGAGACGAGCGAGGAGCCCTAAGAGTAACTCGAAGAACAGTTCGTATTTGGCTTCGGCGGCATTGGAGGCCAGTTCATCGCCGAGCGTGTGAATGGGCAGCCAATCGATGCGCGGGAGGAATGCGATGGCGCCTGCGATCTTGCGGTGGAGATCGAGACCTTTGGCGGTGTGCAGCAGAAGGAACCGGCGGACGCTGCCCTCCGAGAGGCGTGCCAACGTTTGCCATTCCTCGCCTGCGGGGAGTGCCGCTTCGGAGCCTGTGTCGTCGGCTGCGTTGAGCGCCTGGGCGACGGCCTTGCGCAGCGCGTCATCGGTCAGCGGAATGCAGGCGAGCGTGCGGCAGCGTGAGCGGATCGTTGGCAGCAGGCGGTCAGGCGCCGAGGAAATCAGGAGGAAGACGGTGCGTTTGGGCGGTTCTTCGAGAGATTTCAGGAGCGCGTTGGCGGCATTGGCATTCAATTCGTCCACGGGATCGACGATGACAACGCGCCACCCGTCCCCTGCCCCCATGCTGAGAAAGCCCTTCAGGCGGCGGACCTCATCGACGGTAATTTCTGATTTCAGTTTCTTCGATTTGAAATCGTAGGGACGGCGCAGCACGAGCAGTTCGGGGTGGCCGAGGTTGGCGACGAGGCGGGCGGCGTGGGTCGCGGGATCGATATCGAGCGAGCCTCCGAACATGTCGCGCTCGCTGTCGCCAGCAAATAGGAATCGCGCGATGCGATAAGCGAGTGTCGCTTTGCCGATGCCCGGCGGGCCGGTGACGATCCAGGCGTGGTGCAGGCGGCCGGAATTGAAGGCATCGAGAAAACCCTGTTCCGCCTGCGTCTGCCCGTAGAGCCGCTTGGTGTTGCGGGGCGTGGGAAAGCCGTCGAGCTTGTCTGGCTCGGGCAGGAGTTCCGTTTCGGCGGCGAGAGCGGTCGCGCGGGCCATGGTTCAGGGCGCCCCGGTGAACAGGCGGGTCTCGACGGCCGCCCAGACATCAGCCGCCACATCGTCCTGCGATCTCTGACCATCGACCACGACACAGCGCTGCGGTTCGAGGCGGGCGATTTCGAGGAAACCTTCGCGGAGCTTCTTGTGAAAGTCGAGGCCGCGGGATTCGAACCTGTCGGCGAGGAGGCCACGCGGCTGCTTGGGGACTTTCTCGCTCGGGGCCTGGGCGGCGGGGGGCGGGTTGAGGCGCAATGCGGCGCGGGCAAGGCCGATCTCGGCGGGGATATCGACCACGATGGTGAGGTCCGGCTTGGTGTGCTGGACAATGATGAGTTCGAGGGCTTCGAGAAGGCGTGGCTCAACGCGGCCGGCGTAGCCTTGATAGACGCGGGTGGAATCGGAAAAGCGATCGCAGATGACGACGTGGCCAGCGGCGAGCGCAGGGCGGATCACCTGCTCGAGATGATCAGCGCGGGCGGAGGCAAACAGCAGCGCTTCGGCCAGCGGCGAATGCTTCTCCAGGTTCGGATCGAGAATGATGGCGCGCAAGCGTTCGGCGAATGGCGAGCCGCCGGGTTCGCGCGTGACTGTCACGGCATGGCCGGCCGCGGTCAGACGGCCGGCGAGACGCTCGGCCTGGGTGGACTTGCCCGAGCCTTCTCCGCCTTCGAATGTGATGAACCAACCGGCCGACATTGCACCCCTTTCTTCGGGCCGCAACGGCCCGGGGCGCATCATGACAGGCCCGAGGGGCGTTTTAGAGGTTGGCCCAGCGCAGCGCCAGAAAAACCAGACTGTCCATGCCGCGCCGCCAGAGGTTGGCGGGTTCCACGTCTTCGGTTGCCACAAGGGGGACTTCGGTGGAGGCGTTGGAGGAACTCGTCACCCGCAGGCGGGCAATCTCGTCGCCCTTTTTGACCGGCGGCTTGAGCGGGCCGTTGTAGACGATTTCGGCGCGCAGCTTCTGGTTGGCGGGGAAGCGCGGCAGGACAACGTTTAGCGGCCCGCCGCCCTTGGCGCTGAGGGGAACATAGAATTGCGTGCCGCCCCAGATGCGGGCGTGTCCGACTTCCTCATCCGTATCGAAGAGGGTGAACTTGGCGAAGCTGCGCTGGCCCCATTCGAGAAGGCGGCGGGCTTCCTCGCGGCGTTCCTTTTCGTCGGCGAGGCCCATGACGACGCCGATGAAACGGCGGCCTTCGTTCACGGACGACACAACGATTCCGTAGCCCGCTTCCTTGGTGTGGCCGGTCTTGAGGCCATCCACGCCGAGCGCATCGTCGCCTAGGAGCGGGTTGCGATTGAAGAATTTATGCTTGCGATAGGGAAACTCGCGCTGGGCGAAGATTTTGTATTGCTCGGGATGCTCGCGAATGATGTGGCGAGCGAGCAAGGCCAACTCGCGCGCGGTCATCAGGTGTTCGGGATCATGCAGGCCCGTGGCATTGCGGAACGTGGACTTGGCGAGCCCGATGCGGCGGGCCTCCTCTTCCATCATCTTGGCAAAGCCCTGTTCCGTGCCACCGAGTGCTTCGGCGACCGCAATGGACGCATCATTGCCCGACTGCACGATTATGCCCTGGATGAGTTCATCGACACGGGCCCGCGTATTGATGGGCACGAACATGGCCGATGTGCCCGACGGGGCGCCGCCAGTCCGCCAAGCGTACTCGCTCATTAGAAATTCGTCTTCGGGTTTCACTTTGCCCGACTTCATCGCCTGGAAGAGCACCTCCAGGGTCATGAGCTTGCTCATGCTGGCGGGCGGGGCCAGTTCGTCGGCGTTCTGCTGATAGAGAACTGCGCCACTCTCGGCGTCGATCAGGATGGCGCGCTTGGCGCGGGTGACGAATTCACCCGTGGCCTGCGCAAGAGCGGGACCAGCCGCCGTCAATGCTTGTAGAGCGAGGACAGCAACGGCGATCAGGATGATGCCTGCCAGCCGGACCATGGTTCGTGTTACCGTACACGCCACGCGTTTTGCTCCCCGAGACGGTCGTCTTGCCCAGATAAACGCGAAACTGTTGTGCAGCTTTATGGAAGGCGGCGGGCGGGTGGTCAACCGCGTTTGGGCACGATGTGAACAACTGCTGCGTGTGCGGGGGCGGCTAGGGTTCGCCGCCAAGGCTTGAGCGGCGATGCTCCATGAACGACCAGTCGCCGTCCGTGCTGACCGGTGCTTGGCGGCGCGGGGGCAGCGGGGCGTAGGGCGATCCGGCAGTGGTGGCCACGCGATTCCCATTCGACCAGGGTTGGCTCGCCAGAAACTGGCGTTCGCGCCGGTCGTCGCCGCTCATCGGGGCCTTGCCGGCATACCGCACCCGTACGCGGCCAAGCCCCTTGCCTTTGGTGCCCAGTGCATTGGCCGCTGCGCGGGAGAGGTCAATGACGCGATTGCCGACATAGGGCCCGCGATCGTTGACGCGCAGGAGGACCGTGCGGCCATTTTCGAGATTGGTCACGTAGACATAGGTGGGCAGCGGCAGCGTCGGATGCGCGGCCGACAGGCGGTTCATGTCGTAGATTTCGCCGTTGGCCGTCTTGCGGCCGTGGAAGTCGTCTCCGTACCAGGATGCGATGCCGACTTCGTCGAGACCGGGTTGCTCGCGCGGTGTGTACCAGCGGCCGCCGATCACATACGGCTTGCCCAGCTTGTAGTGGCCGCCGCCCTTGGGGATCGTATCGTTGGGCCCATACACCCGCTGGCTGGAACTGACGCCCCACTTCGGGTCGGGTCCGCCTGACGAGCAAGCACTCAGGAGCACCGGCGCGAACACGGCGACAACGGCCGCGCGGACGGCGGCGTGAGGCGAAAGGGTACGCACGACAGAATTCCCACTGAGCCGGCCCCATTCGCCGGCAGACGTCCGATCCGGCGACCTTCTCAGGTGCGCGCGGCCGGGCTTCGACGGGATCGTGGCGAATTATGCTTAGGATCGGGTAAATTGGTGGGAGAGGGCTTGAAAAGTCCGGCTTGAGGCGGGGAGCGGTGGCGCGTATAGGGGGGCCGTCCGGAGGGATGGTCGAGTGGTTTAAGGCACCGGTCTTGAAAACCGGCGTGGGTGCAAGCTCACCGTGGGTTCGAATCCCACTCCCTCCGCCATGTTTTCGCTCACGCGCCCATGGGCGCTCCGCGGGGGGGGGGGGGG
>VYKW01000266.1_pt1 | contig 21350 bp, 20 predicted proteins | sample 5114451 | NCBI WGS metagenome assembly VYKW01 (sample SAMN12291784, study PRJNA351875) | freshwater metagenome | isolation source: freshwater lake | place: USA: Michigan, Gull Lake | collected 2013-08-08
GCTGCGGGTCGGCGCGTATCGGTACCGCACGATCAAGGCGATCCTGGCCAATGACCGCGACCGCCTCGAGACGCAGCCCGAGGCCGCGAGCTGGAACAGCCCCGAGCACGAGAACGTGCGCGGCCCCGGCTACTACCAGTGAGCGCGAGGACCATGACGATGAACCACCAGACCCTCGCCCAACTGCGCGCCCTGAAGCTGCCGGGCTTCGCCGCCGAGCTCGAGGACCAGACCGGGCGCACCGGCATCCATGCCCTGAGCTTCGACGAGCGCCTGGCCATGCTCGTGCAGCGCGAGCTGCACCTGCGCGAGGACCGCAAACGCACCCGACTGCTACAGCGGGCCAAGCTCAAGTACGCCCAGGCCGCCATCGAAGACCTCGACACCCGACCGGGGCGCGGCCTGGAGCGCGCCGCGCTGATCGACCTGGCCACCGGCGGATGGGTGCGCCGCGGCGAGACCATCGTGCTCACCGGCCCGACCGGCGTGGGCAAGACCTGGCTGGCCTGTGCGCTCGCGCAGCAGGCCTGCCGCGAGGGTCACGGCTGCCTGTACCTGCGGGTGCCTAGGCTGGCGGAGGAGCTGCGCGCGCTGCACGCCAGCGGCGGCTTCGGGCGCTGGCTGCAGGCATTGGCCAAGACCGACGTGCTCGTGCTCGACGACTGGGGCGTGAGCGCGCTCGACGCCGCCACCCGATCGGACCTCATGGAGATCATCGACGACCGCGCTGCCCTCAAGGCCACGATCATCAGCACTCAGCTGCCGATCGACCACTGGCACGGCTGGATCGGCGACGCCAGCGTCGCTGACGCCATCCTCGATCGCATCATGCAGAAAATGCAGCACATCACCCTGCGCGGGGAGTCGATGCGCAGGCCCCCGGCCAAGCGCCCCAAACCCGCCTCCGACTGACCCGAAACGGCACCGATCGTGACCGACCACCCTACAATCCAGCCCTACGCAGGGCGGACCGGACAAGCCGGTCACGATCCCCGGATTCGCCGGTCATCTTCGCCGGAATACGCAGACACCCACTCCGGTCGCACACGGCCGATCGATCGACCGGTTGTCGAGGACGGCCTGATCAGGTGCGACGATCTCGGGCATCTTGTGTGCTGTCGCACAGTCCACTGATGCGTGTCGGCACCACGGCGGCCTTCCAGCGATGGCGCAGCAACTCATCGATGCAGCCCCTCGAGCAGTTCACGCGTCCAGGCGTACGGTTCTTCCCTGCTCTGCTTCGTCGACTGCGCCAGGCCAACACTGCTGCTGCTCGCCGCCCGCCCCGCAGCGACGACAAGGTCGTCGCCTGCCCCTCTCGGCCCAGGGCCGCTCCAGGCTGCCCCGTTGCGTCACCTCAAGCCTTCGAAGCGAGGCAAGGGCTCATCCGCCTCGGACCTCAGGCAGGCTGCCCAGTGGCGTCCGATATCACGGTCCGCAGCACGGACCTGACCTCGTTCAGATCGCACCCGGGGACGAGACGGATCGCACCGAACCGGAAGGCATCGCGGTACGCCGGCAGGAAGAGCCGGGCCGGCATCGCCGTCGTCCGATAGTCGTCGCTCCCGGCCTCGACACCGATCGCGGGCGCCATCAGGTACGCCGCATGCACGACGCCATCCAGGCGCCCTTCGGACTCCTGAACCAGTGCGTCCCGATACGAATGGATCGACGACAGAGCGTCACCGAGCGCTGCATCGATCCTGTACTTCGCGTCGAGCACGATCAGGGTTGCATGCCCTCCGTCGGCCCGTTGCCGGTGAAGAACGACATCGGGCACCATCGTTCGGCTGAACGAGCCGCATCCGTCGGATGCGAACCAGAACTCGCGGTATTCGCGCTGGAAGCAGAGCGCCCAACAGTCGCCGAACGCGATCCTGGCCTGGCCTGCCGCGACCTCCACACCTGCCCGTCCCAGCTTCTGGAAGAGCGAGGCTGAATCGATGCCCTCCCCGGGGAACTCGAGAGTCGCGGCACGAACGAGTCTGAGGAAACACCACAGCTCGTAGAGTTCATGCGTACGGGCGAGAGGCATGTCGACGAAGTCGCCGAACACCTCGGCCAGACCGAGATTCAGATCGCGCCAGATGCCGAAGAATTCGCGATAGGCAGGAACTCTCCTGAACACCGAGTTCATCTCGAGCCGCGGCTGGGCGCCTGACGACGCCTCTGCGAACGGCGCAAGCCTCAGCATTGCCGAGACACGCTCGGCAAGCTGACGACATCGGCGCGCCCAGACGGCCAGCTCGTCGCGGGCTCCGGAGCTGCCTTGTCTCGCCGCATCCGTGCCGAGCAGCTCCGCCGCCGAGGATAGCCAGGCACGCCACGAACGCATGCAGGCCGCCATGCGGCGATGCTCGTCGGTATCCAGCGTACCGGTCGCCCGCCGTGTGCGAATGACTGCCGGGAGCATCCCGCGAAGGCCTTCGGGAAGCCTCACCGTGCTCGCCACCGGAACGACTCGTCCGCTGCGGAAGGAGGACACGATCTCCGCGCTGCGCGCGCGATGCGCGAGATGGACAGGCAGCGCCTGCGCCTCACCCTGAAGGCGACGCATCGGAGAGGCAGCGATCGCGGCCGTCACGCGTTCCAGTCGACCGATGCGCTCGCGAATGAGTTCGAGCCGCGCCAGCGGCGGACGACGCCCTGCCGCATCTCGACCGATCGGCGTCCGGAAGGCACTCAGCGAGAACAGCGCCGAGGTGTCCTCCAGGATATCGAGCAGCATTCGGTCGAAGTCGGCTCGGACGAGCTTGCGTCGGTCTGGATCGACCTCGAGCTCGAAGTCGATCGCGGCACGACCCGGCAGCGTCACGCGGATCCGCAGGCTGCCGGCATGGAAGCCCGGGTTCCAGCGCCAGAGGCCGCTCATCCCGGGGCGAGGCCGGAGTGCCTCCTGTCGCCGGTCGTCGATATGCAGCTCGGCGGCCTCCTCGCGCGGGAAGCCAGTGCTCTCCAGCGCAAGGAGATAGCTGCGGGTCTCGGACACGGCACCCGACGGGATCGGGTCCGGAGCGGGCCATGCCTGCCAGCGATCGCCTGTCGCCTCGTCGATCAGCCAGAGGCGAGGAACCGATCGCTCCACCGACACGGTCAGCGACTGGCCTGGAACGAGCCGAGTTCGTCGAGCTCGGCGCTCAACCGCTCGACGAGTCGACGGGCCGAGGGGTAGTCGGAAACGAGCTTGGAGACAGCCTCGAGCATCGGGCGGTCCCGCTCGGCACCGCGCATCTTGACGAGCAGCTTCTGCACGAGCAGATCGTCGAGAACCGAGCTCTCGGACGTGCCGAGATGATCCACGGCGAATGCGCGATACCGGATCGCCTCCTCCACCGTGCGATAGCCGAAGCCCTGCCCTGCCCGCGACAGCGCCGCCTGCAGCGAGCCCAGGAGCGGGCCCGAGGCATCGATCGAGGCCGCCAGCGCCGGCTCCCGCATGGCGAGCGCTCCGAGGAAGCCGGGAATGTCGACCTGGTGCATCGACACGAGCATCGCGCGGTCGAGCACCTTGTCGCTGAGGGCGCTCGTGGTCTCGTCGATGTTGATCGTGCCGATCAGGTACAGGTTCGACGGGACGGGCATCCGACGCGGCACCGACGCTCCGTTGCTGCCTTCGAGCGGCACGTCGCTGGAGTGCAGCGACAGCGGTTCTCCGCTCTCGATGCACGACAGGATGTCGGCGAAGTAGTACTCGACGCGTGCGAGATTCATCTCGTCGAGGATCACGAACACGGGCGAGTCAGGGCGCGCGGTTGCAGCCAGCATCGCCTCCAGGAATCGCGGCACGACGTATCGCCCCGTCAGGACGTCGAAGTAGCCCGTCAGACCGGACGGGTCGGTCCACTCCGGCCTCACGGGAACGACGAACAGCAACGGGTCCTCCGTGCTCGCGCTCTCGATCCCGTGCACCGCTCGTGAGTAGAGCGCCCCCAGGCGTGTCTTGCCCGTCCCAGACATCCCGGGCAGCACGGCGAAGTGCTTGGTCGGATGGAAGTTGAGCGCGGCGTGCAGCCTCTCGACCTCGCCACCAGGGTAGTGCCCGCCCATGCGGCGGACCGACTCGACGAGCTCGGAGATCGGGATGGCGAACGGCAACCGGCGCATCTGCGGCGTGCTCTCGGCCCCATCGGTCCATACCGTGACCTGATGCACCCGCGTCTGACCTGCGATCTCGGCAAGGTATCCGGAGAACTCCTCGGTCACGAGGCTCCTGCGCGAACCGGCTGACGGAGGCCATACCGCGTAGACGATCTCGTCCACGGGGATCGCGGGTCCCAGCGCATCCAGCGCTTCGGCATCCAGCGCATCGAAGAAGCGGCTGTTGTGCACGTGCAGGCAACCGCCCTTCGCGAGGTAGAGCCGGACGTTGTTGTTCCGCGCACCGAACTTCTGCGCTCCGCCGTCCGACGCCGCTGCATCGCTCTCGTTGGCGTCTTCCGTCGACAGCAGATCGTTCCGCGATTGCGGCAGCGCCCCCTGCTCGCGCATCGCGTCGAGGCGCTGCACCAGTGCCCGCGCTCCCGTTCCGACACTGATCCCGAACCAGACCTCGTCTCCTGGAGGAAATCGCAGCTGGGCGCCGACGACGAAGCGGCCGGCGCGATCGGGATCGAACTGGGCGAGGTTGGTGACTCCCAGCTGAAGACCGCCTTCGATCACCCTCGCGCCGTTGGAGACGCCGAAGTTCCGGCGCACGTCACGGCTGTTGCGAAGCGAGTAGCGCTCGAGCAGGAAGCGGCTGAAGGACTCGGCACGTTCGTCAAACGACATGTGCTTCCTCCGGCGCATCCGTCACGGCGACGCCGAGCGCGCGGATCATCGCCGTCGCGACCGCCTGCCCCATCAACGGAGGGACCGCGTTCCCGATCTGCCGGAAGGCCGGGTTCATCGTCCCGCAGAACACGAAGCCGTCCGGGAAGGACTGCAGCCTCGCAGCCTCGCGGACCGAGATCGTCCGCGCCTGCGCACTGTCGTAGTGGATGTGGCTGTAGCTGTCCTTGCCCAGGTGCGCCATCAGCGTACGGGCGGGCCGGTCGGGCTCCATCTTTCGCCACTTGTTCGGGAACTTGCCGGGATCGTAGGGGGGGACGATCCGTGTCTTGAGTTCCTCGTAGGCCTTGGTGCCGGGGCGCAGCCGCCGGCCTTCGGCGGCGATCCGATCGATCTCCTCCTCGAGCATCCGCATTGCCTCGGCGTGCGCCTCGGGGTACTGGTCCCCGGGCTGCATGCGCTCGAAGAGCCGCCAGTCCCTTGGCAGGTAGCGGATCACGTGATCCCTGACGCCATCCGGCGGGCCCTCGAATCCCGGCCAGGAGCGCATGAGCTTCGCGTACGTGTTCAGGCGGGCACCGCGCGGATAGGGCACGGGAGTATCGAATCGACGTGCGCCACGCTTGAGCAGACCATCGCGCAGGGCAGTGATCGGGGCAAGGTCTCCTGTTGCCTGCTCCGCCGTGACGGCCTTGGGCAACGAGCGATCGGCGACCGGCGGTGGCTGGTACAGGTGACGGCCGCCCGTCGCGAACAGATCGGACAACGACTGGAGGGCAACGTGCCGGCTCGACTGATAGCCGCCCGGCAGGTCGATCCAGTGTGTCGGCGAAGGGAACGCGATCTCCAGAGCCAGCTCGCGGCGGTAGCCGATCAGGAACATCCGCTCGCGCATCTGCGGCACACCGTAGTAGGCCGCATTGAGCAGGGTGTAGCCGACGACGTATCCCTTTTCCTCGAGGGCCTCGCCGACTTCCTCGGCGATGTTGTGCCCCGCCTGGTTGAGGACGTCGGGCACGTTCTCCATCAGCAGCGCCAGCGGCTGGAACGCATCGACATAGTCGAGATAGTTCTTGAAGAGACTGGCGCGCGGGTCATGCCGGTAGGCTTCCGGGTGTGCCTGGATCTCGCGGAGCTTGGAGCGGCCGACCCGCGCATAGGCCTGGCAAGGGGGGCCGCCGACGATCACGTCGACAGCCGACGAGACCGGACCAAGCTGGAGATCGCGGGCAAGCTGCGCCGGGCTCGTCGACGTGATGTCGTAGGCACGGGCGTGCTCCGGACGCCCCGGATGGAAGTTGGCGCCGTGCGAGGCTGCGGCCTCGGGGTCGAACTCCACCGCACCCGCGATCTCGAACCCGGCTGCCCGGAATCCGAGCGACAGTCCTCCGCATCCGGCAAACAGATCCAGGACCCGCGGCTTCGCTCCACGTGCGATGCGTTCGAGCTTCTTCTCGATAGTCACGCCCTACCCTCTCTCGTGGCCGATCCGGTCGACACACAGTTCCCGATGTCGATCGCCAGGCGGCTGCGCCCGGGTGACGCTTGGCGCGATGTGTCCGCCGGCGGATTATGCACACATGACACGCTGTCCCTCGGGCATGCCCGACGCTGATCCGCGACGTATGCAATCGGGATCCGGTACATGGAACTGCCCCGGGCTATCCGGGCCGAGCCGCGGCTGCGGTCGAGCCGGCAGCGACGCCGCCGATTGCCTCCGATCCGTCGATGGGACAGCACGGGGATCCGACTTCACCGCAGCGGGCAGGACGATGCGCCCCGCACCCCGGACATGACGGACGTCGTCGACAGTGCGACGCGCAGCCGGATGATGGCGTCGATCCGGGGGCGAGACACGAAGCCGGAACTGAGGCTTCGCACGATGCTGCATGCAGCAGGTCTGCGCTTCAGGTTGCACGTCAGCGGTCTGCCGGGCCGGCCCGACATCGTCCTGCCGGGCAGACGTGTTGCGGTCTTCGTTCACGGCTGCTTCTGGCACCGTCATGCGGGCTGCCGCTTCGCTACCGATCCCGGGACGCGTCCGGAGTTCTGGCAGAGGAAGTTCTCGGCGAACGTCGAGCGGGACCGCCGTCAGACCGAGTCGCTGGAACGTGCGGGCTGGCATGTGCTCGTTGCCTGGGAATGCGATCTGAGGGACCCGGGAAAGGCAGCGGCGCTCGTCCGGCTCGTGCAGTCCTTTCCCGTTCTCCCGAGATCCGTGCGGCGACCAGGATCCGGGGTCAGCACGCAGTTCTCCCCTGACGATCCAGCGGCTCATGCCGAAGGAAAATGATCGGCATCTCGCAGCCACCTGTAGAAGTCGCTTCGAACCATCGGGTGCTTCATGCCTTCGCGGGCGTACCCGTTCCTGATCCCGCTCATGATGACCGTCCTGAGCCACCCTGCCTCGAGTTCGGCGCGACGCTCCGGGCCCACCGACTCGAGCCAGACCTCGATCGATCGATTCGAGTCTGCGACCGCCCTCCCCTGCTCTTCCGCGACGGGATCGACGCGCGGTGGCTGAGGGATCGGCACGGCGCTCCCAGGTAGCGCGAGCTCGAGCTGCTGCTCGGTGTCACCCTGCTTCCAGTTCGCGTAGTTCGCATTCAGGGCCTGTCGGAAGTACGCCGCCGCGGTGCGCACCCGGCCCCGTCGTTGCATTGTCCGGACATAGTTGAGCTGAGCGATCACGTAACCGGCGGGATGGGCACGTGCAGCGTTGAGCGCTGATTCTGGGGCGAGGCCGAGATCAGTGATCGCCCGCAGCAGTCCAGGCGATGGTTCGGGGATCGACTCGAGCGGCAGATTTGCCTGGTGCTTGAGCAGGATCGAGAGCCGAACCTTGTCGATCGCCCTGGCACCCTTCTTGGTGACCTCGACCTGGACGTGATGCGTGTCGTGGTGGATGTTCACCTGCTCGACCGCCCGCATCAGCAGCTTGGAGAACTCGCGGTAGGTCTTGTGCGGCTCGGTGTTTCCGGAGAGCAGCACGGAGTAGTCCTCCCAGCACAGCCAGGGCGTGGCGCGCTCGCCGGCGTAGCGCAGCGAGTATTCGTAGAGGGCGAGCGCGGCACGGCTGCTGAAGAGCTTCTGCTTGTCGAGGTTGATGACCTTGTAGAACTCGGGGCGCAGGATGAGGTCACGGACCTTCTTCGGGAACTCGACCGCGATCAGGTTCCGTGAGCTGTGGACCTTGATCGATGCGATCAGCTGATCTGCGTCGAGCTCGGGTGGTGCCTCCTCCCCTTTCGGACGACGCCCTCGCCGCTTCGGTCGGTCCGCTTCATGTCCATCAATCGGAAGGCGTCGCTGCGGTCCGGACTGTTCCGTCTTCGAGACCGCGTTGTAGTAGACGCGGAAGTTCATCAGCTGGTCGGCTGTCTCGACGAAGTGCTCGACGTTGTTCGAGGATCCCATCCCCGTGAGATCCATGACCTCGTCGAGCGGAAACGCGAAGACGTTGTCCTCAGGCTTCGGCAGGGACTGAGCAAAGGCGATCAACGCGTTGTAGAGCCGATGGTTGAGCAGGCCCATCGGCCTGTTCAGCATCCGGATGTCGATCGTCTCGAGTGCCTTCTTCGCTTCGACCGGATCCGCGGCCAGCTCGTCCGCAATGCTCGAGCGAACGATCACATGCTGGGCGGAGGTTCTGCGCTCGGCGGCCATGCGGCATGGTGTCATAGAGCGCCGATTTAGCGCAATCGTGGCACGATCAAGCAACGCGTCAAGGTTCTGCAGAACACGGAAGAGGTCGGGCGTGCCAACGTTGGCACGCTGTTCACCAAAGCTGGCACGAACCAGCCAAGCACAGCACCGTGAATCTCAAGGATGGCACTTCTGGGGCCAAGAGCGGCACGCTGTCGCTTGTAAAGCTCTGATGGGGAAAGAAAAAGGAAGTCTGTATCTGGTTGAGTGTATGAAGAGACACCGTGTTTCTTGATGGAGATCTGTTGGATCGATCGTGCCACGGTTGGTATTTCTGATCGAGCGTTTGGAGCATGGTGCGCCAGTACGCTGCTATGCAACGAACTGCCTCTTCATGTGCCTTGCGGTTTAGAATGAGGCGACCCGCGCACAAGCTGACGGAGCATGTATGGAAAGCCTCTATATCGCCCATCCGGGACCGGCGTTCGAACGCCTTGCCGATGCGGGGAGCAACTTCCTGCAGCGCGTCCGCGAGGCTGTCAATCAGCCTGACCAGACCAAGCGCCTTCGGAAGTTCGGCATTCAGGAGGCTGCACGGATGGCCGGCAAGAGTGCGGCGTCCATTCGTCAGGCAGAGGCGATCGATCCGCGATTCCAGGATCTCGGCCCGACGGAGCGGGATGCCTCCGGACATCGGGTCTACACGCTGACGCGGATCAATCAGTACCGCAAGCTGTTCGGGACCGAGCGTATCCGTCCCTATGGCTCGCAGGCGATCCGTTGCATCGTTACGAACTTCAAGGGTGGCGCAGGCAAGACCACGACTGCGATACACCTGGCCCAGAAGTGCGCACTCGAGGGGTGGAGGGTGCTTGTCGTGGACCTGGATCCTCAGGCGTCGAGCACCCTCTTCTTCGGGCTGATTCCAGATGTCGATCCGGCGGACACGATCGGCGACGTGCTCGTGGACAACCCGACCGCGATCGATTCGGTCATTCGCGAGACCTATTTCACCGGTGTAGATCTGATCCCGTCGAACCTCACGCTCCAGAACGCTGAACTGATCCTCGCCAATCCGAACAGCAATCAGTCGGTGGAGCTCGGCATCAACCCGATCGATCGGTTGCTGCATGCGTTGAGCACGGTCGAGGAGCAGTACGACGTGATCGTGATGGACTGCGGGCCGAACCTTGGGATCATGACGCTGAACGCGATCCGGGCGTGCACGGGCCTGCTGATGCCGATGCAGCCGATGATGGCGGACTTTGCGTCAGCGGTCCTGTACAGCCAGACCATGGCATCCGTGCTCAGCCAGAAGAAGATCGCGCACCCGCTGGAGTTCCTCAAGGTGTTGGTGACCCGGCATTCCGGGTCGGCCGAGGCGAAGGACACGGAAGCGATGATCCGGGTGGCCTTCAAGCCGCATGTTCTTGATTCGACGATGGTTCACACGGTCGAGGTCGAGCGTGCGACCAACGACTTCGGAACGATCTACGACATCGAGCAGCCGCGTGGCTCCGCCGAGGCGTACAGGCGTGCGATCGCTGCGGTGGACCGGGTCAACGAGGAGATCATCGAGATGTTCCAGACAGTGTGGCGGCGCCAGGCCGAGCAGGTCGAGAAGGCTGCATAAGGGGATCACGATGGTCAAGCCGAAGCGGTTGTCCGGGGTGGCGCAGCTGGTGGTTGCCCAAGCCCAGCTTGAGGAGTCGAGGGACTCCGTCGGTGTAGCCGAGCTCCGTCCCCCGGTTATGGCTCCGCCAGTGGTGGCGTCTACCGTCTTTCCCCGCCGGGGCCTGGGCTCGGTTCCCCCTGAGGCGTGCCGTCCGTGGGCGCTGGCAGATCGTCCTGATTCGGAGTTCGAGCACCTGGATGCGCTGGCGGACTCGCTCCAGAAGGATGGGCAGTTGCAGCCTGCGGTGGTTCGTCCCGTTCAGGACCCTGCAGAGCCGCAGATCCGGTACGAGATCATTGCCGGTCAGGCGCGCTGGCGTGCGGCCAAACGTGCGGGTGTACCGTTCAAGGTGCTCGTCAACCCGGAGATGGACGACGAAGCCGCGTTTCGAGCGATGGTCGGTGAGAACGAGTTCCGCAAGGAGCTCTCGGACTTTTCCAGGGGAAAGCGGTATGCAGCGGCGCTTGAGCGTGGGCTGTACCGGTCGAAGGGGGAGATGGCCGCGAAGCTTCGAATCAGCCCTGCGTCGCTTTCGCGCTTGCTGGGGTTCGCCGAGCTTGATTCGGAGGTTGTGTCGCGCATCAAGGACCTTCGGAACATTCCAGTGAGCGTCGGATACGCGCTCAGCCTCGCGGTCCAGAAGGGATTCAGGGCGCAGGTGTTGCGGGATGTCGGTCGTGTTGAGGCGGGCGAGATTCCGCGGGACTCGATCCCGGCGGTGTGGGAGTCGGAAGCGGGGCAGGGTGCGTCGCTGGCTGGGGCGATTTTCACGCGTGAAAATGGTTCGTGCGACGACGAATCCGAGCCACCGCGACCGATGAGCAAGGGCGCTCCTTCTGTTCACAAGGGAGCGGACGGCCGTCTGCTGTTCACGGCGAAAGAGGGGAGCACGGGCGCCTTGACCATCCGGATCCCTGCTGGTCGTTCGGCGAAGGCGACGGATGCGTTCCTGATTGAGCTCGAGGCGTTCATCGGTTCACGGCTGGGATGAATTCGTCGGAGGCGATGCCTTGGGTGACGGACATCCTTCGATCTCGCCAGGGCCCGAGGCCGCAGGGCGATTTTCACGCGTGAAAATCCCGGGACGCCTTGGGACAATCCGGGTGCGCCGACGCGCGAGCAGGCGGGCTTGCCTTGCTCAAGATGCCTTCCCAGCGGTGCCCAGTCCGCTCTCCAGCACCGTTCGCGTATTGCAGAACCGGCAGGCAAGGTCCTGCTGAAGCTCGCTTTCACGCGTGAAAATCCTTAGCGGGTGGCTCGAAGACACCGCCACGCCGCATTGCCCTCCCGGCGAAAGAGGGAAGGGGAGGGGAGGCTAGAAGCCTGTGATCATGGCGAGAGAAACACCAAACCCGGCACGATCGACGGTTCCATCTAAGGCCGGGATGCCTTCAGTGACGCCAGGTTCTATCGATCAATACCAAACCTGGCACGATCGACCCGCAGATGCCGCGTGGGACAGGGCGTCTAGAGGGGTCATGCTTCCGACCCCCCGGTGCCTGAAGCAACGTGCCGGGCCGATGCCTACACGAGATCGTCGACCGGTCGGGTGACTATCCGACGGTATCGGTCGATCGCGGCGAGGTCCTGCAACCCAAGCCATCCGGCCACTTCCTGGTCGGACCTGCCTCGGGCAAGTTGTCGCAGTGCGAACGTATGGCGCAGCCGATATGTGCCGCCTGATGGGGATGCGATCCCGGCACTCGCGAGCACGGAGCGTCCCGACTCGTAGACCGCGGATCGGCCCCAGGGCTTTCCGGCTGTGCTCGCCGGGAAGAGCATGCTGCCGGCAATGCCTTGCCGGATTCTGATGTCCAGCCAGTAGAGCAGCTGCCGAGCGGCCCACCCTGCCAAAGGCGTCTCCCGCGCTGGATAGTTGCCGTTCGCGGGTACCGAGAGTTTCCATGGGAGGCCTCCGATATCGCCTCCGGCAACGATGACATCGTCCAACTGGAGCATCCGGCACTCTCCCGGCGTCAGTCCGGCGCCGAGCTGAAGCGCAACCGCCGTCCGGTCCCGGACCTGAGTCCAGGACTTCTTCTGGGCAGTTCGATCCGGCGCTCGGGCGTTGTCGGTCAGATACGCGATCAGGGACTTCGACTCCCTCGCGGTCAGGTAGTCGAGTTCGGGTTCGAACTCCGGGGTGTTTGCATGCCTGTAGCGCTCGGTCTCGAGCAACTCCCGCGCAGCCGTGTTGGGCGAGAAGCCGAGAGTCACCGCAGCGTGCTGCGAGACATGATCGATCAGTGCAACAAGCCTCCAGGCGTAACGGGTCGACAGATCACGCGACCCTCCGCGGGAGTTGAGGTAACTCTCGATGTCCTCTGCGGACAAGGAGGGGAGATCCATGAGTCGCGGGGCGCAGTAGGTCACGAATGCGCCCCACATCTCTCTGTACACCGCTTCGGTATCGGCGCGCCAGGCGCGCCCAGAGCGCCCGGAGGGCGACGCAGACGCGACGCGAGTCCGCGCGTACTGCTCGAATGCATCCGACAGCGCGGCACTGATCTGTTCTTCGCGCGTGTCAGCGAACAAGGAGGGCGTCATCGAGCTTGTCTGGGGGGTTCGACTACGAAGGGCCATGGGCACATAACTGGACTAACATCCAGCGGTGTGATTGGCGCTGCTGCGGCTTCACTGGTTCGGTGGCTGGGTCCAAACCTCCCGCATGTTAGTTCGTTTCTCCCGGTTCTGCATCTCTGTTCGAATGCCATGGCCGCCCCCACCGTGGTTGGTACCTTCGAAGCGAAAACACATATGCCCGAGCGGCTCGAGCGAGTAAGTGGCCGTTCCTGGGACAGGCTCTCGCTGCGCATACGTACCTCGCAGGCCAGGTGGCCATTCATGGGATGGACGAGCGGCAATGCACTGCATTGCCGAAACAATGCAGTAGCCTTACACTGCATGCCATGTTCTCACCGGTTCGGGATCCGCCATGCCCACCTTGCTTGCTGCCGAATCCACCCTGACCGACCGGTACCAGACCACGGTCCCGGAGTCGGTGCGGCGTGCGCTCAAGCTCGGCAAGCGCGACAAGATCCAGTACGAGATCCGCGCCAGCGGCGAGGTGGTGCTGACGCGCGTCACGAAGGCGGAGGAGGGCGATGACCCCGTCCTGGGCGCCTTCCTGGCGTTCCTCGCGCAGGACATCGCCCAGCACCCGGACCGGCTGAAACCGCTCGATCAAGCGTTCGTCCAGCGGCTGCAGGCGCTGACCGGCGCAATCGAAGTCGACCTCGATGCGCCGCTGGCTGCGGAAGATGAATGACCGCCGCGCACGCGGCGCCGGTGGTCGTCCACGGCTGGACGCTCTACGCGCACCCGCTGTTTCTCGCGCAGGTTGAGGCGCTGGCCAGCCAGGTCGAGGCGCTCAAGGCTCGCGACCCGGCGAGCTACAGCAGGAAGAACGCCGCCAAGCGGCTTGCCGCGATCGCGAAGCTCGCCTTCGACGTGATCCCGCAGGATCCTGAGCGGCCCGAGTACCGCCAGGGCTCGACGCTCGGCGACGCCTACAAGCACTGGTTCCGCGCGAAGTTCTTCCAGCAGTACCGGATGTTCTTCCGGTATCACGCATCGAGCCGGGTCATCGTCTACGCCTGGGTGAACGACGAGGACACCAGGCGGGCGTATGAGAGCACCGACGACGCGTACCGGGTGTTCCGCCGGATGTTGGGGGCAGGGCACCCGCCGGACAGCTGGAGCGCGCTGCTGGCCGAAGCTCGGGCCGAGTCTGCGCGGCTCGAGCAACTGGTTCGGGGCGGGGCGGGCTGATCGCGAGCACTGCGAGCGATCCGATACGGGCCCGCCTTGCCCGGCCGGCGACCTCTGTAACCCGCTGATTTTGCTGACATCCTTGCGTTGCAGGGTGAGGCGTGAGTCGGATCATCGAAAAAAACGCACGAATATGCACGCACGATAATAAGACTTATCATGCGTGTAATTCCGAGGATCGTCAGCAGGGCACCGACTCCGACATTGCGCTACGCTCTCGGCGACCACCCTGACCGATGCCGACCGTCCTGCCCACCCGCCCGGAGCCCGCCGATGATGACCCCGACCGAACGTGATACCGCGCTGCGCGAGATGAACGCGGCGGTCCATCGCTTCTACATGGCAGCCGTCCACATCGGGCACCACCCCTTCATCGAGTTCGCCGGCGTCATGACCGCGTACGTCAAGAGCTGCGAGCGCGCCCACGCCGCCGGCGTCGATTTCTCCGACTGTCACCGCCACGGCGGCGCGCCGCTTCCGATCGAGTCGTTCGAGCTCACCTACCTGGCCGAGAAGCTCGACTGCATCTTCGGCGGCCGAATCCAGACCACCGAGGCGTGACCCACCGACCCGGCGCCCGCTGTCCGGCCCCCCAGGCGCGACGTTCCCCGTCGCGCTGAAAGCCGGCCGCCGCGCCCGACCTCCGCCTCTACCTCGATGCGTCGAAGGCGCCCCACCGTTCGAGCGCTTTCCCCGTGCGCCTCTCGCCGTCAGAGACGTGCTCATACAGACCGTGCGACCAGCGGAATCCGCGCAGTACGGTCAGCATGTCGTCGTCGATCCCGGGATCGAAGCTCCCCAGGTGCCGCGTCGGCAGCGAGAACCGCGTCCAGTCGTAGAAGGCAGCCATCACCTCGGCGAGCCGACTGACCTGCTCCGGAGTCGCATGTCTCGAGGAGCTCGAGCAGCCGCTCGTACGCGAGCGCCGCCGCTGCGACCTCCGGCTCGCGACGACGCGCGAGGTCGGCCGCAGGCTGCATCAGCAGTGCCTCGACCTCGGCACGCTGGATCAGCTTCTGTACCGGATCCCGGGAAGGCTGGCTGTGTCGCGATGTAGTCATTCGATGCTCCTGGCGCGGGCGCCGCGCGCGGCTCGGTTCGGGGCGAAGCGCTGCGCCGCCGCATCCGTTGTACGAGCCCATCACTGTGCGGTTCGGCGCCCTCGAGCTACTGCGCGCGCCCCGGCTCGAGGCGCCTTGCTGCATTGCCGATCGAGCCTCGCGCATCCGCCCGCAAGAACGCGACCCGATGTTCCGTCGGGCGCAGTGACCTCGTCTGCAAGCCCGGCCGATATCGCCCGGCCCGTCACGCGACGTTCTCGTCACCGCGACGCCCACTGCGGCGCGTGCCGTTCACCTGGGTCCAGAAGCCGGACTTGCGACCATGACGGGCGCGGATCGCCGCGGCGAACTCGTCGTGCAAGGGCAGGGGCCGAAGATCGGTGCCCGCGCTCGCGATCTCGCTCAACCTCGCCCAGTACCGGGCGGCATGGCCGTAGGCCCGCGAATACGCCCGATCCAGGATGCTCCCGAGCAGCGCCCGGTAGATGACGGTCTCGCCCCGCGGGTAGCCGTGGCCGTGCAGGGCCTCCGCCAACGCAAGGAGTCCTGTGTACTGATTGCCGTCGATGCGCTCGGGCGCTTCGAGGAGTCGCGCCTCGGCCGCAGCGGCGTCGCCGAGCGCGAGCATCGCGCCGGCGGCCGCGACCCGATCCGGATGGCCGAGCACGAACTCGCGTGCGCAGGCCTGGGCGGCGGGACGGTCCGCGTCGGCCAGATGCCCGAACCAGCGTTCCAGATCGAAGACCGACAGCGTGCGCTCGAACCTCGCCTTGCGGATCGGCACGCTTTCGTCGAATCGCCCGAGACGTTCGAGCGCCTCCGCGAGCAGGCCGTATCGGCTCTCCTCGTGAGGCCCCCAGTCGTCCTGCAGCCACGCCAGCGCATCTGCCGGCCGGCCGGCATCGAGGTAGTCGCGAACGAACGACTGCCGCTGCAGCGGATTCGGATCCGGGCTGTACCGCAGCGTCGCCCGCACCGCCACGTCCGGATCCCGCAAGGATTCGGACAGCAGCGACAGCGCGCCCGCGATCCGGAAGACCTCGAGCGGCGGGTCCTCGGGTCTGGCTCTGGCGCCGACCATCGCCACAAGCTCCGCATCGAGCCGCGCCACCAGTCCGCGCTGCGCGGGCTCGTCGAGCAGCAGGTGCGCGGCGCGCAGCAGTTCGTCGCGCGCCCCGTACTCGTCGGCGTTGTACAGGGCGAGCAGGCGATCGAGCCAGCCCGAGCGGGGCGGCTCGCACCGGGCCGCGGCGCGCAGCCAGTGCCTGCAGGCCGCCCTCATCGCATCGCCGATCGCACCGCCCGAGTCGTCGGCGCGGTCGAACCAGGCGCGGTCAGCCTTGATGAAGTCCTGGAAAAGGCCGAGGGCCACCGAGGCATCGACGGGCAGCAGTTCCCGCTCGACCTGCTCCAACCAGGTCTCGAGCGTCCGGCCGAGCGCATCGGCCTCCCGGATGTCGTGGAACTTTCTGGAACGCTTCCAGGCGGTGAGCGTCTTCTTGAACTCGGCGGCGAGTCGGTCGGGCTGTTCGGCCAGTAGCAGGCGCTCGAGGCGCGCCTGGACCGCCTCGTGGTCGCGGGCCAGCTCGAGCAGCACGGCGACGAGGGTCCCCTTGGACTGACGTTCCAGAAGGTTCGGAAGATCGGCGGCGGTCTGCTCGGTCATGTGCCTCTCGACGGATGTGCGGCGCCCTCCGAGGGCGGTCCCTAACTCAGGTCCCAGAACGTACCCTGCCAGTGAGACACCTGACCTTCGGTCCTGCAGGCCGTGCACCGCCAGATCATCGGGTCGTCCTCGGTGAGGGCTGCTTCCACGGCCGGCCGATCCTGCGTGCAGCGCCCGAAGCACAGCGGGCCGGGGACGCTGTCGGCGCGCTCGAGGTCCGACGCTTGGACGACGACCGCCGTCACGAAGTCGGCCAGCTTTCGTGCCGGGCCGCGCTCGGGCGCGATCGCGCCCCGGGCGTCGAGGTAGTGGGTGAGGTCGATCACGTACGTCACGTGCGTGACTATGCGGCGAGTACAGAGCGCGGCGCCTGCTTCAACGGCGTTCGTGCCGCCCCTCACCGCCGACGCTCGGCGCGGCGCGTCAATTGCCATCGCCGAGGACCGCTCCGCCCCGGACGTGACGCGGGTGGATGCTCCCGAGGGCATGCGTCGTCGACCCTCGTAGTCAGTTGAGATGATGCCGCCGTCTCGGAAACGATGCCACCTCGTTAGTCACAACCGGCCGACAGAGTCAGTAAAGAGGGCGTGGCTCGCGCGCTGAGATGTCTGCGGGCTTGCTTCGCGCCGGCCCTGGCGTGCACGATCCGGTGTTGTATCTGGGGATGTGCCGCACCCGACATGCCCAGCGACCTCACGGTCGTTTCTTCAATCGCGAAGCCGCGCTACTCGAGGCCGAGCGCAAACTATGGACGTTACATGGCCATAGCAGCCGAGGACCGTTGGCAGCAGCTGGTCGCTGGAGCGCAGAGCCCCTTCTGCGTGCCCAGGGCCGACGAAAACCAGCACTGGGCAAAGATCGCGAGCCTTGCCGTTTCGTCGCTCTATCTCAGCAAAGACCAGGCGTATCGCGGCTACAGCCTGCTCGTCTTCGACGGGGCGCACGCCACCCGGCCCAGCGACCTCGATCTGACCGTTTGGGCAATGTTCTGCTTGGATCTGCATTGGGCTCAAGCGGCCGTCGAGCGGGCGACGAGCCCCGACCACATCAACGTCGCCGCCCTCGGAAACCAGGTGCCACACCTTCACTGGCACATCATTCCCCGATACAAGACCGACGCACGTTGGGGTGCGCCGATCTGGATGACGGACGTCGATCGAGAGGTCGACGCGTTCCATCCGCCGGAGGCGGAGTTCCGGCAACTCCTTGATGCCATTCGCGCCGAACTCTTCTAGCCTGCCGCAGGCGCGGAGGGCGACTCATGCCAGCGCACCGCCGTGTTCTATACGCTCGATCTGGGTCGCTATCGGTCAGAGGCAGGGATTCCTCCCACATCACCACAGGACGCCTCATGCACCTGAAGATCACCCAGTCCACGCCGGCCTCTGACAGCATCGCGCAAATTGTGCAGGCCAACTACGGCTTCGGCGAAGTGGTCGGAAGCGAACTCCTGCGGCGCAGCTTCAATCAGGTATACCGACTGGATTTCACCGACGGACGTCGGGTGGTCGCGCGCCTGTGTGCCGAGCGTCCGCGAGGTGGCCCGAACCTTCAGTTCGAAGCCGAAGCCTTGGAACACTGGGCACGCAGCGGCTGCCGAGTGTCCCGCTGCCTGCGGGCGTCGAGCGGTGAAGTCGCCATCCGCGTGGCGCTCCCCGAGGGGGAGCGCGCATTGATCCTGTTCGAGTTCCTGGACGGAGAGGCGACGGGGGATGCGACGGAAGACATCCAGGCCTTCGGACGTGGGCTGGCCTCGTTGCACGTCGCAGGGGACGAGTACCGGGGAGCGCCGAGCCTCTACACCCTCGATCTGGATCACCTGCTCTGGCGTCCGCTGCAAGGACTGATACAGGCAAGCACCATGACCGCAGAGCTTCGTTCGCAGTTCGAAGCGCTCGCCACGAGACTGCACGACCGGATCATAGGCCTCGGGCCCCTCAGTCGCGTGCTGTGTCATGGCGACGCGCACGGCTACAACAACTTCGTCGTCGCTGGAGAGCGCGGGGAGCGGATCGCGACGTTCTTCGACTTCGACGAAGCTGGTCCCGGATTCCTGGCTCACGAACTGGCCGTCTATCCGTGGCATCGATTTCCGCGCGTGCCCGACGAGGGCCCCAGCGAACGAGTTCTATCCCAATGGCGCCACTTCATCGGGGCCTACCGCCAGGCTCGTGCGGTTCCCGACGCCGACCTCGCCGCGATCGCTCCATTCATGGCGGTTCACCAGTTCTGGCTCATGGGCGAGTATGCGGGACGCATCCCGGTCTGGGGCTCGCAGACGATGTCGACCGACGCCCTGCGGCGCCTGGCTACCGTGTTGAGCCAGTGGGAGGCACTGGAGTTGCCGATCTAGATGCATCCTGTACCTCGTCTGATGCATGTGGCCTATCGGGCCGATCACGCAGTCGTAAGCATTGCCGCCTACGGACTCCCTGCCTTGCGCCTCGGGCACGCGGACGCCGACCGGATCCTGGGGTGGGCATGACGTCGGGCGCGACACGCGTGCCTCGAAGGTCGACCGCGGCGTACTGATCGACACGCGCTACCGCTGGACGCCGAATGAGCCGCAACTGCATGTCGCCCTCTGTCTCCCTCGTCGCGGCGACCGACGACGACCGATCGTTCATTTTCGACACCTACTCATCCGTCATGCGCCCGTATGTCGAGTGGGCCTGGGGATGGGACGAAGCCTTCCAGCGCAACGGCTTCTGGAAGGCACATCGCATTGCGGACTTCAGATTGATTCGCGTCGACGGCAAGCCTGCGGGTGGCTTGTGCATCCGCCAGGAAGAAGGCGAGCGGACGCTCCAGATGTTGATCCTGCGCCCCGAGCACCAGAGCAAGGGCATCGGAGGTACGCTGGTTCAGAGGGAGATCGACAGCGCGCGCCTCGCAGGAGAGCCACTGAAGCTGTGGGTGGTCCAGGTCAACCCTGCGAGACGCCTATATGAACGCCTAGGATTCTCGACAACGGAGGCAGTGAACCGCCTCTACCTCATGCGCATCACTTGACCGAGCCGCGGACCGCACCGGATGAGCTGTACCGCGTAGCAGCGCCGTGCAACACCACAACGCGCCGGCTGACGCACGATTCCGCCAGATGGACAAATCTTTTGCCGCGAACGGCTTCCGAGAGTTCGCCGACGTGTACGGCATCGAAGCCATGGAGGTTGCATCTGCGGCCACCGACGCTCTCGCTCATCGGTGCCGCCGAGGCGAGGCGTCCGTCCTGAAGGACGCGGTCGTGGTGCGCCAGGTGACCGATCGTCGTCCGGATCGGGGCTCCGGTGATCCCTTGGCTGTCGGCACGCACGAGCCCTTCATCCTCGGCAATCTCCTAGCCCATGATGCACGGTTCTTTTCGATGCTCTGTCATCGCCCGCTGTGGGCGTGCGCAGCCGCGTGTCTGTCCGTCGACGTTTCCGATCTCGCCTTCCACTTCTGCAACCTCACCATCAAGGCACCACGTGTCGGGCCTGCGATCGGCTGGCATCGAGATGCCGCGAATGCTTACTTCTCCGCGGCCGATCATCGGACCGTGCGGGTGCTGGTCCCCTTGGACGGGATGTCGGAGCTCAACGGCGGAACCGCGGTGGCTGTCGGCTCTCACGCTGACCCGGCGGGCTGCGATCCGGATCGGTTCGTGGTGGTGTATCCGAACGTAGCGCCCGGATCGGTGCTCGTGCTTCATCCGCAAGTTCTTCACGGTGGTGGCCCCAATCGATCGATGGAGCCCCGGCGAGTGATGGTGGTCCAGTTCGGCGTAAACGGTTCAAAGCTTCTGCATCGCGCGGCGGAACAACATGCGCTCTCGAGCTTCTCGGCCTTGACCGCCCTTGCCCGCTCGTCGTGCGCCAGATGAGGGTCAGGGTCGCGAATCTGTGCGGACGGCCTGCTTGCAGCGGCGCTTGGCCACCTACTTGGCGCCTGTCCCGTCTCGATATGCGCGGAAGCCGAAAGTCCCCGTACTTGAAGGAAGTCTGCGGGAGAGATTGCAGCCGCCATGCTTGGTCGCGCCGGTAGGTCGTGTGTGACCCTCTGCGATGGTGCTGTCGAAGCGATCAAGCCTGACACGCCTGATATCGATAGTTATCATGCGTGTACGGCGCACCCAGGCGCTGGAAGAGGGCGGGCGCGATGTCCATACTGCCCGAGCGTCACCCAATCTAGGTGAGAGAGCGCCATGAACAAGGACCCGTTCGACGATCGGCAGCGCCAGTGGGCAGAACGTGCGGCCAAAGCCCAGGCTGCTGGCGCCCAGGCGTACGCTCGCCTGCTGCGCCAAGCCGAAGACGGCACGAGCGGGCAGGCTGCCCGGATCGCGCGCTTCTCGGCCGCGACCTACAATGGCACCGCCTTCCCGCTCGACCTGTTCGACCTCCGTGCGGTCGACGTCGAGATCTCCGACGACATGCTGCTCTGCCTGGATGCGCTTCGCTGGGGCAAGTCGGACCTGTACAAGCTTATCCCCGAGGGCGACGAGCGCATCCGCGCGATGATCGAGGACTGGAAACTGCTTCCGGCTGGCCAGTGACGGCGCCTCGCTTCGCCCGCTCCTCCCGACCAAGGGAGCCTCGATGATCGAGCGGGCCAACCCCCGGGTCAGTGCCGAAGACTTCGCGGTGCTGCGCGCCGTGCTGCAGGGCATGGCGCTGCGCGACGCCGCCGCCCGCTACTGGTCGGCCGATCTTTCCTTGCCCGAGACCAAGCGCCGGTACGAGGCGCTGCGCGTGACGATGCTCGCCGCCGCACGGCGCGCCGG
>VYKW01000269.1_pt1 | contig 21202 bp, 21 predicted proteins | sample 5114451 | NCBI WGS metagenome assembly VYKW01 (sample SAMN12291784, study PRJNA351875) | freshwater metagenome | isolation source: freshwater lake | place: USA: Michigan, Gull Lake | collected 2013-08-08
CCGGACCGGTACGCCGCCGCGCGAGCCGATGACGATGTCCTCGATCTCGGCGATGTTGGCGACCTGACCCGGGGTCCGGACCAAATACTGCTCGCCGTTCCTCTCGATGTAGCCCGCGCCGACGTTCGCGTTGTTGGCGGCGAGCGCCGTCATCACGTCGCGGAAGCCGAGCTTGTAGGCCATGAGCTTACCCGGATCCGGCAGCACGTGGAATTGGCGCTCGAACCCGCCGATCGTGTTGACTTCGATGACGCCCGGCACGTTGCGGAGCTGCGGCTTGATGATCCAGTCCTGGATCGTCCGCAGGTCGCTCGGCGTGAACTCCTTGCCGCCGGGCGCCTTGGCACCCTCCTTCGCCTCGACCGTGTAGAGGAATATCTCGCCGAGGCCGGTTGCCACGGGACCCATGGCGACCTCGACGCCGGCGGGAAGTTGGTCCTTGACCTGCTGGATGCGCTCGTTGACGAGCTGGCGGGCGAAGTAGATGTCGGTGCCGTCCCGGAAGACGACGGTCACCTGACTGAGCCCGTAGCGCGACAGAGAGCGGGTGTATTCGAGCTTCGGCAGGCCGCCCATCGCCGTCTCGACCGGGAACGTGATGCGCTGCTCGGTCTCCAGTGGCGAATAGCCGGGCGCCCGGACGTTAATCTGCACCTGAACGTTGGTGATGTCCGGCACGGCATCGATCGGCAGCCTGGTGAAGTTCCAGCCGCCGAACGCCAGGAGCCCGAGCACGAATAAAATCACCAGCCAGCGCTGGCGGATAGAGAATTCGATGAGGCGCTCAATCATGTTCGGCCTCTCCCTTGCCCATTTCCGCCTTCACCACGAACGAGTTCTCGGCCACGTACTTCTCGCCAGGCGAGATGCCGGCGCGGATCTCCACGAACTTCTGGTCGGAATCCCCGAGCTGGACGGGGCGCGCTTCGAGCTTGTCGTCACCTTCACGCACGAACACGACGGTCTTGTTTTCGAAGGTTTGGATGGCGCCTGCGTGGACAGCGACCGCCACCTTCCGCTCGGCGAGTATCAGTCGTGCGGTCACGAACAGACCGGGGCGCAGCCTTCCGTCCGGGTTCGGCAGAATCACGCGCGCGATCGCGGTCTGCGTCTCGCTCGCGCCGACCGGCGCGAGGTAGGAGATCTTGCCCTTGATGTCGCCGGCGCCGTCGTCCGGATCGATCAGCACCTCGTCCCCGATCCGGACGCGCCTGAGATCCTGCCGATAGATCGACAGGTCGACCCAGATCGTCGACAGATCCGCCACGACGAAGGCCGGCTTCTGCTCGGACACGTACTCGCCGAGCGAGATCTGGCGGTCGATGACGGTACCGCCGATGGGAGCCTTGAGATCGTAGACCGTGAGGCTCTGGTTGCTTTCGATCGAGGCCAACAACTCGTCCTTGCCGATCACGTCGCCGATCCGCTTCTTGATTCCGCGCGCGATGCCCGGGAAGCGTGGAGTGACCTGAACCACTGTCTCCTGGTTGGCTCGCAGCACGCCGTTGAACGACAGGGTTTCCGTCAGTGTTGCGGGACCTGCCTCGGCGAAGGTGGCGCCCGCGGCGGCCAACTTGACGTCGCTGATGACGATGCGGTCGGCGCCGTGCTCGTCCTTTTCGGCGTGCTCGTTGCCGGCCTTCTCCTCCTTGGCCTCCTTGCCTTCCTGCTTTGCCCCCTGCTGCGTCGCGGCAGGTGCGCCCATGGGCATGAGCCAGCGGTATCCGAAGGCACCGGCCGCGGCCGCGACTAGGGCGAGGACGATTGCGCTCGAAGTTTTCATCGTGCGCTCTCCCGCGCCAGAGCGAAGGGATTGCCGACGAGTCCTTCGATCGTGGCAACGGCGACATGGTAGTTCTGCAAGGCCTCCTGCTCGCGCAGACGCGCCTGGGTGACGTTAGCCTGCGCGTCGAGAACTTCGAGCAAGGTGAAGCGCCCGGCGCCGTAACCCTGCTCGATCTCGTTGGCGGCTGCCTGCGCCTTCGGGATGCCGGACTCGCGAAGGATCGACAGTTCCTTCAGCGAGCCCTGCACCGTGTCGTACGCCCGCCCCGCCACGACGATCAGCGTATTGCGGTTTGCTTCGCGCTCGGCCCGCGTCTTGGCGAGGCTTTCCTGAGCGGAGAGGATGTTGCCCTGATTCTGGTCGAACACAGGGATCGGCACCGACAGCGTCAGCCGGACCGCGTCGTCGTTGGTCTCGTTAAAATGGCGCCATCCCGCAGCGAGACGGACGTCCGGATAAGGCTTGAGCCGCGCCAGCAGAAGCTCGGCATTGCGCTGGGCATAGATTGCGTTCCATCTCACCAGTTGCGGGTTCGCGTCGATGGCGGCGATCACCGACTGGAACGACGGCGCACGCGTGGTCGCGTCCAACCGTCCGGAGACGCTGGCGAACTTCGGCGAGGTATCGCCCATCAGCACCGCCAATTCACGACGCGCGCTCGACAGGTTGGCTTTCGTACGCTCGCGATCGGCCTTCACCAGTGCCGCAGCGACCTCCGCGCGGCCGGTCTCAGCAGGCGACGACGCGCCGGCATCGACCCGGCGCTGAAGCAACGGCGTCAGACGCTCGAGGGCGGCGACCTGCTCGTCCAGGATCTGAATCCGCCGCTGCAGGCCCAGCACGTTGAGAAAGGCGATGGCCGTTTCTGACAATATCTGCAGGCGGACGGCCTTACGCTCGATCGCCGCACCGTCGACGCCGGCCTGGCCGGCCGCGATGCGGGCCTCGCGCTTGCCGAACAGCTCGAAAAGCTGGCTGATCTGCAGCGTCGTCTCGGCCGACTTCGTGCCGCGATAGATACCCGAGCCGAAGGAATTGTCCTGCTCATAGGACAGTTCCGGGTTGAGCAAGGCGCCGGCCTGGATGCGCTGGCCCGTGGCGATCCCGATATCCCGCTCGGCGGCGGTCAGACGGGGACTAATTGCGAGCGCGCGATGCAACGCCGCCCCCAGATTGAGGCTCTGCGAATGCGACACCGCCGTCAGCCATGGGCTGACCAGCAACGCCATCGCGCACGCGAAACGCGTGACGCACTTGGAAAACATGATGAAAACCTGACGAAAGACGGAATCAGGGCGCGATGCGCCCAGCGGTCATTTTCAGGTCAGGGACTTCGGTGGCGGCGGGTCGATCCCGGGCGGCAATCCGCGCCGTTCGACCTGCAGCATGGGCACCACCTTGACGGTGGGCGTCAGGGCTACCGCTTCAACCACCGGGGCTGGTACGGAGACGGAGAAGCAGCCGTGACAATGATGGTCGGCCAAGGAACCCTTGTCGGAATGGCCGACACCCTTGTCGGCCAGCGAGAAGACGATCTTGGGCGACGAATTTGTGACATCCAGATCGCACAAGCCGTGCAGCACGCCGGCGACCAGATACATCATCATCACGAACATGGCCATCGCACCGCGCAGCGAGCGCGGCAACACACGGCCAGATCTGGTGGCGAGAAGGGTCACTCGTCGGTTCCGGTTATCGATCCACATCGACTACCATGCGGTGCAGCGGGGTGTCGACCCGCAACAGTATAACATCCTCAGCCATTTTCCTGCGACCGCTATTGCGAACGGTTCGCGGCGAATGACCATCAGAGTTCGGCAGCGGTGAGCCTAGCCTCGCGCAGCTTTACTGCTTCTGGGGCTCGGCTGTTCCACCGAGTCTTCCTCGGGCGTCTCCGGCGTCGCTTCCGCGATACGTTCGACCGATCCGGCGATGCTGCGCAAGGGGGTTCCGAAGTCCGGGATGTCGATCAAGGCCAGCAACAGGCCGACGATCCAAAACCCGTGCATGCCCGTGAACAGCGAAATCAGGCCGAGCACCGCGACGAATTCGAACTGCAGCTTCTGCGACTTGTGGGCCATCCGTTCGGGCAGACTGTGCAGCTTCCAATAAAGGACGCCGACCCACAGGATCACCCCCACCAGGAAGAAGCCCATCACCACCAGGAGGACGTCGGAGCCGTCCGGCCCGGGAAGGAAGAACGGCAACTTGTGGGGAGCCAAAGGATGAACTTCGTCCGCCAAGATGATGCCCCCATCGAAACCATCGCCAAATTGGTGGGGGTTCACCCCATGATAATTGATCCAGATCAAACCTCTGCCCCGATCGACGGGACGATTGCGGAGGCGCCAACCAAGCCGTAGTCACAGATCACCCTCCCCCGCAAGCTTTCTGAGCTCGTTCTTGTCGTCCTCCCGCAGGATGGTGTTCGCGACCATATCGTAAGCCCGGGTCGCGGCCACCAGGCTGCTCATTTCGCGTATCGCGTTGACGTTGGAATTCTCCAACGCGCCCGTGGCGAGCCGTATTTGTCCCGCGGGCACTTCGACCGCCGGAAGCTCGGAGGCAAACAGCGTCGCTCCTTCGGCACTCAGCTTCGTGCGATCGTCGAACCGGACCAGGCGCAGGCGCCCGATCGGCCCCTTTGCGGTGGAGATCGTCCCGTCGGCGCCGATGCTCACCGGCCCGTCGCGTTGCGGGACCTGCAGCGGCCCGGTCGCGATCATCACGGTCTCTCCAGATAGGGTGACGAGGCGTCCCTCGCCGTCCAACGTGAATGCTCCGTTGCGGGTATAGCGCTCGCCGGCGGCGGTCCGAATGACGAAGAACCCATCTCCGGCGACGGCGACGTCCATGGAATTGCCGGTAGCCGTCAGAGCGCCCGCGGAGAAGTCCGTGAACTCCGTCACGGCGACCAGCGAGCGCATGGGCGCCGAGGGAATGTCGTCCGCTTCCCGCGCCTTCGTGAGATACTCCTTGAATTGCAAGTTTTCGCTCTTGAAGCCGACGGTCCCCTGGTTCGCTATGTTGCGCGCCAGCTTGTCGACCTGTTGTCGCAGCGAGATCAGCCGCGACAGACCGATGACGGTTTTGTCGCTCATGTCGGTGTTGCCTTCGGACCTGAAGCGAGACCGCGTCCAACGCCGACGGACCGATGCGCCGTCGGAGCGGCGGTCGGGGGTGCGGTCGGGCGATGTGCGAGCGCTAATCGCTTCGAACAATGTTTGGAGCGCGAGGGGCTCCGGCGACGTCGTTCAGGTCGAAGCTTTCGGTGGCGGCGTGGATGGTCGCCGCTCGAGACGGTCCAAGGAGGCGTTCGACCACCGGAGCGGCGCCGCGGTCAGATCGATCTGGGATGAGCCTGCCGGCGCAGCCGCCGGACATGCGATGAAGCAACCGTGGCAGTGATGCCCGGGCAACGCGGCGTCGGCGTCGCCGCCGTCGTCGGTCATCGTGCAGTGGACCCCGGGAACAGTCCCGTGGATCCCCAAACCGCAAGCGCCGTGCAATGCTCCGCCGATCAGATGGAAGAACAGCAGCACGATCGCGGCCGCCCGCAGACGCGGTCTGCCGACGCTTCTCGTGCCGCTCCCCGCGGGTCGATCGCGATCCTCCATCGAGGCCTTCTAGGCGAGTCAGCCGGTCCGCGGACTGCGACAAATCGCGCGACCGCGTCGAGATGTCGATGATAGAGCGTCGGTACGATGAAATCCGGCCGGACGGATCGGCACCCTGCTCGCTCGATCGCGGTTAGAATCGAGGCCCCGAGGGACTCTCTTCCATGAACCGGTCTTGTCGAGCCCTGATGTCTTCGTATGCGGATCGCATGCGATGGCCTTCATCGAGCTCCAGGCAATCCTCACGCAGGCCCGTCCAGGCGACCGCCATCTCGAGAACCGATACCTCCGAATCTCCATCCAGCAGCGGAATACCGACCTCGCCGCAAAGCACCGGGCGCGGTCCGTAGCGCAGCCCGCCATGCATCATGTTTTTCATCGTGACCGTCACGTGCAGAATGCCGTCGGCGAACGCCACCGGCTCAACCAGGTAATTCGTGGTTATGCCGTCCGCGGCATCGACGTAGCCGTATGGGATCGGCTTTGCGATCTTCTTGGCAAAATAGGCAGCAAGGTCCGAGGCTTTCATGTTGGCGGCTCCGCATTCTGCAGAGCGCCAACCTAAGCCGGATGGCTGCAAGTCCCGAGCGCCATTCTGAGTTCCAGGTTTCTGCGCGCGGCGGCGAGCTCCGTCGCCGCGCAGATCGCACGCTCAGGACTTCTTGGAGCGAACGGAAAACTTCGTGACGAAGTCGTTCGGCGTCAGTCCGAAGTGATTCAACTGGGCAGCCACCACCTTGACGTCCGCGTATCCGTTCTTCTGGCTGATCGCCACCGCATACTTCCGCACCGCCTCGACCAGGCGCGCCAGGCACTCCACCGTGACGATCCTCGCGTCGGCATGCAGGGTCGCGGCGTGCTCCGGCGTGGTCTTCGGATGCACCATGACCGGCGTCGCGCTGCAGCTCTTGTCGTACTTGTCGGCGAACCACGTCATGGAGCCGTTGAGCTGGTTGCAGTCGTGCTTGTTGATCGAGCTCGCCTTGACGGCGCCGCTCTTGCACTCGATCACAAGGTACTGCAGAGCGCCGAGGGCCCACAGATTGTCTGGCCCGCGGCCGGTGTCCTGTTCGGGCCGCTGCGATCCGAAGCCCAGGAAGAGGCCGAGATCGAGCATCGCTGACTCGAATTTCTTGCTGTTCTCCTCGCCCCACGCCAAGGATTCGATCAGCGCGTTGACCCACATGATCAGGTCGTTAGCCTCGAGAAACCGCTTCATGAAGGCCACGGCCATGGCGGCCTGGCTGTCCTTGGGAACGGTGAGCTTGCTGTAGACGATGCCGCTGATCGGGCGCACCAGCGCCGGATTGGCCTGGACCGCCGCCAGTTGGAGTTCTTGCGCCTTCTTCTGGTCGGTGTGATGGACGTATTCGGCAAGCTGCTGCTTCAGATAGCCGAGAGCCTTCTTCTCGGTCACCTTGTTGACGGCCTCCTGGACCGTCTGCTCCGCGAGGTCGAACCGCTTTGAGCGCGCGAAATCGAAGGCCTTGCGCAGCGCGACCACGGTCTCGTCGACATGGCTCGCATCGCCGGCATCCGCGTTGACGACGGCGGATCTGCTGGCGTCGAGCCATTCGTCGTCGCCGGTCAGGCAGAGCTCCATCACCGTCTCGATCTCCGACAGCGGCTTGCCTTTCAATTGCGCGGTGACCTCGCGCCCGAGGTCGAGCTGCGCGCGCGTCGCAGACGAGAACAGCGCCCGGGCATCCGGACGATGCAGACGCTGGGTTAGCTTGGCGCCGACGAGGAGAACGACGCAGTGATCCTGGCTGGAGCGCACGCCGCGGCCCATGCCCTGTTCGATCCGCTGCACCTGGCGGACCAGTTGCCTGCGCGTGCCGTCGAGAGCTTCTTGTTCGATCCTCTCCAGCAGGCCATAGAGCTCGGGCAGGCCGTCGATCACCAGGAGTTCGCACGCCTTGGCAGGCAGATCGACGCCGTCGTATTTCCCGACGAATACCGTCAATCCGACGTGCCCCTTGCGGAGCTTGTCGGTCCCCTCCTCGATGTTTTCGGCCGTCAGCGTCTGATTGGCGATGTCGGACCAGAACTCCGCCCTCTTCTTCGACGGCACGATGACCGCGACGTTGATCGTCTTGGCCTTGGCCGCGACGAGGGCCTTGATCTCGTCGATCGTGATGTCGGGGTTGATCTCCTGCGGGGCGAGGATCATGCGATCGCCGATGTCGCCGCCGCCCTTTGGGCGAATGGGGTCGGCGACCTCCGCGGCGTCGGCCTGGAAGTGGCTGACCAACACGCCGTCGTCCGCCAGCGTGGCGGTCATGTAGATGCGTCGCTTCGCGCCGGTGAAGGCGGGGATGTTGTCGATCGGGATGAAGCGCGGCGCGATCTCGACGTTGCCACCTCCGAACGCGCACTGGCAGAGCTCGAGGACGTCCTCGACGAGCCGCCACGGCCACTTCAGCGTCTCGTCGCCGCGGTGAGGATGAAGGATCCGGAGCACTTCGCTCTGCTTGTTCTTCCAGGCCCAGAACGGCACCGCCATGGCGATCTGCGGATCGTGATCGGCGACGTCGAGATAGGCCGACGCCGACTGGTTCTCGAGATCTGGCTTGAACAGTTCGAGCAAGGCGTCGTGAGCGGGATGCGAAGCGGGAAGCCGGATCTTGAACTGATCGGCGACGGTCGCGAGGCAGGCGTGCGCGTCGTCGATGACGAGGCTTCCGATCTCGATCTTGGCGCCGCCGCGCCCGACGCCGAAGACGGATCTGCCGTTGACGAGCTTCCAGATGTTGATGACGAGGATCGCGTTTCCCGACAGGAACGCTGCGTCTCCCTCGTCCTCCGTCACCGCGACACCCAAGGACTCGGCTTCGGCAATGACCTGGCGAAGGAGATAGTTGTCGGGCGTGACGTACACCGCAGGCCCGACGCCTTCGTTCAGGCTGCTCTGCAGGCACAGCAGGCCGACGACGGTCTTGCCGGAGCCGGTGTTCATTTTCAGGGTGTTGTCGCCCCGGTTCCTCTTGCCGTACCAGGCGTCGAACACGTCGCCCTGCTCGTCCGACGGCCGCTTGAACTTGGTCGTGTCGCGCTTGAGCGTAGTGAAGACCTTGCGGGGATCGATCGGCTTCGTCGACGGGAGTCCGGATTTGATCTTCTTGTAGTCGAGGGCCACGGTTTTACTCCAGAACTTGGCTGCCGGCGCCGGCGAGCGCTACCGGCGAGGCCTCAGACCGCCAGCACCAATTCGAAATCGGGAACTAACCATCGAATCGGCCGCCGTCGGGGGCGCCAATAAACGGCCCGCCCCGACGGCAAATCAACAGAAAAAGCGCGATGGTTAACGCCGGACGCCGGATTACGGAAAATCTCGAGATTCAGCTGACTTAGCCGGATTCCGTCTGCAATTTTTCAAGGACTCGTCTGCCGTTAAGCCACTGATCCGACTTCTCTTTTTCTAAGAATCTTGTTGATCTTCACCGGCGCATGGTTTCAGCTGACCTCAGGCCCGAGGCGTAGGCCGGCATCGCCCTCTCTTCGGTGAGGGACCTTCGCCTAGGATTCGCAACCGCTCGGATGAACGGCGGCGGCGCCCGCGAAGGGCCGGCGGGCCCCACGACAGAAACTTCCACCGACGCCGCGCGAGCGGTGAACGCCGATCCATGTCCGGACGGCGAGCGGAGAGCTGCGTTCATGAGCAACGTGACCACCCGCTCCAGCCTGACCTGGTTGCCTGACGATCAAAGCCGATAGGAACGACTTCCAATGGTTGACGACAGCGTTGCATCAACTATCCCCGACCAAGCAGCTCGCCGGCCCAAAACGCCTGCCGAGCGACAACGCGCCTATCGGCAGCGCAAGCGACAGCGTCAGATTGCGGCGGCCAGTGCTCCGGCTGCGCCGGCGACGGAAATCCTGCCTCCCCACCAGCCCGTCACTTCCGCCGTCGGGTTGCCGGTGACGTCCAACGTCACCGTTTCGCCCCCCGCGTTCCCCGTCACGCCCGTGACGCTCGCCGTCACAGTGCCCCTCTGCGCCGACGTCACGCACGTCACGGAGCCGCACAGCCAGGCGACGAACAGGCGCCCGATCAGCTCGCACGGATTGACGGTGGCGGCCCTCTTGCTCGCCGCCGTCGGCATCACGATGAACGGGTGGTTTGCCCAGACGCTGGGTTCGACCGATTTTGCCGGAACGCTTTTTCTCGCCATCGGCGTCGCCAGCGATCTCGTCGCCCTCGCCGTGCCCCCGACCGCCATCCAGCTTTGGTTGGCACGCCGGCGGGCCACGGCCGTCATCGCCTGGCTGGTGTGGTTCGCGACCTTCGTATTCGCCGTCACGTCCGGCATCGGGTTCGCGTCCGTCAACATCGCGGACGTGACCCTCACCCGGGCGTCGCGCGTGACGCCCTCCGTAACGATAGCACAAGACGCGTTACGCGACGCCGTTGCGTCACGTAACCGAGAATGCGCCGGCGGCGTCGGCCGCTTCTGTCGTGAGCGTGAGCAAGCCGTGGCGGACCGCCAGCGCGCGCTCGATTCTGCATTGGGTGCAGTCGAACATGCCGCTGATCCGCAGACCGACGCAGCCGCCAAGATCGTCGCGTGGCTCAGCGGCGGAGCCGCGAAACCCGAGGCAGACGCCTTCGCCATGCTGCGCTTGATACTGCTGGCGCTCCTGCCGCAGATCGGCGGCATTTTGCTGATGATCGGCCGGTCGCGCTAAGCCGCGGCTGGCAACTCAAGTCGCTGCGGACCAAACGGCGACTGTTGCGCCGCTCGGATCGCGATGCCCGCCGAGCCGGCATGGCCGGCCCCAGGGGCCAGTTCGAGATATTGAAACAAAACTAGCGTATCCGCCGCCGTCGACGGGGGCCGATAGAAGACCATTCTCACCGAGACGCAACGCCCGGTAGCAGAAGAAGCAATAGGCCTACCGCCCCACTCTTAGAGCGTCATCGACGCGGTCTAAGTGTGTCGGCATACGGGCGGCCGCAATCCCCGCTTGCTCTCACCGGCCTCGCGACTTACTCGTCGCGATAGACCTTTTCGCGCTTCTCGTGGCGCTCCTGCGCCTCGACCGACAGCGTTGCGATGGGCCGGGCTTCGAGCCGCTTGAGCGAAATCGGCTCGCCAGTTTCCTCGCAATAGCCATAGGTATTGTCTTCGATGCGCTGAAGCGCAGCGTCGATCTTGGAGATCAGCTTGCGCTGGCGATCACGGGCGCGAAGCTCGATCGCCCGGTCCGTCTCCGACGACGCACGATCGGCGAGGTCGGGATGGTTCACGTTCTCCTCCTGCAGAGCCTGCAGGGTGAGCTTCGATTCGCGCAGGATCTCCTCCTTCCATGCCAGCAGCTTGGCGCGAAAATACTCGCGCTGGCGTTCGTTCATGAAAGGCTCTTTTTCGGAAGGTTTGTAGTTCTTCAACTTTTCCAAGGTCAGCCCATCTGTACGTGCTGGCGCCGGTCTCGGCACCGGCGGACGGAATACGCCCGTTCGCGGCCGCGTTATATAGCGGCCTCATGTGACAGACAATATTTCCATCGAGACGGGCACCCCGCCGTTGCACAGGCAAATTCGCGGCCTGCCGGCGGGGGCTGTGGGGCAACCTCAATAACCGACCGTGAAACGGGCCCGCCGGTGCGCCGGACGCTCGATTTCGTCGGCCATGGCCACGGCAAAGTCCTCGAACGAGATGAAGCTCTTGCCCTCGGCATCGACCAGCAGCTGGTCCGTTCCGAGGCGGAACTTGCCGGTCCGGCTGCCGAAATCGATCATTGCGGACGGCGACAGGAAGGTCCAGTCGAGCTCTTTCTCCTGTCGGAGACGGTCAAGGAACGCCGCGCCCTTCTCGGCCTCGGCCTTGTAGGCCGCCGGAAAGCCTGGCGTCGTCACCAGCCGCACGCCCGGCGCGACCTCGAGCGAGCCGGCGCCGCCGACCACGAGGTAACGCGATACGCCGGAGTCCTTTGCCGCGCCGATCAGGGTCTCGGCATCGCTGGCCGAGAAATGGATCGAGCTGATCGCGACGTCGTGGCCCGCCCAGAGCCGCGCCAGCTCGGCGCGGTCATTGGCGTCGCCCTTGACTGCCGTGACATTGGGGTGCGCCAGGATCTTGTCGGGATTTCGGGCGATGCCCGTGACCTGATGGCCACGGCCGGCGAGCTCGGCAGTAATGCGGGATCCGGCACGGCCGGACGCGCCGGCGACGGCGATCTTCATCTTGCAACTCCTTAGGTTCGGTCTGGTTCGCTCGGAGCGGAGCCCTGGACGGGCGTCCCCGGTTTCCGATAGGAACTAGATAGCTGAACGACTGCTGGTGTTAAGAGCGCACTTCAAGATCACCTGGTCACGCCGGAGTAACCGATGAGAGCCGCGAACGTCTATTCGGCCGACTGCCCGACCCGCCAGATCCTCGATCGGGTCGGCGACAAATGGGCGGTGCTGATCCTGATCCTGCTTCGCAACCAACCCTTGCGCTTCAACCAGTTGCGCCGAACAATCGAAGGCATTTCGCAGAAGATGCTGTCGCAGGTGCTGAAGAGCCTGGAGCGCGACGGGCTGGTGCGGCGGCGCGCGATCGCGACGGTGCCGGTGACGGTGGAATATTCGATCACGCCGCTCGGTCTGACCTTGGCCGCCGCGGTCGATCCATTGCGCGACTGGGCGGAGCGGCATCTGAAGGACGTCAGCGCCGCACAACGGCGCTATGACGCGCAGCAGACCTCGAAGGCGGCGTAAGCGCGTCTCGACCTCAGCCCTGCCCGGCCTTGGCGAGTTCAACCTCGACGCGCAGCTCGATCTCGGAGAGGATGGTGTCGAGCCGCGGATCGCCCGAGGATTGCTTGAGGTCGGCCGCGGCGTCGCGCAGCCGCAGCGCCATCCGCGTGTCGAGCTTGCCGGACAACAGCGCGAGCTTGAGATCGTCGAGCACGTCGAGCGCGCGCTTGCCGCGCTGGACCGAGCGCTTGCGCCGCTCCGCCGGATCCTCCTCGATCCCTTGCAGCGCCAGCAGCGCGTCGATATTCGCGGTCTGCTTCGGCGCCAGCGTTGCGCGCGTCTCCTGCGTCGTGCCGGCATCCGGCAACTTGAACCCGCCCGACGAGGTCTTACGCGTGGAGCTCGTGGACGTGCCCAGCGTCGTGCCGTTCGGACCGTAGATGCGCATCGATGGCTCCCCGCAAGCTTTGCGTGTCGGCACGGAGATTGGCAGCGCCGTGGTTAATGCGGCGTAAACGGCCCGGCAAATTCTGCCGGGGCGGCAGCTTCGTTCCCCCGGAGTAACCCTGGATCGCGACAAAGCCCGCGATTGATTTCACACTCTTTCAATGAGTTAGCCAGGAGCATCCGCCTGGCACGACCCTCGCATAGTTAACTCCGATCATGCGGTCATGGGAGTGGCCAATTGATCTCTTGAAGAGCTCGAGGGGAGCATAGGATGCGCCGCGTCCGTACTACGCGCCTGTTTCAGGTCGCCTGCGCCGCTATTGTGGCGTTGGCATCTTCTGCCATGTCCGCGCATGCGACCTCGCGGATCAAGGATCTCGCCAATATCGAAGGCGTGCGCCAGAACCAGTTGATCGGCTACGGCCTGGTGGTCGGCCTCAACGGCACAGGCGATACGCTGAACAACATTCCATTCACCAAGCAGTCGCTGCAGGCGATGCTCGAACGCATGGGCGTCAACATCCGCGGCGCCACCATCCGCACCGGCAACGTCGCGGCGGTCATGGTGACCGGCAACCTGCCGCCATTCGCCACCCAGGGCACGCGCATGGACGTCACCGTGTCGGCGCTCGGCGACGCCAAGAATCTGCAGGGCGGCACCCTGCTCGTGACGCCGCTGCTCGGCGCCGACGGCAATGTCTATGCCGTGGCGCAGGGCTCGCTCGCGATCTCAGGTTTCCAGGCCGAGGGCGAGGCCGCCAAGATCGTGCGCGGCGTGCCGACGGTCGGGCGCATCGCCAACGGTGCCATCATCGAGCGCGAGATCGAGTTCGCGCTAAACCGGCTACCGAACGTGCGACTGGCGCTGCGCAATGCCGACTTCACCACCGCCAAGCGCATCGCCGCCGCCATCAACGATTTTCTCGGCGTCAAGACCGCCGAGCCGATCGATCCGTCGACGGTGCAGCTGAGCATTCCGCCGGAATTCAAAGGCAACGTCGTCGCCTTCCTGACCGAGATCGAGCAATTGCAGGTCGATCCCGATCTGGCCGCCAAGATCGTCATCGACGAACGCTCCGGCATCATCGTGATGGGCCGTGACGTCCGCGTCGCCACCGTCGCTGTGGCCCAGGGCAATCTGACCGTCACGATCTCCGAGAGCCCGCAGGTCAGCCAGCCCAACCCGTTGTCGCAGGGCCGCACGGTGGTCACACCGCGCACCAGCGTCGGCGTCACCGAGGACGGCAAGAAGTTCGCGGTCGTCAAGGATGGCGTGTCGCTGCAGCAATTGGTCGACGGCCTCAATGGTCTCGGCATCGGTCCGCGCGACCTGATCAGCATCCTGCAGGCAATCAAGGCGGCCGGCGCCATCGAAGCCGACATCGAGGTGATGTAATGGCCACCTCCTTCGTCGATTCCTACGGCGGTCGCGTTCCGCTGAGCATGCCGAGCCCCGCGGCCATGACCAAGCCGCATGCCGATCTCGATCTTGCCGACGCTCTGACCAAAGTATCGCCAAAAGCGCAGGCCAAAGCCAAGGCGACCGCGACCGATTTCGAGGCCATGTTCCTCAACTCGATGTTCGCGCAGATGACCAGCGGCGTGAAGGGTGACGGCCCGTTCGGCGACACCCCCAGCACCGGCGTCTGGCGTTCGATGCTGATGGAGCAATATTCGAAGAACTTCGCCAAAGCCGGCGGCGTCGGCCTTTCCAACGACGTCTTCCGCACCCTGATCCTGCAGCAGGCCAAGAGCAGCGGTTCGGGCGCCGACAATGGCAAAGCGTAGACGTAGGCGTTCACATCGCGGGAGTCCGTGCCGACTCGCGCCGACAGGAGTTACGAGATGACCGCACCGGGCCAGGCGAAGCCAACCACCTATGCTGCTGCCGCCAGCGCGGCCGAGGCGCGCGCGCTCGCCGACGAGATGATCGGCGTGATGAGCGAACTGCTCACCGTGATCGAGCAGGAGACCGAGCTGGTCCGCGCCGGCAAGCTGCGTGAGGGCATGGCGTTCGGGCCGAGAAAGACCGAGCTCTCGCGTCACTACGTCACCACGGTGGGCCGTCTGAAGGCCAGCCAACCCTTCATGAAGCAGGCGACGCCCGAGCTGCTGGGCACCCTGCACCGCCACCACGATACCTTCCGCGCGATGCTCCAGGTGAACCTGACCGTGCTGGCCACCGCGCACGCGATCTCCGAAAAGATCGTTCGCGGCGTCAACGCGGAGATCCAGCGGCGCAACGTCCCCAACACCTATACGGCCGGTGGCCGGCGCGCTGCGCCCGGTGCGCGGCACCTCACTCCGCTCGCGGTGAGCCGGACGCTCTGATCCCTGCTACGCCCTTCCGGCTTCGACGTTCAACAGCCGCGCCGCGGCCAAGTCCGCGCGGCTGTTGCCGTTGAATGGTCGGATAAGCTTAAAAGCCCGGCAGGTGTCGCAACGCGACGTTCATTCTATTTCCTAACATAACGTTGATTGGTCACGTGCATAGTTGCACTCGGGATGGGGTGGGAATTGACTCGATGGCCATGAGGAGGCTGCCATGAGTTCCGACTTCAGCGTGAGACCGGTAGGAGCGCCTTCACCTGCTCCGATACTCCAACCGTCGAGCCAGGCGGTGGTGAACGCTGTTCCGACGGATCTTCCTCCGAGCCAGACCGTGACCGCGGCCGAGGGCAGCACTCCTGTGCGCAACGACGTGCCGACCAACGTTGCCAACGACCTCTCGGTGTCGCACCAGGCCTATTATGATCGTGCCGCTGCCGCGCTGGTGTTCCAGGTCGTCAACCGCAAGACCGATCAAGTCGTGGCCCAATATCCCGACGAGGCCGTTCTGCGACGCCGCGCCTACTTCAACACGCTGGACATGCAGAAGGACTTGCAGAAGGAAGATCTGCCGCGGGTGATGCCCACCGACCGAACCGCCTGAGCCGCATTGGTCATCGCCCACCGCAACAAAAACGCCGCCCCAACGGGCGGCGTCTGCGTTCTGGCACGGCTGCAATGCCGGCCGGATCAACTGCTCTGGGTGGCGTAGGCGGTGTCGAGATAGGTCTGGCCGGAGGCCGCGTCCGTCACCACGTTCTTGATCTGGGCCTTGCCTTTGGCCGTCAAGGTGAACTTGGTATCGCCGACCCTGAACGCGTTGTCCTTGATCAGAACTTCCTGATATTTGCTCACGCCCTCGCTCTGATAGCGAACCTTGGCGCGGAAGCCGTCGACATTGGAGACCGACACCGTGAACGACTTGCCGTTGGCGTATTTGCCGCTCCAGCTGCCTTGATACAGGCTCGGATCGACCGCGACATATCTGCCGCTGCCATGCGCGGTATTGAGCACGCTGGATTTGTAGGATGCGGACAGGATGCCGGTGATATCAGCCATGGCTATGCCTCTCCTCTGCCCGCTCCCGATCGATCAGCTGCGTCCGGACAGGCCCGCGGCGATATGGCAGTTGATGTCGATCAGCGATTTCAGCTTCGCCGGATCGGGATCCATCTGCATTTCGATCGTCTGCTTCATGACGAAAACGCCGATATTGGCGATGTTCTGACGAATCTCGATCGAATTCGGATTATCGTTCATCTCCACTGCGCTCATGAAGATCGTCCAGAGACGACGATTGAACAGCAGTGCCTTGTACATGTTGCGGTCAGGACCATTCCAATTGGCCTGCACGTCCTGCAGCTGCCGCGCCGCCTTCAACAATGCCTGAGCTTCGATCTCCCGTGGTGATGCCGTCGTCTGCGACGTGCGTGCATAGGCTTGAGCGGCATATGACATCAAATACTCCGGACTGACGCGGGGACACGACCAAACTGCTCAGGTTTTGTACGTTGGCTGCCTTTAAAATATGGTTAGCAGCTGTTAGCGCATTTCACATCCAACCGTTGCAGGACACCGCGGAATCGCCGGCCCTGCTGGACGTCTTAATTTGTTGCGAACGCCGTGAGACAAAATCTCACGAACAGGACGCCGTGCAGCGCGGCCTGACCGCCTTCAGCCACGCGAATTTCGTCGCATATTGCGCCGCTCGCGCGCTCGCGCGCTCGCGCGCTCGCGTCTGCGCCGCGCCAGCCGCATCAGCGTCACAGACAAAACAAAAGCGGCGGGCCATGCCCGCCGCTTCGAAGAAGGAGATCGAGACAATCAGCGCAGCAGCTGCAGCACGCTCGCCTGCGACTGATTGGCCAGCGCCAGCGCGGACACCGCGATCGATTGGCGGGTCGACAGCGCCTGGCTGTTGGCCGCTTCCTCGTTGGTATCGGCCAAGGTCAGATTCGACGAGCCGGTCTGCAGCACGTTGATCAGGTTCTTGTTGAAGTCCTGACGGATCTGCACGATCGAGAGGTTCGAACCGAGCGACGACGCTTCCGAGCGGATCGCGGTCGAAGCGCTGTTCAAGGTACTCAGGACCTTGTTGGCCGAATTGCTGTCGAGGAAGTCGGTGCCGACCACCAGCGCCGACAGGCCGAGGCCGGTGCTGTTGAACGTCACGCCGGTGATGTTCAGTGTCGAGCGGCCGGTCTCGTTGAAGACCAGTTTCAACGTATCGCCGTTGAGCAGGTTGATGCCGTTGAACGAAGCGTCCTGCGCGGTCGTATTGATCTGCGCGAGCACGTTGTTGTACTGCGCGATCAAGCCGGCTCGCGTGGTCTGCGAGTTGGTGTCGGCCACCGGGGTCGATGCAGTCACGCCGTTGAAGGCCATGCTGGAAGCGGTCGACGAACCGGCGACCGCGCCGATCGTCGACGAGGCCGCCTCGTTGGTCGTCAGGATCGTGAGCTGACCGGTTGTGCTCAGGCTGGCCTGCAAATTGTTCGAGGCAAGCGCGGTGTTGAGCTGCGCCAGGGTCGATATCTGCGACGCACCGGTGCCGAAGGTGATGTTCGTCGCGACACCGCCTCCTGTCGAGGCTATTGTCAGTGTCTGTCCTGACAATGCCGGTGCATTGCGTGTCGTCGTTGCGGCCGTCAATCCGAGCTTGGCCAGGGCCGTGCCCGAGACCGTCAGATCCTGCGCTGTGCCTGTCGCCAGCGCGATCTTGCCGCCGGTGACGCTGGAGGGGGTGGCCGTCGCGCCGGTCACCGAGTCGATGGCGGCGAGAAGGTTGCTGACGGTGTCGCCGACGCCGATATTGGTGCCGGCCGACACGGACCCGGCGACGAAGGTGAACACCACGCCGTTGACCACGAGGGTGTCGCCGGTCGTGATGCTGGAGGCCAGGTCGTTCGAGGTCGAGCTCGGGGTACCGGACAGTCGCGTCGAACCGGTGATCGCGACGGCGGAGCTCAGATTGTCATTGTTGACCGTGCTGCCGGTCACGAAATTGTTCGACGAGCTGCCGAGCAGGTTGTTGGCCGTCGCCCCGGGGATGACAGCTGACGTGATGCTCGACTTTGTGGTGTAGCCCGTGGGGGCCTGGAGGACCTGGCTCGCGATCGACTTGGCGCTGTCGACCAGCTTCTGGAGCGAGGTCAGGCCGGTATTCGCGGCTTGCAGAACCTGCACACCGTTGCCGATGCTATCGAGCAGGTTCGCGATGTCGCTCGCACGATTGTTGAGTGATTGCGCAGTGAAAAATTCGGTGGGATTGTCGAGCGCAGTGTTGACCTTGTTGCCGGTGGCCAGGTTGTTTTGTGTCGTGGCCAGCAGCGATGCCGTATTTTGCAAGGCCAGCAGGTTTTGGCGAACCGAAGCCGAAAGAACAATACCGGACATGTGTGTGAAACCTTCCTAGTTATTCACCAGGAGGTTCTAATCCACCCACTTTTAAAACATGGTTAATGGCGCTTTAAATTTGTTGCTTAATGAATGGTTACCATTCTCCCTGCTGCCCGCGCTTCGTCGTCGAACCAGTATTGATACGGGCCAGCGCCCCGGATCAGGCGCAAAAAAGCGGCGGGGTCTCCCCCGCCGCCTTTGATTTTTCGATGATGCGGCCGTGCCTCAGCGCAGCAGCTGCAGCACGCTCGCCTGCGACTGGTTGGCGAGCGACAGCGCGGACACCGCGATCGACTGGCGGGTCGACAGCGCCTGGCTATTGGCCGCTTCCTCGTTGGTGTCGGCCAGAGTCAGGTTCGACGAGCCGGTCTGCAGCACGTTGATCAGGTTCTTGTTGAAGTCCTGACGGATCTGCACGACCGACAGGTTCGAACCCAGGGTCGACGCCTCCGACCGCAGCGTGGAGCTGGCCGTGTTGAGCACGTTCAGCACCTTGTTCGCCGAGTTGTTGTCGAGGAAGTCGGTGCCCGCAGTCAGGTTCGACAGGCCGAGACCTGCGATGTTGAAGGTCACACCGGTGATCGACAACGAGGACTTGCCGGTCTCGTTGAAGGTGAGCTTCAGCGTGTCACCGTTGAGCAGGTTGACGCCGTTGAACGAGGCGTCGGCTGCCGTGGTGTTGATCTGCTGCAGCACGTTGTTGTACTGCGCGACCAGGCTCGACCGCTGCGACTGTGCAGTCGCATCGGCCACCGGAGCCGCCGCCGTCAGACCGTTGAAGGACTGGCTGGACGCCGCCGCCGTACCACCGATCGCACCGATCGTCGCCGAAGCCGCATCATTGGTCGTGGTGATCGAGATCTTGCCGGACGACGTGTCGAACGAGGCCTGCAGGTTGTTGGCCGCAAGCTTCGTGTTGAGGTCGTTCAGCGAGTTGACCTGTCCCGTTCCCAATCCGAACGTGATGCTGGTCGCCGTGCCACCTCCTGTGGCGGCGATTGTCAGCGTCTGCCCGGACAGCGAATTGCCGACCGCACTGAGACCGAGCTTGGCCAGCGACGTACCGGACAATGTCAGGCCTGCCGCCGGCGGCGTCAGCGTGATCGCGCCCGCCGTGATCGACGAGGTCACGCCGGTCGCGCTCTGGATGGTCGACAGCAGGTTCGTAACGGTGTCACCGACGCCGATATTCGTGCCGGACGAGGACGTGCCGGCGATAAAGGTGAAGGTGGTGCCGTTCACAACCAGCGTGTCGCCGGTGGTGATGCTGGAGGCCAGGTCGTTCGACGAGGTGCCCGGCGTACCCGACAGCTTGGTCGTGCCGGTGATCGCCACCGCGCTCGAAGTGTTGTCGTTCAGCACGACGGAACCGGTGACGGCGGTGGTGCTGGCGCCAATCAGGCTCGAGGCGGTCGCACCGGCCAGCGCTGCCGAGGTCACGTTCGACTTGGTGGAGTAGCCGACCGAGCTCTGCAGCACCTGGTTGGCAATCGACTTGGCGCTGTCGACGAGCTTCTGCAGCGAGGTGATGCCGGTGTTGGCGGCCTGCAGAACCTGCACGCCGTTGCCGATGCCATCGAGCAGATTGGAGATGTCGGAAGCGCGGTTGTCGAGGCCCTGGGCGGTGAAGAAGTTGGTCGGATTATCGAGTGCCGAGTTGACCTTCTTGCCCGTGGCGAGGTTGTTCTGGGTGGTGGCGAGGAGCTGAGCCGTCGACTGGAGCGAGAGCAGATTCTGGCGCACCGACGCCGAGAGAACAATACCTGACATTTTCATACCCTTCTGGTGTGAAACAAACTGCCCGATCCCTTCAGGATCAAGGCGACGCCCGCGATCGTCTGCGCGACCGGGCGACGTCCGTTAAGGTAAACAGGGGTAGCTAACAAAAGGTGAAACCCTGCCCTCGCGCAGACCGTTCCGGGTGCGGGTGCGAAGCCCCGCCAAGTCGGCAGCACGCAACCAATCGTCTCAAAAATCAGCGATTTTTCGCGGCAAATGCTGATGTTTACCGATCATTAACCATGTTCGGAAAGGATTGCTGCGCGCCGACTGATCGCGCCGCAGGCTCTTCGCACATTCTGCACCGGCCGCCGCATGGCCGCCGGCCTCGAGGAAGCAGGTTCGGCGCCGCACCGATCGCGGCAACGGAGAACGAGAATGGCCTTGAAAGTCGAACTGAAGCCGCATGAACGCATCATCATCGGCTCCTGCGTGATCACCAACACCGACCAGCGCGCGCGGCTCCTGATCGATGGCGACAACATTCCGATCCTGCGCGAGAAGGATATTCTGACGCCCGAGACCGCCGATACGCCGGCCAAGCTCGTCTATCTGGCGGTCCAGCTGATGTACATCTCTCCCGGAACGGACACCAATCACGGCACCTATTTCAATCTGCTGCGCGACATCATCACGACGGTGCCGAGCGCGTGGCCGATCATCGAGGCCATCAACGGCCATATCCTCAACGGCGACCTCTATCAGGCGCTGAAGGAGGCCAAGAAGCTCGTCGCCTACGAGAAGAAGCTGATCGAACAGGCCGAAGCCGAACAGCAGGCCGAAGCCGAGGCGCAGAACAAGCCTGTAAGCTCGGCGGCCTGAGCCGCCTCTCTTCCCAATCGCAAGGGCGCGGCCCCGCGACGGAACCGGCCCTCTCCTCGACGGCGAGCGCATGAAAAAAGCGGCGGGGTTTTCCCCGCCGCTTTCGATTTTGAGATGATGCGACCGTGCCTCAGCGCAGCAGCTGCAGCACGCTCGCCTGCGACTGGTTGGCGAGCGACAGCGCGGACACCGCGATCGACTGGCGGGTCGACAGCGCCTGGCTGTTGGCCGCTTCCTCGTTGGTGTCGGCCAAGGTCAGGTTCGACGAGCCGGTCTGCAGCACGTTGATCAGGTTCTTGTTGAAGTCCTGACGGATCTGCACCACCGACAGGTTCGAAC
>VYKW01000272.1_pt1 | contig 21076 bp, 20 predicted proteins | sample 5114451 | NCBI WGS metagenome assembly VYKW01 (sample SAMN12291784, study PRJNA351875) | freshwater metagenome | isolation source: freshwater lake | place: USA: Michigan, Gull Lake | collected 2013-08-08
CCTTGCGCGCCGCAGGCGCGGGCGGCGGCGCGGCCGCTGCCGGAGCAGCCTTGGCAGCGGCGGTCGGCTTGGCGGCAGCCTTCGCCGGTTCGGCCTTTGCCGATTTCGACGCAGCAACAGCCGGTGCCGGAGCGGCAGCTCCACCCTCTGTCAAAGCTCCCAGAAGCGCACCGATCGCCACGGTCGCCCCCTGTGCAGCGAGAATGTCGCCCATCACTCCAGCAGCCGGCGCCGGTACTTCTACCGTCACCTTATCAGTCTCCAGTTCAACGAGCGGCTCATCCGCCTTTACAGCTTCGCCGGGCTTCTTGAACCACCGCCCCACCGTCGCTTCCGTGATGGACTCACCCAGCACCGGAACCTTGATTTCAATCGTCATGCGCGTCCTCGTCTTCCCTTCGGGCAACGGACCTGACGTCCCGCACCACTATTTGCTGCTGCCCTTCAGGGCGTCGTTCACGAGCGCGGCCTGTTCGGCCAGATGCTTGCTAAGCTGTCCGGTCGCCGGCGACGCCGCCGCCGCCCGCCCGGCATACCGCGGCCGCCGGTGGATATAGCCCAAATGCGTCAGCACCCATTCGATGTTGGCGTCCATGAAGTGCCACGCGCCCATATTCTTGGGCTCTTCCTGACACCACACGATCTCCGCGAATTTGAAACGACCCAATTCGTTGATGAGCGCGCGGGCCGGGAATGGATAAAGCTGCTCCACGCGCAGCAGATAAACATTATTGATACCCTGCAGCTCGCGCGCCTCGTAAAGATCGTAATAGACCTTGCCTGAGCACAGCACGACGCGCACGATCTGATCGTCCGGCACAAGCTTGATCTTCTCGTCCAGCCGAGTCTGCGCATCATCCTGCAGAATGCGCTGGAATGACGTATTAGGCCCGAGTTCGTCGATGTGCGACACCACCCGCTTGTGCCGCAGCAGCGACTTCGGCGTCATGATGATCAGTGGCTTACGGAACTTGCGCAACAATTGCCGCCGCAGGATATGGAAGTAGTTCGCCGGAGTCGTGCAGTTCGCAACCTGCCAGTTGTCTTCCGCGCACAACTGCAAGAACCGCTCCAGCCGCGCCGACGAATGCTCTGGCCCCTGCCCTTCGAAGCCATGCGGCAGGAGGCAAACAAGTCCCGACATCCGCAACCACTTGCGCTCCGCCGACGAGAGGAACTGGTCGAACAGAACCTGCGCGCCATTCGCAAAGTCGCCGAACTGCGCCTCCCACAACACGAGCGCATTGGGCTCCGCCAGCGAATAGCCATACTCGAACCCGAGCACAGCTTCTTCCGACAGCATTGTGTTGATGACTTCGAACTTCGCTTGATCTGGCGATACGAACTTCAGCGGCGTGTACCGACGCTCGGTCTCCTGGTCGATCAGCACGCAATGGCGCTGCGAGAACGTCCCACGTTCGCTGTCCTGGCCCGAAAGGCGGACCGGATAGCCTTCTTTCAAGAGCGACCCAAACGACAGCGCCTCGGCCATCGACCAGTCGATGCCCTGCCCGCTTTCGACCATCTCGCGCCGCCGTTCCATCAGCTTTGCAATCGTCTTGTGCGCGATGAACTCGTTTGGAATAGCCGTGATTTGCCGGCCGACGTGCCGAAGCGTCTCCCCATCAACGCCGGTCATCGACGCCATATCGTCTTCGCCCGCCCGCTGGAAGCCGGCCCAACGCCCGTCCAGCCAATCCGCCTTGTTCGGCTTATACGTATCGGCGGCGGCGAACTCTTCGTCGAGCCGCGCCCGCACGGCCCCCCGCATATCGTCCACCTCGCCCTGCGCGATCACGCCTTCTTCGACCAGCCGCTGACCATAAATCTCCACGACCGTCGGATGCGCCTTGATTTTTTTGTACATCAACGGCTGCGTGAACATCGGCTCATCGCTTTCGTTGTGTCCGAACCGGCGATAGCAGAACATGTCGATGACCACCGGCTTCTGGAACCGCTGCCGGTATTCGATGGCGATCTTCGCGCAATGCACGACCGCTTCCGGGTCATCCCCATTCACGTGGAGGATCGGCGCCTCGATCATCCGCGCCACGTCTGAACAGTACGGCGACGAACGCGAGTAGCGCGGGCTCGTCGTAAAACCAATCTGGTTATTGATGACGAAGTGGATGGAGCCGCCTGTCCGGTGTCCCTTAAGGCCCGACAATCCGAAACACTCCGCCACCACGCCCTGCCCCGCGAACGCCGCATCGCCATGGATCAGCAGCGGCAAAATTGGCGTCCGGTCGGACGGATCGCAGCCATGCTGATCCTGCTTCGCCCGGACCTTGCCGAGCACCACCGGATCGACGATCTCCAGATGCGATGGGTTCGCCGTCAGCGATAGATGGACATTATTTCCGTCGAATGACCGGTCAGACGACGCACCCAAGTGATACTTGACGTCGCCCGAACCCTCGACATCATCGGGCTTGAACGACCCGCCCTTGAATTCATTGAAGATGGCCCGCAAGGGCTTGCCCAACACGTTGCCGAGAACATTTAGCCGTCCGCGGTGTGCCATGCCGAACACGATCTCGGCCACCCCGAGCTGACCGCCGCGCTTGATGATCTGCTCCAGCGCCGGGATCATCGCCTCGCCGCCGTCGAGGCCGAAACGCTTCGTGCCCGTATACTTGATGTCGCAGAACTTCTCGAAGAGCTCTGCCTCGATCAGTTTGTTCAGGATCGCGCGTTTGCCGGGCACGGTAAAGGTGATGCCCTTTTCCTCACCCTCCACGCGCTGCTGCAGCCACTGCTTCTGCGCCGGGTTCGTAATGTGCATGAACTGGAACCCGATCTTGCGGCAATACGTGCGCCGCAGGATCGACAGCACCTGGCGGATTGTCGCGAACTCCAGCCCCAGGTATCGATCGAGAAACACCGGACGGTCCAGATCGGCTTCTGTGAAGCCATAGGTCTCCGCGCGCAATTCCTTGTGCACGTTGCGTTCGGAGATACCGAGCGGATCGAGGTCGGCCGCCAGATGCCCCATCACGCGGTAAGCGCGGATCAGCATGAGCGCGCGGATCGAATCCTGCGTCGCCCGCATCGACACAGCCGGCGACAACTCAACACCCGCCTGATTTGCCCGCTGCTGCAGCCTGGCCGAGAACTGAGGCTGCGCCGGCCCCTCATCGCCCGTCAGGGCCGCGATCATCTCGTCATGCTGCGTTAAATCCGCCAACGGCACGCCCCACGACGGTCCGCCATTCCCGGTTGCCACCGGCATCGAGAAATCGTCGAGCCGCGCCGACTGGTGATCTTCCTTCAGGCTCTCGAAGAAGTGCCGCCACTCGTCGGAGACGGAGCCGGGATTGCGCTGGTACTGCTCCTGCATCTCCTCGATGTATGGAGCATTCGTTCCCTGAAGAAAGGAGGTCTTGAGAAACTGCTCGTTTCGCGCGTGGCGTGTCATTTGTTGTGTCCTGAGCGGGTCCCCGGGCGGGACGCCCGTCGTCCATAAGAATCAGTCGTTCAAAGGTAAAAGCGGGACGCACGATACCTGTGTGGCAGGGAGCAACGGTTCAAGGCGATCCGTTAAAACGCATTGCTGCACCGCAACGCACGGGACCCTACTCCGTTTGGCCCGAGGATTTAAGACCCTCAAAAGTGCAGGTTGGGCCTGAAATTCAGGCATTCGCTAAGGGCGCCTAAAAAAGAACGGCGCCGCAGGGGATTCCCGCAGCGCCGCTCATCATAGGCATTGATGATCCGATTACTTCCCGAGAACCTTCAGAAGAGTGGTTCCGAGCGCCGCAGGGCTGTCTGCCATAGCGATCCCAGCCTTCTGCATGGCTTCGATTTTGTCTTCCGCCTTGCCCTTGCCACCCGAAATGATGGCGCCTGCATGTCCCATGCGCCGGCCCGGAGGGGCTGAACCGCCGGCAATGAACCCAGCCATCGGCTTCTTGCGGCCCTTCTTGGCCTGGGCCTGCAACCACTCCGCGGCTTCTTCTTCGGCCGACCCGCCTATTTCGCCGATCATGATGATCGACTGCGTTTCAGGATCGTCGAGGAACAAGTCGAGCACGTCGATGAACTCGGTGCCCTTCACGGGGTCGCCGCCGATGCCCACCGCCGTCGTCTGGCCCAGCTTGGCATCCGTCGTCTGCTTCACAGCTTCATAGGTGAGCGTGCCCGACCGCGACACGACGCCGACCGAACCCTTAGAGAAGATGTTGCCGGGCATGATCCCGATCTTGCACTGCCCAGGCGTCAGCACACCGGGGCAGTTCGGCCCGACGAGGCGTGACTTCGAGCCCGTCAACGCCCGCTTCACGCGGATCATGTCGATGACCGGAATGCCTTCCGTGATGCAGATGATCAGAGGGATCTCCGCGTCGATCGCTTCCAGAATAGCGTCCGCTGCAAACGGCGGCGGCACATAGATCGCGCTCGCCGTGGCCCCGGTCTTCTCTTTCGCTTCCAGCACCGTGTTGAACATCGGCACATCGGCGAGTTCGGCGTCTGGATGGTTCGTCCCGCCCTTGCCCGGCGTCACGCCCCCGGCCACCTTAGTGCCGTAGGCTTTTGCCTGCTTCGTGTGGAACGTGCCCTGGCTGCCGGTGATGCCCTGACAGATGGTGATCGTATTTTTGTCGATGAGGACTGACATGATCAGGCAACCTTCTTCACTTCGTCGGTGATTTTGCGGGCGGCATCGGCGAGATCGTCCGCAGGGACGATCTTCAGGCCGGATTCGGCCAGCATCTTCTTGCCGAGTTCGACGTTAGTGCCTTCCAGACGAACGACGAGCGGAACGGTGATCGCCATCTCGCGCGCGGCCGCGATTACGCCTTCTGCGATGATATCGCAGCGCATGATCCCACCGAAAATATTGACTAGAATGCCCTTCACAGCCGGATCGGCGAGGATCAGCTTGAACGCTTCCCGCACCTTTTCCTTTGAAGCGCCACCGCCCACGTCGAGGAAGTTGGCCGGCTCCGCGCCGTACAGCTTGATGATGTCCATCGTCGCCATGGCGAGACCCGCGCCGTTAACGAGGCAGCCGATGTTGCCGTCGAGCTTGATGAACGCCAGATCGTGCTTGGAGGCTTCGATTTCGCTCGGTTCTTCTTCCGTCAGATCGCGATAGGCCACGATCTCGGGATGCCGGAACAGCGCGTTGCTGTCGGAGTCCATCTTACCGTCAAGCGCGATGAGGTTGCCGTCCTTCGTCACCACCAGCGGATTGATTTCCAGAAGGCTCATGTCCTTCTCGAGGAACATACGGTAGAGGTTCGCGGCTGTTGCCTGCATCTGCTTGGCCGCCTCGCCCTTGAGGCCCAATGCGAACGCGATCTTGCGGCCATGGAAGGGCTGGAAGCCCGAAGCCGGATCGATCGACAGCGTAACGATCTTCTCCGGCGTATCGTGGGCAACCTTCTCGATGTCCATACCGCCTTCGGTCGACACGATGAACGCCACCCGCGACGTCGCGCGGTCGACGAGCATCGAGAGATAGAGTTCCTTGTCGATCGCCGTGCCATCTTCGACGTAGAGCCGGCGCACCACGCGGCCCGCTTCACCGGTCTGCACGGTGACAAGTGTCCGCCCGAGCATCTCGCCTGCGAACTGCTTCACTTCGTCAATCGATTTGGCGAGACGGACACCGCCCTTTTCGCCGGCTTCCTTTTCCTTGAACGTGCCCTTGCCGCGGCCGCCCGCATGGATCTGTGCCTTGACGACCCATACCGGGCCCGGCAACTGCTTGGCGGCAGCAACGGCTTCCTCGACGGTGAATGCGGCGCCACCTTTACCGGTGGGAATGCCGTATTGGCGATAAAGCTCCTTCGCCTGATGCTCGTGGATGTTCATGGCGCTCCTGGGCGTGTTGTCTAGCGGATGAAAGACGCGGCGTGTGTAACCGCGAAGGCAACGGTCCGGCCACCCCCGAACGGGCCAGCCGGGCCTACCCTCTTGGGGCTGCGACCAAGAGGCCGGATACCCGGCCCCTCAAATGCGGACTCAGGCGCCGAGCGGCGGGTTCACCTGGACACAGGTGTCCACCAGCCCCTTCACGCTCTCTACCGACCGCATCAGCATCTGCCGCTCGGTCGCGTTGAGGTCGATCTCGATAATCCGCTCCACGCCACCGGCGCCGATAACCACCGGAACGCCGACGTAAAGGCCCTTTACCCCATATTCTCCATTGAGATAGGCAGCCGACGGCAGAACGCGCTTCTTGTCCTTCAGGAAGCTCTCGGCCATGGCGATTGCCGACGCGGCCGGGGCATAATAGGCCGACCCCGTCTTCAACAGCGCCACGATCTCCCCCCCGCCCTTCCGGGTCCGGTCGACGATCTCGTCCAGGCGGCCCTGCTGGATCCAGCCCATCTTCACCAGATCGGGGAGGGGCACCCCGCCAACTGACGAATAGCGAACCAGCGGCACCATGTCGTCCCCGTGCCCGCCGAGCACGAATGCCGAAACGTCTTCCACCGACACTTTGAATTCATCCGCCAGGAAATGCCGGAATCGCGCCGTATCCAAAACACCGGCCATCCCGCAAACCTTGTTGTGCGGCAAACCCGAAAACTTCTGGAGCGCCCAGACCATCGCGTCGAGGGGGTTCGTAATACAGATGACAAACGCATTGGGCGCGTACTTTTTAATGCCAGCGCCCACCTGCTCCATCACCTTCAAATTGATGCCGATCAGATCGTCACGGCTCATGCCGGGCTTGCGCGGCACACCGGCCGTCACGATGCAGACGCTGGCGCCTTCGATGTCCGAATACGCATTCGTACCCTTCAAGGTGCAATCGAAGCCTTCGACCGCTCCCGACTGCGCGATGTCGAGCGACTTGCCCTGCGGCAGACCCTCAGCAATGTCGAACAGCACCACATCGCCGAGCTCTTTGAGCCCGATCAGATGAGCCAGCGTTCCACCGATCATACCGCCGCCGATCAGGGCAATCTTCGTACGCGCCATCGGAAACCAATCTCCCGTCAACAACCCCGCGGTAGGGCCGCGGACCCATCAATCCCATGCGAGGTCTCTGCCCTGCCATTCCGCAAGTGCGAAGACAACCTGTCCGTTCGTAGGCCGAAACTCTGCCGCCCTCAAGCCTGGAGGGAGAAAAACGCCTGTCGCCCCGCGCACCCGTCAGGTTAGGTCCCTCGCTCCACCTGCACTCCGGCCCGCGCCACGGCCCGCGAGGTAGCCCTCGGTACGCATCTCCATGAGGCGCGAAGCTGTTCTGACGAACAGGTCCGACCCATCACCCGCCGGATAAAGCTGGTCCGGTTCCGCCGCCGCCGATAAGACGAGGCACGTCCCCCGGTCATATAGAGTGTCGATGAGCGTAACAAACCGCCGCGCTTCATTGCGCCGGTCCGGCGTAAGCAACGGCACGTCTTCGAGCAGGATGGTGGGATACGCCCGCGCGATGGCAAGGTAGTCTGGTCCTGCTAGTGGTTGGCCGCAAAGATCGGCAAACGAGAACCGCGCAACCCCCGGCGCCGCAGCCGGCACCGCAATGATCCGTCCATTGCAAGCCACGCCAGCCGGGCTGGCCTCCTCCGAACCCGTCAACCGAACCCAGATCGCATCCATCTGCCGCCGGGCCGTATCGTCAGCCGGATGGAAGTAGAGCGTCCGCCCTTGCAGCTTGTCGAGGCGGTAATCTCGGGACGCAGCGACCTCGAGGACATCGAGTTTATCGTCCAGCATGGCCACAAAGGGCAGGAAAAGCTGGCGATTGAGGCCATTCCAGTAAAGCCGGCCGGGCGGCACGTTGGAGGTCGCCACCACGATCACCCCCCGCTCGAATAGTGCCTTGAACAGCCGCCCGAGGATCATAGCATCGGCGATATCCGTGACGTGGAACTCATCGAAGCACAACAACTGCGCTTCGCCTGCGATCTCTCCTGCAACATATGGGATCGGATCGCCGTCCGTCGTTGCACGCCCGCGCGCGATGCGTTCGTGCACCTCGGCCATGAACTGATGAAAGTGCACCCGCCGCCGTGGATTGAAACCGACGGAGAGATGGAACAGATCCATCATCATTGTCTTGCCGCGCCCGACCGAGCCCCAGATATACAAGCCACGCGGGGCTTTCTGTGCTGCACGCTTCGGAACGCGGAAGATCGACAGCGGCGATGCACGTTCAGGACGATGCCCTTCCAGTGCGATCGCAAGTGCATCGAGCCGCTCGACGATAAGTGCTTGCGCCGAATCGTTTTCGATCTGGCCCGTTGCCACCCTTTGCTGATAGTATTGCCAAACGCGGCCCGGCATTGTGCACCTTGCGTGGATGATGATGGAGCTAGCCCCAGACCCGTCACGCGCTGCAAGCACCTCGTGACGGTATGCCCCACACCCGCTTGCGGAGTGTGGGCAGGTAGAACGCCCCACACCAGCCTACTGAGTGTGGGCAAACAAACGAACCCCACATCCGTCCGCGGACTGTGGGGGACCAAACTACCCGCACCAGTTCGCTGCGTGTGGGATGCACCACCCCCGCACCGGCTTGCAGCGTGCGGGTCCCAAGAGCCCCCCACATCGGTGTGCCGTTGTGGGACACGTGCAGCAGCAGACCAGCCTAGCCAAGAAACCGTTCGCCGGTTCCGCGGCCAGGTGAAGAGAGCCAGACATCATCCGCCACGTTCCAGTGAAGGAGATGTCGATGCGTAAGGTTCGAAAGCCAACGAGCACACGCGAGTGTGCGGCACGAGTTCAAGCGGAGATTTTGACCAGTGAAAAAGTCTGGGTGAGGGGGATCGCGGCGTTCGAATTTCTCACGTGCGAAGAGTCATCTGAGTCTCTCCACTTCACGCGAGATCGCGAATTCGCAATCTACGTCCCCGGAATCGTTCGAAAATTGCGGCGTTTGCGCCACACTTTTCGCAATTGGACAAAAATATCGACGCGAAATCGAATTTCGATGTCAACAAAACTATCGAACTTGCGCATATTTTTTTCGTGATCGAAATGATTCGATCTTATTCAGAGGGAGAGAGAACTATGGCTAAGGCAGCAAAGAAGGCAGTGAAGAAGGCAACGGCGAAGCGCGCTCCGGCCAAGAAGGCCACCAAGGCAGCGAAGAAGCCGGCCAAGAAGGCTGCAAAGAAGAAGCGCGCGGCCTAAGGCCGACGTTTCTTTGCTCTGCGCCCGATTGGGCATCGGGAGCGGAGCCGGTCCCAAAGACCGAAATCTTAAAGGCCGGTGGCTGCGAGACGCGCCACCGGCCTTCTTCATGTCTGCATCTGCAACATACAATTGGTTGCGTCTGCATTTCAGATTTTAATGCCGATTCTAATTCCGGTTGTTTTGATAGTCCCACCAATCCTGGACCGACCGGCAATATCCATCCCGCTCCGACGGGCAATCTCCCTGGCGGCCGACTCGGCGATGGCTCGGCTGCACCCGCCGCACCCAGGCATCCCGTTGCCAGACCCGCTCGGCCTTTGCGCGATTCGCCTTGTAGCCATCGCGTGAATGTCCCGCTTCAGCAGGGGCGGCGGTGAAGAGGAGTGGCAGAAGTACGAGAACTTTTATCATGAGGTCCTCCTGCCGCGGACGTAGGGAGGAGGAGGCGTCTCGTCCAATCGGAACGGCTCCGCCGCTTGATCGGCGAAGCCGATGGTGCAGGGAACTTAAACCCGCCGCTGCACCATTAGCTTCTTTAACTCTGCGATCGCTTTGGCCGGCGACAGACCCTTCGGGCACGCCTTGGTGCAATTCATAATAGTGTGGCAACGGTAAAGCCGGAACGGATCTTCCAGATTATCCAGCCGCTCGCCCGTCGCCTCGTCGCGGCTTTCGACGACCCAACGATACGCCTGCAGAAGGATGGCCGGGCCCAGGTACCGGTCGGAATTCCACCAGTAACTCGGGCACGAAGTCGAGCAGCACGCGCACAAAATGCATTCATAAAGGCCGTCAAGCTTCTCGCGATCCTCTCGCGACTGCTTCCATTCCTTCGGCGGCGTTGGCGTATCCGTCTTCAGCCACGGCTCGATCGACCGCAACTGCGCATAGAAGTTCGTCATATCCGGAACCAAATCCTTCACAACCTTCATGTGCGGCAACGGATAGATCGAAACCGGCCCCTTCACCTCCTCGATGCCCTTGAGGCACGCCAGATAGTTGGTCCCGTCGATATTCATCGAGCACGACCCGCAGATCCCCTCGCGGCACGAGCGGCGGAACGTCAACGTCGGATCGATCTCGTTCTTGATCTTGATCAGCGCATCCAGAACCATCGGTCCGCACTGGTCCTGATTGATCCAATACGTATCAACATGCGGATTCTGCCCGTCGTCAGGCGTCCAGCGATACACGCGAAACTCGCGCCAGTTGCCGTCGCCTTCCGGCGCGTTCCAGGTCTTACCCTTCGTCAACTTCGAGTTTTTGGGAAGTGTCAGCTGCACCATGGGCCGGTGTCGATCCTCGCGATGAGCAATAAAATCCAATGAGCACCAAGGATTGGAGCCCAGGGCACCCCCTGTCAACGCAACCGAACGGTCGCTGGATGCGGTTCTTTGCCCCCATTCGGCACCCCAATGTCAAATGACCGGGACTTTGGTCGAAAACTTAATCAGGACGGTACTTTTTCAACTCTCGGACCAGCTGCGTCAGCCGCTCTGCAATCTCCGCACCGCCATCAACAGCGACCTTCAAGGTCGCCCGGTTCTGGATCAGCTTGTTCAACCGCTCCTGGCATTCGCCGAACGCGAAATACAACGTCTCGGGCGCATCGACCTCACCGTCCTCCACCGCACACATTACGTCGAACGCATTTTGCGAAGCCAGCACCAGCATCGAGGCCACATCGTTCATGAGTTGGTGAAAGAGACGGCTCCCGTCAGGCCCGACGCGCGCGCCATGGACGCCAAACTTCAAAGGCGACGACCCTTGCGCGCCCTCCCCAGCAAACAGCTTCGGATTGCGCTGGAATCTTCGGAAAATCTCAGTCAGCCCCAGGCAGCATGTTTCCAATTCCCGAATGGCCGTCGCAGCCTTCCGCCGAGCCTTCGAGCGATCCGGCGTGCGCTCTTCCGCGGTCCAGTTGATGGCGGCAATCGAAGCAATGGCGCCGAGCGCCGCCAATGCCGGCAGAACTGCGGTAAACGGATCAGGTGCAATCCGGCTGTCCGCCTCGCGCGGTTCCTCGCTGGCCGGGGGATCTTTGCCTTTGTCGCTGCCTTTGCGGGTCGGAAGTGCCACGCGCGCTCCAGGTTGCCTCTGACTTCGCAACCCATCCCTTAGCGCAGCCAGGACGCCGCCGCCACCAGGGAAGGCCGGAGTATAAGGGCGGCACCCCACATCTCGTGTCGAACCCGGGCGCCTGGGAAGCGCTCAAGCCGCCTCAATACACGCGAGCCTTGGGCTCGATGTATTTGATTTCGTTCGTCAGCGTACGCGTATGAACCGGCCGGCTGTCTAGCCGAACCTGTCGTGTCGCATAATCCGCGAAAGCCAGCGTGTGCTTCATCCACTGGACGTCGTCGCGCTTGGGATAATCCTCCCGCGCGTGCGCCCCGCGGCTTTCCTTGCGATTGGCAGCTCCCGCGACCGTCACGGCCGCCTGTGCGATCAGGTTGTCGAACTCCAGCGTTTCTATCAGATCCGAATTCCATACCAGCGAGCAATCCGTGACGCGGATGTCCTCCACGCCCTTCCAGATGTCGGCGATCTTCACCACGCCTTCGTCCAGCACAGGCCCGTCTCGGAACACGGCGCAGTTGGCTTGCATTGTCTTTTGCATGCGGAGCCTCAGCGCCGCTGTTGGCGTGCCGCCCTTTGCATTCCGGTAGCGGTCAAGACGATCGAGCGCCTTCTCCGTCGCCGCCGGCGGCAACTCCGGCTGCGCGGCCCGGCGCTCCACCGTATCGGCGCACTTCAAAGCCGCTGCCCGGCCGAACACGACAAGATCGATCAGCGAGTTGGAGCCCAAACGGTTGGCCCCATGCACCGAGACGCAGGCAGCCTCCCCGATGGCCATCAGGCCGGGCACCACAGTATCCGGGTTGCCACCCTTCAAGGTCAGGACCTCACCGTGATAGTTCGTCGGGATACCACCCATATTATAATGCACCGTCGGAATGACGGGGATCGGCTGCCGTCGCAGATCGACGCCCGCGAAAATCTTCGCACTTTCCGTGATGCCCGGCAGACGTTCGGCCAGGATCTTCGGATCGAGATGGTCGAGATGCAGGTAAATGTGGTCGCCCTCCGGACCCACACCACGACCCTCGCGAATTTCAATTGTCATCGAGCGCGAGACCACGTCCCGCGACGCCAGATCCTTAGCGTGCGGCGCATAGCGCTCCATGAAGCGCTCGCCCTTGGAATTGGTCAGATACCCGCCTTCGCCGCGCGCACCTTCCGTGATCAACACGCCCGCGCCGTAGATTCCCGTCGGATGGAATTGCACGAATTCCATGTCCTGCAGCGGCAGTCCGGCGCGCAGCACCATCGCGTTGCCGTCGCCCGTGCAGGTATGCGCCGACGTCGCAGAAAAGTAAGCGCGGCCATATCCGCCCGTCGCCAGGATCGTCCGCTTCGACCGAAAGCGATGAATGCTGCCGTCTTCCATGCTCATGGCGATCACGCCGCGGCACGCGCCCTCGTCGTCCATGATCAGATCGAGCGCGAAATACTCGATAAAGAACTCGGCCGAATGCCGCAGCGACTGGCCATAAAGCGTATGCAGCATCGCATGGCCCGTACGGTCGGCAGCCGCACAGGTGCGCTGCACCGGCGGCCCGTCGCCGTATTCCGTGTAATGCCCGCCGAACGGCCGCTGATAGATCTTGCCCTCCTCCGTACGGCTGAACGGCACGCCGTAGTGATCAAGCTCGTACACGGCCTCGGGCGCATTCCGGCACAGATACTCGATGGCATCCTGATCGCCGAGCCAGTCGGACCCCTTAACGGTGTCGTACATATGCCAGCGCCAGTTGTCCGGCCCCATGTTTGCCAGCGACGCCGCGATCCCGCCTTGCGCCGCCACAGTGTGCGACCTCGTCGGAAATACCTTCGTCACGCACGCCGTCTTGAGGCCCGCCTCCGCGCAGCCGAGCGTAGCGCGCAAGCCCGCCCCGCCCGCACCAACGACGACGACGTCGTAGGTATGATCGACGATCGGATACGCACGCCCGCTGCCGGACGCCTGACCCGTTGACCCGTTCGCCTTGCCAGCCATGCTGCGTTTAATCTCCGAAATAAAGTTTCAGGACAGCCAGAATGCTGGCTGCGCCAACCGTGATCGCGAAGAAGGTATTGAGCATCAAAAGGACGATCTTCGCCCCCTCCCCGTGCACGTAATCCTCAATGATGACCTGCATCCCGAGGCGCATATGGATTACCGCCGAAAGCACCAAGAGGATCAGTGGCAGCGCATATTCCGGACGCCTCAGCGCGCTAACAACCGTTGCGTGATCCGCACCGGCCAGGGAAACGAGGATCGCAACGACGATCACCGACAGAACGAGGTTAGACACCGCCGTGACACGTTGCTTCCAGAAGTGATCGGCGCCTTCCTTGGCGGAGCCAAGGTAGCGCGCATTTTTGAGCGGAGTTCTGAGCGACATCACCCTCAACTCCCCAATGCGCCAATGGCGAAATACCAGACGATTGCGGTCAAAATCACCGACGCCACGCCCGTCCCCCACGACAGAAGATCGATGGTCGCGTGCTCATAGCCAACGCCGAAATCCCAGATAAAATGCCGGATGCCGCCAAGCGCATGATGGATCAGCGCCCACGTGTAGCCCGCCAGCACGATCCAGCCCGGCCAAGTGTTAAGATACCCGCTGACTGTCTGGAAACCCTCCGGTCCCGATGCGGCCGCGATCAGCCAAATGGCGAGAATCAGCGTTCCGAAATAGAGGGCCGCGCCCGTGATACGATGCAGGATCGACATCACCATGTTGATGAGCGGACGGTAGATTTGCAGGTGCGGCGACAGCGGCCGGTCGACTTTGGCCCCGCGCCCCGTCGTAGCTTCAGACATGTTGGCTCCCGGATCTCTGGATATCCCGCCTTCTAGCCCGGCAGGCTTGCCGCCGCAATTTGCCAGAGGGGCGCACGCCCAAAGGTCTAAGCCCCTGGCACAGCGGCAAGGTCTCCATTTCCGGTCACTCGGCCCCCGGCCGCGTTACTCCAGCGAATTGATGATTGACTTCGCGAGACCCGTTCCGCTCTCAAACGCATGTTCAGCCAGTCGGCCAAGGCACCAGTCTCCGGCAGCCCCGACGCAATACTCGTGAGAGTAAATGAACGTCTCCCCGAGCGACTGCTCCACTAGGCCGTGCCGCCAAAGATGAGCCGACTTCCGGTTTGGCCGCACTGGCGGCAATCCCAGCGCGTGCGAGGCTTCGCTCCACAATTCGTCGGCCACCGTATCGGGATCGACATCTTCCGTCTGCCGGCTCCACGTCGGCGACGCATGGATCACAATGGTTTCGCCCCGGCCGCCGCGTCCGGGTTTGGTGTTGTTGCGCGCAATCCACCGGATCGTCTCTGTCATGTCGGAAAACACGTCTTGCTCCGGCAGAACGCGCTCGTCGAATTGGATCATAAGTGCCCAGCACGGCGCCATGCGCACGCGCCCCATGATTTGCGTCATATCCCCGACCCGGCCAAGCAGCAGCCGCGCTTCCGGCGCTGGAACGCATACCGCCACCGCCGCGAACGGCCCAACCGACGTTTCGTCCTCGAACCAGATCTTCCAGCTCTTGTCGACGCGCTCCAACGTGTGGACACGCCGCGATGTCTGAATGCGCAGGCTTTCCGTCAACGGCCGCACGATGGAGGCCATGCCCGGCGTCCCGACGTACCAAGAGTTCATCTGCCCGGCGCCTTCAGCACCGCTCACTTGGCTCCGGGGGGTCCAACGGGCGGCATAGCCAAGGCCGCTCACCTCATCGAGGAAATTACGAAATTTGGTCGATCGGCCCGTCAAGTACTGTGCGCCATAATCGAAGCTGTCCAACCCTAGCCGCGCCGTCGACAATCGTCCGCCGATGACGCGCTCCTGTTCGAAGACCTCAACGAAAAAACCCGCGCGGCGCAGATCACGGGCGCACGACAGGCCCGCTAATCCAGCTCCGATTACGGCGACCTTTAACGTCACGCCAACGACTCCCAGCGACGTTCGTCCCCCGATGAGACGTAGTCGGACCGTTTAATCGATAATGGAACTTGAACCCAGCGGCATGGACCAACGGCAGCCACGGGCTACTTCCTCAAACTTCAGAAAGAGAGTTTAGTGGAAAAACGACAACAATCAGCTAATCGGCGGTAATCCTACCACCGACTCAACCTTGGCGGGCACACGAATTAACCCTGCCGTTACCGGGGCAGCACGACCCACGCGTCGAAATCCAGGATCACGCCGTCGGCATACTCGCCGCCTTCCTTCTTCAGCGGGAAGGCCGCACAGTCCTGATTCTTCACCGCCACCAGACGGATGCGCAGCGCGCCGACATCGCTCCGGCCGGGAATCTCGGCCTTCTCCAGGATTTCCGACCAGGCATAGACCGTGTCGCCAGCAAACAACGGGGCCACGTGCCGCCCGCCATTGATGGCCGCCAGATGGAACGCATTGTTCAGACCGTTGAACGAAAGGGCCCGCGCCAACGAAATCACCACACCGCCGTAGATGATCCGCTTCCCGAAACGGCCCTTGGACTCGGTATGCTGATTGAAATGCACTTTCGCGGTGTTCTGATAGAGCCGTGTCGCCATCTGGTGTTCGGCTTCTTCGATCGTCATGCCGTCGACATGGTCGATCTTCTCGCCCACCTCATAGTCGCCCCAGCGATAAGGGCTTCCGGCCAGCGCCAGATCGTAGGCCGACGTGTTGACCGCCGGCACCGCCGCACCCAGCTCCGAGGGATCGATCCGGTCCGGCAGCTTCGGCACAATCGCCTCGCCGACTGGGGCATTCTTGTCCCGCTTGCGCACCATCACCCAGCGCACATACTCCAGCACGACCTCGCCGTTCTGATTGCGCCCCGTCGACCGCACGTAAACCGTGCCCGTTTCCTTGTTGGAATTCTCCTTCAGCCCGATCACCTCCGACACCGTCGAGAGCGTGTCGCCGGGATAGGCGGGCTTCAAAAAGCGTCCGCTCGCATAGCCGAGGTTGGCAATCGCGTTGAGCGAAATGTCCGGCACCGTCTTGCCGAAAACGACGTGGAAGGTCAGCAGATCGTCAAGCGGCGCGCGGGGGTATCCAATCGCCTTGGCGAACTGATCCGACGAGGTCACGGCGAATCGCGGGCCATAGAGGCTCATGTAAACCGCAGCATCCCCTTCCGTGACGGTGCGCGGCGTCGAATGCGTCAGAATCTGCCCGAATGTATAGTCTTCGAAGAAGTTGCCGGCATTGGTCTTGGTCGTCGTCATGGCGCGCCCTCATGTCGGAACGTCTGAAAGTGATCGGAAAATTGGGATTTCCGGACGCGATTAGAGCCTCTCGGGCAGGCTGTCCACCGCCCATGCCGTCTCAGGCACCCGTCCTCGCCGCGCGCAAGCGTCGCAGAGCAGTTCCGGGACTTTAGAACCAGTCGTCGATCTCGCGCACGGCATGCGCGATCGCCGCCGTCCGCCGGGCCATTACGAGGTGCAGCCGTTCCACCATCTTACCTTCGACGGTGATGACACCCTTCTGCGAATTGGCAGGCTGCGAGAAGGCATCGATGATCTTGCGCGACCACTCCACCTCGTCGTCCGTCGGGGTAAACACTTCGTTGCAAGGACCCACCTGCGAGGGATGGATCAGCGTCTTGCCGTCCATGCCAAGCGTTCTCCCGTGCTCACATTCCTTCCTGAAGCCCTCTTCGTCTTTGAAGTCGTTGTAAACACCATCGATGATGTCGAGACCGAACGCCCGCGCCGCCACGATGGTCAGTGCCAGCCACGGCACAATAGCAAACCGGTTGTCGAGCGCGCGCGCCCGCGACTCCTTCAAGAGATCGTTGGTCCCCAGCACGAAGCATTCGAGCCTGTTTTCCGGGTCCATCGCCACGGCCGCGATCTCGCGGGCATATAGGATCGCCTGCGGCGTCTCCATCATGGCCCAGATGCGCGTCCGCTCTGGCGCATTCACCGATTTCAGAATCTTCGCCGCACTAATGATATCGCCGGGATGCGCCACCTTAGGGATAAGGATGGCATCCGGCGCGGCCTCCGCTGCAGCTAGCAAGTCCGTCGTACCCCAGATCGTCTCCAGCGCGTTGGTTCGGATGACGAGTTCCCGCCGCCCGTACCCGCCCTCACGCACGACCGCGCAAACCCGCTCCCGCGCCTGCACCTTCGCCTCCGGCGCCACCGAATCTTCGAGATCCAGGATCACCGCGTCCGCCGGCAACGCCTTGGCCTTTTCCAGCGCACGGTCGTTGGCACCGGGCATGTAGAGCACGCTGCGGCGGGGTCGAATGTTGGTTTTCATCAAAGCGCGGCCCGAACGTTGATTGTGCACTGCAACAATACGCCAACCGCTGTCTGTTCACAAACGGCTATTCGACGAATACCGTGCTGCACGGCGGAGGACCAAGCGCGTGGCACGAATCGTCGCACTATCATCCCTGGTGGCCTACGGACACGTCGGCCTCCGGGCAATGGTCCCAGCGTTAGAACGTTTCGGCCACGACGTCGTCGCCCTGCCCACCGTCGTCCTCTCCAGCCACGCCGCCTACCCAAACGTCGCCGGCACTTCCGTCGATCCCGCCACACTGGAGAGCATGTCCAACGCCCTCGACGCGAACGGCTGGCTTTCCTCGGTCGACATGGTCATCACTGGCTATGTGCCAAGCCACGCCCACGTTGCGTTCGCAGCCGGCCTCGTCGAACGCGTCCGCAAGTTATCTCCCGCGATGACGTATATTTGCGATCCCGTTCTCGGTGACGAACCCAAAGGGCTCTACGTGCCGCTTCAGACCGCAAATGCCATCTGTGACCGCCTACTCCCTATCGCCGATGTCACCACACCTAACGCCTTCGAACTTGCCTGGCTCTCGAAACGGTCCGTATCTTCGATCGAAAGCGCCATCCGCGCCGCCCGCTCGCTGCAGCCGTCAGTGATCTTCGCCACATCGATCCCCGCACCGGAACGCCACCTGGCTACCCTGCTGGTTGACCCCTTATCCGCGCACGTCACCCGGCAGCCCCAACGCCCTAAAGCCCCTTCGGGCACCGGTGATCTCCTCACCGGCCTCGTCGCGGGACACCTGGCATCCGGCATGAGCCCGCCCGAGGCCCTCGTCCACGCCGGCGGTTGGCTCGAAGCGTGTCTCGATGCCAGCACCGGCCTCAACGAACTGAATTTAAACCCGATATTCGCCCGCGCGCCCGCGCCGCTCATCCTGCACGGAACCTAGAGCCATTCTCGAACGGCAATGCTTGACATTTGCGCAGAGCAATAGAAAACGCGGCTAATCCCGCCGTAAGCGCGAGGGTCCTCCAACGAGAAAGCCGCCGATGTCCTCCTTCCCGGAAACGCTCGCCGACCGCTACCGCCGCTTCAAGCACCGCATCTACGTACCGAACGCCGACAGCTACGAGGAACTGGCGACATTCGGTCAGAACCCAGAGGTCATGATCGTTTCCTGCTGCGATAGCCGCGTCGATCCCGAAACGATCTTCAACGCCATGCCGGGCGAGCTTTTCGTCGCCCGCAACGTCGCCAACCTCATTCCGCCGTTCGAACTCGGCGGCAAGTTCCACGGCGTCAGCGCCGCGATTGAATTCGCGGTCTTGAACCTGCGCGTGAAGCACATCGTCATCCTGGGCCACGCCAACTGCGGTGGCATCAAAGCCGCTCTCGATCAGTCCGCCGCCATTCAGACGGAATCGATGTTCATCTCGCGCTGGATGTCCATGCTGGACGAAGCGCGTCTCTCCGTCCTCGCCTCGCATCAAACCAAGTCGGCCGAAGAAAAACTCACCGCCCTGGAGCAGGAAGGCGTCAAAACCTCAATCAAGAACCTGCGCTCGTTTCCCTTCGTCCGTGAACGCGAAGAGAAGGGCAAACTCAACCTGCACGGCGGCCACTTCGACATCAAAACCGGCACGCTTTCGATCCTCAACCACTCCCGTGGCGAGTTCTTCCCGCTTTGAATTGATTGAACGCACTAGCCGGCCGGCTTTGCTGCACCCTGCGCGGCTCGCACGGCCGGCAGCACCTTTTGAGCGATGCTCTGCGCCGTCAGCGGCCCGACGTGCTTGTAGGCAATCCGCCCCTGGCCATCGACGACGAACGTCTCCGGCATCCCGTAGACACCCCACTCGATCGCACCCCGGCCCTTGGGATCGACCCCCAGCGCCGCGAACGGATTGCCGTAGCGCCCCAGGAACCGGCGCGCGTTCTCCGCCTCGTCCTTGTAATTGACGCCGACAAGCTTCAACCCTGGCTCCTTGGCCAAGTCCACCAACAGCGGATGCTCATCGACGCACGGCCCACACCACGACGCCCAGAAATTGACGACCGTCACCTCGCCCTTTGCCAGGTCCGCCGCCGTGAAACCCGGCACTGCACCTTGGGCAGCATTCAAACCCTCAAGCGCCGCGAAATCCGTCGCCGGTACCGGCTTGCCGATAAGTGCGGAGGGTAGCTTCGACGGATCGCCCGATTTCAGCGCGAATTGAAACAGGATCGCCACCGCCAGAAAGATCGCCAGTGGCACAAACACCCACGCCCGGCCGCTGCGCCCCTCGGCCACCCCGTCGATCTGCTCCGTCATGATCCTGCCGTCTCCTTAGCCGCCCGAGACCGGCGCGAAACGCCCCGCGCTTCCAGATCGGCGAGCCGCGCCTTGAGCCGCGAGCCATCCCACACGAGCCAGCCGATTACGCCCGCCAGCACCACGGCATAGATCGCATACGAAGCCCAGATAAACGCCGCGTGCGGCCCAAGATCGATCATCGCCTTACTCCGCCGCTGCCGGTGCGGAGACGCCCCGCGCCCGGTCCACTTCCGCCATTGTCAGCGCACGCAACCGCCGCCGCAGGATCTCATTGCGCATGCCCTTCATGTGCAGCGCAAAGAACAACAACGAAAACCCCAACGCGCTGACAAGCAGCGGCCACAACAGATCGGGATGGATCGTGGGACCATCCATGCGGATCACGCTCGCCGGCTGATGTAGCGTATTCCACCAATCAACCGAAAACTTAATGATCGGCAGGATCGTCACCCCGACAAGCCCCAGCACCGCACACAATTTGCCCGCCAGCGCCTCGTCGTCGATCGCCGAGCGCAACGCCATCAGGCCGAAATAGAGAAACAACAGGATCAGCATCGACGTCAGCCGCGCGTCCCAGACCCAATAGGTGCCCCACATCGGCTTGCCCCACAGCGACCCCGTCGCCAGCGCCAGGAACGTAAAAGCCGCCCCCAAGGGCGCCGCCGCCTTAGCCGAGACATCCGCCAGCGGATGCCGGAACACCAGATACCCAAAGCTCGAGATCGCAATCAGCGCATACCCCATCATGCCGAGCCACGCCGCCGGCACGTGGATGAACATGATCTTGACTGTCTGCCCCTGCTGATAGTCCTCAGGCGCCACGAAGAACGCGAGGTACAGTGCGTACAAAATAAGCGCAGCTGCTGCCCCTGCCAGCCACGGCATAAAGGTGCCGGACAGCTGCATGAACCGCGTCGGGTTCGCGAGCTTCTGCGTCAGGGACTGCTGCGGCACGGTTCGGGTCTGGGTCATGGCGCTGACTTAAGGGTTTCACGCCCCGCGCGCAACGCGCGAGGACGGGGTAAGTGCTAACCGGTCATTGTGTCTGGAAACGGATCGCCGCCGCCGCCGCGACCGGGCCGATCACCAGCGAAAACAACGATATGGCCCCAAGGATCAGAAACGACGCCTGGAACCCCGACGGACCACCCGTCGCCGCCGAAATCGCTGCGATCCCGAAAATCAGCGTCGGGATGTAGAGAGGCAAAACGAGTAGTGCCAGCAAAAGCCCGCCGCGCCGCGCCCGCAGAGTCAGCGCCGCCCCCACCAAGCCGAGAAAGCTGATCGCGGGCGTCCCCACCATCATGGTCGCCACCAGCACGGGGTAGGCCACAATATCCAGGTTCAACAGAAGCCCGAGGACCGGTGCC
>VYKW01000274.1_pt1 | contig 21012 bp, 24 predicted proteins | sample 5114451 | NCBI WGS metagenome assembly VYKW01 (sample SAMN12291784, study PRJNA351875) | freshwater metagenome | isolation source: freshwater lake | place: USA: Michigan, Gull Lake | collected 2013-08-08
CTCAGGCACCGGCCGCCCCGGCTCCGAGCGCCGCAGCGCCCGCCTCGGCCCCGCTCGTCGCGAAGGTCTACTTCGACAGCGGCGTCACCGCCCTGCCCGCCGACGGCGCTGCCGCACTGCAGCCGGTCGTCGATGCGGTGAAGGCGAACGCCGCGGCCCGCATCGCGATCTCGGGCTACCACGACAAGACCGGCAACCCCGAGCAGAACGCAGAGATCGCCAAGCAGCGCGCCTTCGCGGTCCGTGACGCGCTGGTCGCCGCCGGCATCGCCGATACGCGCATCTCGCTTCGCAAGCCCGAGGAAGCCCAGGGCGACGGCAACGACCGCGAGGCGCGCCGCGTCGAAGCCACCGTCGAATAAGGCTCCGGTCGGCCCGTGGCCACGGGCTACGGTCGGCCCCTGGCCACGGCTTGGTGCAGGCCGAGGCCAGCGGAACGGCTGCGCCACGCCGAGCGCGGCCCCGTCAGTCGGCGTCGCCTCAGCCGGCGTCGCGCCTGAACACCCAGGTACGCAGGTCCGACACCCGCTCATCGAACGCCCAGCCGTCAGCGTCGAAGGCCTTCAATGCCTCCGGCGCATCGATGCGCCGCTCGATCGCCCACCGGGTCATCGCACCGCGCGCGCGCTTGGCGTTGAACGAGATCACCTTCCAGGCGTCGCCACGGCGGTCCTGGAACACCGGTTGCACCACCGGTGCGCGCAGCGCCGCGACGTCGACCGCGCGGAAGTACTCCTCCGACGCCAGATTCACCAGCGTGCCGCCGCCGGCCTCGCGCAGCGCGCGCCGCAGCGTCCTGGCGGGGCGATCGCCCCAGAAGGCATACAGGTCGCGGCCGCGCTCGTTCTCCAGGCGCGTACCCATCTCCAGCCTGTGGGGCTGCATCGCGTCGAGCGGGCGCAGCACGCCGTACAGGCCCGACAAGATCCGCAGGTGCCGCTGCGCGAACGCGAGCGCATCGGCGTCGAGCGCACGCGCACCGAGCCCGTCGTAGACGTCGCCGTCGAACGCGAGCACCGCCGGGCGCACGTCGGCCGGCCTCGGTGCGACGCGGTAGGCGGCATAGCGCGCCACGTTCAGGGCGGCGAGCGGATCGCTCAGGTCCATCAGCGACGCGACCTGGGCCGGCGACAGCTCGCGCAGCCGCGTGACGAGGCGCTTCGCGTCGGCCGAGTACTCGGGCTTCGTCGGCGCGACATCGACGATCGGCGACGCGTAGTCGAGCGTCTTGGCGGGCGACAGCACGATCAGCATGCGAGCGGGTCCTGGTGGATGCCCGGAACACGGGCGACGGCATCACGGGCGGCGGCATTATAGGGGCGGGTGCAAAGGCCATGATGACGCTGATCCTGGACACCAACGTGTGGCTCGACTGGCTCGTGTTCGACGACGCCCGCCTGGCGCCGCTCGGGCACGCGGTCGACACCGGCCTCGTGCGGCTGCACGCCACCGCGCCGATGCTCGACGAGTTCGCCGCAGTCGTGAAGCGTCCGCACTTCGGACTCGATGCCGCGGCGCAGGGCGCCGCCTGCGAGCGCCAGCGCGTCGCCGTCGTGCTGCACGCGCCCGCCGCGGACTGCCGCCTGCCCTGCAGCGACCCGGACGACCGGATGTTCATCGACCTCGCGGTGGCCCTGCGCGTCGACTGGCTGGTCTCGCGCGACAAGGCGCTGCTGCGGCTGCGCCGGGTCGCGCAGCGCAGATTCGCGATCCGGATCGGCACCCCCGAGGACTGGCGGGCGGCCCAGGTGCCCCCGCCTATAATCGACACGACACCGCCCGCACGACCATGAACGCACCCGGAACGCCTCCCGCCCTGGTCCTCGAGACCAAGATGCCCAAGGTGGGCACGACGATCTTCACCGTGATGTCGGCCCTCGCCGCCGAGCGCGGCGCGGTCGATCTCGGCCAGGGCTTCCCCGACTTCGACTGCGACCCGAAGCTGGTCGACGCGGTCGCCGACGCGATGCGCGCCGGACACAACCAGTACCCGCCGATGGCCGGCGTCCCGGCGCTGCGCCGCGCGATCGCCGACAAGGTCGCGCGCCTGTACGGCCGCCGCTACGACGCCGACACCGAGATCACCGTCACCGCGGGCGCCACCCAGGCGATCTTCACGGCCATCCTCGCGCTGGTGCGGCCGGGCGACGAGGTCATCGTCGTCGAGCCGTCCTACGACAGCTACATCCCGAACATCGAGCTCACCGGCGGCGTGGCGGTGCGCGTCGGGATGACCGCGGACTTCCGTGTCGACTGGGACGGCATCGAGGCTGCGGTCACGCCGCGCACCCGCGCGATCCTGGTCAATTCGCCGCACAACCCCAGCGGCCAGACGATGTCGGACCCCGACATGCGCCGGCTCGAGTCGATCGCGGTCGACCGCGGGCTGTTCGTGATCTCGGACGAGGTCTACGAGCACATGGTGTTCGACGGCGAGCCGCACCGCTCGGCATGCAGCTATCCGGCGCTGGCTGAGCGCAGCTTCGTAGTGTCCTCGTTCGGCAAGACCTATCACGTGACCGGCTGGAAGGTCGCCTACTGCGCCGCGCCCGCGGCCCTGTCGGCCGAGTTCCGCAAGGTCCACCAGTTCAACGTGTTCACCGTCAACACGCCGGTGCAGCACGGCCTGGCGGCCTACATGGCCGACCCTGCGCCCTACCTCGAGCTCGGCGCCTTCTACCAGCGCAAGCGCGACCTGTTCCGTGCCGGCCTCGCCCACACGCGGTTCCGCCTGTACCCCGGCCAGGGCACCTACTTCCAGATGGTCGACTACACCGCGATCTCGGATCTGCCGGAGGCCGAGTTCGCAAAGTGGCTGACCGCCGAGATCGGCGTCGCCGCGATCCCGCTGTCGGCGTTCTACGCCGAGCCGGTCGAGCACGGCATCGTGCGCTTCTGCTTCGCGAAGAAGGACGAGACGCTCCGGCTCGCGCTCGAGCGGCTCTCGAGGCTGTAGCGGTGGACCGCACCCCTGCGCGTTCCCCGACCCGCCGCCGCACGCTCGGTGCATTGCTGGCCGTCGGGTCCGCGGGCCTGGGCACCGCCGCCTGCGGCTCGCTGCTGCCGCCGGCTGACCTCAAGCCCCCGACGGTCGCATTCTCGGACCTCGCCGTCGACTCGGTCACCGCCGAGCGCGTGCGCTTCACGGTGCGCATCGCGACGCAGAACCCGAACACGATCGACATCCCGCTCTCGAATCTGTACTTCGATCTGGCGATCCTCGGTCGGCCGCTCGCGCTGGGCAAGGTCGCCGAGCCGCGCTTCGTGCTGCCTGCGGGCGGTGCCAAGGAGCTCCCGCTGGCCTTCGACGTCGCCACCGCCGACCTGCGCGCCGTGATCGCTCGACTGGTGGCCGGACCGCTTCCGGAAACCGTATGGGAGCTCAAGGGAACGGTCAACTGGGGCGTCTCTCCGCTCCCGTTGCCGTTCTCGCGGCGCGGCGACGCCAGCAGCCTGCGACGCCTGCGCGAGCTGTGGCTGCGCGGCTGAATGCCCGCGAACCCACCTCGCGCGGCAGCGCCGCCCGCCCCATGAGCGATCGGGACCTGCCCGTGCGCGGCACCCGCTGGGATGTCTTCTGCCGTGTCGTCGACAACTACGGCGACGCGGGCTTCTGCTGGCGGCTCGCATGCCAGCTCGTTCGCGAGCACGGCCTTCAGGTGCGCCTCTGGATCGACGACCTCTCGACGCTGCGTGCGCTGCAGCCCCGCGCAGCCGCCGGAACGGTGCTCGAAGGCGTGCGGATCGAAGCCTGGCACGAGGCGGATGTTCGGCTCTCGGCCCCGGATGCGGAAGAGGTCGCCGACGTCGTCATCGGCGCCCTCGGCTGCGCCCTGCCGGAGGGCTACCGCGCCGCGATGGGCGCGAGCCGTCCGGTCTGGGTCGACCTCGAGTACCTGTCCGCCGAAGGCTGGGTGCGCTCGCACCACGGCCTGCCCTCGCCGAAATCCGACGGACTGGTCGAGCACTTCTTCTTTCCCGGCTTCGACGCGTCCACCGGCGGGCTGCTGCGCGAGTCCGATCTGCTCGCGCGCCACGATGCGTTCGACGACGCGGCCCGCGGCGCCTTCCTCGCGTCGATCGGCGTCGCGGCGCGTCCCGGCGAGCCGTTCGCCTCGCTCTTCTGCTATCCGGACGCACCCGCCGTGGCCCTCCTCGACGCGCTCGCCGCGCGGAATGAAGGCTGGCGCGTGCTGGTGCCCGCGGGCGTGGCTCCGGCCGCCGCTGGCCATCCGCTGGCGGTGCCGGTGCCGTTCGTGCCGCAGGCCGACTACGACCGGCTGCTGTGGAGCAGCACGCTGAACTTCGTGCGCGGCGAGGAGTCCTTGGTGCGTGGGCTGTGGGCTCAGCGCCCGATGGTCTGGCAGGCCTACCGGCAGGCCGAAGACGCGCACCTGCCGAAGGTCCGGGCGTTCGTCGAGGGCTGGTGCGCGGCGGCCGTTCCGGGTCCCGAGCCCGCGGCGGCACTGACTGAGACGTCGCTTGCCTGGAACGCCGCCGCCGAGTCCCTGGCTGCCGATCCGGGCAGGCTGCAGGCAGCCCTCGATCGCCTGCTGCCGACGCTGCCCGCACTGCGGGAAGCCACCGCGCGCTGGGCCCGGAACGCGGCCAGTCGGCGCGACCTAGCCTCCGGTCTCGTCGAATTCGTCGCCGGCAAGCTATAATCGCGGGCTAACGTAGGACAATCCTCTAGCCATGAAGACCGCCCAGGAACTGCGCACCGGCAACGTCGTGATGATCGGCACCGAGCCGATGGTCGTGCAGAAGGCCGAGTACAACAAGTCCGGCCGCAATTCCGCGGTCGTGAAGATGAAGCTCAAGAACCTGCTCAATGGGTCGAACTCCGAGTCGGTGTACAAGGCCGACGAGAAGTTCGACGTGCTGATGCTGGACCGCAAGGAGTGCACCTACTCCTACTTCGCCGACCCGATGCACGTCTTCATGGACACCGAGTACAACCAGTACGAGGTGGAGGCCGAGAGCATGGGTGACGCGCTGAACTACATCGACGAAGGCATGCCCTGCGACGTGGTGTTCTACGACGGTCGCGCCATCTCGGTGGAGATGGCCAACAGCGTCGTGCGCGAGGTCGAGTACACCGAGCCGGCGGTCAAGGGCGACACCTCGGGCAAGGTCATGAAGCCCGCGCGCATCAAGCCGACCGGCTTCGAGCTGCCCGTTCCGGCGTTCGTGGACATCGGCGACAAGATCGAGATCGACACCCGCACCGGCGAGTACAAGAGCCGCGTGAAGTGAAGTGAAGTGAGCGCGGCCCGGCTCAGGCGGGCGCGACCGCCCCGCCCCGGACCGTCGACGCGAGCGATTTGCGCAGGCAGCGGGCCGCGGTCTCGCGCAGTGTCTGCAGCGTCACCGGCTTCACCAGGTAGCTGTCGCAGAGCGACCAGGCGCCGCGCAACATGTCCAGAGGCCCGGTGCGGCGGGTCAGGACGATGACCGGCATGCCGCGCAGCGCCGGGTCGCGCTTGATGTCGCGGGCGAGCCGCAGTCCCGGCATGTCGGGCAGATCGGCCTCGAGGAACACCAGCTCGTAGCGACGCACCGCCATCACGTCGAGCGCCTCCCGGCCGCTGCCCACGCCCTCGCAATCGAGCCCCATCTGGTGCAGCGCCAGCGACAGCTGACGGCGGACCGCGGGGCTCTCGTCGATCAGCAGCGCGCGTGCCTTGCGCCCGAGCAGGGTCTCGGCGTCCAACTGGCCCATCAGGGCGGCGGCGCTGCGGGCGATCGCCGCGGCACCGAGCCGGGCCGGGCGCAGCACGTTGCGCTCGACCGTCCGGTTCAGCACCCCCAGCAGGTTGATCGCGAATCGCTGCAGGGTCAGGTCGTCGCAGGCCCGCGTCGGGTCCTCGCGGCGGCCCACGGTGACGATCGGGCGGTTCTCCGGCAGCCGGCGCAACGTCTGCGCGACCTCCGGGCCGCCCTTGGCGGTCATGTCGACCAACGCCAGGTCATAGTCGCCGGGTCCGCGCGACACCGACAGCACGAACTGGTAGGGGTTGTGGCGTGCATGCCGGAACACGATCTCCAGCATCCGCCGGAAGCGCTCGGCGAGCCCGAACGCGGCGACTCGGATCTCGGGACGCGGCGCATCGCTGCCCCATGCCGGCGGTGCAGGCGCCTTCGTCTTAACGTCGGCTGCGGGGCGGTCGTGGCGGGTTCCAGGCATCTAGGAAGTCGGAGGGGTCGGGGTCGGGTCCGACCGGGATTCTAAACTGCCGACCGCATCGTTGTGCAAGCGGTTCCGACAAAAAACGCTTTGTCGCGCAGGACGTTACGCGAGAAAGTTCACGCTCCGCCAGAACTCATGACCAGCTGCAGGTCGTTGTCCCGGGCGAAATTCAGCAGGAAGGCCAGCGCCATCGGCTCGACCTCGGAAATCGCGGGGTCGACCCGCACGCACTTGTGGGCGCCGTGCAGGCCGGGAACGACGTACGGGGAGTAGTGCAGGTGCGAATGTGGGCCGCTGCCCGGGGGCTGGAAGCTGGCCATCACCCCGGCCAGCCGGTCCGCCCAGTCGCTCGGCCGGAAGCCTCGGCCGGCGGAGGTCACGCCGACGATCAGGAAAGGCGCTGCCGGCGGCTGTTCGACGGCGGTCGCGGCAACGCTCGGGGACGGGGTGTCGGACGACATCGGCCGGGCAGAGCGCCGGTTCGGAATACAAAACCGAAAGTATAGCGGCACCGCGGCGGCACCGCGGCGGCACCGCGGCCGAGCCCCGGCCGCGATTCGCCTGACGGCCGGAAATCCCCTAGAATTCAGCCCCTTAGGCTCGATGCCCTGCCGCGAAGGAACCGCGATGACCGCCGCCAGCCCCGTGATGCCGACCTACGCCCCCCAGCCGGTCGCGTTCGACCGAGGCGACGGCGCGTGGCTCTACGATACCGACGGTCGGCGCTATCTCGACCTGCTCGCCGGGATCGCGGTCAACACCCTCGGGCACAACCACCCGAGACTGGTCGCAGCGATCGCCGACCAAGCCTCCAAGATCATCCACACCTCGAACCTGTTCGAGATCCCGCTGCGCCGACAGCTCGCCCAGCGGCTGGTCGACCTGTCCGGGATGACCAACGTCTTCTTCTGCAACTCGGGGCTCGAGGCCAACGAGGCGGCGATCAAGATCGCGCGCAAGTACGGCCACGACCGCGGGATCGACCTGCCCGAGATCGTGGTCTACGAGAAGGCCTTCCACGGCCGCTCCCTGGCGACGCTGTCGGCGACGGGCAACGAAAAGGTGCAGAAGGGATTCGAGCCGCTGGTCCCCGGCTTCGTGCGCGTGCCGCTCAACGACATCGATGCGCTGAACCGCATCGCCGCGGAACGCCCCAACGTCGTCGCGGTATTCCTGGAGGCAATCCAGGGCGAAGGCGGCATCCAGCCCGCCCGCACCGACTACCTGCGGCAGGTGCGGGCGCTCTGCGACGCCCGCGGCTGGCTGATGATGGTCGACGAGGTGCAGTGCGGCACCGGCCGCACCGGCAAGTGGTTCGCCCACCAGTGGGCCGGCATCCGTCCGGACGTGATGCCGCTGGCCAAGGGCGTCTCCTCCGGCATCCCGGTGGGCGCGGTGGTCGCGCACGGCGCCGCCGCCGAGGTGTTCAAGCCGGGCAACCACGGCACGACCTTCGGCGGGAACCCCCTCGCGATGCGGGCCGGCCTGGTCACCATCGACGTGATGGAGGAGGACGGACTGCTCGATCATGCGACCGCGATGGGTGAGGTCCTCATGGGCGGCATGCGCCGCGAGCTCGCTGGCGTGCCCGGCGTTCGCGAGGTGCGCGGCACGGGCCTGATGATCGGCATCGAGCTCGACCGGCCCTGCGGCGAGGTCGTTGGCCTCGCGCTGAAGGCTGGCCTGGTGCTCAATGTCACCGCCGACAGCGTCGTGCGGCTGCTCCCGCCGCTGATCCTCTCGCGCGAGCAGGCCGAGCTCGCGGTCGCCACGCTGGCGCCGATCCTGCGGGACGTCGCGTCGCGCCCGGTCGGTCCGGCCTGACGGGCGGACGACGATGAGCACCCTTCCCATCCGGCACTTCCTGCAGTTCGTCGACTTCGAGCGCGCCGAGATCGAGCACCTGTTCGCGCGCACGCGTGTGATCAAGGACCGCTTCAAGCGCTACCAGCCCTATCACCCGCTGGCCGACCGCACGCTGGTGATGATCTTCGAGAAGCAGTCGACCCGTACCCGACTGTCCTTCGAGGCCGGCATCCACCAGCTCGGCGGCGCCGGCGTCTACCTGAACACGCGCGACTCGCAGCTCGGGCGCGGCGAGCCGGTCGAGGACGCCGCGCAGGTCATCTCGCGGATGTGCGACCTGGTGATGATCAGGACCTACGAGCAGTCGATCGTCGAGCGCTTCGCCGCGCACTCCCGGGTGCCGGTGATCAACGGCCTCACGAACGAGTACCACCCCTGCCAGGTGCTGGCGGACGTGTACACGTTCATCGAGCAGCGGGGCCCGATCGCTGGCCGCACGGTCGCCTGGATCGGCGATGCGAACAACATGGCCTACACCTGGATCCAGGCCGCCGGGCTGCTGGACTTCCGGATCCGGATCTCGACGCCGCCCGGCTACAGGATCGACGCGTCACGGGTGTCGCCGCGCGATGCGGCTCACCTCGAGTGCTTCGACGACCCGATGCTCGCCTGCGCCGGGGCCGACCTGGTCAGTACAGACGTCTGGACGAGCATGGGCTTCGAGGACGAGAGCCGCGACCGGCTGGCGGCCTTCGCGGACTGGCAGGTCGATTCGGACATGATGCGTCAAGCGCGGCCGGATGCGCTCTTCATGCACTGCCTGCCGGCCCACCGTGGCGAGGAGGTGTCCGCCGAGGTGATGGACGGACCGCAGTCGGTGGTCTGGGACGAGGCCGAGAACCGGCTCCATGTGCAGAAGGCCCTGATGGAGTACCTGCTGCTGGGGACCGTAGCCGACGCCTGAATGGCGCCGGTGGGAGCGGCAGCCCGACGCCTCGACGGCGCCGGATCAGGGGGCTGACGCCCCGCCCGCCCTCAGCGGCACAGGTGCAACCGGCCGCTGGCGCGGATGCCGGCCGGCTCCGCGGTCACCGCGACCGCTGCCGGCAGCCGGCGGACGATCCGGTTCACCGGCTCCAGCGTGGGCATCAGCGCGACCACGCGCCGCGAATGGCTCAGGTGCAGGTTCAGCTTTCGCACCTCGGTCAGTACCGCGCCGGTCGCGGTTGGCAGGCCGCCTTCCAGACGCCCGGAGATCGACGCCCAGCGCGTCGACGCGGTCACCTGCTCGAACAGGCCGCTCAGCCTGCGGTGCCAGGCCACGCATTCGTCGAACATCGGCGCCTCGGCCAGCACCGGGAAGCCGTAGCGCGGCAGCAGTTCGCGCAGATCGCGGTCGATCGAAGGCTGCTCGGGGTCGAGCAGGGACAGCAGCGAGGACGCCACGGATTTCTCGATCTGCCCGGTCAGTTCGCTGACGCGCAACAGCACGTCCTCGAAAGCCGGGCGCTCGAGCGACTTGATGTCCTGCAGCACGTCGAAGAGCGACTGCTTGCGCGCCCGAAGCTTGCCCCGCAGCCCGATGTGACGGGCCAGGCGCTGCTGGAAGGTCGCATCGGTACCTACGTCCGTCTCCCGCAGGCGGATCAGCAACCACAAGTGCTGCTCTGCCTGCGGCGCGGCGCGTCGGATCGCCACCGGCGCAGTGAGCTCGAGGTCGCGAAGGAGCCGGTGCAGTTGACCGGCTTCGAGTGCGTGCATGAGGGGAACGGCCATCGAAGTCGAGGAATTGGCTCATCTTCGACTCGCCCCACCCAGCGACTTAGGCACTACGGATGGCAGGCGCGGCCATGCCGATGGGCGGTTCCGTGCTGCGGCACGGGTGTGGTGGCGGTGCCGAACGCTTCCGCATCGTGTCGCGCGGCGGTTGCCGCACGTCCGGCAGCGGGGCGGCATGCGCCGCCCCGCCCTGCGCCTCAGGCCGGCTCGAGATGCTCGACGAGTCGCTCGGCCAGGCGCTTGCGCGCTCGGTGCAGCCGGACCCAGACGTTGGCCTCGGTGATCTTCAGCGTCTCGCAGACCTCCGGGGTGGCGACCCCTTCGATGGCCTGCATCATAAAGACCGAACGCAGGCCCTCGGGCAGGCGCTCCACTTCCTGGACGAGCGCCGCATGCATCCGGCGGCGCGCCACCTCCTGCATCGGATCGTCGTCGTCGGCGGTCGTGGGCTGCATCGAGGCCGCGCGCTCGAGCCGGTCGTCCGTCGCGTCCTGACCGTCGTCGGCCACCGCATCGAGCTTGACGTAGCGGGTCTCGCGTCGGAACGCGTCCTGGATCTTGTGGTTCAGGATGCCGATCAGCCAGGTGCGGACCGCGGACTGCCCCTGGAAGCTGTGCCGGGCGCTCAAGGCGGCCAGTAGCGCATCCTGGACGGTATCCTCGGCAAGGGCCTCGTCGCGGATGCGGCGTCGCGCGAAGCGCAGCATCGCGCCGCGGTGCACGGCGAGGTCGACGGTTGGGTCGAGGGCGAGAGCGGCGGACATGTCGGACTCCGGGTGGGGTCGGGTGAGGGACTGGACGATGTCGATCCCATGAGGCTGGACTGTGCCGACCTCGCATGGCGAGGCCATCGCGCGCGGATCTCTTTTCTGTCTCGCCGCATCACGTCCCGGCGTCGCCGTCCCGGCGTGACCGTTTTGATATCCTGCCGCGAGCAGGGCGCGATGCGCGGCGCGCACACTCCTTCTCGCTCCCGGAGAGACGATGGAACACCGGATACTGGTGGTCGAGGATCAGAAGGACATCGCGGATCTCATCGCGATGCATGTGCGCGACCTCGGCCACCGCGTCGATTGTGTGCATGACGGCAATGCCGGCCTCAAGGCTGCGCAGAGCGGCGACTACGACATGGTCGTGCTCGACGTGATGCTGCCCGGCCGAGACGGCCTCGACGTGGTCCGCACGCTGCGCATGGAGCGCAACGCGACACCGGTGCTGATGCTGACGGCACGCTCGACCGAGATCGACCGGGTGCTGGGCCTGGAGCTCGGCGCGGACGACTACCTGACCAAGCCCTTCTCGATCCCCGAGCTGCAGGCGAGAGTCAAGGCGATGCTGCGCCGCCGCGACATGGCCCGCCAGCCGACCGAGGCCAGCGTCGAGCGGATCACGGCGGGCGAGCTCGTCGTCGACTGCGCGAGCCGCGACGTGAAGCTGGCGGGCCGCTCGCTGCCGCTGACCTCCAAGGAATTCGATCTGCTCGCGCATCTCGCCCGGCATCCGGGGCGGGTGTTCACCCGGGTGCAGTTGCTCGACGCGGTCTGGGGGACTACCTACGAAGGCTACGAGCACAACGTCAACACCCACATCAACCGACTGCGCGCCAAGCTCGAGGCCGACCCTGCCAACCCCCGCTACGTGCTGACCGTGCGCGGGGTGGGCTACCGGTTCACCGAGGAGCGATGAACTCCCTCCGCGCCCGGGTGCTGATGCTGGTCGCGGGCGCCGGCCTGCTGACCGCGATCGTGCTCGCCGCGGTGATGCACATGTCGGTGCGCAGCTACTACACCGACGTCGTCTACTCGCAGAGCCGCGCCTTCATCGACCGCGTCGTCGAGATGTACCCGGACCTCTGGGAGAGCTACGAGCGCGATCCGGACGCATTCTCCGACAAGCTTGCGGCCTACACCGTCTTCTCGCCGAACACCGGCATGTACCTGCTCGACCCGAAGGGCCGCGTGCTGGCGACTTCGGGCGAACATCGCCTCTTCTGGAGCAACTGGCAGGTCGACCTCGCCCGGGTCCGCGACTCGCTGGCGCGCGATGCGTCGATGCCGATCGACGGCATGGATCCGGACCACCTGAACAAGGCTTGCATCGTGGCCGCCCGCCCGCTGATGCGGGACGGCAAGGAGCTCGGCTGGCTGTACGTCGTGGCCCGCGCCGCCGACATCGGCACGCAGACGCCCGAACTGCTCAAGAGCTATGCGATCCAGACCGCAGTCAAGGTGGCCCTACTGACGCTGGCGATCGGCGTGGCACTGACCGTCGCGATGATCGCGCTGCTGACCCGGCCGCTCACGGCGCTGACGCGCGCCGCCGAGCGCGTGCGCAGCGGCGGCTTCTCGGCGCCGCTGTGCGAGTCCGAGTTCCCGTTCCGCGATCGCAACGACGAGATCGGGCGCCTGTCGCGGACCTTCCGCGAAACGCTCGAGCGCCTGCGCCTGGAGATGGACCGCGTCACGCAGACCGACGCTCACCGGCGCGAGATGGTCGCCAACGTGTCGCACGACCTGCGCACGCCGCTCACCGCGCTGATCGGCCAGCTCGAGACGATCCGGCTCAAGGCCGACACGCTGGACCGCGAGTCGCGCGAGCGCTTCATCGACGCGGCGGTGAACAACGCCCATCACCTGCGGCGGCTCACCGATGCGCTCAACGAGCTCGCCAAGCTCGACAACCCGGAGCTTCGGATCGAGCGCGAGCCGATCGCGCTGGGCGAGCTCGCCGACGACCTCGCCCAGCGCTATGGCATCCGGGCCGACGAAGCCGGCGTGCAGCTGCGGGTCACCTACCCCGACGGGCTGCCGCTCGCCCGCGTCGACGCGGGTCTCATCGAGCGCGCGCTCGGCAATCTCCTTGACAACGCGATCCGCGTGACGCCACCCGGAGGCACGATCGAGCTTCGGGTGGGCACCGGCAGCGAGGGGCTGCGGGTCGAGGTCGCCGACAGCGGCCCCGGCGTGGCCGCCGAGGACCAGGGCCGCGTCTTCAATCGCTTCTACCAGGGCAGCAAGCATCGCGAGCAGCGCGGCAGCTCGGGCCTCGGCCTGGCGATCGTCAAGCGCGTCGCCGAGCTGCACGGCGGCCGCGTGGGGCTGGAGAGCGCGCCGAGTCGCGGCGCGACCTTCTGGATGCTGCTGCCCGCCGCCTGAGCGCTCGAGGGCCGGCGGCCCCCCCGCGACATCGCAGCCCGTCCGCGGACGACCCGAAAAAAAGCCCGCCTCGAAGGGCGGGCCGTCGTGGGCCCGCCGAGGCGGGCACCCGCTCAAGCATCGATCCTCAGGCGGGCACTACTTCGACCGCCTCTTCGCCTTCGGCCGGCGCCGGCGGAGACGGAGGCGCTTCGTCGAAGGAGAGCTGCACGGTCTCGTTCTCGTCGAGGTCGACCGTGACCTTGCCACCGCCGACCAGCTTGCCGAACAGCAGCTCGTCGGCCAGCGCCTTGCGGATCGTGTCCTGGATCAGCCGCTGCATCGGGCGCGCGCCCATGAGCGGATCGAAGCCCTTCTTCGACAGGTGCGTGCGCAGCCGGTCGGTGAAGATCGCATCGACCTTCTTCTCGTGCAGCTGCTCTTCCAGCGACATCAGGAACTTGTCGACCACGCGCAGGATGATCTCCTCGTCCAGCGCCTTGAAGGAGATGATCGAGTCCAGCCGGTTGCGGAACTCCGGCGTGAACATCCGCTTGATCTCCTGCAGTTCGTCGCCCGCCTGCTTGTTGTCCGAGAAGCCCATGGAGCGCTTCTGCAGGTCATGGGCACCGGCGTTGGTGGTCATGATCACGATCACGTTGCGGAAGTCGGCCTTGCGACCGTTGTTGTCCGTCAGCGTGCCGTGGTCCATGACCTGCAGCAGGATGTTGAAGATGTCCGGATGGGCCTTTTCGATCTCGTCGAGCAGCAGCACCGAATGCGGCTTCTTGGTGATCGCCTCGGTGAGCAGCCCGCCCTGATCGAATCCGACGTAGCCCGGGGGCGCGCCGATCAGGCGCGACACCGCGTGCCGCTCCATGTACTCGGACATGTCGAAGCGGATCAGCTCGATGCCCATCAGGAAGGCGAGCTGTTTGGCGACCTCGGTCTTGCCGACGCCCGTAGGACCGGAGAACAGGAAGGAGCCGATCGGCTTGTCGGGCTTGCCCAGGCCCGAGCGCGACATCTTGATCGCAGCGGCCAGCGCATTGATGGCGGCCTCCTGGCCGAACACCACGTTGCGCAGGTCGCGATCGAGGTGCTGCAGCTTGCTGCGGTCGTCGCTCGACACCGAGGTCGGCGGGATCCGCGCGATCTTGGCGACGATGTCCTCGATCTCGTTCTTGCCGACGACCTTCTTCTGCTTGGACTTCGGCAGGATCCGCTGCGCGGCGCCGGCCTCGTCGATCACGTCGATCGCCTTGTCGGGCAGGTGACGGTCGTTGATGAACTTGGCCGACAGCTCCGCTGCGGCCGATAGGGCCGACGACGAGTACTTGATGCCGTGGTGCTCCTCGAAGCGCGACTTCAGTCCGCGCAGGATCTGCACCGTCTGCTCGACCGTCGGCTCCACCACGTCGATCTTCTGGAACCGGCGCGACAGCGCATGGTCCTTCTCGAAGATGCCACGGTACTCGTTGAACGTGGTCGCGCCGATGCACTTGAGCTGACCCGAGGACAGCGCCGGCTTGAGCAGGTTCGACGCATCGAGCGTGCCGCCCGAGGCCGAGCCGGCTCCGATCAGCGTGTGGATCTCGTCGATGAAGAGGATCGCGTGCGGGTTGGCCTTGAGTTGCTTGAGCACCGCCTTCAGGCGCTGCTCGAAGTCGCCCCGGTACTTGGTGCCCGCCAGCAGCGCGCCCATGTCGAGCGAGAAGACCGACGACTCCGCCAGCACCTCGGGCACGTCGCCCTGGGTGATCCGCCAGGCCAGGCCCTCGGCGATCGCGGTCTTGCCCACGCCGGCCTCGCCGACCAGCAGCGGATTGTTCTTGCGCCGGCGGCACAGGACCTGGATGACCCGCTCGACTTCGGACTCGCGCCCGATCAGCGGATCGATCCGGCCTTCCTTGGCCGAGACGTTCAGGTTGGTGGTGAACTGCTCGAGCGCGCCTTGCTGGGCGGCCGCGGCGCTCTCCTCCCCCTGCTCCTGCGGCTCCTCCTTGGCCTGCTCCTTCGGCTGCGGCGTCTTGGTGATGCCGTGCGAGATGAAGTTGACCACGTCCAGCCGGGTGATGCCCTGCTGGTGGAGGTAATAGACCGCGTGCGAATCCTTCTCGCCGAAGATGGCGACGAGCACGTTCGCTCCGGTGACTTCCTTCTTGCCGTTGGAAGTCGACTGGACGTGCATGATCGCCCGCTGGATCACACGCTGGAAGCCCAGCGTGGGCTGCGTGTCGATCTCCTCGTTGCCGGGGACGACCGGGGTGTTCTCTCGGATGAAATTGCCGAGGTTCTTGCGCAGGTCGTCGATGTTGGCGGCGCAGGCGCGAAGCACCTCCGCTGCAGACGGGTTGTCCAGCAACGCAAGCAGCAGGTGCTCGACGGTGATGAACTCGTGCCGCTGCTGCCTCGCTTCGACGAAGGCCATGTGCAGGCTGACTTCCAACTCTTGCGCGATCATGCTTCCTCCATCACGCACTGCAAAGGGTGCTGATGCTGGCGTGAGTATCCGCTAACCTGTTCCACCTTCGTGGCCGCGACGTCCTTGGGATACAACCCGCAGACGCCCCGCCCATCGCGGTGGACCTTCAACATCACCTGGGTCGCCTTCTCGCGACCCATACCAAAGAACTTCTGCAGCACCCCGACGACGAACTCCATCGGAGTGTAGTCGTCGTTCAGCAGAGCGACCTCATACATCGGAGGCGGCTTGAGCCGAGCCTCCTTCTTCTCGAGGACTGTCGAGGGATCACGCGACGTGGCCATGGCGACAACCATTCTATCGGGTCGGGCCTGCCCTGCAACAAGGCTGCCCGACTCTTTGATGGGGTCTGTGCAGGGATTCACAACCTTGAGCGATTCGATCGGCGTTCCCCGGCACGGATTGCGACACGCAGGACTGTCAGCGCCACGGCCGGGCCCTGGAAGCTTGACGTACCCCGACCTTTGACAAAGAATCCGCCGGCGCCCGTGGGAGCCTTCCTGCGGTCCGACACATTCAAATAACGCATCAGGGACGGCAGGGTAATGGCAACCGGTACTGTCAAATGGTTCAACGACGCCAAGGGCTTCGGCTTCATCACACCCGATGACGGCGGAGAGGACCTGTTCGCTCACTTCAGCGCGATCCAGATGAATGGGTTCAAATCGCTGAAGGAAGGCCAAAAGGTCCAGTTCGATGTCGTGCAGGGGCCCAAGGGCAAGCAGGCATCCAACATCCAGAACTCACAATAGGCCTCGATCGGGCTGCCGCAGCAGACAAAAACGCCGGGACAAACCCGGCGTTTCTCATTGCCGATACATCGGTGGGCGCAGTATGTCGTCGCAAGAGCGGCCGATTGCTGACGCATTGCCCGGCGAATCAACGACCGTGCGGTCGCGACCCAGTCCATTGTGCAGTGCATCGAGCCCGATCGCCAAGCGCCGACTGCCCGCCGGTGCGTAGATGGAACTCGCCCCCGATGAGCGACCTCCCCGCCTGGATCTCGTCCGCACGCGAGCACTGGCACTGGCGCGGCCAGGCTCGGCCGCCGTTCGCCACCGAACCCGCCGCCGGCCAGGTGTCCGTGTGGGACTTCCCGCGCCCACCCCGGCTCGCACTGGACTCGCGTGAGGTGGTCGTCCGATGGGGGGCGCGTGAGGTGGCACGGACGCGCCGGGCCGTGCTCGTGCTGGAGACCGCCCATCCGCCCGGCTTCTACCTGCCCTGGGACGACGTCGCACGCGACCTGCTGCGCCCGGCCGCCGGTTCGTCGTTCTGCGAATGGAAGGGGCCGGCGCAGTACTGGAGCCTGGTCGACGGCGACGACCGGATCGACGCCGTCGCCTGGAGCTACCCGCGTCCGATGGCGGGGGCCGAGGCCTTGTCGTCGTGCGTCGCCTTCTATGCGGGCGGGCTGGCGTGCAGCGTCGGGGGGGCGCCGGTCCGGGCCCAGCCCGGCGGCTTCTACGGTGGGTGGATCACGCCCGAGCTCGTCGGTCCCTTCAAGGGCGAGCCCGGTAGCCAGGGGTGGTAGCGGCCCGAGGTGCAGGGGCCCGACGGCAGCCTGCTGCCGCGCGGCGGCCGAGTCCGTGCACCGGCGGACGCACCGACTCAGTGGCGCACGCGCTGCAGGCGCAGGCGATCGATCTCGGCCAGCAGGCCCATCACCAGGACCACCGCCGACGGGTCCAGATCCAGATCGCGAGCCAGCCGCACCGCCCTGCGGGCCTGCGGCAGGGCGTCGCCACCGAACGCCCAATCGGTCAGGCCCTGCCCGCTCGGCGCGAGCAGGCCTTCGCCCACCAGGGCAGCGAGCAATTCGGGCTCGGCACCGCTGGCCCGGCACAACGCCGGCAGCGTGAACGACACCTGCTCTTCGACGACGACCACGGTGGTCGCAAGCACGTGGAACTGTTTCATGGCCTCAAGTCTCCAGCGCGGCGCGCGCGTCATAGCCGGCGAACGCCTGCGCGAACATGCGGTAGGCGGCCTGCTCGGATTCGGTGGCCGACGGGGGGAGTGCGATGGTCAGCACCGCATACAGGTCGCCCGGCACCTTGCCTGACAGCCCCTTGCCCTTCAGGCGCAGCCTGCGCCCCTGCCCCGACCCGGGGGGCACGCCGAGCTGGACGCTGCCGTCGGGCGTCGGCACCGTGACGGTGGCACCGAGCGCCGCCTCCCAGGGCGCGAGCGGCAGCTCGAAATGGATGTCGGCACCATCGAGCCTGAACACCGGGTGCGGCAGGATCTCGATCTCCAGGTACAGGTCGCCGGCCGGCGCGCCCCCCTGACCCGGGGCGCCCTGCCCCGCCAGCCGAAGGTGCTGGCCATTGCGCACGCCCTTGGGAACGGCGACCTCGAGCTGGCGTACCTGCATCGTGACCTGCCCCGCGGCGTCGATCGTCGGCATTCGCAGCGAGATCGTGCGCAGGGCGCCCCGATACGCGTCGAGCAGTTCGATGGCGACCTTCGCGTGATGATCGCGCCCGTGCGCCCGCGCACTGCCGGCGCGGCGGCGGTGACTGTCCTGGTCGTCGCCGGCCCCGCCACGACCGAAGAGCGACTCGAAGAACTGGCTGAAGTCCTCGCCGTCAGCCGAACCGCCGCCTGGCTGCCGGCCCCGCATGCCGCCGGGACCCGCGCCGCTGTATTCGAATCCGCTGTCCCAGCCCGGCGGTGGTTCGAAGGGCTGGCCGTTCGCATGGTGCTGCGCGATCTCGTCATAGGCCGCCCGGCGCTCGACATCGATCAGCGCTTCGTGCGCCTCGGCCACCTCCTTGAAGCGGGCCTCGGCGTCGGGCTCGCTGCTCACGTCGGGATGGAACTTGCGCGCCAGCCTGCGATAGGCGCGCTTGATCTCGTCCCGGGTGGCAGTGCGCTCGACCCCGAGCACGGCGTAGTAGTCCCTGAATTCCATCGTCGGCCCTTCTCAGATCAGCCCGGACATCGCCACCCTCGCGATCAGGAGCCGGCAAGCCGACCATCGATGACTTCGAAGCCGATGCCGTGGCCGCTCAGCCGCGTCAGCGCGCCGTCGTCCAGCAGCGTGGTCTGCTCGCCGCACACCTTCACCGTGCCCGCGGTGGGCCGGTCGAGCAGACCGACGATGGTCAGGGATGTGCGCTTGCCCGATCCCGACGGACCCACCACCGCGCAGAACTCGCCGTGCCGCACGATCAGGTCGATCCCGTGCAGGACCTCGGTCAAGCGGAAACCGCGGCGTGCCGTCGGCAGTCCTGGCGACGCGCTGCTGCCACAGCCACAGACCGAGCGCGCCGATCCCGGAGCGCGGCATCCGGCACGCCTCCCACGTCCTCGAGCCGCGAGGGACGGCTCAACGCGCGCCCTTGTGGTCCTTCTGTCCCGTGTTCTTGTGGCGGCCCAGGACCTCCGACGGCTCGCCGGGCATCGTCCGCGGTGTCGGAGGAAGCGGGGACGCGGGGGCGCCCCGAACGGGTATCGACGTCTTGCGCTGCTTCGTTTCCCGGCTCATCGAGATCTCCCGTCGTGACGCGCCGCACGACCGGCGACGCCCATCTCAGCCTACGCAGGATGGCGACGTCCGTCCGTGCGCCATCGAACACACGACTCGCCGGGATGTCCGATACGGCACGTTCGCTGGCGCACAGACGGCGCGGTCGTGGCGACGCACGCTCGGGCCTGCTCGAGCTGGCGTCGGACATCGGAGCCGCGTTCGAGCGACGCGGCCGGCCATCGCTCCGACTGCACCGGCTTGCCAAACCCACCAGGACGGGTCATGGACATCACCACACACCGCGCGCGCATCACGGGACCGGTCGATTACCTGTCCGACAGCGGTCGCAGGCAGCACATTCCGATCGGTCCCTGCCTGGTCGAATGCCTCAGCGGGCGGTTGATCGACATCGCCTGGGGCTCGTGCGGCCAGAGCTCCGTCGCGCTGCCCGTCGAAGAGATCGAGGCGGCCCGGGACAGCGGGCGACTGGTGCTGCTGGACTGAGGACGGATCACCCGCAGCGCGCCGGAAAAGGAAGAACCCCGGTCGAGCTACCGATCCGGGGTTCAGGGAGGGGGCTCGGGGGACGTCCGCGGACGCCCCGCGACCGCGTCACATGTGGTCGATCATCACCTGCCCGAAGCCCGAGCACGACACCTGCGTGGCACCCGGCATCAGACGTGCGAAGTCGTACGTCACCTTCTTCGACAGGATCGACTTCTCCATCGACGAGATGATCAGATCGGCGGCCTCGGTCCAGCCCAGGTGGCGCAGCATCATCTCGGCCGAGAGGATCTCCGAACCCGGGTTCACGTAGTCCTTGCCGGCGTACTTCGGCGCGGTGCCGTGGGTCGCCTCGAACATCGCGACCGAGTCCGACAGGTTGGCGCCGGGGGCGATGCCGATGCCGCCGACCTGGGCGGCCAGCGCGTCCGACACGTAGTCGCCGTTCAGGTTCAGCGTGGCGATCACGCTGTACTCGGCCGGGCGCAGCAGGATCTGCTGCAGGAACGCATCGGCGATCACGTCCTTGACGGTGATGACCGTGCCGGTCTTCGGGTTCTTGAAGCTCATCCACGGGCCGCCGTCGATCAGCTCGGCGCCGAACTCCTTCTGCGCCAGGGCATAGCCCCAGTCGCGGAAGCCGCCCTCGGTGAACTTCATGATGTTGCCCTTGTGGACCAGGGTCACCGAAGTCTTGTCGTTGTCGATCGCGTACTGGATCGCCTTGCGCACGAGCCGCTCGGTGCCCTCGCTAGAGACCGGCTTGATGCCGATGCCCGAGGTCTCGGGGAAGCGGATCTTCTTGACGCCCATCTCCTCGCGCAGGAACTTGATGAGCTTCTTGGCGGCGTCTGAGCCGGACTCCCACTCGATGCCGGCGTAAATGTCCTCGGAATTCTCGCGGAAGATGACCATGTTGGTCTTCTCCGGCTCCTTGACCGGCGACGGCACGCCGGTGAAGTACTGGATCGGGCGCAGGCAGACGTACAGGTCGAGTTCCTGGCGCAGCGCGACGTTCAGCGAGCGGATGCCGCCGCCGACCGGGGTCGTGAGCGGCCCCTTGATCGACACCACGTATTCCCTGAGGACCTCGAGTGTCTCGGCCGGCAGCCAGACGTCCGGGCCGTAGACCTTGGTCGACTTCTCGCCCGCGTAGATCTCCATCCAGTGGATCTGCTTCTTGCCCGCGTACGCCTTGGCCACCGCGGCATCCACCACCTTGATCATCACCGGGGTGATGTCGAAGCCGGTGCCGTCGCCCTCGATGTAGGGAATGATCGGCTGATCGGGCACGGACAGCGAGAAGTCGGCGTTGACCTTGATCTTCTCGCCTGCTGCGGGAACCTTGATGTGCTGGTACATGGAATCTCCCTGGGATTCGGACTGCGCGGTGTCGTCAGCGGCGGCATTATAAGCGCGAACCCGTCGGGTTCCGGAGGCCGTCCGGCCGCCGGGAGCACCGCGCGCCGGGCCTGATTCGGGCTATCGTTCGCAGTGCGCGCCGCGCCGCGGCGCCTCTGCGAACCGACCCGACGATGCACGCCTCGAAGCGCCCCGCTCTCCCCCGCCCACCGGGCGCCGACCTCTCGCTGCGCCCGAGCGCACGCCCTGCCGGCGACCGGCGCGCCACGGCCGCGCT
>VYKW01000275.1_pt1 | contig 21001 bp, 22 predicted proteins | sample 5114451 | NCBI WGS metagenome assembly VYKW01 (sample SAMN12291784, study PRJNA351875) | freshwater metagenome | isolation source: freshwater lake | place: USA: Michigan, Gull Lake | collected 2013-08-08
GCGGCGGTGCAGGTCGATGCTGGCGGCGATCAGATGCTGCGCGCCGACCGGCATCGCGTCGAGCGCGGCGGCGTCGGTCACCGGCGCCTCGCCCAGGCGCCGCGAGGGGTGGCGGGCCTCGCCAAGACCGATCTCCCCCGCCGCGACCGCACGCTGGGTCAGCAGCCAGGCGATGCTGTGCATCAGCCGCGTCGTGACCTTCAGCGATTCACACGAGAAGATCACCCGGTCCATCGCGCCCAGCATGTCGCGCTGTTCGCGGCCCACGACGTCGAAATAGGCGCGCGCCTCGTCGGCAAGCAGCATCGACTCGGTATAGAGCGAGTCGATCAGCGCGCGCTGAACGCGCATGGTTTCCACTTCCCCGGTCATGGCCATGAACGCTGACAGAAAGAGTTCGTTAGCGAAACAGGATTTTGCAGGGGGTGGCTGTCCCAAAGCGGCGCGGGATCGGGCCCGAAGCCACGCCGGATCAGGCGATGATGTCCGGGATCAGCTGATCCTCCAGCATCGCAATTTCATCGCGCAACAACAGCTTGCGCTTTTTCAGCCGGGCGATCTGGAGCTGATCGGGCATGGTCGTGGCACCGAGCGCTTCGATGGCAGCGTCGAGATCGCGATGATCGACGCGAAGCAGCTCCAGCCGCCGCAGAATCTCGCTTTCGTCCATCACGTACCCATCCCCGGACTCGACCCGTCGCACGTCGCCGTTGCCCTGTCGATGGGTAGTTATGCAAGGGGCGACATGGGCCGCGAATCGTGATTTACTTTGCTTTCCCCAACTAGAGCAGGAGGATTGCTTCCATGCACAACGCGCATCTCTCGGCACTTGCGGCCAAGCATGCATCACTCGATCGGCGGATCATCGCCGAATCGCAGCGGCCAGCGCCCGATCAGATGATCCTCGCCGACCTGAAGCGTCGCAAGCTCAAGCTCAAGGAAGAAATCGCGCTGAGCTGACGCGCTACCCCGGGTTGCCCCGCGCGTGCGGGGCGGCCCCTCGGCGCCGCATTGCCGGCGCGATCAAGGCCAGGCGCGATGCCGCGCCGGTCTGCAGCTCAACCCCTGAAGATGTGCGGTTTTGCGAAGTGCGGCGTGCTGGCCCCATGGCCGACCGGCTTGCGTGCCAGCAGCGGATCGATCGGGCGGTCGAACGCGATGCCGATCCGGCCCTCAGCGCTCCACGCGATATGACCGCGGATCCAGCCCACCCCGCGCACGTTGATTTCGACCGGCATGCCCGAATCGACCCGGTCGGCATATTCGGCCATCAACCCGCCGGCCGAGATGTTACGGACCCGCACCGCCACTTCGACCTGATCGATCCGCAACGTTGCCGCGAGAAACAGGCTGTCGCGCGCGGCATTGCGCTGACTCGCCGGATCGTCGCTGAAGCGTCCGCTGAAGGGGTCGGAAGAGAACTGGTCCATCTGCCGCTCATGCTCACGTGTTACGCGCGCAGTTTAGAGCAGCAATGGTTATCGAAACCGTTAACTCGGGCCGGAGAAACCCCGTATCACTCTTCGCGCGAAACCTTTTCGTTCCGCTCATGGCGCTCCTGCGCCTCGACGGTCATGGTCGCGATCGGACGGGCTTCGAGCCGGGCGAGGCTGATCGGCTCACCGGTCACCTCGCAATAGCCATATTCGCCTTCTTCGATCCGGCGCAGCGCGGCGTCGATCTTGGAGATCAGCTTACGCTGGCGATCGCGGGTGCGCAGTTCGATCGACCAGTCGGTCTCGCTCGACGCGCGATCGGTCAGGTCGGCCTCGCGCAGCGAGTCGATCTGAAGCTGGTTGAGCGTCCCTGCCGCCTCGCGGTGGATCGCATCCTTCCACGCCAGGAGTTTCTCGCGAAAATATTGCTGCTGGCGCGCGTTCATGAACGGCTCGTCGGCGGTCGGACGATAGCCGTCAGGCAAATCGTTCGCGGCGACAGGTTTTTCAGGATCGTCGCGGTGATCGAAAACGGTCGCCATCCCACACTCCACAACGGGATCGGTTGGCTGGGCCAATCTCAATCCCCTTATCCCCGGCGCGCCCTATATCCGGGCAAATTGGGTATCACAAGCTACCGAATCCACAGATTCGTGCGCCAAGCCGTTCTTGGCACGCGGGAAATTTCACGCAGCTGAACCAAGTCGCAGTTTTATCACGCTAAACTCGCCAAACCGGTTAAGCATAGATTAACCGATCGCACCCATTCCGTCCCCTTAAGGCACATTAACCATAGATGATCCGATGTCGTTGCAAATAATGGCACCGATCAACGCGAAACCATGGTTAATGACATTGCACTTAATACTTTGTTCTGCACTTCTAGGGCAATGACCCGCCAAACGGGTGCGTTGCGCACTCCTCGGCGGCCGGGGACAAGAGAGAAGCAGAATGTCGGTTCGGATGGCCTTGGCAAAACTGTGCGCTTGCGCATGCGGCGGTGCCGTCGTTGGCGGTGGCGCGGTGCATGTCGCCGAAACCCGTGCCGAGCGCAGCTATCAGCAGCAGCGCCAGTCGGTGAAGCAGGGCGTCGTCCAGCGACGCGTCGTCAAGCGCCCGCTGCGCAAGCGCGTCGTCCGCCGCACGGTGACGACGACTGCCCAGTGCCAGCCCCAGGTCGTGACCGTCACGACGCAGGGCACCGCAATCCCCCTGCCCCCGCCCACTTATGGATCGAGCGGTGAAATGCCGGTCGTCGGCGGCGGTGGCGGCGGCGGCGGCGGTGCAGCCGCAGCGGTCACCGGCGGCAGCAGCGGCGGCTTTGTCGGTGGGTTCTTCGCCGGTGGCTTCTTCGGCGGGTCGAGCGGCGGCAGCGGCGCATCGGGCAGCGGCGGCATCGTCATCTCCTCGACCAGCAGCACCAGCGGCGGTTCGACCTCAACCTCGGGCGGATCGACTTCGACGGGTGGATCGTCCACCGGCGGTTCCTCGACCTCGACCGGTGGTTCGTCGAGCGGCAGCGTGAGCTCGACCTCTTCGACTGGCGGCTCCTCGACCGGTGGTTCGTCCACCTCGAGCGGCGCGGTCAGCTCGACCTCGTCGGGCGACGTTTCGTCCTCGACTGGAGGTTCCTCCTCTTCAACCTCGTCGGGCGGTTCGTCGGGTGACGTGTCTTCGTCAACCGGCGGCTCGTCTTCGTCCACCTCGTCGGGTGCTTCGTCCAGCTCGACCTCGTCGGGCGGCTCCTCCTCCTCGACCAGCTCGGCCTCGGGCGGTTCGTCGGGCGATGTGTCGTCGTCATCGAGCGGTAACGTCTCGACCTCGGCCTCGTCGTCGGGCGACGTCTCGTCCTCGACCTCGGCATCGTCTTCCGGCGATGTGTCGTCGTCCACTTCGACCTCGGCCAGCTCGTCGGGCGATGTGTCGACCTCGTCGTCCAACTCCTCGGCTTCGTCGACCTCGGCCTCGTCATCGGGCGACGTGTCATCGTCGACCTCGAGCGGGTGGAGCACGTCGAGCGGGTGGAGCACCTCGACCAGCAGCTCGACCTCGTCGGGCACGTCGAGCGGCACCAGCAGCTCGTCGGGTGGTCCCGATCCGGTTCCCGCACCGCCGATGGTGCTGCTGTTCGGCGCAGCCGCAGCGGCGCTGGTGGTGCGCAAGCGGTTCCAGAACCGCAAGGCAAAGGACGCCGCGGCGGCTGAATAAGCGCCGCGGCGACCAGCGCCGGGTTACTCCGCGTTGATCAGCGCCTGTTCGATGTCCGGGATGGGATGGCCGGTCAGCGTCTTGTCGATCTCACCGGTCAGCCGCTCGCTCACTTCCTTGTGATAATGTTTGCGCAGCTCGCCCAGCGTGCGCGGCGGCGCGATGACGATCAGCGATTCGAAATCGTTGTTCAGCGCGCGCTTCTTGAGCAATTCCGCCGTCTCCGCCGCGAACCGGTCTTCCTCCAGCTGGTGGAAATCGGTCTCCTCATAGGCGCTGCGGCCGGGTCCCACGCTTGAGAAGCTGCGGCCCGGCGCGTCGGTGCGCTGATCGCCATTGTCGGGGTTATCCTGCACCCGCTTGCGCTCGACCTGCAGATTGAGATGCACCGCATCGCCCTCGTTCCTCAGGAACAGCATCTTGCGGCCGTCGGCGACCACGACCATTGCGTTATGGGGAACCTGCATCGGTGTTTCTCCTGCTTATGTTGTGCAGGATGAACGCACGCCGCGCGCACCGGGTTGCCTAGCTCCGCGCGGCTCGCCATAGCCTGCGCCCATGCACGACATCCGCGCCATCCGAGAGAACCCCGAGGCGTTCGACGCCGCCCTTGCCCGCCGTGGCGCCGAACCGCAGGCAGAGATGCTGGTCGCGTTCGACGAAGCCCGCCGCGCGCTGACCACGCAGCAGCAGGAGGCGCAGACCCGGCGCAACGACCTGTCGAAGCAGGTCGGTCAGGCCAAGGCAGCCAAGGATGAGGACCGAGCGCAGGCGCTGATGGCCGAGGTTGCTGGCCTCAAGCAGACGCTGGAGGACCTCAACCTCGCCCAGGGAGCAGCCGATGACGCGCTGCGGACGGCGCTCGCCGCGATCCCCAATTTGCCCGCCGCCGATGTGCCGGAAGGCGCGAACGAGGACGACAATCAGCTCGTCCGCACGGTCGGTACCCAGCCCGAGTTCGGCTTTGCGGCGCGCGAGCATCATGAGTTCGGCCCCGCGCTCGGCCTCGATTTCGACACCGGAGCGGTGCTCGGCGGATCGCGCTTCACGCTGCTGCGCGGCCCGGCGGCAAAGCTGCACCGCGCGCTCGGCCAGTTCATGCTCGACACGCTGACCGGCGATCATGGCTATGACGAGTGCGTGCCGCCGGTGCTGGTGCGTGACGAGATCATGTTCGGGACCGGGCAGTTGCCGAAATTCGCCGAGGATTCGTTCCGCACCACCGATGGCCGCTGGCTGATCCCGACGTCCGAAGTCAGCCTGACCAACAGCGTTCGCGAGCAGATCCTGAGCGGCGAAGAATTGCCGCTTCGGCTCACCGCGCTGACCCCCTGTTTCCGGTCGGAAGCGGGCGCGGCAGGACGCGACACGCGTGGCTTCATCCGCCAGCACCAGTTCGAAAAGGTCGAGATGGTGTCGATCACCACGCCCGAACAGTCGGAGGCGGAGCATGAGCGGATGACCGCGTGCGCCGAGGATATCCTGACCCGGCTCGGCCTGTCCTTCCGCCGCATGCTGCTCTGCGCGGGCGATATGGGGTTCAGCGCGACGCGGACCTATGACCTTGAGGTGTGGCTGCCTGGACAGGGCCGCTATCGCGAGATTTCGTCCTGCTCGACCTGTGGCGACTTCCAGGCCCGCCGGATGAACGCGCGCTATCGTGGTGCGGACGGCAAGCCTGCGTTCGTGCATACCCTCAATGGATCCGGCCTTGCGGTCGGCCGCACGCTGGTCGCGGTGCTGGAGAATTACCAGCAGGAGGATGGCGCGGTGGCGGTGCCCGATGTGCTCCAGCCCTATCTGCGCGGCGTGAACCGGTTGGAGCCGAAGCGATGATAATCCTCCCCGGAACGGGGAGGGGGACCATCGCGCAGCGATGGTGGAGGGGGCCCGAGGCACCGGATGCCATTGCCTCGGGCCCCCTCCACCACGCCCTTCGGGCGCGGTCCCCCTCCCCGTTCCGGGGAGGAATTTAGATGCGGATTCTCCTCACCAACGACGATGGCGTCCATGCGCGCGGGCTCGAGGTGCTTGAGCGGCTCGCCCGCACCCTTTCCGACGACATCACCATCGTCGCGCCGCTGGAGGAACAGTCGGGCAAGGGCCGCTCGCTCAGCCTGACCGAACCGGTCCGTCTGCGCCGGTTCGGCGAGCGGCGCTTTGCTGTCACCGGGACGCCGACCGATGCGGTGATGATGGCGCTCGCGGAGATCATGAAGGACGGCCCGCCGGACCTGATCCTGTCCGGCGTCAATCGCGGCGCGAATCTGGGCGAGGATGTCAGCTATTCCGGCACCGTCTCGGCGGCGATGGAAGGCGCGCTTGCCGGCATTCGCTCGATCGCCCTCAGCCAGCGCTACGCCGCGCTCGCACCGGGCGAGCGGGTGAGTTTCGAGGCGGCGGAGCAATGGGGTGAGCGCGTGCTACGCCCGCTGATCGCCGCCGACTGGGCACCGCGCACGCTGATGAACGTCAACTTCCCGCCCCTGCCCGCCGGCGAGGTCACCGGGATCAAGGCCGTCGGTCAGGGGCTGCGCGACTATGGGCGGCTGAAGCTCGACAAGCGCACCGACCCGCGCGGATTCGACTATTATTGGTTCGGCCTTGGCCGCGTGCCGCACTCGCCGGTCGCCGATACCGACCTTGAGGCGATCGAGCAGGGCTGGATTACCGTTACGCCCCTGCATCTGGACCTGACGCATCGTGAATCGCTTGTTATGCTCAACCAGACATTTGGCTAAGCCGGGCGGGACATGGGCGGATGAGGACCAAGGCGGGATTGATCGCGGCGCTGCTGCTGGGGCCGCTGGTTGGCGGATGCATCCCCCCGGGAGCCGGGCCTTCGGTGCGCGCGGCCCCTCAGGACCCGACCGATCCCACCGCCGCGCCGCGCCGCGACGATGTCTCCGCCCTTCCTGCCCCGGTATCGGCATGGGAAGCGCGTCGCGTTACCGCTGACGCCCGCACGATCACTGCGTCGGAATATGTCGTCGCGCCGGGCGACACGCTGCGCCGCATTGCCGACAAGACCGGCGCGGGGTCGGAAGCGATTGCCCGCGCGAACAATATCCCCCCGCCCTACACAATCCGCGTCGGACAGCGGCTGGCGATCCCCGGCGGGCGCTATCACCTCGTCCGCGAAGGTGAGACGGGCATCGCCATCGCCCGCGCCTATGGCGTGAACTGGAGCCGGATCGTCACCGAGAATGATCTGGCCGAACCCTATATCCTGCGCACCGGCATGCGGCTGCTGATCCCGGGCGATCCGCGGACAATGACGCTGGAGGAGCGCGCCGCCGCCTTCCGCCTCAACATCGACGATATCGTCACCGGCGGTCAGCCCGCCATTGCGGAGACCGCGCGCCCGACGCGACCGACCGCCTCGTCGGCGCGCATCCTGCCCCCCGACGCCGCAGTGGCCGCCCCGACCACGCTGCGCGGCGGCTTCGCCTGGCCTGCCAAAGGCACGGTCATCCGCCGCTTCGGCCCGATCGCGAGCGGAGAACGCAGCGACGGGATCAAGATCGCCGTCCCGCTCGACACCCCGATCCTCGCCGCGGCTGACGGCACCGTCGCCTATGTCGGCAGCGAGATTCCATCGCTCGGCGGCCTGGTGATCCTGCAGCATGGCAGCGGCTGGACCAGCGTCTATGGCCATGCCGGCCAGCTGCTCGTGCAGCGCGGACAGAGCGTCAAGCGCGGGCAGATGATCGCCCTGTCCGGCGACAGTGGAACGAACCGCGCGCAGTTGCATTTCGAGCTGCGTCAGGGTCGCACTCCCGTCGATCCGATCCCGAGACTGCCAACCCGTTGAGCCGCCACCGAATCCCGACCCACGCCGCACTCCGACGCAAGTCCAGCATATCGCCCTGGGTGTCGATCGCGTGGCGGGTCGCGGCGGTGCTCGGCCTTTATGCCTTCGCCGTCGCCTTCCACTGGTTCGATCGGGCCGGGCTGCGCGACAATTTCGACCAGCATATCAGCTTTCTCGACATCATCTATTTCACGATGATCTCGATCACCACGACCGGCTATGGCGATATCGTGCCAATTTCGACCGGTGCGCGGATGTTCGACGCGCTGGTGGTGACGCCGATCCGCATCTTCGTGATCCTGATCTTCATCGGCACGACCTACCAATTCATCCTCAAACGCACATGGGACAAATGGCGCATGGCCCAGATCCAGAAGATGCTGACCAACCACATCGTGGTCGCGGGGTTCGGCAAGACCGGGGCCGATGCGGTCAATGAGCTGATCGCGCGCGGCACCGATCCCGCCTGCATCGTCGTGGTCGACGGCGACGCGCATGCGCTGACCCGCGCCGAGGACGCCGGGTGCAACGTCTTGGTCGGCGATGCGACCCGCGACCAGACGCTGCAGGATGTGCGGATCGGTCGGGCGAAGACGCTGATCGTCGCCACCGGACGCGACGATACCTCGATCCTCGTCACTCTGACCGCGCGCCACCTTGCGCCCGACGTACCGATTTCGATCATCATCAAAGCGGACGATAACGAACTGCCCGCCCGCGCAGCCGGGGCGAACACCGTCATCAACCCGGTCAGCTTCGCCGGCCTGCTGCTCGCCGGATCGGTCGAAGGGGCGCATGTCGCCGACTATATGCTCGACCTCGCCTCAGTGGACGGGCGGGTGCACCTGTCGGAACGACGCGTGGCGCCGGATGAAATCGGCAAGCCGCTATCGGCGATTGCCACCGGCCTTGGCGTGCGCATCTATCGCGATGGCGAACCCCATGGCTTTTTCGATGATGCGGCAAAGGCCCTGCAGCCGGACGACGTGATCGTCGAGATCGTGGCGCCCGGCGCATCCGGCCGGGGATAGCTAAGCGACCGCGCGCAGCACCGCTTCGCGCTTGACCGTGAAGCTCACACTGGCCCCGGTGGGCCGGTTCCACGCCTTCAGCGCGCCACCATGCACCTCGATAATCCGGCGGCAGATCGACAGCCCGATGCCCAGGCCATGGGCGGCCTTGGTCGAGATGAACGGCAGATTGAACTGCTCCAGCACGCTCGGAGGAAAGCCGGGTCCGTCGTCATCGACGCGGACCTCAAGCAAGGCTTCCGACTGCGGCCTGACCCGAATGCGAATGACGCGCCGCTCGATCGGCATTCCCGCCATCGCTTCCTCGGCATTGCGGATCAGGTTGACGAGCACCTGCTGGATCTGGACCCGATCGATCAGCACGCGGGTCTGCGCTTGACCTGCCGAATAGAGAATCCGTGTGCGCGTCACCGCGTTCGCGCCCTGCGCCAGCGCGATCGCGTCGAGGATCGTTTCATCGATCCGCTCGATTCGCAGCTCGGCATTCCCCTTGGACAGATAGTCGCGGATGCGTCGGATGATTTCGCCCGCGCGCGCGATCTGGCCGCGCACCTGATGAAGCTGACCGGCTACGCCCTCCCGCGTGCCGTCGCCCCGGTTCATCAGCTCTGCCACCGCGAGATAGTTGGACGCAGCGGTCAGCGGTTGATTGAGCTCATGTGCCAGTCCTGCGGCCATTTCGCTCAACGACGACACGCGCGCTGAATGGGCGAATTCGTCGCGCATCAGGTCGAACCGCCGCTGTGCCTGTGCCTGGTTGTGGATGTGCCGGAAATATAGGGACAATAATGCGCCGACCACCAATGTCAGGGCCGTGGTCAGGCTGAGGAACCAACCCGCCCGGCGATTGGCGGGGGCAAGGATATCCGCCTCTCCGACGCCAGACGTCACAAAGATTGGATAGTTGGCCAATCGCTGATGGCTGAACAGTCGGCGCTTGCCATCAAGCGAACTCGGCCCCCAATATTCGCCATTGGGCGCCGCCATCTGGCGCTCCATCACCAGCTTGCCCTTCAGATCCTGGCCCCAGCTGACGATTCCGCCTTCGCGCCGCGCCAGCGTCATGCCGCGCAACGTGATGATCGAGATCAGGTCGGCTGCGCGATAGTCGAGCCCGGCACTGAAATCGACGAAGCGCCGTGCCGGAATCTCCACCGCCACCGCACCAACGAACCGCCCCTGTCCGTCGCGCAGCGACCGCACGACCAGCACCACCGTTTCTCCCGTATCCGGCTGCAGCACGGGATTGGCGATGGTGCGCGCGACACCCGGCATATCCCGCAACATTCGAAACGCGTCGCGCTCGCGAACGTTCGGGGCGGGCCCATCATGCGTACTGAACCGCATGTTCCCCGCCGCATCGGCGATCTGTGCACCGGTGATGACGGGATCGAAATATTGCGGCAGAACGATCTTGCGCGTCCCGGTCTCGCCTCCCAAGCGCAATTGCGCGCGATAGCGCTCGTCGAGATAGACCGTCGCCAGGTCCGCTGCCTCCAGCGTGCGGCGCACATATTGTTCGAACGCCACCACGCGGCCGCGATTTTCCCGGACCGCCGACTCCACGGCCGCTGCGCGGTCCTCAACAATCTGCCAGATCACGGTGACCCAGGCGATGGCGACGAACAGCACGCCCGAAATGGCTACAAGCCGGGCCGCTGGCTGACGAAGGATCGTCAGAAAGATATTCGGTGCCTGCACCCCGCCACCAGCCCGTTCGAGCCGCTCCCAGCGGAATGTTACTGTGCGCGCGAGCCGAAAACCAGACCCTTATCGCCGCTGCCCGAGCGTCCATGCGGTCGCCACCTCGACTCTCAAGATGGGTGCGTTTTTACGCGTCGCCCGCAGCTCCGCCGGGTCGCGCTTGACCATGTTCAACGGGGGCCGTGCGCCACCGAACACCATTGTTGGTCACGGGGCTCGCCGAACACATGAATCACACCGATCGGTTTCGCCCATCGCATAGTCGTCCAATCCCCTGCCCCTATCTTTTTTCGCCAGATCGCCTATGTCGCCCACCGATCATGGCAACGCGACTCCCCGAAGCCCCCAAGGTGGGCATGGTGTCGCTCGGCTGTCCCAAGAATCTGGTCGACTCCGAGCGTATCCTGACCAAACTCCGTTCCGATGGCTATGCCATGTCGGCCGACTATGCCGGTGCCGATGTGGTGCTGGTCAATACCTGCGGCTTCCTCGACAGCGCCAAGGAAGAATCGCTCGAAGCGATCGGCGAAGCGATCGCCGAGAATGGCCGCGTCATCGTCACCGGGTGCATGGGCAAGGAAGCCGATGTCATCCGCGCCCGCTTTCCCAATGTGTTGGCGGTCACAGGTGCGCATCAATATGAAGAGGTGGTCGGCGCCGTGCATGACGCCGCGCCGATGCCGCCCAACGCCTTCCTCAACCTCGTCCCCGAAGGCGGGCTGAAGCTCACGCCGCGGCACTACAGCTATTTGAAGATCAGCGAGGGGTGCAACCACCGCTGCTCCTTCTGCATCATCCCGGCGCTGCGCGGCGATCTGGTCAGCCGCCGCCCCGACGCGATCCTGCGTGAGGCCGAGAAGCTGGTCGAGGCGGGGACCAAGGAACTGCTGGTGATCAGCCAGGACACCTCAGCCTATGGCGTCGACATCCGCAAGGAGCCGCGGATGTGGAAGGGTGCGGAGGTCGTCCCCCACATGACCGACCTTGCCCGAGAACTCGGCAAGATCGCGCCATGGGTGCGGCTGCACTATGTCTACCCCTACCCCCATGTCGATCAGGTCATCCCGCTGATGGCCGATGGGCTGATCCTCCCCTATCTCGACATCCCCTTCCAGCATGCCGCACCGAGCGTGCTGCGCACGATGCGCCGCCCGGCGAATGAGGCGAAGGTACTGGAACGCATCCACAAATGGCGAGAGATCGCCCCGGACATCACGATCCGCTCGACCTTCGTCGTCGGCTTTCCCGGCGAGACCGAGGAAGACTTCCAATATCTGCTCGACTGGCTGGACGAGGCGCAGCTCGACCGTGTCGGCGCATTCCGGTTCGAGCCGGTCGAGGGTGCCGCCGCCAACGACCTGCCGGGCGCGGTGCCCGAGGAGGTCAAGGAAGAACGCTACGCCCGGATCATGGCCAAGACCGCCGCAATTAGCGCCGCCAAGCTGCAGGCGAAGATCGGCCGCACGCTGGAGGTGATCATCGACGAGGTTGACGGGGACGGCGCCAACGCGCGGTCACAGGCCGACGCGCCCGAGATCGACGGCACCGTCTTCCTGCGTGATGCCGGGCATCTGAAACAGGGCGACATCGTCCGCGTCGAGATCGAGGATGCCGATGAGCACGACCTCTACGGCGCGCCGCTGGCCTGAATGAAGCGCCTGCTCCTCGCCCTTCCGGTCTGGCTTGCCCTTACCGGGATCGCGCCGGAGCCCGGTGTGCATGGCGAACCGGTCGATCCGCTGACGATTCAGGACGATGATTTCTCCCGCCACCGCGATCCGGCGACGTGGCGAGGACTGTCGGTCACGAAGATCGAATTTCGTGAAGAACGAGGGTCTTGGCGACTATTCCGTATCGCCAATGTCAGGAACCCGCGCGGCCCGCTGTGGTTCGTGCCGCACGACAATGAGAATGCCGGGTTCGAGGCCGGGCTGGTCGGGGTGCGCGCCTATGGCGGGGTGATGATCGTCGTCGATTCGGGGATTGCCGAGGACGGCCGCCGCCGCAACGCCGCCGTCGATCGCGGCGGGCCGATCGACCCCAACCGCAATTTCCGCGATGGCACGCCGCTCTACGCCAACACCATCCTCGCCGATGTGCGGCGCGGGGCGCTGCCGATCATTGCGCTGCACACCAATTCGCCCGGCTTCGACACCAGCGCGTCGCGCTGCAACCAGTCCGACCGTCCGGGGCGCGGGGAGGTTTCGATCCGCTTTTGCGACGACGTCATGCAGCCATCTCCCTCGCAAAGCCGCAGTTGGCCGTTCGATGACGACGACAGCCTCGCCTATGTCGCTTATCGCTCGGGCCGTGCGCCTTTTTCCGCCTGGTGCGGCAAGGCGCTGGCGCTGGCCGACTTCAACGTCGTGTTCGAGCGAGTGAGCGTCAGCGACGGGTCGCTGTCCAACTATGCGCTGCTACGCGGCCTGCCCTATGTAAATTTCGAGACGCAGGAGCGCGGGCTGGACCCTGTCCGGCTGGCGGAGAGCCGCAACCGGCTGGTTGCGATGATCGACCGGGCGATGGAGCGCTGCACCGCGCCGACGACCAAGCTCGCACGCTAGTTGCCGTTGCCGAGCGCGCAGCTTAGATCATCCGCAATGACGGACCTTTCCTTGCTGCTTCAGCCCGATCGCGGCCAGCCCGCGCGCACCATCCATGTCATCCACCCCGACCAGTGGCAGGAGTGGCTCAAGGCACAGCCGCCGCGCATCCGCACCGCAATCAGCGCGCACAAGCTGGCCGGTAAGGCGGGCAACCGCGCCGTGCTGCCCGGCGAGGGGCCGGAAGATTGGGCGATGCTGCTGGTGTGCGACGAGGCGCAGACCTCGCCTTTCCGCATCGCATCGCTGGGGGAGCGGTTGCCCGAAGGCACCTATCGCCTTGCGAACGGAGAGCCGGGGGCGGCGATGCTCGGCTGGGTGCTCGCGCAATATCGATTCGATCGTTACCGTAAGGATGAGGCGCCACAAGGGCCGCGCATCCTGCTGACCGGTGAACCGGGTCGGATCGAGGAAACGGTTCGGCTGGCCACTGCGACGTTCAAGGTCCGCGATCTGGTCAACACCCCTGCGTCCGACATGGGGCCAGCCGATCTGGAGGCGGAGGTCGATTCGCTTGCCAAGAGCCATGGCGCGACGCTTACCGTGACCCGCGGCGATGCGCTCGAGCAGGGTTATCCCATGATCTATACCGTCGGCATGGCGGCAGCGCGCGGGCGTGAGCCACGGCTGATCGAGCTGGAATGGGGCAATCCGGACCATCCCCGGCTGGCACTGGTCGGCAAGGGCGTGTGCTTCGACACCGGCGGACTCGACATCAAGCCGAGCGCAGGCATGCGGTTGATGAAGAAGGACATGGGCGGCGCGGCGCATGCCATTGCGCTCGCCGGCCTGGTGATGACGCAGCGGCTGCCGGTGCGGCTGCATCTGCTGGTCGCGGCGGTCGAGAATTCGGTGGCAGGCAATGCCTTCCGCCCCGGCGATGTCCTCAAGACGCGCAAGGGCCTGACGGTCGAGAATACCAATACCGATGCCGAGGGGCGCCTGATCCTCGGCGATGCATTGACCAAGGCGGTCGAGGGCAAGCCCGCACTGATCCTCGATTTCGCGACGCTGACCGGCGCGGCGCGGGTCGCGCTTGGCCCCGATCTCCCTGCCCTGTTCGCCAATGACGACGCGCTGGCGGGGGCGATGCTCGATGCGGGCGACGGGGTGAAGGACCCGCTGTGGCGGCTGCCCTTGTGGGACGGCTATGACGAGATGCTGAAGTCGGACATCGCCGACATGGTCAACGCGCCCGATGGACCGTTCGCCGGGCCGATCACCGCCGCCCTGTTCCTGCGCCGCTTCGTACCCAAGGACATCGCCTGGGCACATCTCGACCTGTTCGCCTGGCGGCCCGCCGCCAAGCCGGGGCGGCCCAAGGGGGGTGACGCGATGGGGCTGCGCGCGACATGGGCGATGCTGAAGGGACGCTATTCATGACGAACACCCGCAACGGCGGTCGCATCCTGGTCGATAACCTGGTGGCGCAGGGCTGCGACCGCATTTTCCATGTGCCGGGCGAGAGCTTCCTCGCCGTGCTCGACGCGCTGCACGACGTGCCGCAGGTCGATCTGGTCACCTGTCGGCAAGAGGGCGGCGCGGCGTTCATGGCGTGCGCCGACGGCGCGATGACCGGCAAGCCCGGTATCTGCTTCGTCACGCGCGGGCCGGGGGCGACCAATGCCAGCATCGGCGTGCATGTCGCGATGCAGGATTCGATCCCGATGATCCTGTTCATTGGCGATGTCGACCGCGGGATGCGTGACCGCGAAGGCTTTCAGGAGGTCGATTTCCCAGCCTTTTTCGGCCCGCTCGCCAAATGGGCGACGCGGATCGAGGATGCCGCCCGCATCCCCGAATATGTCGCGCGCGCGTGGAATGTCGCGATCAGCGGACGGCCTGGCCCGGTCGTGGTCGCACTGCCCGAAGACATGCTGCTCGACGTTGTCGAGACGCTCGACCGCCCGCGCCTGACCCGCCACAGCGCTGGCCTTGACCCGGAGGATTTCACCGACGTCCTCGACCTGCTGCGTACCGCCGAGCGCCCGGTGGCGATTGTCGGCGGCGCTGGCTGGGATATTGCGACTGGCGCGGCGTTCGATAGCTTCGCACGCAGCTGGGGCATCCCCGTCGCGGGCGCATTCCGGCGGCAGGACGCGATCCCCAACAGCTCGCCGGCCTGGGCCGGCAATCTCGGTTACGGTCCCAATCCAAAGCTCGTCGCGCGGATCAAGGCCGCCGACCTGCTGCTGGTCGTTGGTGCTCGGTTGGGTGAGGCGACCACCGATGGCTATACGCTGGTGACCCCGGACCATCCCGGCCAGACGCTGATCCATGTCCACCCCGATGCGGGCGAGCTCAACCGCGTCTATCGCGCCGATCTCGGCATCGCCGCCCCGGTTTTCGAATTTGCCGCAATGCTGGCGGCCGCCGATGCACCCGCCACTCCCCGTCCCGCCTGCGCCGAGGCACATGCCGAGTGGCAGGACTGGTCGACGCCAAAACCCCGCGACGGCGTGACGCTGGACCTCGGCCAATGCGTCGCTGCGATGCGGGAGCGGATCGACGCCGACCATGCCATCATCTGCAACGGCGCGGGCAATTTCTCCGGCTGGTGGCACCGTTACTGGCGCTATGGCGCACAGCCGTCGCAGCTGGCCCCAACCGCTGGCGCGATGGGCTATGGCACCCCCGCCGCCGTCGCCGCCGCCCTGCGCCGCAAGGACAAGCTGGCGGTTGCACTCGCAGGCGACGGCGACTTTCTGATGAACGGGCAGGAGCTGGCGACCGCGGTCCAGCATGGCGCGGACATGCTGGTGCTGGTGATCGACAATGGCGCTTATGGCACGATCCGAATGCATCAGGAGCGCGAGTTTCCCGCGCGCCTGTCGGGCACCACGTTGCACAACCCCGATTTCGCGGCGCTCGCCCGTGCTTATGGCTGCTGGTCAGAGACGGTGGAACGGACCGAAGACTTCGCCCCTGCGCTCGACCGCGCACTGGCGGAGCGGGGCGTCCGCCTGCTGCATTTGAAAACCGATGTCGAGATCATCACGCCCGCGACCACCATCGCGGCAATCCGGGGATAAGGGTCAGGCGCTGGCGAGGCGGCGCGCGTCCATCAGCGCGGCTTCAACCGCCTCGACCGCCCAGCGTTCGCATAGTCCGACGGCGCGGGCGAACGCTTTGACGAAACCCTTGAGGTAGATCACGCCCGGAAACACGTCGAACCGCTCCGCCTCGATCGCCGCGAGGTAGCGGATCGGCACGCGGGTCTGCGCCGCAATATCCTCGATCGACAGCGCACGGCGCCGACGCGCTTCCGCCAGCGCGGATCCCACGCTCCCGCGCGGCTCAACGCGCCAGTCACCCCTGGCGAAGGGCAGGATTGGCTGTTCCATAACGGCGTTCATCGTCGTCAAGCCCCCCGGCTGGCTGACAATACCGGACTGTCCCGGTGCGGAACGGTTTAATGACTCGAATCGGGCGCCGAGTCGATTCGATTCGCCCATGAAAAAGGGCCGTTTCCCGCAGAAAACGACCCTTTCTAGTCATATCATCAGCCGACGACGTCAGATGTCGTCGCCCAGCGCGCCCTTGATCTTGCCACCGAGCTGCTGCGCCTTGCCCTTGCCTTCCTGCGCGGCACCTTCGGCCCGCGTTTCGGGATCGTTGCTCTGCTGCTTGGCCTTGCCGATCGCTTCGTTCACGTTGCCTTTGATCTTGTCGATAAGTTCGCCCATGATTGGCTCCTTGCGGTTCGGGGTGGGGGTTCCCCGGATCAACCACCGGCTTGCGTATCAGTTCCGATCTTTGCGCCGATGCCCCGGAGCTTTGGACGATGCCGCACCGGATTATCGACCTGTATCAGCGCCACGCCGCGGCCTTTGACGCCGCGCGTCGCAACAGCTTTCCGGAACGCACCTGGTTCGAACGGTTCGAACGGATGCTGCCCCCCAAGGCCGAGCTGCTCGACCTGGGCTGCGGCGGGGGCGAGCCGATCGCCCGGTTTCTGGTCGATCATGGCCACCATCTGACCGGGGTCGATACCTCAACCACGCTGATCAACCTCGCCCGTACCCGCTTTGCGCGCCACACATGGATCGAGGCGGACATGATGCGCTTCGGCGGCGACAGCGGCGCCTATGACGGCATCCTTGCCTGGAGCAGCCTGTTCCATCTGGAGGTGGAGCGGCAGGAAAAGCTGATCCGCCGTATCGGCGTGTGGCTGCGCAAGGGTGGCGTCGCGCTGTTCAACACCGGACCCGCCCATGGCATCGCGATGGGGGAATTTGAGGGCGAAGAACTATACCACGCCAGCCTGTCCCAAATCGAGTATCGCACGGTGCTTGCAGAGAGCGGACTGACCATAGTCAATCATGTCAGCGAGGATGCAAGCTGCGGCGGCTTTACCGTTTGGCTGGTGGGGAAGATGTGATGCGGTTCATAATGTGGCTCCTGAGCATTGTCGTGCTGATCATTGCCGGATGGATCGGCGCGCCGGTCGCAATGCAGAGCTATCGTGTGGCGACTGCGGCCAATCCCGAACGGGCCCGCCAGGCCGTGGCGGACGCGTTGCTGCACGCCTATCAGCCGGCGCCCGACGGGCCGGTCACGCTGCAATCGACCGGCCCCGACGCAGCATCGGTGCGCGCCTGCGGCTACGACCCCGCCGCGCTGCTGCGTGAGGAGGGTGTCCCCTTCTCTAAATCGATCGATTGGGACATCACGTCGCTCAACCTGCGCGCGGCGCAGAGCCGCAAGGGCAGCATCCGCGAGATCCGCGCAGAGGCACTCGCCAAAACGCAATCGACCAGTGTGCTCGCCGCCCTTACCGCATGCCGCGACACGCCAGTTGAGCCGGTCTGTCGGGGCAGAGTTGCACAAATGATTGCAGCAGCAGACGGCATCGCAGCCAAATCGCTGGCCGACATCGGTGCGATGGCCGCCGATTCCGACCGGCGCATCCTGTGCACCTATCTGGACGGCGCGGCGGCGCGACGCGGCATCGCGAAGGTCGCTCCCGCGCCCTAGATCAACCCCGCCAGCGGGCTCGACGGGTCGGCGTAGCGCCGCTGCCCCATCCGCCCGCTGCGATAAGCGAGCCGTCCGCTCTCGACCGCGAGGCGCATGGCGCGCGCCATCAGGATCGGATCCTTTGCCTCGGCAATCGCGGTGTTCATCAGCACGCCGTCGCAGCCCAGCTCCATCGCCACCGCCGCGTCGCTCGCCGTGCCGACGCCGGCATCGACCAGCACCGGCACCTTCGCGCCCTCAACGATCAGGCGGATCGTCACGCGGTTCTGGATGCCCAGCCCCGAGCCGATCGGTGCGCCCAATGGCATGATCGCAACCGCGCCCGCATTCTCGAGCCGCTTCGCCGCGATCGGATCGTCGACGCAATAGACCATCGGCAGGAAGCCTTCCTTGGCCAGCACCTCGGTCGCGCGCAGCGTTTCGTGCATATCGGGGTAGAGCGTCTTCGCCTCCCCCAACACCTCCAGCTTGACCAGATCCCACCCCCCGGCCTCGCGCGCCAATCGCAGCGTGCGGATCGCGCTCTCCGCGTCGAAACAGCCTGCGGTGTTGGGGAGGTAGGTGATCTTCTTCGGATCGATGAAGTCGGTCAGCATCGGCGCATTGGGATCGCTGACATTGACGCGGCGCACCGCGACCGTGACGATCTCAGCACCGCTCGCCTCGACCGCCGCCGCATTCTGCTCGAAATCCTTATACTTGCCGGTCCCGACGATCAGCCGCGAGGTGAACGTCCGCCCAGCGACGGTCCAGCTGTCGTCATGATCGCCGCCGCCGACAAAGTGGACGATCTCGATCTCGTCACCATCCTCGACCGTAACCTGCGCCAGCGTCGAGCGCGGCACGACCTCCAGATTGCGTTCCACCGCCACCTTTTCCGGCACCAGCCCCAGTTCATTGGCCAGATCGGCCAGGCTGATCCCGCCCGCAACGCGGCGATGTTCGCCATTGACCGTGATCGTGATGGTGCCGTCGGCGTGCATGGTTGCTCCTGACCGGTTGAACTCGTGGCGCGCATATAGGAAGCTTTGCGGGCGGCCAACACCGTCGCGCAGATATGGAAGGACCGGCATGCCGCACCTCTCCCGTCGTCGCCTCGTGACCTATGCCGCCGCGCTCGCCGCCACCGGGCCGCTTCGGGCCGTTGCCCAGACGGGCGCGGCACCCGATCCCGACCTGCTTGCCGCGGTCCGCGACCATCTGGGCTATTCGGTCGGGTTTCGCCGCAAGTTCGGCACTGGCACCTATTCCGCGCCGGGACGCGCCATTCCCCCGAGCCTTGCGGCAATGACGGTGCGATCGATCACCCACCGTCTCGCACAGATTTCGGACAGCCAGCCAACGTTTGCACTGCTCCACTGGCGCGGCCCCGATGGAAGGCTGCGGGGCTGGCTAATCGACGGGACGGGCGTGATCGCGAGCGGCGCCAGCGCCGGACCTTATGACAGCCTTGCGTTCCTGCTCAACGCCTTGCGGGTCGATGCGCGGACAGCAACGCGGGCCCCGATCAAGCGCGGGTCCCCGCGCCCGCTCCCGCCGTTACTCACCACGCCCACCGACCCGCGCGTCCAATTCGCCCGCGCACGCGAAACGCTGCTGCCCGGAGCGATCGCCAATGCGTTGGCCGAGCGAAGCGGGCGGCTGCTGATCCTCCCGGCCCGCGACACCGGCTCCGCGCCCTATGCCGCGTTGCCGCTGGGCGATGCGATGCTCGCCGATCGCTGGTCGACCGTGATCCTGCCCGACATCGAGACGCTGGCCGATCCGCGCCGGACGTTCGACACCCGGCTTGATCCGCGCAACGCGCTCGTCGTCGGGAACCCCGATCTATCGACCGATCCGGCCTATGAATGGAGCGATCTGCCCGGCGCCGCGGAGGAAGCGCAGGCTTTTGCGAAGGTCTTCGGCCTGCCACCCGCGCGGCTGTTGACCGGCAAAACCGCAACGCGCGAGCGGGTATTGGCGGCAATCGACAATTATGGTGAGGCAAGCATCGTCTACCTCGCCACCCATGGCCTCGCCAACTCGGTCAATCCGATGGACGGTAGTTTCGTCGCGCTGGCCGATGGGCATCTCTATGGCCGCGACCTGCGCACGCCGCGGTTTCAGGCATGGGCGGCATGGCATCCGCTGGTCATTCTCAGCGCCTGCCAGACTGCTTTGGGGAAGACCTTCGACGGCGGCACCTATGGCGTCGCACGCGGCTGGATCTCGGCCGGCGCGGGCCAGGTGGTGGCGAGCCTGTGGAACGTCAGCGACACCGCCACCCAGCTGCTGATGCTGCATTTCGCCGAACACGCCTTTCTCAAGCGCCAGCCCCCGGAAGAGGCGCTGCGCCTGGCCCAGCTCGACGCGCGCGGCGCCTTCGCGAACGATCCGGCCGCCTGGGCGAGCTTTACGCTGTTCGGGGCACCCTCCGCCTCGGGCTGAAGCCTCGACCTTCGCCCCCAGCGCCGCTACAGCACGGCCATCATTTCGCGAGTGCCCCGATGCCCGACACCATCTTTGTTCTGAACGGCCCCAACCTCAACCTGCTCGGCACGCGCGAACCGGACATCTATGGCTCAGACACCCTCGACGACATCGCCGGGATGCTGGAGGATCGCGCCCGCGACCTCGACCTCACCGTCGATGTGCGCCAGTCGAATCATGAGGGGCATCTGATCGACTGGATGCATGAGGCGCAGGCGCGCGGGGCAAAGGCGGTGCTGCTCAACGCCGGCGCCTTCACCCACACCAGCATTGCATTGCATGATTGTATCAAAAGCATCCGCACCCCGGTGATCGAAGTGCATCTGTCAAACCCCCATGCGCGTGAGGAATTCCGGCATCTGAGCTATGTTGGACGTGCGGCGAAGGGTACGATCGCAGGCTTTGGCGCGCAGTCCTATCTGCTCGCGCTCGAAGCGGCGGCGCGACTTTGATGCGGCGAGCGGTTTGCAAGCCGCGTCATCTTGACTAATAGCCGCGTTTTCCTGCGCGCCGGTCCGGGTTCCGGCGCGAACCGAACATCATTTGAGGTCGCATGAGCGAAGATCATAAAAAGAGCATGCACGTGGATATCGAGCTGGTGCGCCAGCTCGCAGCGGTGCTCGACGAGACCAACCTGACCGAGATCGAGGTCGAAGACGCCGATCGCAAGGTCCGCGTCGCGCGCAAGATCAGCGCCGCACCGGTCGCCTATGCCGCGCCCGCGCCGATGGCCGCCCCCGCCCCCGCTGCGGC